>Ga0316622_100002769_pt1 | contig 12285 bp, 9 predicted proteins | sample OWC_Aug_OW2_C1_D_FD_207646 | JGI IMG/M metagenome (GOLD analysis project Ga0316622, IMG submission 207646) | Wetland soil microbial communities from Old Woman Creek delta, Ohio, United States - OWC_Aug_OW2_C1_D5_C | ecosystem: Environmental > Terrestrial > Soil > Wetlands | place: USA: Ohio... | reverse complement strand
GGACGTTCGGCTCGTCGTCCACGATGAGCACGAGCGCTGCCTGGTTCACGATGGCCCTCCGGAGGAAGGTAGCATGACGGTGAAGACGGCCCCTCTCCCGGGTCGGCCTTCGACGTGGATCTCCCCTCCATGAGCATCGACGACACGATGCACGAGGGCGAGACCGAGACCGGTGCCGCCCGGCTTGGTCGTGTGGAAGGGCTGGAAGAGGCGCGCCAGATCCTCGTCAGGGATCCCAGGCCCATTGTCTTCGAAGCGGACGGAGACCTTGCCGGCTCCGCAGGGCGCCACATCGATGAGGAGGCTCCCGCCGGCCCCCGCGGCTTCGCTGGCGTTGCGGACGATGTTCTGGAAGCTGCGGTGAAGCTGGTCCGGGTCGGCCAGGACGGGCGGCGTCCCCTCGGCCGTGCGGAGCTCGGTGCGCAGGCCCAGCCCCGCGGCCTGTGCCGAGACAAGAACGGCCGACAGAAGCCTTCCGAGATCGACCGGCTCGCGCCGCGGAGGGGCCGGCCGGGCGTATTCGAGAAATTCCCCCACGACGCGCCCGAGCCTGTCGGACTCGACCTGGATCACGTCGAGCATCTCGCGTGCGCGCTCTCCGTCCTTCTGGATGGCAAGGACTTCCGCCGCGCCCCGGATGGCGCTGAGCGGATTGCGGATCTCGTGGGCGAGGCCGGCGGCCATCTCGCCGACCGCCGCGAGAGCTTCGCGGCGCTTCGCGATCTCCACCGCCCGGGCGCGCTCGAGGCTCGCGACCGCCTGGTTCGCGACCGCGAGCAGGGCGGTCGAGGTTTCGGCCGTGAGGTACGACTCGGGCAGCCCTCCTCCAAGACTGACCCAGCCGATCAAGCGGCCGCCGCTGTGGAGCGGGGCTGTCAGCTCGGCGCCGAGGCTGTTCATCTGCTCGAGTGCCGCGCTGGCGAGCAGGCCCCTCCCGCACGGTCCTTCCCACGCCTCGTCGGCGAGGATCCGCCGGGTGAGAGGGGCGCGCTCGGCCTCGAGGAATTGAGCGAAGGCGCTCTCCGGCTCCACGGCCCCGGGGGCCGTGGAGCGCCCCCCGTGGTAGCTGACGGCGAACGGCTCGCCGCGTTTCTCGCGCGCGTGGACCGTCACGGTCACATCTCCGGCCAGCAGCCTCACCTGGCGCTCGATGGCGGACCAGATCTGCGGTGGGCTCGTGGCCCCGGACAGGTCGCCGCTGAGTCCGGCGAGGGCTCGCGAGACCGTCTCACCCTGCCGGAGAACGCCGCGGGCTCCCGACAGCAATCCCCGCCCCACCGGCCCGGCGAGAGCGATGATCACGGCCATCGCGATGAACAAGAGGAGGACGCTCCCGCCGGCGATCTCGAACATGCTGTAGATCACGACGGTGGCGACGGCGGCGCCGAGAAGCACCGCGAGGGCCCGCGCCAGGAAGTGATGCACGTCGAGGAACCGATGCCGCACGACGATCGAGCAGACGATCACGAGGAGGATCAGCACGCCGACCGGCCCGACTCGCGGGAGGCCGGAGGGCTGCCGGGGGATCAGATCGGACAGCCCCGCGCCGGCTGCGACCGCGGCGCCGCCGAGAAAGAGCCTGAAGGCGGCCCTCTCCTGCCCTGGAGGGAGGGAGAGGAAGTGCCGGGCCAGCAACAGCAGCGCCACGAGGTGAACCGCTCCCAGCACCACGATTGCCACGATGTTCCAGGCAGGCTGCGAGTCGTGCCACGACGTCCAGGCCGAGCCGTACAGCGCCGCCGCCACGGCGTATCCGAGGGGGAGCAGGACTCGGCGTGGGATCCCGTTCAGGCGCAGCAGGGAGATCACGAAATGCAGGCCGAGAGGCGCGGCCGAGCAGGAGCCGAGGAGGTAGACCAGATACCAGTGGCCGGAGGGCTGGCGGCCCGCCTGGCCGGTGGCCACACCGATCCCCCAGATGGCCAGGGCCCCGCACAGGGCTGCGAAGAGGCGGTTGCGGGAGCGGCGTGGCCCGCGGGCAAGAGCCCCGGCGCCCAGGACGAGGGCGCCGACGCCTGCGGCCAGGTGCATCTGGGCCGAGATTTCCACCCGTTCCCCCGGCGCGCATTCTATCGCCAACGGGTGTCAGCCCGATGGCGGGGGGATGCCGGGGCGGGAACCGACGGGGCCGGAGCAGGATTGCCCGGCCGGGGAGTTGAACTATATTAACGAAGTAGCTCTCCGGCGGTACCGGCGATGAGGCAGGAATGCAATCGATAGACGAATGTGAGAGGCTGAACCAGCGCGCCTCCGAGCTCTATGCCGAGGGGGATTACGCTGGGGCGAAGCGGCTCTGGGAGGAAGTGCTCAAGCTCTCCCCCTCCGACCTGAAGGCCGTGGAAGGGCATCGGATGGCTTCCATGCTCTCGGAAGGCTGGTCCCCGGTCAAAAGCGGAGCAAACGGGGGCAGCGAGCTTGCGCAACGTGTCATGGAGATCGAGGCGCTGCTCGCAGCCGGCTCCGTGCACGAAGCCATGGCCGCCGCCCAGACGCTTCGGGCAGAGCATGGCGGCGAGGCGGAGGTGCAAGTCACCCACGCGGCGGCCCTGCGGGCATACGAGGCGGAGCCGTTTATCCGCGAGCATCTCGTCCGGGCCCGGGAGATGCTCTCAGCAGGCGACATGGAGGAGGCGCGCGGTTGTTGCCGCAAGGTCCTCGCACTGGAGGAGGGAAACCGCGAGGCGCACGAGCTGATGCGCGAGATCGAGTCGAGGCTGTCGCCGCCTCAGGTCCAGGAGGCCGAGGGGGTCTCCGAAGAGGGAGCCCGGGGGCGTGCCGGTGGTGTGACCTTGAAGCCGGTGGCCAGTCCGGGAGATTCGGGCACGGGAGCCGGCACGTTCAGCTTCGACGTCGAGCCAGGGGCTCCAGCTCCCGGGCTCTCCTCGGCCCCCGAGTCAGTCTCGGGCGGACTGTTCGAGGTGCCGGCCGGGACCCAGCCCGTCGGGCTCGAGATCGAGAAGCTCGATCTGGAGTCCCTGGACGAGGAGATCGAGAGACTGCACCTGGCCTTCGGCGCGCCGAGTTCGCCTCTGGAGCCAGGAGGGGAACCGGGGGCCGGCGCCGCACAGAGCCTGAAGGCGGCTCCACCTGCGGAGGGGATCCAGGACCCCGGGCTGCCAGAAACGGCCCCATCCTCGGAACGTCCCCCCGCACCCTGGGAAGCGGTCGAGCAGCCGGAGGACTTTCTCGAGGAGGCGATGCGCAGCCTCGAGACGCCCGGCGCGCCGTCCGGCACGCCCGTTCTCGAGGGGCCCGGAGAGGCTGCGGCCTCCAGCGGGTTCGGATCGTTGCTGGCGCAAGCGCGCGAGATGATGGACGCCGGCCAGCCCGACGCGGCGATCGAGATCGCCGCGCGTGCGCTGGCGGAGAAACCAGACGACGAGGAGGCTTCCAACCTTCTGGAGCGCGCACGAGGCGAGCTGGACCGGATTGGGCGGGAGGCGGACGGCCTCATGGACCAGGCCCACAGGTGCGTGGACATTGAGGATCTCAAGGGGGCGGAAGAACACCTGTGCAAGGTTCTCGAGATCCGGCCGGACCACAGGGAGGCCCTGAGTCTGCTGGAGCGCGTCGTCGCCGAGCGGCGCCGGCATGAATCGGGAGGGCCCGTGGCCGGGGCGCCCCCGGCGGAGCCTCGAAGGCTGGATGTGTTCGAGAAGGACGAGGAGAAGCTCGGGCTGTCACTCCGTGAGATCGAACCAGTCCGGCCGGTGGCACCGCTCCCGGAGCAGCGGCGGGCGACATCGTCGGTTCTCGATTCGGCGGGTGCGATCACCGCGCCAAGGCGCTTCACTCTCCGCCGCGTGCTGCTTGTCCTCGCCGCGGTCGTGCTCGCCGTCGCGGCGTGGCTCGTGGGGAGAGCGCTGATCGGTTCACGGTCCTCGGCGCCGCCGGCTGCCGTGGCCACACCGGGCAGCCAGCCGATACGCCCCGGGCCCGCCCGCGCCGCCGCGAGGCCATCCCAGGCGGCTCCCCGCGTTGCGGCCGCCGTGCCCCGAGAGGTCAGGCCGAGTGAGCTCCTCTCCGAGGCCCGCAGGGCCCTCAAGGAGGGCAGCACGCAGGAGGCCGTAGCCGCCATCAAGGCCGCGCTGGCCGCCGACGGCGAAAACGAGGAGGCCAGGGAAATGCTGGCCCAGGCTTCGGCCAGGCTCGATCGGGAGCAGCGTCTCCAGAAGGCGATGGATGAGGCGAGGGGAGCCTTTCAGGAGGGCCACTACGAGGAGGCGCTGAGGATTCTGTACCGGCTGCCCGAAGGGGCGCCGAAGGCCGAGGTGGAGGGCTACATCTTCAACGCGTGGTTCAGCATGGGCGTCGAGGCTCTCCAGTCCGGAGATTGCCGGGGCGCCATCGAGCAGTTCGGCGAAGCCCTGGCCATCAGACCGGACGACAGGCAGGCGGTCGCAGCGCGAAAGATGGCCCAGACCTACAGGGACCGGCAAAAAGACTCGGAGTACGTCAAGTTCGCAAACACCCTGGCTGGTCGCGCCTGGGACTCGAGGTAACGGGGACAGCGCCCCTCCATATCCACACCGGCACACGGGAGCGCGTCCGGAGGTTCGCCTCGCGCGCCCGCAGTCAGTGCCTGAAGTGCCGGAATCCCGTGAGGATCATCGTCATCCCGTGCTCGTCCGCGGCGGCCGTGACCTCGGCGTCGCGGATGGACCCGCCCGGCTGCACGATGGCCGTGACACCGTGGGCGGCGGCCTCGTCGATGGAGTCGCGGAAGGGAAAGAAACCGTCCGAAGCGATGGCGGCGCCCTTGAGCGGGCCGGCGGCCTTCATGGCGCCGAAGCGGACGGAGTCCACGCGGCTCATCTGACCCGCCCCGATGCCGAGGGTGCGGTCGGCCGTGGCGTAGACGATGGCATTCGACCGGACGTGCCGCACGACCTTCCAGGCGAAGTGCATGGCCTCGAGCTCCCTGGGCGTGGGCCTCCGCCGGGTCACGATCTTGCCGCGGTGCGGATCCGAATCACCGCTGTCCCAGTCCTGGACGAGCAGCCCCCCCGCCACCCGTCGCATGTCCTTCCCCGAGGGGGGGGCCAGCGGCCGCGCGGCGGTCCGCATGATCCTGAGGGTCTTCCTGGACCGGAGGATCTCGAGCGCCTCCGGCGAGAACTCCGGGGCGATGACCGCCTCCAGGAAGAGCTCGGAAAGGGCCCGCGCGCACTCGAGGTCCACGGCCACGTTGAATCCCGCGATCCCCCCGAAGATCGAGAGGGGGTCCGCGTCACGCGCTCGCGCGAACGCCTCGGCGGCCCCTCGCCCGGTCCCCACGCCGCACGGGTTCATGTGCTTCACGGCCGCGCAGGCGGGCCTGTCGAAGTCGCAGGCGATGCGGAAGGCGGCATCGAGGTCGAGGATGTTGTTGAACGACAGCTCCTTCCCGTGGAGCTGCTCGGCGTTCGCGACCGTCGGGGCGTTCCCTTCCGGCTCGCGGTAGAAGGCGGCCCGCTGGTGCGGGTTCTCACCGTAGCGGAGATCCCGCACCTTGAGGAAGTCCGCCGTCAACCGCAGCGGGAACCCCGACTCCTGGTTCGCGGGAGCGAGGGTCCCGTCGGGGTTGAGAAGCGAGAGGTACGAGTGGACCGCCATGTCGTAGGAGGCGACATGGAGGAAGGCCTTCTTGGCCAGATCGAAGCGGCGGCTGGCGGGGATGTTCCCCTTGTCCCGCAGGGTCTCGAGCACGTCCTCGTAGTCGGCCGGGTCCACGACGACCGCGACGTCCCGGAAGTTCTTCGCCGCGGCCCGCACCAGTGACGGGCCGCCGATGTCGATCATCTCGACGATCTCGTCGAACCCGATCCCCTCCATCGCCGCCGTCTTCTCGAACGGGTAGAGGTTCACGACGACCAGATCGATCATCGGGATGCCCAGCCGGCGGATCTGGGACATGTGCTTCCGGTTGTCGCGGACGGCCATGATCCCCGCGTGGATCTTGGGATGGAGGGTCTTCACCCGCCCGTCGAGCATCTCGGGAAAGTTGGTGTACTGGGCGATGCGCTCGACCGGGACGCCGTTGTCGATCAAGAGACGCGCCGTTCCGCCCGTGGTGAGGACGTGGACGCCGAGATCCACGAGGCCCCGGGCCAGCTCCACCACGCCGTCCTTCTCATAGACGCTCAGCAGCGCGCGTCTGAGCTGCACGGGAGGCCGCGCGGGGACGGGCTTCGAGCGGCGGGAGCGCGCTCGCCGCCCCGCCGGCGCGCGGCGCGGTGATGATGAGGTCGTGGCGGATCTCCGCTTCGGGTGTTTGCTGGCGCGAGGCATCTAATCACCTTTTCCATGGACGGTGCGATAGGGGGTCCCGCGCACATCCCCCCCGGCCCGGCTCCAGACGTAGAACCAGAGGTTCGCCGTGTCGGAGACGGCCCGCGAATAGGCCAGGGAAGCGATCGCGAAGGGGATGGAGCGGTCGTCGAATGTGCTCGAGGGGACACGCTGGCCGGCGGGGTAGTAGGACCTTTTGATCAGCTCCGCGTCCCGGGCGGACCGGAGCACGATCTCGCGGAGGAACGCAGGCATGTCTCCCGCCGCCAGCGGGTCGTCACGCCATCCATAGAAGACCAGCGGAGTGCGCGTGACCACGCTGTGCATGTATTGGCAGAAGTCGTCATAGTAGTCGCTCGCGCGGAGGTCGAGAGCGCCCGTGTGCAGGGGATTGTTGAGATCGGCGACCAGGTGGCAGATCCGGCCGGCCTTGAGGCAGACCTGCCGCATCGGCTCGTGTCTGGACAGGGCCGCGATCGTCTCGTCCACGCAGCGGATCAGCTCGGCACCGGCCTGCCCTTCTCCGTTCGGTGTGAGCGCGTGCCGGGGGGAGGAGGCCTCGGCGGCCTCCACCGCCGCTCCGATGCGGCACTGCTCCCTGTGCCGGACGAGGATCCGGCTGAAGACGGGGGGGGAGAGGCGCATGGCGTCGTCGAGGATCCGCTCTCTCGACTCCGCCGACCAACCGTAGGCGATGCCCGGGCAAAGCGCCACGGCGAGAGCCGCGGCGCCCCAGCGGCGGCGCCGTGCCAGCATGCGCGGATTCTAGCACGCGGCGCCGGGCGGGAACGGCGTCCCGCATGGACGCTCGCACCCGCCCGGGGCCGCAGCCGCCCTTCACTTCGGCTGAGCGGGCTGGGCCGGGGCCTGTGGCTCGGAGGGGGGCGGCGGGCACGTGGAGCGCAGTGGCAGCCCGAGTGATCCGACGGTCTCCTTGTACCGCGCCGTGCGCACGGCGGTCATGTACCGGTTGTTGACGACCTGGGGGTTGACCGTGGGATCCGCGAGCGATGGGTCCAGCTCGAAGGCCCTTCTGAAGTTGCTCACCGCCCCGTCGAAATCGGAGCGCGCGTCGTACGACGCGCCGAGGTTGTAGTAGGCCAGCGCGAAGTTGGGGTCGAGCGAAATGGCCTTCCTGAACTCCGAGGCGGCAGTGCCAGGCTTGCTGAGCGTCAGATAGAGGCTGCCAAGGTTGTTGTGCACGATGGCATCGGGCTGGAGCCGCAAAGAGTCTTTGAAGGCGCCCTCGGCCTCGCGGAAGTAGGACCGCCGCGCCAAGGCGACACCCAGCTCATTGTGGAGGCAAGGGGACTCGGGCTCCTGGGCGATCCTCTGCTCGAGGGACGCGATCACGGGATCGCGCTGGGCGGTGGTATCGGTCTTCTTGTCGCCCGACCCGAGCGCGGCCCCCGGCGTCACGGCGAGCAGCAGCAGCGCGAGGCAGACGGGAACGGCGCACCGGCGGATGATCATTGGGTGGTCTCCTCCCTTCACCTGAATCAGGCGCTCTTCGGCTGCCCGTCGGCGGGCCGCGCCTTGATGGAAACCTGGGAAGGGCCCAGGGTGATGCGGAACTCCACGGTGTGGCACCCGAAGGAGGCCTTCAGGGAATCGACCTGGCGGCTGATCTGGTTCACGAACGAGTCCATGGTCACCCGCGGCGGAGCGCCTTCGCGCTGGGTCCGCGCCGAAAGGTAGCTGTCGAACAGGGTCCTCAGCCCGTCGAGCTCAGCGGCCGGGTCGGAGACCCGCAGCGCGAACAAGACCTGCTCGCCATCGTCTCGCTCGGCCTCCGGTCGAGCCGCCGGAGCGGCCCCCGCGATTCTCTCCCGCCCCTCCTCCATGGCCCTGAGCTGCTTGTTCCACAGCTCCGCGAAGGAATTGAACCGGCCGACCAGCGTGTTGAAGTGGAAGCGGTCCGAGTACCGCCTGATGGGGCTGTTGGAGAACCGCCGGATCAGCCTCTCGATCTCCGTGCGCAGCTCGGTGGGGGGCCGGATCGAGGCGCCCGAGAAGAACATGTCGTACTGGACCTTCAGGCGGCGGATTCCCTCGTCCAGCTGCGCAATGGCCTCTTCGATCTCCATCGGAGCGGGTCCCCCCTCGGGGCCGCCAGGTGCCGCCCTGAAAACCAGCCCGCGGGTGTCAGGATCAGCCATAAATATAACCCTGCGGGGTCACGGTCGCAATCGCGGCGCTCCCGGGGCGCTGGTTTGACGCCTCCGGGGGCGCGTGCTTCAATAGGCTCGAGTGTCACGTCGTTCACCGAGCGCGATCATGGCCGATTCCCGCCGCCAAATGCTCAGACAGCTGCCCCAGATCGACGAGCTGCTTCGCAGCGAAGAGGTGCAGCAGGCCGGCCGGGGGCTCGGAGCGCGGACGCTCGCGGGGGCCGTCCGGGAGACCGTCGCCGAGCTGAGACGAGGGGTCCTCGGAGGCCGCCTGACAGGGCCGCAGCTGCGCGAGCGGCTCGCGGCCCTCCCGGGGGAGCTGCGCGCCCGCATTGCGGGGATGTCCCGCTCCTCCATGCGTCCGGTCATCAACGCCACGGGCGTGGTCGTCCACACCAACCTGGGACGGGCCCCTCTGGCGCGTGGCGCCCTGGAACGCGTGGTGCAGACCGCGGCCGGCTATAGCACCCTCGAGTACGATCTTGCCGCCGGACAGAGGGGCTCGCGCGGCTCGCATCTGGAAGCGGCCGGAGCGCGGCTCTTCCCCGGTCACGCCCTGCACGCCGTCAACAACAACGCCGCAGCGGTGCTCCTCGTGCTGAACACCATCGCCCAGGGACGCGAGGTGCTGATCTCTCGAGGGGAGCTGGTCGAGATTGGCGGGTCGTTCCGGATCCCGGAGATCATGGCACGCAGCGGGGCCATCCTCCGCGAGGTGGGCACGACGAACCGCACGCGGATCTCGGATTTCCGGCGCGCCGTGTCCCCCTCCACCGGGATGATCCTTCAGGTCCACACGAGCAACTACCGGATCGTCGGCTTCACCGCCGCCGCGACGCTGGAGGAGCTCGTGGCGCTCGGCCGGGAGCACTCTCTGCCTGTCGTCGTGGACCAGGGAAGCGGGGACCTCGCGGACCTCTCCGGCTTCGGCATTCCCGACGAGCCGACGGCCGCGGGCCTGCTCGCGCGGGGCGCCGACCTGGTGCTGTTCAGCGGAGACAAGATGCTCGGAGGGCCTCAGGCGGGGATCATCGTGGGCAGCCCGGAGCTCGTGCGCCGGTGCCGTGAGAATCCGCTGGCGCGCGCGCTGCGGCTGGACAAGATGACGATCGCGGCCCTGGAGTGGACGATGCAGCGCCACGCCTCGTCCCGCGAGATGGAGGAGGTTCCCGTCCTGAGGATGATCTCCGAGCCGCTGGACTCGCTCGCGAGGCGCGCGAAGCGCATCGCGGCGGGGATCAGGCGCGCGGCCGGCGGGTTCTTCCAGGTGGAGCTGCTCGAAGGGACCTCGATGGTCGGCGGCGGGGCCGCTCCGCTGACCCGGCTTCCCAGTCGCGTCGTCGCCATCTCCTCCGCGCGGCTTTCGGCGGAGCGCATCGACGAGACGCTGCGGCTGGGCGAGACACCCGTGGTGGGGCGGCTGCATGAAGGCAGGTTGCTGTTCGATCCCCGGACCGTGCTGCCGGGCCAGGAGACGTCCCTCATCAACGCCCTGGCGGAGGTGGCCCGCTCCGGGGAACGGAGAAGCCAATGAGACGAGCGTTGCTGGCTGGCTTGCCTCTTGTCCTCGCCCTCTCTCCGGTGGTCGCGGCGCCGGACGAGGCGCAGGCCCCGAGGCCGTTCGAGATCACGGTGCTGGGCGAGACGGTTGCCCCGGCGGAGGTGGAGAAGGAGCGGGGATGCGCGCTGGGCTCCCCCACGGGGGACTGGACGCTGGCCACCGCCGAGATCGCCGGGGAGGGAGAAGGGGCCGACTCGAGCGCCCTGTCGGTGCTGGAGGCCAGGAGCGGCGCCGTCAAGCAGAGCGTCAGGGTCTACAGGATGTCGGGGCCGTGCTGGGCGCCGGACGGATCGTATTTCGTCTTCGGAGAGGGGGGGATCGTCAAGGCGGCCGCCCCCGGCCTGACCCCCTCGGTGCTCTGGCAGGACCCGTCGGCGCCTCGCGGCGGCATCTTCCCCGCCCGCGTGATGAACTTCCGCTGGGGGACGGCCATGAGGACGCTGTCCTTCCTCTATGTGGACGACCCTGCGAAGGAGAACCCGTCCGTCAGCCTCGTCACGCTGACGGTGAAGTGAGGGCCTGCCCCGGCCCCCTCAGACGTTGAATCTGAAGTGGATGACGTCGCCGTCCTGGACGACGTAGTCCTTCCCCTCCAGCTTGAGCCTGCCGTGCTCCCGCGCGTGGGCCATCGAGCCCTCGTCGAGGAGGTCCTTCCAGTTGACCACCTCCGCCCGGATGAAGCCCCGCTCGATGTCCGTGTGGACGGTTCCCGCGGCGTGATGCGCGCTCGTTCCCGTGTGGATCGCCCAGGCGCGGCATTCCTGCTCGTTGAAGGTGAAGAAGGACAACAGCCCCAGCAGGTCGTATGAGCTGTGAATGATCCTCTCGAGGGCCGGCTGCCGGAGCCCCATCTCGTCCATGAAGGCGCGGGCGTCTGCGGGGTCGAGCTGGGCGATCTCGGACTCGATCTTCGCCGAGGCGGCGCAGACGGCGATGCCCGGCTTGCGGGCGAGATCCTCCAGGCCGGCGCGGGCGGGAGCCGAGTCGAGTGCCGCGGCGTCCCCCTCGCCCACGTTCAGGACGACGAGCAGCGGCTTGGCCGTCAGGAACGTGAAGCCCCTCAGCCGCCGCGCCTCCTCCTCCGAGAAGTGGACGGCCCGCAAGGGCGTCTCGCGCTCGAGCGCCTCCACGCACCGGTGGATCAGGTCCAGCTCCTTGCGGTCCTCATCCCGGGGCGCCTTCCGGAGTGACAATTCGAGACGCTCGGCCCGGCGGGTCGCGACGGTGTGATCGGCGAGGATCAGCTCGATCTCCATGGTCTCCACGTCGCGGCGCGCGTCGATGGAGCCCTCGGAGTGGGGGACGTTCGCGTCCTCGAACGCCCGGACGACGTGGGCGAGCGCGTCGGCGAGCTTGAGATCCACGAGGAAAGCCTCGGACTTCTGCCCTTCCCCCTTCTCGACGCCCGCCTGATCCACGTACTCCACGGTGGCGTGCACCGCCTTCTTCACCTTGAGCAACGCGGCGAGACGGTCGAGCCTCTCGTCGGGGACGTGCGCCACGCCCAGATGGGTCTCGGGCTTTCCGTGGCCGAACCCAGCGACGGCCGCATGGGCCCCGGTGAGGGTGTTGAAGAGGGTGGTCTTGCCGGTGAGCGGGAAGCCGAACAGGCCGATCTTCATCGGAGTGCCTCCGGGCGGGAGGGGGTCGTGCCGCTTCCATTATCCACGATCGGCGCCATCCTTGACTTGCCCTCCGGAGGCCCCCAATAATCGAGCGCGATGAAGGGCGTCATCCTCGCGGGAGGCCTCGGGACCCGGCTCCACCCGCTCACGAAGATCACGAACAAGCACCTGCTGCCTGTCTACGACCGGCCGATGATCTACTACCCGATCCAGACCCTGATCAACATCGGCGTCCAGGACATCCTGATCGTCACCGGCGGGACCAGCGCGGGGGACTTCCTGCGCCTGCTCGGCAACGGCAGGGAGTTCGGCCTCTCGCACATCGACTACACCTACCAGGAGGGGGAGGGGGGAATCGCCGAGGCGCTCTCCCTGGCGCAGTACTACGCGAAGGGGAGGAGAATCTGCGTGGTCCTGGGGGACAACCTGATCGAGGGCAACGTCAAGCGAGCCGCCGACGCGTTCCGCCGGCAGGAGAAGGGGGCGAAGATCCTCCTCAAGGAGGTCCCGGACGCGCACCGGTTCGGAGTGGCCGAGATCGACGGGGAGCGTGTCGTCGGGATCGAGGAGAAGCCGGCGAAGCCCAGGTCGGGCTACGCGGTGACCGGCATCTACTTCTACGACGCCAGGGTGTTCGACATCGTCAAGACCCTGAGCC
>Ga0316622_100002768_pt1 | contig 12285 bp, 11 predicted proteins | sample OWC_Aug_OW2_C1_D_FD_207646 | JGI IMG/M metagenome (GOLD analysis project Ga0316622, IMG submission 207646) | Wetland soil microbial communities from Old Woman Creek delta, Ohio, United States - OWC_Aug_OW2_C1_D5_C | ecosystem: Environmental > Terrestrial > Soil > Wetlands | place: USA: Ohio... | reverse complement strand
AGGGTGGCCCCCGGCGGAAGTCGGCCCGGCGGCACGTCGCCGGCCGAGCTGTCGAACACGACGATGCCGTCCTCGGCGAGCTTCGATCCGGCCCGGCGGATCGCCTCGTCGTCGAAGGCGACGAGCAGGTCGATCCGGTCGCCCATCGTGCAGCGTGGCTCCATCGACGCGCGCAGCAGCCCCGCCGCGTGGCCGCCCTTGGTCCGCGAGGCGATGTCGCGTGCGGTGTAGAGGTGGAAGCCGCGGCGCCCGAGCAGCGTCCCCAGCAAGCTGACGACGGTCAGCGAACCGTCGCCTCCCTGCCCCGCCACCATCACGTTGAGGTCGCCGATCCGGCGCCGCGCCTGCGCGCTCACTGCGCATCTCCCGCCGGTGGTGCCGCAGTCGCGGACGCCGTCGGCTCCGTGCGCGGCGGCGCGCCGGGCCCGGTCGTATAGAAGGTCTTGGGGTCGACGTGACCGAGCGCCCGGCGCTCCGCCAGCGTCGGCATGAGCGCGGGCAGCGGCCGGTTGAGCTTCTTGTCGGCGGCCAGCTTCTCGAGCAGGAACTGGCCACGCGGCTCGTCGGTCAGCGGCCGCGTCTCGATGAGCCCCGCGTCGATGGCGGCCTGCAGCGCGCGGTGGCCGGCCCCGGTGCGCACGGTGACACAGGTCCAGCCGTCCATGCCGATGCCGCCGCAGCCAAGGTCGGCGAGCTCGGCCGCGTAATCGAGGCAGTAGAGGCACGCCGGGCGGGCGAATTCGCGGTATTTCTTCAGCGAGGTCGTCACGACCTGGCCGTCGTCGAGCCGTACGACGAGCTTGCCCTTGATGTTGATGTTGCGGATCCGCTGCCGCGGGACGCCGAGCATCTCGGCGAGCCTGTCGAGGCTCTCGTGCGTGAAACTCTCGGAGCAGAACAGCCCGATCACGAGCGCGACGTTGTCGCGGTACCAGTTGGCCATCTCGAGCCGGATGCTCGAGTGCTGCTGCAGCCGGACGCCGTCCACCTGGCAGGGCACGCCGACCACGGCCAGCGGCCGCACGTCGCGGTGCATGGCTTCCTGCAGGGCGAGGGTGTTTGGCGAATAGGTGTAGCGCGAGGCCGCGCAGGACAGGACCTCCGCCCGCGTCGTCGCCAGCTTCTGGCGGCCGATCTGGTTGTCGTCCGGCAGCACGTCGCCGAGCACGGCGCCGCCGAGCGTGCCGTTCGCGAGGCCATGGATCAGGAGCGCGGAGACGACGCCGCCGTCCTGGGCGCGGCCGCGGATCTCCTGGTCCGTCGAGCGGGCGTACAGCCCGTAGCTGAACGGACCGTAGCCCTGGTCGACGGCCGGTGCGCGGTAGCCGAGCAGCTTCGGCATCTCCTTGTCGGCAGGGCGCAGCACCGGGCAGACCTCGGCGCACAGCACGCAGTCGACGCAGGCGCTCGCCCGGGCGTCCACCGGCCGCTCGTCAACGTAATCGAACACGTCGGTCGGGCAGATGGTCACGCAGGCGGCGCAGCCGACGCACTTCGCGGCATCTACGACCTGCTCGCGGAGGAACTCGACCGCACGGAAGCCGCCGCGGTTCAGCTCGCTGCGCCAGGCATAGGCCCACTCGTGGGGATCCGCAGCCTCCGACAGCATGCGGCGGTAGCGCTCGACGACGCGCGCGGAACGGTCGTCGCGTGGCCGGATCCCTCCCGCGGCCTCCCCGGAGGGACCGCCCATCGCCGCCGGCGCAGCCTCCGCCGCCGCGGCAACGGCGTCGGGAGCGCCTGACCCGCTGCCGCCTCGGGCCCGCGTCATGTTCCGGATCGCCTCGGCAACGCCCTTTGCCGCTTCGCGGAGGCGGCAGCCAGCGGCGCGAAGCGCGCGTCTCCGCGGGCCAGCAGCCGCTCCAGGTCGTCCGGTCCGTCCACGTCGAAGCTGAGGCCGGGGACATCGACGGTGGCAGCCGCGAGCCCGGCGCGTGCCGCCTCCTCGAGATGGCGGCGGCGGCTGTCGGCACCGAACTGGAAGCGGAACACTGACCTCGCGGGCAGGTAGAGCGCGTTGGTGCCGGCGCCGGCGGCGTCGGCGGCGAGCGCGAGGCCGTTCCGGCGCCCCGTGCGGATCAGCTCGTCGATGTCGCCGGCCGACACCAGCGGCAGGTCCGCGTGTAGCACGACCAGCTCGTCGGCACCCCGCGCGATCAGCGACTGCCGTGCCTGCTCGAGCACCGGGTTGAGGCCCTCGCCCGTGTCCGGCAGGACCTCGAAGTCGCCGGGAATCGTGTCCCGTTCGACACTGACGAAGGCCGCGTGATCCAGGCACCAGGACCCGCGCAGCGCCTCGACCACCCGCCCGAGCATCAGCCGCACGAGCTCCACCCGCTCGAGTGGCGACAGCTGGCCGGCCAGACGCCCCTTGCCGGCGGCGCGGTCCTTCACGGGTACGAGTGCCCACAGGCTCATCGTGATCCGCTCCGCGCCCCAGCCGAGGCAAGTGCGCTCATTCCGCCGCGACCACCTAGGGCGCCGACATGGTTGCGCCGGGGATCGGGTTGAAATAGTGGATGATCACGTTGCGCTTCGCGATCTTCCAGACCCCGTTGCGGCGCTCGAAGTCGTCGGTGTACGTCGCGCTGATCATCTGTACGACGTCGTCCTTGGTCGCGCCCATGCAGTCGACGTTGCAGACGCCGTGCGCGTGATCCGGGTCGCTGAACGTCACGCGCAGGTTCGAGGTGAGGTGGTGCGTCTCGCGCCACACCGGGTACAGCACCTCGAACACGGCCTTGCGGATGCCCTCGTGGGCAACGAAGGTGCCGAACGGCGGGCCGATTTCCCAGACGGCGTCCGGGTGCCAGATCGAGACGAAGCGGTCCCAGTCGTGGGTGTCGAAGCCGAGGCAGTAGTCGGTCACGAGGTCGCGCAGCGCGGCCCGGCTCTGCAACTCGTCGACCTGCTTCGCCAGTGCGGCCATCCGCGCCTCGAGTTCCTGGATCTGCGACATCGCTGCAATCCTCCTGTCCGGGTCAGTCGTTCCTCGCGCCCTGCAGGATCCACTGCCGGATCGCCTCCATGTCGGCGGGGCCGAGCGCGTCCTGCTCGATCGGCATGATCCTGCCCTTGCCGCCGGCCTCCTCGTGGGTGCCCAGCAGCTTGAGGAACAGGTAGCTCTTCTCCGGGCTGCCCGGCTCGACGAGCTTCATGCCCACCTGCCTGGAGGGGACGTTCACGAGCTTCTCCCACGTGTCGGGCAGCAGCGACAGCCCGCCCTGGTCGTCGTCGGGCGAGTGGCAGACGAAGCAGTACCGCTCCAGGACCGGCAGGACCCTGGCACTGAACGCCACGGCCTCGTCGCCCCTGGCCTGTGGCGCACACGCCAGCACGAGTGCCAGCGCGCCGCGCAGCAGGCGGCTCATGAGGCTTCCGCGGGCGTCTCTCTGTGCGCCGCGTTGGCCGCGATGTAGCCGAAGGTCATCGACTGCCCGAGCGTGTGGCCGGCGCCCCAGTAGGCCAGGCGCGACGGGCTCGCGATGCAGTTGCCCGCGCCGTACAGGCCCGGGATCGGCTGATCCTTCGTGTCGAGCACGCGTGCGTTCGCGTCGATGACCGGGCCACCGTTGGTGTCGAGCGCGCCGGCGACGAGGATCAGCGCGTAGTACGGGCCCTCGTCGGCGAGCGGGTGGAGGTTCCTGCTCGGGTACGGGTTTGGCTTGTGGGGCGTGTCGGTGCGCATCGGCGAGAACACCTTGTGCCACTCGCGGTCGTAGCCGGCACTGCCACGGTGGAAGTCCTCGTCGATGCCCTTCTTCGCAAAGCCGTTGAAGCGCGCGACGGTCGACCCGAGGTTCGGCGCAAAGTCCTGCGACAGCGCGACACCACCGGTGCGTGCGGCGATCTCCTTGAGCCGCTGGCCAATCTTCGCCGTGAGTTCGTCGAACGTCGCGCCCTGCATCACGTACGAGGCGCCCGCCGGCTTGCCCGGCAGGGGGTAGACGCCCGCGAAGGCCTCGGCCGTACGCTGGTCGTAGACCATGAACATCAGGTGGTTGGGAAACTCCGCCTCGGAGGGGTCGAAGATCCCGTGTGCCTCGGTGCGGTCGTTGTAGTTGCGGTTCTCGTTGAGCGCGCGCCGCCCGTAGCGGTTGACCTGGAGCATCGAGTCACCGGGCGGGAAGAACACGCCCGCCCCGATCCTCGGGCTCTCGAGCGCCTCCTCGAGCAGCACCTGCGTGCGCCACGCGCCCGACATGTTGCCCATGCGCGCGCCGGCGGCGCCCGCGATGTTGATGAAGTCACCGGTCGCCGTCGGCTTGGCGCAGGAGGCGTACAGCCGGTTGCGCTGGTAGAGCTCGACGAACTCCGGGTTGTGGACGTAGCCGCCGGTCGCGAAGATGGCCGCCTTGCGCGCCCGCAGCCGCACGGTCTTGCCGGCGGCGTCGGCTTCGACGCCGACCACGCGCCCGGTCCCGTTCCGAACGAGCCGCATCACGCGGTGGCCGAGCAGCGTCGGGATGCCGCGCGACTTCACCGCAGCGCCGAGCTGTCCCATGAGTTCCGGTCCGCCACCCATCCTGCCCTTGTCGTCGACGGGTCCGAGCGCACGTCCCGCCGGGACCTTGTTCTCGGGCACGTGGTCGAGGTAGTCGGGGGCCGGCAGGTCGAGCGCGAACATGCGCCACTCCGCGGTCCTGAGTGCGCCGCCTGCTGCCAGCCTGTCGATCGCCGGCGCAGCGTTGTCGTAGAAGGCCTCGAGCAGCGCGTAGGCGCTCCGGCTCAGCCCGAGCCTGGGCTCCGCCGGGTTGTAGTGCTCGGGATAGGAGAACCGTGCCATGTAGCGCAGGCAGTCCTCCCTGCGATCCTCGATGCCCCGGGCCCTGATCGTGGAGTTGTTCGGCACCCAGAGGACGCCCGCCGACTTCGCCGACGTGCCGCCGAGCAGGGACGCCTTCTCGACGACGATGACCTTGTCGCCGTTGTCGTGCGCGATGACCGCGGCCGTGAGGGCTCCTGCGCCGCCGCCGACGACGACGATGTCGGCCTCCTGGTCCCAGCTGTCCGCGGCCGCAGCCTTCGACGGCGCGAAGGCCACCGCACCCAGCGTCGCCGCGGCACCCGCCCCCACGAGCACCTGCCTGCGTGTGACCTTGTCGTGAGCGTCCGTCATGTGAGTGCTCCTCGGTGGCTTGTTCCAGGCCGATGCGTGCCGTCAGCGCTTGAGGACGATGCCGGCCTTCTCGCGATCCCAGCAGTCCGGGGTGACGCCCTCGGCCTTGAGCTTGAACTTCTCGACGCGCTCGCTGGGCGTCTTGGGCAGGCTGTCGCGGATCGCGATGTAGCGCGGAATCGCGAAATACGCCATGCGCGGCTCGCACCAGCGGATGAGCTCCTCGGGCGTGGCCGTGTACCCGGGCTTGAGCACGACCACCGCCTTGACCTCCTCCTCGCCGACTTCCGACGGCACGCCGACGACGCAGGACTCGAGCACCGCCTCGTGGGAGCCGATGACCGACTCGACCTCGAACGAGGAGATGTTCTCGCCGCGGCGGCGGATCGCCTGCTTCTTGCGGTCGACGAAGTAGAAATAGCCGTCCTCGTCGCGCTTGCCCATGTCGCCGGTGTGGATCCAGCCGTTCTGGAACAGGTCAAGCGTGGCCTCGGGCTTCTTGTAGTAGCCCGTCGTGCCGACGAACATCTTGTTGGATCGTGCGATGAACTCGCCCGCGACGTCCGGCGGGCAGTCGTTGTCGTCTTCGTCGACGATGCGCACATCCCAGCCCGTGATCGCCTTGCCGCAGGAGCCCGCGCGCGGCGCGTCGTACGGGCTCGCGAGGCAGCAGTAGCACTCGGTCATCCCGTAGACCTCCAGCAGCTTGGTATTGAAGCGCCGCTGGAACTCGAACCACTCGTCGGCCGGCGCGGCCGCGCCCACCATGAGCCGCACGGGGTTGTCGGCGTCGTCCTCGCGCGGATCCTGCTTGAGCAGGATCGGGATGATGCCGCCGATGTAGTTGGCCTCGGTGCACTCCCAGCGGCGGCAGTCGTCCCAGAGCTGGCTCGCCGAGAATCGCTCGACGATGACCGCCCTGGCGTCGGCGAGGAACGCCGGGCCGATGGTGATGCCCTGGGCATTGCCGTGGAAGAACGGCAGGCCCGTGTAGAGCACGTCGTCCTCGGTGTAGCGCGCGTACTTCACCGACTCCGCCCAGATGTCGTACCAGTAGTGGTGGCTCATCTCCACGCCCTTGGACACGCCGGTCGTGCCCGAGGTGTAGAGGATGCTGGCCATCTCGCGGTAGGTGACCACGACGTTGGGCTTCGTCGACGGCCGGTCGACGAGGTCCCGGTACCCGAGCGTCTCGAGCTTCGGCCACTTCGGCAGTGGCGCACTCCCTCCGGACCGGTCGAGCAGTACGACGTGGCGCACGGACGTGAGGTCGTCGGTCACCTCGCCGAGGCGGTCGAGGAACTCGGTGTCGGCGACGAGCACGACCGAGTCGGACTGCACGATCTGGTAGACGAGCCCGTTGCCCTTGAGCGCGGTGTTGATCGGCACTTCGACGGCGCCGATCTTGTTGGCGCCGAACCACGTGTAGAGGAACTCGGGACAGTTCGGCAGCATGATCGCCACCTTGTCGCCCTGCTTGACGCCGAGTGCGAGCAGGCCGTTCGCTACCCGGTTGATCTCGGCGTCGAGCTGCCCGAGCGCGATCGGCGTGTCACGGAACTGGAACACGATCCGGTTGGGGCTGCGCCTGGCCTTGTCCTCGATGATGTGCGTCAGCACCCGCTCCGACTGCGGGTACTCCTGCATGCGCCACGAAGCCCACTTTCGCGCGGCCTTCTCGGCCTTGTCGTCCCAGCGTCCCATCGGCGTCCCTCCCTCTGTCCCGCTTCGGTTGTCGGGTCGTTGGACCGGCGACTGAATCTCTCTCTAATACGAAAGCACTTCGTCGACGTGAATGGAAGCACTCCAGCGCCAGGCCGTGCTGCATTGCAGCGAACCTGCCGGCCTGGCGTGACCCGTCGGCTGCCGCGGGGCCGTGCCACAGCCCGACGCGACTTGAACTTTGTTCAAAGGTTCCACAGAATGATTTGCGTTGTCAAGCCGCGGTGTACCCCGGAGGCTCGTGCTCCCGCGTCGCCAGGACTGCGCCCGCCGGCGTGCACGGGCGGCACATCGTGTCCAGCACAGAGGAACCACCGGATGAGTGACGTCATCGTCGAACGCAGGGGCGAGGTCGCCTGGCTGCGCCTGAACCGGCCCGAGCGCATGAATTCCTACGACGCGGCCATGGCCCGCGAGCTGATCGCCGCCGTCGAGGGCTCCGCGGACGCGGGGGTCATCGTCATCACGGGCACCGGCCGGGCGTTCTGCGCCGGCGGCTACCTCGCCAACCTCAGCAACCCCGATGCCAACGCCCTGCGCAGCATGTTCTACGCCTCGCTGCACCTCTACGAGGCGATCCGGCTGAGCCCGCGCCCGGTCATCGCGGCCGTCAACGGCGCGGCGGCCGGTGGCGGCAACGAGCTCGTGGTCGCCTGCGACCTCGCCATCTCGGCCGAGTCGGCCACCTTCGGCCAGACCGGCGTGAAGATCGGCAGCGCGCCGGTGCTGGGCGGCACCAACTTCCTCGCGATGAACATCGGCGAGAAGCGCGCCAAGGAAGTCGCCTTCCTGTGCCGCCGCTACCCGGCACGGCAGGCCCTCGAACTGGGCTGGATCAACGCCGTCGTGCCCGACGCGGAACTCGAGGCCGAGGTCACGCGCTGGGCCGAGGAGCTCCTGCGCATGAGCCCGCGCTATCTCGAGATCGCCAAGATCAGCTCAAACGTCTGGTGGAACCAGGTGCGCGATTCCTACCAGACCGGCCTCGGCATGCTCGTCCAGGCCATCGGCTCCCACGACATGATCGAGGGTGCCACGGCGTTCATGGAAAAGCGCCGGCCCCGGTTCGAGGGACGCGCCAGGCGGGACGAGCCATGATGTTCGAGCTCGATCCTGCCTACCTCGCGCTGCAGCACGAGGCGCGCGAGCTCGCCCGGCGCCTCGAGCCCCTCGCCAGGGAGGCGGACGCCTGCAGCGAGCTGCACCCGGGGGTGCTCGCCGCGCTGCGCGAGAGCGGCCTGTCCCGCCTCATGGTTCCCGCCGAGTACGGCGGCCGCTCGGAGCGGCTCGACCCGCTCGCCATCTGCCTCGTGCGCGAGGCGCTCATGGCGTCGTGCTCGCATGCCGACTCGCTTTTTGCACTGCAAGGCATCGGCAGCTTTGCCATCACGACCTCCGGCACGCCGGAGCAGCGCTCGACCTGGCTGCCGCGCGTCGGGCGCGCCGAGGCACTCGCCGCACTCGCGCTCACCGAGCCCGAGGCTGGCTCGGACCTGAAGATGGTCTCGACGGAGCTCGTCGCCGGGGCGGACGGCCTCACCCTCAACGGCAGCAAGTCGTTCATCTCGAACGGCAGCGCCGCGGCGTTCTACGCCACCTTCGCGAAGGAAGGCACGGGCTACTCGATGGTGCTCGTGCCCTCCGGCACGCCGGGCGTGAGCGTGACGCCCACGCCGGAGCTCATCGCGCCCCACGTGCTCGGCGAGGTGCACTTCAAGGACGTGCGCCTGCCGCCCGACGCGCGCCTCGGCGCGCCGGGCCGCGGGCTCGAGCTCGTGCTCGCGACGCTTTGCGTCTTCCGCGTCTCGGTCGCGGGTGCCGCGGTCGGCCTCGCCCAGGCCGCCCTCGAGGAGGCGGTCCGCCACGCGCGCACCCGAACGCAGTTCGGTCGCCCGCTCGCGCGGCTCGGGCCCGTGGCCCAGCTGCTGTCCGACTCCTGGACCGAGATCGAGATGGCGCGCCTGCTGACCTATCGCGCGGCGCACCGTGCGGTCGGCGACCCTGCCGCCGCCCTGCCCCACTCCTCCATGGCCAAGGTCGCGGCAACCGAGATGGCCTCGCGTGTCGTCGACCGCTGCGTGCAGGTCATGGGCCGCTGGGGCCTGATCCACGGCTCGAAGATCGAGCGCCTCTACCGCCAGGCGCGTCCGATGCGCATCTATGAGGGCGCGTCCGAGGTGCTGCGGCTCGGCATCGCAAGGCAACTCACCGAGGAAGTCCCGTGATCGATCTCGGACTCGACGGATCGGTGGCCATCGTCACAGGCGCCGGCCGCGGCCTGGGCCGCGCGATGGCGCTCGCGCTCGCGGAGCAGGGCGTGCGGATCCTCGCCGTGGCGCGTTCCGTGGACGAGCTCGAGGAACTGCGGACGCTCGCCCCGGACCGGATCCGTGCCCGGCCCTGCGACATGCTCGACACCACGGCAGTAGCGGCCCTGCCCGACGAGGCCGTCCGCGAGTTCGGCCGGCTCGACATCGTGGTCAACAACGCGGGTATCGCCCCGGCCGGTCGATTCATGGAGCAGCCCGAGGAAGTCTGGCACCGGGTCTTCGCCGTCAACGTCACGGCGCCCTTCGTCCTGAGCCGTGCCGCGGGCCGCCACCTGCTGGCCCAGGGCAGGGGCAAGATCATCAACATCGCCTCGACTTCGGGCATTCTCGGCAAGGCGACGCTCGTGGCCTACTCCTCGTCGAAGGGCGCGCTGCTGCAGTTCACCAAGGCGCTCGCCGCGGAGTGGGCGAGCCACGGCGTGCAGGTCAACGCCGTGGCACCAGGCGCGTTCGCGACCGACGCGCAGCGCGCCGTGCTCGAGTCCCCGGAACTGCTCGATAGGCGCACGCGCAAGATCCCGGTGCGGCGCATGGGCAGGACCGAGGAGATCGGTGCCCTGGTCTGCTACCTCGCGTCCCGGCAGTCGGACTTCGTCACGGGCAGCGTCTACGTCATCGACGGCGGCGAGTCGAGCAAACTGTAGCGAGGCCCCATGAACTCGCGCAGTGCAGCGCTCGCCGACAGGCAGAACTCCGGTCCCGAGTCCCCGGCCCCGGCGTCGAAGGGCGGCAAGCGCCGCAAGGACATCTTCAGGGCACTGCACCAGTGCGTGATCAGCCAGGGTTACGCCAATACGACGCTCGCCGACGTGGCGCGCACGGCCGGCATGTCGCCGAGCCACCTGCTCTATTACTTCCCGGGCAAGGGATCGATCCTCCAGCAGTACTTTGCCGACGTCTCACGGCGCATCGTCGACAGGATCCAGGGCTTCCGCCACGAGAGCCCGGAGCGGCAGTTCGGGCTCCTGGCGGAACTCTTCTTCGGCGGCAGGAACGTCACGAAGTCGGAGATCGGCTTCATGCTCGAGTGCTTCGGCGCGGCTGTGCACGACACCAACCTGAACCGCGAGAAGACCGAGCTGGATTCCTACTGCAAGTCTTACCTGCAGGAGCTGTTCGCGCAGATGCCCTGCGGGCCGGCCCGCGCACGCGATGCCGCCGAGGTGGCCTACGCGATGCTGGTCGGCCTGAGGACGGCCTCGTATTTCGACGATCGGCTGTCACCCGCACACGCGCGCCAGCTCTTCTACGCCGAGATGCAGAACCTCGCCAATGCCGGGCGGACCGGCCGGGCGGCCCGGCCGCGCACGCGCTGAGAGCGACCATGCCAGCCGGGTCCTGTCCTGCATGACGGAGTCAATCCCCTGGCTCGAACGCACGCGCGAGGCAGCGATCGAGCCGGAGCTGCCGGTCTGCGATCCGCACCATCACCTGTGGGTGCACCCGACGAGCCGCTACCTGCTCGATGAACTGCTCGCGGACATCGACGGCGGGCACCGCGTCCTCAGCACCGTATACGTCGAGTGCCAGCAGTTCTACCGCACCGACGGTCCCGTGGAACTGCGGCCCGTGGGCGAGACGGAATTCGTCGAGAGCGTCGCCGCGGGTCACGCGCGGGCCACGGGCCGCCGGAATGTCGCCGCCGGCATCGTCGGGTTCGCCGACCTCAGGCTCGGTGCCGCGGTGCTGCCGGTGCTCGAGGCGCACCTGGCGGCGAGCAATCGCTTCCGTGGCGTCCGCTACGCCACGGCGTGGGACGCCAGCTCCGAGATCCGGCGCGCGCACACCGACCCGCCGCCGGGACTGCTGGGCGACGGCGCCTTCCGCGCCGGACTCGCCTGCCTGGGCGGCCTCGGGCTGTCGTTCGACGCCTGGCTCTATCACCCGCAGTTCGGCGAGCTGGCCGAGCTCGCGCAGGCGCTGACGGGTCTCACGATCGTCCTCAATCACCTCGGCGGGCCGCTCGGCATCGGGCCGTACGCGGCCCGGCGCGAAGCGGTCTTCGAGGCATGGCGCAGCGGCCTCGCAGCGCTCGCACAATACCCGAACGTCTATGTGAAGCTCGGCGGCCGGACGCACACGATGAGCGGCTTTGGCTGGCACCGGCGTGAGCGGCCGCCCGGATCCACGGAACTCTCGACCGCGATGGCACCGTACTACCACGCCGCGATCGAACTCTTCGGCCCCTCGCGCTGCATGTTCGAGAGCGACTTCCCGGTCGACCGCGCCTCGTGTTCCTACACCGTGCTCTGGAACGCCTTCAAGCTGCTCACGCGCGCCTATTCAGCCGAGGAGCGCCGCGCGCTGCTGCACGACACTGCCGTGCGCGTCTACCGTCTCGCGGAATGAAGCGTTGCTGCGCCGCGACACGCCACCGCCCGTGCCGCCGCACGCCTCGCATCAACACTTGCTTGCGGCCAACAAGGATACTATTCTCGGGGCGACGTTCGATCTGTGCACCGAGGGGGCAAACCGCGATCCTGCAGCGCGGACGCGGGCCCGCTCACGGGCCGGCCGGGTGGCACCTCTGCGGGTCCACTGCGGTCAACACAAGAAAGCCGGGCGGAGTGCCGCCCGGCAGCCACGAGCCGGCGAACGGCTCACAGGAGGGGGTTATGCGTAGTCGGGTTGCGGATTCCAGGGCCGCCGTCGCGGTGGCACTGATGCTGGGTACGATGGTGGCAGCGGACCTGGCGCACGCCCAGGAGGCGCCGGTGCTCGGGGAAGTCGTCGTGACTGCGCGCAAGCGCGAGGAGAACCTGCAGGACGTCAGCACCGCGGTCATCGCGCTCGGTGACGCGCAGCTGGCGGAGCGCTTCGACGTGGACCTGCAGAACTTCGCCAACGTGGCGCCAAACGTCGTCATCGACGACCTGCAGCAGGGTCCGGGCAGCCCGGCCGCGATCTCCATCCGCGGCATCGGTACGACCGACGTCGAGAAGAGCTTCGACCCGACCGCAGGCGTGGTGGTCGACGGCATCTTCATTGGCGCGAACTCTGGCGCGATGGTCAAGGCGCTCGACCTGCAGAGCATCGAGATCCTGCGCGGGCCGCAGGGCACGCTGTTCGGCCGCAACTCCATCGCGGGCGTCATCAACATCACCCGGCTGAAGC
>Ga0316622_100002766_pt1 | contig 12287 bp, 10 predicted proteins | sample OWC_Aug_OW2_C1_D_FD_207646 | JGI IMG/M metagenome (GOLD analysis project Ga0316622, IMG submission 207646) | Wetland soil microbial communities from Old Woman Creek delta, Ohio, United States - OWC_Aug_OW2_C1_D5_C | ecosystem: Environmental > Terrestrial > Soil > Wetlands | place: USA: Ohio... | reverse complement strand
GTCCGGGTTAGCGTAGTTGGCCACGATGAAGTCGTAGGCCTCGCTCTCGATCGCCTCCACGAGGGCGCCGGTGACGCCGGAGGCGCTCATCGCGGGCTGGAGGTCGTAGGTGGCAACCCTGGGGCTGGGCACCAGAAGCCGCTCCTCGCCCGGCCACGGTGCCTCCCGGCCACCGTTGAAGAAGTACGTCACGTGGGCGTACTTCTCGGTCTCGGCCACGTGGAGCTGGGTCCAGCCGGCGGCCGAGAAGGCCCCCGCCAGCGACGGTGCCTCCTCCGGCGGGAATGCCACCGCCACCGGGAGCCCCTTCTCGTACTCGGTCATGGTCACCACGAGCACGTCCCGCGGCGCCGGCCTCCCGTCAGCGGACCGGTCGAAGTCGGCAAACTCCGGTTCGGCCAGGGCATGGGTCAGCTGGCGCGCCCGGTCGGCGCGGAAGTTGCAGTGCACGACAGGGTCGCCGTCGCGGAGCACGCCTTCGACGCCGTCGATCACCGTGGGCCGCACGAACTCGTCGTTCTCGCCCCGCGCGTAGGCGGCCTCGACGGCAGCGCGGGCGTTTGGCGCTCGCTCCCCCACCCCGTGGACGATCGCGTCCCAGCCGACCTTGGTGCGATCCCAGCGCCGGTCGCGGTCCATCGCGTAGTAGCGCCCGCCGATGTCGGCGATCCGCGCGTCGGGGTGGGCGGCGGCCAGCCGCGCCTCGAGGTCGGCGACGAAGCCGAGCGCCGAGCGCGGCGGGGTGTCCCGCCCGTCGAGCAGGGCGTGGACGCGCACCTCTTTGACGCCCTGCCGGCGAGCCAGCTCGACGAGCGCTATGAGCTGCCCGTCATGCGCATGGACGCCGCCCGGGCCGATGAGGCTCACCAGGTGGAGCCGGCCACCGGGCCTGGCCGCCCGACGGCAGGCCTCGAGCAGGGCCGGCCGCTCGAAGAACGACCCGTCCGCGATGGCGCGGTCGATGCGGGGCAGGTCCTGGAGCACCGGCTGACCCGACCCGAGGTTGAGGTGACCGACCTCGGAGTTGCCCATCTGGCCCGGCGGAAGCCCGACCGACTCGCCCGACGCTCCGAGCCGCGCGTGCGGCCAGCGCTCGAGCAGCCCGCGCCAGACCGGCAGGCGGGCGGCGGCGATCGCGTCGACCGCGGGGTCCGAGCCGACCCCGAACCCGTCGAGGATGACCAGGACGATCGGGCGCGGCCGTCGCGTCCGGGGTGCGGTCACGGGTGGCCCCCGGTCGCGATCAGACCGCCGTCGCGCGGCGGGCGCCGGCAGTCAGGCCGGCACGGGCCACGATCCCGGCCATCTCGTCCGGCTTGAGCGAGGCCCCGCCGACCAGCGCTCCGTCGATCGACGGCTCGGCCAGGAACTCCCCGATGTTCGCGCTGGTGACGCTGCCGCCGTAGAGCACCGGGACCTCGGACGCCGCCGTCCCCCAGCCGAGCGAGGCGAGCGTGGCCCGGATCGCCTCGGCCATCTGCGCGGCATCGGCACCGCGAGCGTTGCGGCCGGTCCCGATCGCCCAGACCGGCTCGTAGGCGATGACGAGGCCAGCTGCCGCGAGCTCGGCCGGATCGGATCCGGCAAGGGCGCCCTCGAGCTGGCCGGCGACGACCGCGTCGGCCCGGCCCGCATCTCGATCCTCGAGCAGCTCGCCGACACAGAGGATCGGTCGCAGACCCGCCGCCGCCGCGCGCCGAACCCGATGCCCGATGACATCGTCGGTCTCGTGAGCGTCTCGTCGGCGCTCGCTGTGGCCGAGGATCACCCAGGTGGCAAGACCCTCGAGCATCGGGGCGCTGATCTCCCCGGTGTAGGCGCCGGCCGCCTCCTGGTGGACGTTCTGCGCCCCGACCGCGACGTCCTCGCCGGCCAGCGCGTCGCGGACGGCGGCAAGGCACACGAACGGCGGGCAGATGACCCGGATGACCTCGCTCTCCCTGGTGCGCGCGGCGATGACCCGCGCGAGCTCGCCGGCATCGGCCGGCGTGGTGTTCATCTTCCAGTTGGCGGCTATCACGATCGGTCGCATGGTCAGCGAATCATGCCAGAGGCCGGCTGCCGGTGGCCGAGGGCCTCCGCAGGCGCCGGCGGGGCGGCTCGTCGTGAAGTGCCTGCCACTCGATCCGCTCGAGCGCGCGCTGGACCGCGGACCGGCCCACCCCGAGCCGCTCGGCAAGCTCGCTCAGCGTCGCCTCCGGCGTCTCCTTGCGGCCCTCGGCCACGAGCCGCACCGTGTACGGCTGCGTCGCGAGGCGACCGTCGGCCTCCAGCACCTCGATGGCGGCGAGCTGCCGGCCCGCGGCTGCCACCGCGCGCTCGAGGTTGGCCGACTCCGCGTTGACCACGCGGTTCAGGTCGCTCCGGACGGCACGCTGCACGCGCCGCGCCTCGAACTCGAGGAGGGAGCCTCGCAACCCCGCCCGGCGCAGGAACAGGACGACGGTGTCGGCGCTCTTCCAGGTCACGACGCCGCGTCCGCGCCGCAGGCGCCACGACGCGGGCAGACCCGAGTCGCCGAGCCGGCGCGCCAGCGAGGGAGCATCGCCGGCATCGACCACGAACTCGAGGTGCGTCCGCGGCCCGGCGATGCTGAGCGACCCCGCGGCGAGGAAGAGCCCGCGCAGATAGGCCATCCGGCAGTGCTCGGGTCGGGCGTCCCAGTCGAACCCGCCGCCCGCAGCGGCAACCCGGCGCCGGGCCATCGGCGGTGCCGGCATCCCGAGCCGCACGGCAAGCCGCGCCACGGCCGGCTCGCTGGCGGCCGCCGGCGACCCGAGGCCGAGCGCCTCCGCCTCGCGATCGCAGGGCCGGCTGGGGTCGATCGCTGCCAGCTCGATCCGGATGGCGGTGACCAGCTCGCGGTCGGCGTGCGCCACGTGCTCTTCAGGCGGACCTTGCGGCCGACGACCGCCGGCGCGACCCGGCCTCGCGTTCGACGATGCGCACGATCGCGCCGGCCAGCCGGGCTGGGTCGTGGTGATGGGCGTTGGCCGGGTCCACGAGGTCGTCGAGCACGAGGCGCGGAGCGGGAGCCGTGGCCGGCGGCCAGGTCAGCCGCACGGGCTCGGCATGCCAGTCGCCGGGTTCGCGGGCCCCGAAGTTGTTGTTGGCCAGCACGACATCGACGAGTTCCGGTGGGACATGGGCAGCGAGCGCCTCCACGTGGGCCCCGAGGTCCATCCCGGTCGTCTCTGCCTGCTGGGTGGCCACGTTGGCCACGTAGATGCAAGGGACGGCCGAGGCGGCGATGGCACGCTGGACCTCCGGCAGCAGCAGGGCGGGCACGATGCTCGTGTACAGGCTTCCCGGACCAATGACGATGGCGTCGGCCTCGGCGATCGCCCGGATCGCATCGTCGCCCGCCTGCACATCGTCGGGCGAGATCCACACTCGCGAGATGCCGCCGGTCCGCGTGATGCGCGCCTGCCCGACGACCTCGCTGCCATCCTCGAGGCGCGCGTGGAGCGTGAGCGGCTTGGGTGAGACCGGGATCACCTGGCCCCGCACGGCGAGGACCCGGTTGATCGTCCGGACACCCTCCTCGAAGTCGCCCTGCTCGATGGCCGTCATCGCGGCGATCAGCAGGTTCCCGACCGCGTGGCCGCCAAGCCGCTCGGGTTCGGGGTGGGCGGCCGCGGGAGCCGCGTCCGTCCCCGGCTCGGCATCCGGGAAGCGGTACTGGAGGAGCTGCGTCATGAGCGGCTCGGCATCGGCGAGCGCGGCGATGCAGTTGCGGATGTCGCCCACCGGCGGGATCCCGAGAACCTCGCGTAGCTTGCCCGACGACCCGCCATCGTCGGCCATCGTCACCACCGCCGTGAGGTTGCTGGTGTGCTCCTTGAGCCCGCGCAGCAGGATCGAGAGACCGGTCCCGCCCCCGATCGCCACGATCCGCGGCCCGCGGGCCAGGAAGCGCTTCTGGTAGATCACCTCCACGAAGGGCTGGCCGCCACCAGTCCGGAAGGGATCCGTCAGCGCCCGGATGAGGCGCACCGAGCCGACGACGAAGAGCCCGATCCCGGCAACCGCCAGGATCGCACCACGGAGACCGTACGGGAGGAACTGCAGCGTCAGGACGTACAGGATCGCCTGCAGCGGGCCCTCGACCTGGGCGTCACGGTAGAACTGGCGGAGCAGGAGGGCTCCTGCCAGAGCCAGGGCCACCAGCCCGATGAAGGCGACCAGCGCCCATCGCTTGACGCCGATGCCGGGGCGCAGCCACGGTCGCAGGTTCATTCGCGCTCGAGCTCGCGGTGGAAGACCGAGACCGGGCCGAAGGGCTGCTCGCGGAGCCACCCGGCCAGCTCCTCCGTGATCACGATCGACCGGTGGTAGCCACCCGTGCAGCCGATCCCGATCGTGAGGCGGGCCTTGCCCTCGGCGAAGTACGCGGGCGCGGCGAACTCGAGGAAGTCCCGGGCGAAGGCGAGGAACCACTGCGCCGGCGGCTCGCCGAGCACGAATGCCCGAACGGGCTCGGTCAACCCAGACAGCGCTCGAAGGTCGGGCTGGTAGTACGGGTTCTGGATGAAGCGCACATCGAAGACCAGGTCGGCCTCGAGCGGGATCCCGAACTTGTAGCCGAAGCTGATGAGCTGGATCGCGATCCCCTCCGATCCCGCCACGTCGGCCAGGCCGGCGATGATCCGTTCCCGGAGGTCGCGCAGCGACAGCTCCGAGGTGTCGACGATGACGTCTGCCTCCTCCCGGACGGAGTCGAGGAGCGCCCGCTCCAGGGCGATCGAGTCCCCGATCCCCCGGTCACCGGCAAGCGGGTGCCGGTGGCGCGTCTCGGAGAACCGCCGGATCAGGACCTCATCGCGGGCCTCGAGGAAGACCACCTGCGGCTCGATGCCGCGGCCCTCGAGCGCCCCGCGCACGGCAGCGAACGCCACGGGCACGTCGCCCGCCCGGACGTCGAGCACGATGGCGACCCGCGCGAACCGCTCGCGGTCGTCGGACACGAGCTCGGCAAGCTCGGGGAGGAGCTCGCCCGGCAGGTTGTCGACGACCGAGTAGCCGAGATCCTCGAACAGCTTGGCGGCCGCCGTCTTGCCGGCACCCGAGAGCCCGGTCAGGATGACGACCAGCTGATCCTCGGGCTCGGGATCGAGCCGATCAGGGTCGTTCGCCGACGGGTTGGTCATCGACGCCACTATACCGCCGCCCTCGAGCGCAGACGGCGGAGGGCCTGCCGCTCGCCGGGCGGCGGCGCGGGGCCAGCCTGGCTGCCCAGCCGCAAGGAGACGTCGCGAGCCGCCGGCGAGGAGCCCGTCGTCCCTCAGGCCAGCTGCGGCTCGGTGTCGGGCGCGGGGCGCTCCGTGCGGGCAATGACCAGGATCGTGCCCTCGTAGAGCAGGTACATCGTGAGGCCCATCACGAACGGGCTGACCAGGTCTCCCCCCGGTGTCACCGCCGCGGCGAAGACCGCGATCCCGAGCAGCACGAAGCGGCGAGCCGCACGCAGCTGGGCGACCTTCACGATGCCCACCCTGGAAAGCCCGTAGAGCACGATTGGGAACTCCATGACGAGCCCGAACGAGAGGAAGAGCGTCGTCACGAAGTCGAAGTATGGGCCGGCCGCGATGGCCGGCACGAGGACCGGTCCCGTGAAGCTCAGGAGGAAGGCCGTGGCGTAGGGCAGGATGAAATACGCCAGCCCGACCCCGACGGCGAAGAAGAGCAGGGCCAGCGGGATCCACGGACGCGCCATCCGACGCTCCTGGGCGGTCAGGCCCGGCGAGATGAACGACCAGGCCTGGTAGAGGATGACCGGCATGGCCAGGATGATCCCGACGACGGCCGCAATCTTGAGGTGGATGAAGAACGCGTCACCGGGGCCGAGCACAATCACCTGCCCGGTGGGGAGCGGGGTCACCAGGAAGGCGATGATCCGGTCGGCGAAGAAGAAGCCGACAGCCGCCCCGGCCACCACGGCGAGGAACGTCTTGACCAGCCGCGACCGGAGCTCGCCGAGGTGGTCGACGAGAGGCATGACCTTGTCGCCCGAGGACGCTCTCGGAGGCTGCTCCTCGGTCACCGGTGCGGAACCGGCGTCGAGCGCGTCGGCCATGCTGGTCGGCGCGGCTCAGGCCGGTCGGTCGGCCGGCTGTTCGGAAGGTGCCGCTGCGCGGGCCGGCTCGTCGACGGCGGGGGTCGCGGCGTCCTGAACGGGCTCCCCGGGCGTGCTCGGCGCGGCCTCGGGCACCACGGCGGCCACCTCGGCCGGCGGCTCGGTGGAGGCCGCGGGGGGCGGCATGATCGGTGCCGGGGCGGGTGCTCCTTCAGGTGCCTGCGCCGTCGCCGCTGCGGTCCCGGCCGCCGCGCCCGCAGCCGCGGCCGACGAGGTCGGTGGCACCGCCGGTGGCTTCGTCCCGGTGTCGATCTTGGCCGCGTCCTGGACGTCGGTTGCCGCCTTGCGGAACTCTCGGATGCTCTTCCCGAGCGCCGAGCCGACCTCGGGCAGCCTGCCCGGGCCGATGATGATCAGGGCGATCGCCAGGATGATGACCAGCTCGAGGGGGCCAATCTGGAATGGCATCGTTGATGGGGACCCTCCAGGACGCGGCCTCGCGGAGCCGCGTGAACGTGGGGCTACGATAGCACAGGCAACCGCCGGGCCCACCCCTCGGCGGCCGCCGCGACACGCTCACCCGGGTCGCGCGGCGATGATCCGCCGGCCGGTTCGAGCGCGGCTCCGGCGATGCCCCGCGACACGTTGACGAGGAGCCCGCCACCCGGTCGCGGACCGGCCGGCGCGGCCCGCGCTGGCCCGTGCTCGAGGACGGGTTCGATCGTGCCGCCCTGCGCTCCGACGCCCGGCACCAGGAACGCCAGCCCCGGGGCGATCGCACGGATCTCGGCCAGCTCGCGCGGTGCGGTGGCGCCCACGACAAGCCCGACGGTCCCGCCCGGGCCCCAGCCCTGCGCCAGTCGCGCGACACGCGCATAGAGCGGCTCGCCCGGCGCCCCGGCCACCGGGTCAGCGGCCACTCGGAGCCCCTGGAGCTCGGCGGCGCCCGGGTTCGAGGTGCGGCAGAGCAGGTACGAGAAGCGGTCTTCGCGCTCGAGGAACGGGGCAAGGGCCTCCGAGCCGAGGTACGGGTTGAGCGTGACGGCGTCGGCCCCCAGCACGTCGAAGAGGGCCGTCGCCTGTCGGGCAGCCGTCGTCCCGATGTCGCCCCGCTTGGCATCGGCCACGAACGGCAGGTCGGCCGGCAGGTCGGCCCGCAGCCGCTCGAGCACGGCCATCCCCGCGGACCCGTAGGCCTCGAAGAAGGCGAGGTTGGCCTTGACCGCGGCGGCGTGGGGCCCGGCGGCTTCGAGCACGAGGCGAGCGAACCGCTCGACCCCGGCCAGGTCGTCACCGAACCCGGGCGGCAGCCCGCTCGGCTCGGGATCGAGGCCCACGCAGAGCACGGACCCCACCGCCGCACTGCGGCCGGCCAGCCGTTCCAGGAACGTCGTCACGTCGCGGCCCCGATCATCCCGCGGGGCTCTCCGGCGGTGCCGTGCTCGGCGCGGTGGTCTGCGTCGGGCCGGGGGTTGGCCGGGGGATCTGGTCGGGGGGGATGAACCATCCAGGACGCGAGCCGCCGTCGAGCCCGCTGACGGTGGTCAGGTCGATCGTCTCGCCGGCCGACCAGGCACCCTCCGATCCCTCGAGCTCGACCAGCTTGAGGTCCACGATGCCTCCGGTCATCCGCAGGAAGGCGATCGCGTCACCGGCCGGCGACCAGACCGGCGACCACGAGGCGCCGTCGCGGGTGACCCGCAGCACCTCTGTCCCGTCCTTCGCGTTCAGGATCACTACGTCGGTGCCGATCGAGCTGGTCTTGGTCGCCGCGACATAGCGACCGGTCGGCGACCAGGCCGGGCTCAGATAGCCGGGTCCCGTGAGGGTCGTGGTCTTGCCGGACTCCGGGAAGTAGCGCCAGATGACCGGTGCGCCGCGCGTCCCGTCCCGGCCGTTTCGAACGTAGAGCAGGATCTTGCCGTCGTGTCGCCAGGCCGGGTCCTGGTGGCCAAGCGGCGGGTCCTCCTTGAGGCCGAGCGAGACCAGCTCGCTCGTCTCGAGATCGAAGGTCTGGAGCACCACGTCGCTCTCGGTCGGGTCGGGGGCGTCGGACACGAGCGCGATGGTCCGCAGATCCGGGCCGAGCACGGGCTGCCGAAGCCAGTAGAACCAGGTGTACGAGCCCGTCTTGTAGCGGCCGCTGTGCAGGCGCTCCGGCTCGCCGCTGCCATCGCTGGCGATGCGCATCAGGTTCGGGTAGTGCATCGTGTAGTAGACGGCGCGTCCCTGGGACGGGAACAGCCCGCGGCCCTTCTCGGTGCGGATGAAGTAGACCCACTCGCCGTCGGGCGCCCAGGACGGCATCGAGTCCTTGCCGCTCGTGGTCAGCCGTCGCGTCTCCTTGCCTTTCTGGATCCAGATGCTCCCCTGCTTCACGTAGAGGAACGTTCCCGGGATCTCCTTCTCGGGCTGGGCGATCACGACGTCCGACGGCGCCGGGGTGACCGCTGCGCCCGGTCCGCCGGGTCCCCCGTCACCGCCCGCGCCCGTTCCCGCCAGGAACGGCAGGTTCCCGGTGAACAGGCCGATGGTGAGGATGGTGGCGATGATCAGCCCGGCGGTGGCGAGCGCCGGTGCCAGGATCGGCGGCTGGCCCGCGCCTCCTCCGCGTCGCGGCCCGGGGCGCGCCGCGGTCGGCCGATTGCTCATCGTGCGGGCCCCGGCGGAACGGCGGCAGGACCGACCAGGAGGGCGGCATCTGCGACCGGGCGGAAGTGGCCGGCCGGTGCCAGGTCGCGGACCTCGAGCTGGAGCGATTCGAACCCGCCGAACGACCGGCTCACCAGCCTCGCCACGACATCCACGCGATCACCCTCCGCGAGCGGGCCCACCAGGTCATCGCGCCCGAAGGCGATGCCGTCGAGGACGTCGCGCTCGCGCCGCAGCGTGAGCTGGGTGTGTCCGCCGTTGGCCGCCCGGACCCGGACGACCTGCAGCCCGAGGACGGCAACCAGCGGCTCCGGGTTCCCGGGGCCGGTCGGCTCGAGCCGCGCGAGCTCCGCGAGCAGCAGGTAGTCGATCTCGGCGGCGGGCAGCGCGAGGTCGACTGCGAGCACCGGCGGCCCGGCCGGACGAGCCGTCGCCGCGGCCAGGACGAGGAAGCGCTCGCGGAAGGCGTCCCACGCGCCGGTCTCGATCTCGAAGCCCGCCGCGCCCGCATGCCCGCCGTGGCGGATCAGCAGGTCGTCGCAGGCGGCAAGCGCCTCCGCGAGGTGGAGACCGCCGCCGCCGGCACGGCACGAGGCCCGTACGACGTCGCCCAGCTCCGCGCCGACGATCGCCGGCCGGCCGGTCTCCTCGGCCAGCCGTCCGGCCACCGGACCGGCGATGCCGACCGGCCACGGCCCGCGAACGATGATCGCCGCATCGCCCGGAGTGCCCGGCCCGGGCGCCACGCCGCGGTCGACTGGGGCGCCGCCCCCGTCGCGACCCTCGGAGCCGGCGCCCCACTGCGCGCGCGCCTCGGCGAGCACCTGGCGCGAGACATCCCGTCGGGCGAGGTTCGCGGCCTCAAGGGCGTCCGCGCACGCGGTGGCCTCGGCCGCGTCGTCGGTGAGCAGCAGCCGGACCGCGTCGCCGGCGTCCCCCATCCGCCCCGGGGCGTTGAGGCGAGGCGCGATCGCGAAGGCGATCGTCTCGGGGGTCACCGAGCCGGCGGCGATGGCGGCTCGCTCGAGCAGCGCAGCGAGCCCGGGCCGGGGGGCTCGGTTGATCGCATCGAGCCCGAGGATGGCGATGGCCCGGTTCTCGCCGACCAGCGGGGCCACGTCGGCTACCGTGCCGATGAGCGCAAGGTCGGCCAGGGCTCGGGCCTCCTCGACGCCGCCGGGCCGGCCGCCAAGGAGGAGCTCGGCCACGCGGAACGCCACGCCCGCGCCCGAGAGCCGGCGCTCCGGGTACCGGCCATCCGTCCGGTTGGGGTTCACGATTGCCAGGGCCGCCGGCAGCTCCGACGGGAGGTGATGGTGGTCGGTCACAAGGACGTCGATGCCGTGGCCGGCCGCGGCGGCGATCTCGACATGGCTCGTCGACCCGCAGTCGACGGTGACGATGACCGACAGGCCGCCTGCCCGCGCCGTCTCCACCGCGGCCAGCGAGAGGCCGTGGCCCTCCGCGAGCCGGCTGGGCACGTACGGCAGCACCTCGAGCCCGTACGAGGCGAGCGCGCGGACGAGGATCGCCAGACCGGTCAGCCCGTCCGCGTCGAAGTCGCCGTAGACCATGACACGCTCTCGGCCGGCGCGAGCCTGCGCGAGCCGGGCGAGGAGCCGATCCGCGTCGGGCAGCAGCCGAGGGTCAGCCAGCGCAGTCGCCGGAGGCGCGAAGAAGGCCGCGAGATCCGCAGGCTGCGTGACACCTCGGTCGCGCAGGAGGCGCGCGGTCGTGGGGCTCAGGCCAAGGTCTGCGGCGGCCGTGGCGAGCTCGGGGTCAAGATCGACCGGTGCGGGGAGCTGCCAGGTGAAGCGCGGCTTGATCATCGACTCGATGGTGACATCTTGCGCTTCACCGTCGCGTATCGCGCCCGCGGATCCGGGCCGGGCTGTGGGCCGGTCGAGTCGTCAGGAGGTCGCGCGACCAGAGACACGGGCGACCTGGCGTCCCTTCCGTCGCGCATCGCGCTCCTCCCAGACGGCAAGGAGCAGGCTCGCGTTGAAGATCGAGGAGTAGGTCCCCGACACGATGCCGATGATCAGCGCCAGGACGAAGCTCTGGATCGCACCGCCGGTGAAGAGCAGCAGGGCGGTGAGCGTGATGAGGACGGTGAAGCTGGTGCTCAGCGACCGCCCGAACGTCTGGTAGATCGAGTGGTTGACGATCGCCGAGAACGGCTCACCGGCGTGGCGGCTGCGGTTCTCGCGGACACGGTCGAAGACCACGATCGTGTCGTGGACGCTGAAGCCGATGACCGTGAGCATGGCCGTCACGAAGAGCGCGTCGATCTCGAGGCCGGTCAGCGTCCCGAAGATCGCGAACATCCCGACGACCACCAGCACGTCGTGGAGCAGGGCGACCAGGGCCGTCGTGCCGAACCGGAAGTCGGCAAAGCGGAACGTCAGCCAGAGCAGGATCCCGATCGAGCCGATCAGGATCAGGATGAGGGCCTGCTGGACAAGCTCGGTGCTCACCACCGGGCCGATGGACGTCAGCGACGCCTGCTCGGCGATGGGCCCGAACTCGACCTGCAGCGCCGCGGCCACCTCGCCCAGCTTGCCCTCGGTCGGAACACCGTTGTCGGGGGACGGCGAAGGGCTGGGGGCCGGCGAAGCGCCGGCCTCGGCGGTCGCGCCCGGGCTCGGGGACGGGCTCGCCGCCGGGGACGGGCTCGGGGACGGGCTGGCCGAGGCGTCGGGCGACGGAGATGGGCTCGCCGACGAATCAGGGGTTGCGGAGGCGCCCGGGGACGGGCTGGCCGAAGGGTTCAGCGTGGGTACCGGCGTGGGTGCCGGGGCGGGAGGGGGGATCTCGGCGCCCGCGAAATCGATCTCGATGAAGCCCTCGCGGGCCGACCTGACGACCGAGTCGAGACCCTCGGCATCGAGGAAGTCCTGGACCTCGGCGGTCGTGACGTTCTCGTCCTCGAAGCGGATGATCCACTGCGTGCCGCCGGTGTAGTCGATCGAGAACTGGAGCCCCACGGCCCCGCCCGTGAGCGGCGTCAGCAGGATGAAGATCAGCCCGGGGATGGTGATCAGCAGCGAGAACGCGAAGAACCAGTTTCGCCGGCCGACGATGTCAAACACGGCCGCGCGCCTCGCCCCGCACCGGCCGGCCGGCGGGCCGCGCCGCGAGGAACTCCTCCTCGGTGATCCCGTACATCCACGGACGGCGGGCCCAGTCGCGCGTCACGACGAAGCGCAGGACCGTCCGGCTGACCGTGATCGCGGTGAACATCGAGACCAGGACGCCGATGATCAGCACGAGGGCGAAGCCTCGGATGACCGAGCTTCCGAACCAGAACAGGATGAAGGCCGTGATCAGGCTCGACACGTTCGAGTCGAAGATGGAGTTCCAGGCTCGCGAGAAGCCAGCCTCGATCGCGGCGTTGAGCGACTTGCCGACGCGGAGCTCCTCCTTCATCCGTTCGAAAATCAGGATGTTGGCGTCGACCGCCATGCCGACCGAGAGGATGAAGCCCGCGATGCCGGCCAGGGTGAGGGTCACCGGGATGAGCCGGAAGATCGCGAAGACGACCAGGGCGTAGTAGACG
>Ga0316622_100002765_pt1 | contig 12288 bp, 8 predicted proteins | sample OWC_Aug_OW2_C1_D_FD_207646 | JGI IMG/M metagenome (GOLD analysis project Ga0316622, IMG submission 207646) | Wetland soil microbial communities from Old Woman Creek delta, Ohio, United States - OWC_Aug_OW2_C1_D5_C | ecosystem: Environmental > Terrestrial > Soil > Wetlands | place: USA: Ohio... | reverse complement strand
TGGTTTCTTTAGAGCCAGTTTCAGATATCGCCAACCTGCATTGCCACACGTTCTTCTCCTTCAATGCCTATGGCTACTCTCCCAGTGGATTGGCCTGGCTGGCCAAGCGCGGTGGCTTCAAGCTGCTGGGCATCGTGGATTTCGATGTCCTGGATGGTGTGGAGGAATTTTTGAGCGCCTGCGAGCTGCTGGGTATGCGCGGCAGCGCAGGGATAGAGACGCGGGTGCACATTCCCGAGTTCGCCACGCGGGAGATCAACTCTCCGGGTGAGCCAGGGGTTTACTACCACATGGGCATTGGGTTTACCTCCAGCCGTGTCTCCCCTGCGGATGCTGAGATCCTGGCGGGCCTACGCCAGCGCGCCGAGCAGCGCAACCGAGCCATGGCGGAGCGGATTAACGCCTACCTTTCGCCGGTGACGGTGGATTACGACCGGGATGTGCTGCCACTTACCCCGCATGGGAATGCCACCGAGCGGCACATGCTGGTGGCTTATCTCCAGGCTGCCGCGCGTTACACCTCAAACCCCGTTCCGTTCTGGGCCGAGAAGCTGGCGCTTCCTGAGAAGCAGATTGCCAGCCAGATTGGGGATTTTCCAGCGTTTCAAAACACGGTGCGGGCAAAACTGATGAAACGCGGCGGGGTGGGTTACACCCAACCGGGGCCAGAAACCTTCCCGACGGTAGAAGAAGTCAACCAGTTGGTGGTGTCTTGCGGCGCTTTGCCCTGCGCCACCTGGTTGGATGGCCTGTCAGCTGGTGAGCAGGATATCGAAGAGCTCCTTTCCCTGCTCATCGAGAAAGGCGTAGTGGCTCTCAATATCATTCCGGATCGCAATTGGAACATCTCCGACCCGGAGTTACGCCGGCTCAAAGTAGCAAAGCTGTACCAGGTGGTAGATCTGGCGCAAAAGCTGGATTTGCCTTTGAATATCGGCACGGAGATGAACGCCTACGGGCAAAAGCTGGTGGATGACTTTGCCGCTACCGAGCTGGCCCCCGTGCGCCAGACTTTCTTGGATGGCGCCTTTTTTATCTACGGCCACACAATGATGCAGCGCGCCCTGGGGTTGGGTTACCAAAGCGCCTGGGCGAGCGCTCATTTGCCGGGCCGTCACCTGCGCAATGCCTTCTACACCCAGGTGGGACGGCAAACGCCGCCCGGCTACGCTGGATTGACCCGGCTGAAAAGCCTCTCCTCGGTGAACTCGCCGGCTGACTTTATCCGGCTGGTATGAATTGGCAGGTATAAAAGACAGGATGATATGATCAATTGGAGGGTGCGATGACTGATCCATTAACCGCTTACCGTAAGGCCACTGATCCCTTGCCCCGGCGTTCTCGCCTGTGGCCGTTGTACGGGGCGGGATTTGAAAATATGGGTGTGGATGGCCAGCCCATTGAAGTGCCTCTGCCTCAATACGGTCCCGATGAGCTGCTCATCCGCCACGATGCCTGCGGCCTGTGCTTCTCCGATACCAAGGTGATTGCCCAGGGGCAGAACCACCCGCGGGTTTATCGCGATATGAAGATCGAGCCTGTTGTTCTAGGCCACGAAGTTGCCATGACCATCGTCGGGGTGGGTGAGAATTTACGCCGCGAATACCAGGTGGGCGATCGGCTCACCCTGGAGACAGATATATTGACCGATGGCAAAGCCCTGGCATATGGCTATTGGTGGCAGGGCGGTTTATCGCAATATTCGGTGATTGGCCCGGACATTTACGCCAGCGATCAAGGCAACAATTTGATCCGGGTGGGCCCAGACAAGGGTTATGCCGAAACCGCCCTCACCGAACCGTGGGCGTGCGTGGTGGCGGCTTATGCGCTGCAGTACCGCACCAGCATCAAGCCTGGCGGCACGCTCTGGGTGATCGGCGCGGGCGGGGATAAGCCCTACACGATCAGCGCCGGTTTTGATGCTGCCAGCCACCCCAGCCGCCTGCTGCTGACGGATGTGCCTGCCCCCTTCGCGAACTGGCTGAAAGGAGGTGCCGCCGGGTTGGGGGTCGAGGTTGTGGAAATGCCCGATCTCGCGGGCCTGCCATTGGAATCTGTGGATGACATTATCTTGCTGGGGGGCGACGCTGATCTGCTGGAGAAATTTAGCCCCTATCTGGCCCATTTTGGCATCCTGGCGATCATGGCCGATGCTCCGCTGAGGCGCAAGGTGAACTTAGATGTTGGGCGAGTCCACTATCATCGCTGGTTGTACGTCGGCTCCCGGAGCAGCGACATCGCCAGCGCCTACCGTGATTTCCCGGCGCGCTCCAACCTGAAGGGTGGCGGGCGCACCTGGTTTGTCGGGGCTGGCGGCCCGATGGGCCGCATGCATGTCCAGCGAGCCATCGAGTTCTCGGACCCTCCGGCTTCTCTGCTCTGCACCGATGTGAGCGACATGCGTTTGGATGATCTGTGTACTTCGTTCTCTGCCCAGGCGGAGGAGAAAGGCATCGAGTTCATCTGCATGAACCCCTTGAACGAAGCAGATGCTGAGGCGAAAAGATTTGCTTTCGATCCTCCTGGCTTTGATGACATCGTGGTGCTGGCGCCCATCCCGGCTGTGATTGCCGAAGCCTATAATCATCTCGCTCCAGGCGGGGTGATGAACGTGTTCGCCGGTGTGGCGCGCGGCACCATGGTCTCCCTGGATGCCAGCGATTTTTATTTGAGAGACACACGCGTGATCGGCCATTCGGCGTCTTTAATGAGCGATTTCCAACTGGTGTTGGAGAAGACGGACAGCGGCGAGCTATCTCCCAACCGCTCGCTGGCGGCCATCGGCTCGCTGAGCGCAGCCGTGGCTGGCTTGCAGGCGGTTAAGGACGCCGCCCTGGCTGGAAAGGTGGTCATCTACCCCAACATCAAAGAAATGCCGCTGACGACACTGGCGGAGCTAAAGGACAAGATGCCGAGCGTGTACGATAAACTGAATGAGCGCCAGGAATGGACGAACGAGGCTGAAGAAGAGTTTCTGCGCTTGATGTTGCCCTGAGAGGATCATTTGCGGGAGTATAGCGTATGGAGAAATTATTGCAGGATCGCGTCGCCCTGGTAACTGGCGGCGCGCAAGGCCTGGGGCAGGCCATCTGCCTGCGCCTGGCTCAGGAGGGGTGCCACGTGCTGGTAGCCGACCTGAATTATGAAAAAGCCATCGAGACGGCTGAGGGGATCGCTGCAGCAACTGACCGGCGCGCCATCGCAATAAAAGTGGACGTCTCGGACGAAGCGCAGGTAGAGGCGATGGCCCAAACCGCAGTAAATGAATTTGGCCGCCTGGACATCCTGGTTGCCAACGCGGGCATCCTGATCGCTGAGGAGATCGCTGAGTTCCCGGCCGAAAAGTGGCGTGCGGTGATGAACGTCAACCTGTTTGGCTACTTCCTGTGCGCCAAGCACGCCGCGCGGGTGATGAAGCCGCAAAACAGCGGCGTGATCCTTGAGATCAACTCGAAATCGGGCAAGAAGGGCAGCTATAAAAACTCAGCCTATGCGGCGTCGAAATTTGGCGGCATCGGCCTGACGCAGAGCATCGCCCTCGACCTCGCCGAATACCACATCCGCGTCAACGCCATCTGCCCCGGAAACCTGCTCGACTCGCCCCTGTGGAATGAAGGTCCCAACTCGCTCTTCAAGCAATACGCCCGGAAGTGGGGGATCACTGAAGAGGAAGTGCGCAAGAAATACGTGGACCAGGTGCCACTGAGCCGCGGCTGCACCTACGCGGATGTGTGCAATGTTGTCGTCTTCTTGGCCTCGGACCAGGCCAGTTATATGACCGGTCAGGCGATCAATGTGACCGGCGGACAGGAGATGCGCTAAAAGGCATCGGATAAGTTATTCACACAATGGGGGGTTGGGGGTGTTGGCGGCGTAGCTGCTGCCAATACCCCCAATTTCATCCTTGGTGATTTGCGTTTTGTGATATAATAGTAAGTAATTGAAAGTAAATGTAAGATATTGAAATGATTATGTCATGAAAACGCAGCTTGATTTATACCCCACCGAGCGGCAGCAAACCATCCTGGAGCTGCTCAACCAGAAAGGGCGCGTTACTGTGGCCGAGCTGAGCGAGATGTTCGGCGTTTCCGAAGTCACCATTCGCGTCGATCTTCAAACCCTGGCCGACCAGGACCTCATCGTGCGCACGCACGGCGGAGCGGTGCATACCCCCCGAGTCCCGGAGCTGTCGCTCAACCTTCGTCGTCGGCAGCAAGTTCTGGAGAAGGAAAGCATCGCCCAGGCCGCAGCAAAACTGGTTGCCAGCGGCGACGCCATATTCCTGGACGCTTCCAGCACCGCCCTGGCGCTCGCCCGTTACCTGTCTAACCACCGGGAGCTGACCGTGCTGACCCACAGCCTGGCCGTCGCACAGGTGCTGCTGGAACCAGCCGGCGTGACCGTGGTGGTCATTGGCGGCATATTGCAGCGCGATACGGTCTCATTGATGGGTCTCGAAGGGCTGGGGCTGTTAAAAAAATACAATATTAAGAGCGGTTTTTTTGGCGCGCATGGTCTGAGCTTTCCTGAAGGCCTCACCGACGTGAGCGCCGGTGAAGCAGAGATCAAGCGCCATGTTGTCGAGACGTGCCGCCAGGTGATTGCGATTATCGACGGCACCAAATGGGGGCGCGTTGGCCCGGCGTCGTTTGCCCGCCCCCAGGATTTGCACACCATTATCACGGATCAGCAAGCCCCCGCCAGCCTGGTGGATCAGGCGCGCCTCCTGGGGAGCTGCGTGATCCAGGTATAGAAACATCAACACAAATACAAACTCTTTTGAGGAGCAACCTTAATGACTGTTATGACAAAAACCAACCAGAATGCGCTGTCCCCGATGGAGGCGGTGTCCGCTATGATCGAAGAGCAGGGCCTGACCAGAGAAGAGCTGCTCGGCTACCTGCGCCAGGTCATGGAGATCCGCGCCCTGGAGAACAATATCGCCAACCTGTTGAACAAGGCCGTACTCAAAGGCGCCTCCCACCTGTATGCCGGGCAAGAAGCGGTGGCGGTGGGCGCGGTGGCTGCCTTGCGCGACGATGACCTGATCACCAGCACCCACCGCGGTCATGGGCATGCCCATGCCCATGGAGACAAAGTTGCCAGGTCGCCTGAGGCGAAGCAAGCCCATTACAACAAGATGATGGCCGAAGTGCTGGGTAAATCCGGCGGTTACTGCAAAGGCAAGGGCGGCTCGATGCACATCGCCGATGTGGAGCACGGCAACCTGGGCGCTACCGGCATCGTCGGCGGCAATATCCCGGTGGCGGTCGGCGCAGCCCTGGCGCAAAAACTCCAGGGAACTGACCGGGTGGTGTTATGCTTTTTCGGCGACGGCGCTTCGAATACCGGCAATTTCCACGAATCGCTCAATATGGCCAGCCTGTGGGATCTTCCCGTGGTCTTCGTCTGTGAAAACAACCTGTATGCCATGTCGGTCCCCTGGGTGAAGGCCAGCAAGCTGCCGGATGTTGCCTCCCGGGCGTGCGCCTACGGCATCCCGGGGGATGTGGTGGATGGCATGGATGTCCTGGCGGTGCGCGGCGCGGTGGCTAAAGCAGTCGAACGCGCCCGCCGGGGAGAGGGGCCTTCGCTCATCGAGGCCAAAACCTACCGCTGGTTTGGGCACTCCCATTCTGACCCGCGTGCCTACCGCACCCGTGAAGAAGAGGCCGAGTGGAAAAAGCACGATCCCATCACAGTGATGAAGGATAACCTCCAGGCAGTCAAAATGCTGGCGGATGAAGAGTTTGATGCGATGCAGAGCGCCGTGGACGCCAAGCTGGATCAGGCGATGGGCTACAGTGAAGCCTCTCCGGAGCCAAAGCCGGAAGACGTAGAAACCGATGTCTTCGCCCCTTCGAAGTTTACGGATGGGGACATTGCGGCGGAGTATAAACTGCGCGAGCGCGTGCGAGCAGAAGCCGGGACAATGCGCCAGATTTCCTACGCCCAGGCTTTGCAAGAAGCGATGCGCGAGGAGATGCAGAATAACCCGAACGTCTTCATTATGGGCGAGGATGTGGGCCTTTACGGTGGGGCTTATGGCGCCACTCGCGACCTGTACAAAGATTTCGGCGACTGGCGCGTGCTGGACACCCCCATCTCCGAAGCCTCCATTGGCGGCGTGGCAGTGGGCGCGGCGATGGCTGGCATGCGGCCTGTGGCCGAGATCATGTACGTAGATTTCACCCCCCTGGCGATGGACCAGATCGCCAACCAGGGCGCTAAGAACCGCTACATGTTTGGCGGCAAGACCAGTGTGCCCATGGTGCTGCGCACCGAAGGCGGCGCAGGGAGGGCGATCGCTGCTCACCACTCCCAGAGCCTCGAATCCCTGTGGACGCATTTCCCGGGCATCTACGTGGTCATGCCCGCCACTCCCTACGACGCCAAGGGCCTGCTCAAGGCTGCCATTCGCGACGATAACCCAGTGATGTTCATCGAGCATAAGATGCTTTACAAAGAAAAGGGCCCCGTGCCGGAGGAAGATTACCTCATCCCCTTCGGCGTGGCCGATATCAAGCGCCCGGGCAAGGATCTCACCCTGGTGACCTACTCACGCATGGTTTTACGCTCTCTTGAGGCTGCCGAGAAGCTGTCTCAGGAGGGGATTGATGTGGAAGTGATCGATTTGCGCACCCTCAAACCACTGGATATCGACGCCATCGTGGCTTCGGTCAAGAAGACCGGGCGGCTGGTCGGGGTCACCGAGGCTTACGAGAACACCAGCTTCATCAACGAGGTCATGGCTCAGGTGAATGAGCTGGCCTTCGACTGGCTGGATGCGCCCATGGTGCGCGTCGCCGCAGCGAACGTGCCTGTGCCACGCGCCGAAATCCTGGAAGATCAGGCGATCCCCAGCGTGAGCCGCATTATGGCTGCCTGCCGGAAGGTGGTGAGCTGATGGCTGAAGAGCTTTTCATTCCCAAGCTGGGACAGACGGTAGAAGAAGTCACCCTGGTCAAATGGCTGGTTGAAGACGGCGCGCAGGTCGATTATGGCCAGGCCGTGGTTGAAGTGGAGACGGACAAAGCCATCTTCCCCGTAGAGGCCAACGCCAGGGGTGTCATCTACATCGGACCCTATAAAGAGGGCGATGTGCTGCCGGTGTTAACCGTCGTGGCGGTGATCGGCAAAGCGGAGGACCGGTTCGCTGCCGCGGGTGCAGAAGCCCCCTCGGCGCAGGTACCCGTCCCGCAGGAGGTCGCCCCGGCGGGAGAGGGACGGCTCTCTTCCGGTGCAACTGCCATCGCCGGCGATGGCGGCAAGGTCTTCGCCTCGCCGCGCGCCCGAAAGCTGGCCGCCGAGAAAAGCGTGGATCTAACTCAGGTGTCACCCACCGGTTACGGCGGCGTGCGGGTGGCGGAGCGCGACGTGGTCGCTTTCCTCAGCCAGGTGCCGAAAGCCACCCCCGTGGCTCAGCGCATGGCTGCCGAAGCCGGCGTCGATCTGCGCACGGTGGCGGGCACGGGTCCCGGAGGGCGCATATTCAAGGAGGATGTCGCCCGCCTCGCCCAACCTGCCATCCCGCCTGCTCCAGCTGTGCAGCCGATGCCCGCCGCACCCCTGCCGGAGGTTGAAGTCACCGAGCGCATCCCGCTCAAAGGTGTGCGCGGCATCATCGCCGAGCGCATGGGGGCAAGCGTGCACACCACGGCCCGGGTGACCCTGCTGATGGACGCCGATGCCACCGAATTCGTGGCTGCCCGTGAGCGGCTCAAAGCCAGGGTGGCAGAGGAGTGGGGTTTCGCCCCGGGATACAACGACCTGCTGGCTAAAATTGTCGCCGGGGCGCTGCGCAAGTTTCCTTATATGAACGCCCGCCTGGCTCCGGATGCCATCGAGCTGGTCAACCGGGTTAACCTCGGTATGGCGGTGGACACCGAGCGCGGCCTGCTGGTGCCGGTATTGCGCGATGCAGACCAAAAAAGCTTGTTCCAAATTGGGGAGGGCTACCGCCAACTGGTAGAGCGCGCCCGCAGCGGCCGCTCGCTGCCCGACGATTTGAGCGGCGGCACCTTCACCATCACCAACCTAGGGATGTACGACGTGGATGGCTTCACCCCGATCATCAACCTGCCCGAGGCGGCGATCCTGGGCGTGGGGCGCATCGCCCCCAGGGTGGTGCCGCGCGGCGAGGAGATCGTCGTGCGCCAGATGTGGACTCTCTCCCTGGTGTTCGACCACCGCCTGGTAGATGGCGCTCCGGCAGCGCGCTTCTTGCAGTACATCAAGCAGGTCATCGAAGAGCCCTATCTCTTACTGACGGGATGAATTAATACCCTGTTTGGTTGATGAGTGCGAAAGTCCCCTGTTGCGCGAACAGGGGACTTTCGCTTATGCAGAGTAGTCGCTATTGATCTGCTCCATTGGGTAAAAAACCATTCCTTTCAGGATTTCCTTTTCTTATGGTCGCAATGCTCATTCTCGTGCCAGTTGATCCAGGAACTGTCGTGCGGTCATGATCGGGATATCCCGATAGATCCTTATATCTAAGAGGTGATGGTCGCCGCTAACGATACTATCTGCCTGTCCATCCAATGCACAAGCCAGAAACATCTCGTCCTGCGGATCTTCTGGAATACTTCCGATGACGTTCGCATCACCTGCTACTATCAGGGCATCGTGTTCCAGCAGCTTAATCATCTGTTCAATATCTTCGTCAACCAGAGGATATTTTTTGCGGATGTGCGGATAATGCAAGACGGACCGCACTTCTGCAACGATCGCCGGAGAACTGAGCAACAGGAACCGCCGCTCCCGCCAGGCGTTTAATAACTCAGCCGGCGCTCCCGTGCGGCTCAAAATGCCACTAACGATCACGTTTGTGTCAACCACGACTCGCAGCATTGACAGTGACCTAAGTTCCTGGCTTCCTTACGGCGTCAATTGCCTGGCTGATGTCTTTTTCAACCTCTTCTTCAGGAACCTCAAGCAGCTTGCTGCGAATGCGATCCAGCACTTGAAAGCGCGCCTCCCGCTCAGCGACTAATTGTTCATAGACTTCGACGGGAATAAGCGCCACCATGGGTTTGCCTGAGCGCTCAACAATGGCAACCTCTCCGCCATAACCCACCCGACCAAGCAAGTCAGCGAACCGCCGGCGGGCTTCACGCGCTCCAATCACGATGGTCATGCCCCACCTCCATTATTCTTTCTAAGGTAGTATAACACATTGTGTTTACAAAGATAATAATAAGCATTGTGTACACAATAATAGCACAAGATATGGTGGTCAGGCACAGCATTCTGTACAAGAATTGGCTGATAATTCACAGCAGGGAAAGATTGGAGAATGAGGTGAACGATTAATCCCCTGCAGGCGCCAGGCCGCGCGGCGCCATCTCTGGGATCAGGTGGGCAAACTGCTCGACGGTATACCGGGCTGTGGTGTGGTGGGCGGAGTTGACCAGCATCTGCTCGCCCTGCTCTTTCAAAATCTCGAGCATGAGCCTGGCCACCTGCGGGTCGAACTGGGATCCGGCATTCCGCTGCACCTCTTCGATAATTTCAGTGTAGCTCAACGCCCGGCGGTAGGGACGGTCGGAGGCCATGGACTCGACCGCGTCTGCCATGGCGACGATGCGCGCTTCGAGTGAGATATTTTCGCCGGCGAGCCGATCCGGATAGCCGGTTCCATCAAAACGTTCGTGGTGGTGGCGTACCACCGGGATCAGCGGCACCAGCGCCTGGGAGGCAGCCAGGATCTCTGCGCCCAGCACGGGGTGCGTCTGGATGATGGCAAACTCATCATTGGTCAATGGGCCGGGTTTGCGCAGGATCTTTTCAGATATCCCCAGCTTGCCAATATCGTGCAGCAGGCTGGCTTTACGGATGATCTCGACCTGTTCGACAGGCAGCCCCAGCCGGGTGGCTAACATGACGGCGTAATGGGTTACCTGCTGCGAGTGACCCAGCACGTAGGGGTCACGCAGGTCGATCACTTCTGCCAGGGCATTCAGCAGCCCCTCATTCAAATTGATGATCTCGTTGGCGTTGCGTTCCAGGATGACGTTTTTGTCTTTAAGCTCGTTGACGGCTCCGCGGGTGCGGTCGACGAATTGTTTCTGGCTGAAACGCATCAGCAGCAAGGGGATGATCACGATACCTGTGCCGAGCATCCCCTGGCTCTGGTATGCATAAGCCAGGATCATGGCTACCAGCCCCAGCACCAGGTAATAGGGGAGCAGCCAGCTAAACTTCTCCTTCCATGTGGTTTTCAGGGGTAATCCGGCGCTCAGGTGCATCGCTACGGTGATGGCAGCCGTGGTGGAGATATAAAAGATAGCGGCCGATACCAGCCCCAGCAGCAATTGCACCCAGCTCCCCCACGCCGCGTAAGGGCGATGGGTAAGCTGGATCATGGCGTAACAGATCAGGCCGGCGAACAACTGGTTGCTGGTGTTGAACAGCACCCGGCTCCACCGGCTGTTGTGCTTGATTTTGGCGATCAGCGCAAAGGTCAGGCTCATCACCAGCAGTCCCATCGGACCAAAGAGGAGCACGCCTGCCAGTATGGGAGCGGCGGAGGTGGATACGGCGGTGTCGCGGTAATAGATATCCACAGAAAACCATTCGGTCAAGGCCAGGATTCCGGTCAGGACTGCCAGGCCCAGCCAGTCGAAGTTATTCGCCAATGGCTCTGCCAGCCAGAACAACAGGGCTGAGCAGGCTGTGACCATTAGAATTAGATAGGCATTTAAATACCAGGCAGGGTGATCGCTTTGAGCTGGCTCGTTGGTCGGTTTCCCTGCCGGAGCAGGCGTTTCGGGCGTTTTTGGGGGGTGTGAGGGGAGCGGCTGTTGGTTGGGAGTGACCTGTGTCGCTTCAGCGAGGGGGAGCGTTTTTGCCTGCGGCGGCCTCTCGGCCATCTGAGGGAAGAGCGCCAGATAACCATCTGGTGAATAGAGATACACCTGGTTGCGTCCATTCAGCTTGGCATGATACAGGGCAGAGTCGGCGTTGTGGATCAGTCCTTTCGGTGTGACCTCACCATCCAACCTTCCGGCAATCCCGAAGCTGAGGGTGGCGTGGATGGGCGTGACGCTGGTCTCCACGGTGAAGTCTGTTTCCTGGATCTTTTGGCGCACCGCGTCGATGTGTGTACAAATCTCTTCTGGAACGGTCTCCGGCATCAGGATGGCGAACTCTTCCCCGCCGAAGCGGGCGACGGTGTCCACGTCGCGGAAGGATTCCTTCAAGATGCGCGCCACGCCGATCAACACCTCGTCTCCCGCCAGGTGGCCGTAGGTATTGTTGATGTTGCGCAGCAGGTCCATATCCGCCATGACGACTGTGATGGGCCGCTCGAAGCGGTTGGCGCGATCCAGCTCGATTTGCAGGGCGTGCTGGAAATACTGGTCATTGTACAGACCGGTCTTTTGGTCGGTTTCGGTCTTGCGCTCCAGGGCCGGCACTTTGAGTGTGCTGTAGATCAGGTAGATCGGAAGCACCGCCAGGACCACGGCAAAGGGATTCACCATCCACAGCACGGCGCCAGTAGCGCCCATCGCCAGCAGGGTGAAGTCGATTACCAGGGGCAGGAAGTCGAAGATGCCCGATTTGATCAGGTCTTCCCCACGCGCCACCCACACGACCATGCCCACCAACAGGTGATTGATGAAAGTGAAGGTCGCCATCGCCAGGACCAGCGCAATCATGTTGTTGGCGCTGAAGAAGGTGTGCGAGGGGTTGATCAATGTGTAGGTTAAGCTGGTGCATTGGACGGTGATGAAGTACATCCCCAGGTTGAAGCTCTGGATATACCAGGGATACCGGTGCTTGAGCCACTCGACCACGTTGGAGATCAAGATGACCAGCATCGTGGCGGGTGCGCCGAGCAGCACCAGGGTAAATGCGTAGATGAAGAAGCTGATGTTGTAATGCGAGCGGGAGGTGGTACCTTCTACCTTTAAGATAAGCGATATCGATGCCACTGCTCCCAGGGTCAGGATCATCCACACGTCGCTCCAGTCAGTGTGCAACAGGTTCCAGCCCAGCAGCGCCGCGCCGCACAGGATGACAGTCCACACGTAGATTCTGGCTCGTAGTGAAAGATCTTTCATGTCACGTTTCCACCTTCACTGATTTTGCTGTCAGGGTACCCGGTCATCTCACAAAGCAGGGGGCTGTCCCCCCTGCCTTGTGAGATCGACTCAATCACCCGGCCATACCGGTACCAGTGAGGAATCCAGTACACCGTTCTCTAAAAATATTGAACGTACCAGTGTTTTGCTTGTTAATTCAACCCTGACCAGCTTGCGAAACTGATAATTTGGCCTCTCT
>Ga0316622_100002764_pt1 | contig 12288 bp, 12 predicted proteins | sample OWC_Aug_OW2_C1_D_FD_207646 | JGI IMG/M metagenome (GOLD analysis project Ga0316622, IMG submission 207646) | Wetland soil microbial communities from Old Woman Creek delta, Ohio, United States - OWC_Aug_OW2_C1_D5_C | ecosystem: Environmental > Terrestrial > Soil > Wetlands | place: USA: Ohio... | reverse complement strand
CCCTCCCGACATCAGCGACTTGAAGAGGGCCTTCTTTCCTTCCAGCGTCTCGGGCTCCGTCGGCGCCTTGTATTCCTCCGAGTGTTTGGCCATGATCGTGCTGGACCGCAGGTACCCGTCAGGCGTCAAGGTCCCTTCCACCACGGCGCCGGCCCCTTCCTTGAAGAGATCCGGCGCGGTCCCTTTGTGACGGACCGGCACGCTGCTCTGGCCGTCGGTGAGGACGAACGTGAGGAGGAGTTGCTGCGGCTCCCAGCGGATCGAGCCCTCCTCCACCATCCCGCCCACGCGCAACGCTTTCCCCCGCACCGCCTCCGGCTTCTCGCGGATCTCGGTCGGCGTGTAGAAGTAGACCATGGACTCCTTGGCGCCGGAATACACCAGCAGCGCCAGCGCAGCCAGCACGATCCCACCGGCAATCAGGTATTTGACTTTGCGACCCCTCATGGCTTCTTGCGCCCCCCATCCCCTTCGAGCGCGGTCAAGATCGCGCCCGACTCCTTCAGCCGTGCCCGCAGGCCGATCAGATAGCCCACGAGCGCCACGGCCGCCACCCCGTACGCCAGTCCGATGAATCCCCAGCTACCCACGGCGCCCCCGCGTCAAGCGCAATGCGAGCGCACGCTGTCGCATTCGCTCCAGCCGAGTCCGCTCCACCACGTAATAGCCATACAGCAGCAGCAGCCCCGCAAGGTTCACGAGCAGCGGCACCAGCAAGGCCGCGTCAATCGACGGCCCCCCCGGCCGAATAAGGGACGACGGCTGGTGCAGCGTCCGCCACCACTGCACCGCCAGATGGTTGAGGGGAATGTCGAAGAACCCGAGGATGGCCAGGACGGCGCCGTATCGCGCCGCCGCCTGGGGCTCCTCGGCGAACGCGCGGAGCATCAGATACCCCACATAGATCGTGAAGAGAATGGCCGTCAACGTCAACCGCGCGTCCCACGTCCACCAGACGCCCCAGGTGGACTTCCCCCAGATGGACCCGGTCGCCAGCGTGATCCCCGTGAAGACCACGCCGACCTCGGCCGAGGAGACGGCCACGGCGTCGGCGCGCGGATCGCGCTTCCACAGATAGAGCACGCTGGCAATGAACGTCGCCGTGAACGCCACGTACGCCGTGAGAATCGACGGCACGTGCAGGTACATGATCCGCTGCACCTCGCCCTGCGTCGCGTCCGGAGGCGCGGCGACGAGCCCGAGGTACAACCCGACAGCCACGCATAGCCCGGCCATGACACTGAGGATGCGGGCGATCCGCGAGGGCCCCATCATTCCTCCAGGACGAACTCGAACGCCAGCGGGCAGACCACCAGGAAGACCACGTCGAATCCCGCCAGCAGCTTCACCCAGTGGCCGGCCTCGGCCAATCCCGCGCCGCTCAGCAGAGCCTCCGTGGCCTTCACGGATCCCAGGATCACCGGGACGGTGAGCGGGAACAGCAGCAGCGGCAGCATCACCTCGCGCGCCCGGAGATGCGCCGTCATGGCGGCGAGCAGGGTCCCGATGGTCGAGAATCCCACCGTCCCGAGGCACGCCACCAGGAGCAGGCCGGGCAGCGCGGACCAGATCTCCAGGTTGTACAGGATGGCGAACAGCGGGAGGATCAGCATCTCCGCCATGACCATGAAGAGGATGTTGCCCGCCAGCTTGCCGAAGTACAGCGACTCGCGGTCGCCGGGCGTGAGCAGCAGTTCCTCGAAGCACTCGTTCTCGCGCTCGGCCTGAAAACTCCGGCCGAGGCCCAGCATCCCCGTGAACAGAAACGCCAACCAGAGCAGGCCCGGCGCGGCATCGCGGAGCTTGGACAAATCGGGCCCGAGGGCGAAGTTGAAAATGAAGAGCACCAGCGCCGCGAAGAACAGCATGGCGTTCATCCGCTCGCGGGCGCGGAGTTCCACGCGCACGTCCTTCCACGTCATCGCCCAGGTGCGCCGCATCACCTCCGCTACGACCATGCTCCCTCGCTCAGCTCGCGGCGAGCGCCTCGCGCCCGTCTGCTTGGCGGAGAGGGCCCGCGTCTCCAGGAACGCCGCCGTCGTTCTCGGCGTACCGCGTGTAAAGTTCCCGCAGTTGATCCACGGTCACGTGCTCCTTTTCGACGTGTCGCGCGACGGCGCCCTCGCGCATGAGCACGAAGCGGTCCGCCATGTCGTACGCCCGGCTCAGGTTATGTGTCGCCACGATGGCCGACCCACCGCGCGCCCGCACCGACGCCACATAGCCGTTGAGCAGCGCGATGGCGGCCTGGTCCAGGGTGTTGTGCGGCTCGTCGAGGAACAGCAGCTCCGGGTCGAACAGGAGCATCTTCCCGATCACCAGCCGGCGCTTCATGCCGGTGCTGTACGTCCGGACTTTCCCGCCGGCCTGCGCCTCCAGCCCGACCTCGGCCAGCGCCTTTCGAATCGCGTCGTGCTCCGGCCGGATCCCGCGCATCGTGGCGGCAAAGCGCAGGTTCTCTTCGGCCGTCAGCTCTTCGTACAGGTGGTGATTATGCGAGATCATGCCGATCCGTCGCCGGATGGGGTCACGGCCCTTGACAAGATCCTCTCCGAGGATGCGACCGCCTCCCGCGGTCGGTTTGAGGGCCGTAGACAGGAGCTTCAACAGGGTGGTCTTGCCCGCCCCGTTCGGACCGAGGAGCGCCACGACCTCGCCTCGCGCGGCCCGTAGGTCCACCGCGTCTAGGGCAAGGGTGGAACCGAAGACCTTCGTCAGCCCCTCCACCTCCACCGCCAACCGGTTCTCCATCGGGCTCCCGTGAGGCGTCGTCTTCGGGAAATCGCCGGGCTACAGGTACGTCCCGGCCGGCACCGAGGACCGGCGCGCGCGTGCCTCCCACTCATCCAGCTCCGGCGTAAAATACCGGAGCCGGACCTTTTTGTACTCCCTGGTGCTGTACAGGAGGGCATATTCGGTGATGCCGGTTGCCTGCGCCATCGCATCGATGACGTCCTGACAGCCCTTGGCGTCCTGGCCGTGCACCATGGTGAAGACGCTGTATGGCCAATCCGGATAGGTGGGACGACGGTAGCAGTGGCTCACGCCCTTGAAGCTGGCCATGACCCGGCCGACCTCCTCCGCGCGATTGTCCGGCACCACCCACACTCCCATCGCGTTGGCGCGGTAGCCGGCCTCACGGTGGTGCAGAACCCCGGCCATCCGGCGCATGTACCCCTGCGTCCTGAGCCGCCCCGCCGCCGCGAGGAACTCCTCCTCCGGAACGCCGATCCGGCGGGCCATGGGCGCGTACGGCTGAGGCTCGAGCGGAACGTCCTCCTGCAACTCCCGGATGACTGCGATGTCGAGGGGCTGCAGCCCTTCGCGCCCCGCCGCGGGCTGCCTGGCGTCGCTGTATGCGGCCTCCGCCCGCTCTGCCCCACTGCCGCCCTCCATGTCGAGCTGGACCCCGATCTTGAAGAGCCTGAGCGTCGGTAGCAGGCGGGTGGATTCCGCCTCGGCCATCTCGTGTAAGCGGCCTACCGTCCAGCCGAGATCGCTCGCGGGCGGGACGGCGATCGTGAACCACAGGTTGAAGAGGTGATCACGCTGGTAGTTGTGGCTGACGCCGGGATGGCCATTCACCAACTCGGCGGCGCGATCCAGCTGTGCCGGCGGGACACGCATGGCAACGAGACTGCTCGTGTACCCGAGGCTTCGCGTGTCGAAGATCCCGCCGATCTGCCGGACGATCTTCCGCCGCTTGTGCTCGCCGAGGCGAGCGATGACCTCGGCCTCCGCAATACCGACGCGGCTGCCGAGCGCCTCGAACGGCCTGGAGGCGAGCGGAAAATCCGCCTGAAGCGCGTTCAGCAATCGCTTGTCGTGCTCATCCATACCCCATACCCGCCGCATGCACCGCCGACGAGAGCGTCATCGGATGATACTGGATTAGCCAGAGGCTAGCAAGTCGCCGCCGATACCGCAAATCCGGCTAACTGGCCGATTCTCCGCCCCCAGGATGGGAATTCACAATGCGCCGCGGAATATTGTCGTCAGGAGCACCGGGAATCTCGGCTGCTGCCAGCAACTGTTCGTAGTCGGCCTCGGGCAGGCACGGGAGACCGGGGACGGACGCGTGGTCTCCCTCCTCGACGCCATGGAAGTCGGATCCGCCGGTGATCAGCAGACCGAGTCGCTGGGCCATCCTGCGGTACCGGCGCGCGCGGCCGAACGCGTGTTTCGGATGGTAGACCTCGATCGCCGAAAGCCCGACAGCCATGAGGTCGGGAATCGCCTCGTCCCGATTATGCAGGCCCGGATGCGCGAGGGATGCGATCCCGCCCGCCTTTCGGATCACGCCGATCGCCTCGGCGACGGACACGTCGGGACGCGGAACATACGCCGGTCTGTTCGTCCCGAGATATCGATCGAACGCCTCGTCCGCGCTGCCCACGAAGCCGCGCTCCACCATTGCTCGCGCCAGGTGAGGTCGGCCGACATTTCCGTTCTGCGCCCGCGCCAGAACATCGTCGGCCGGAACCCGCATCCCCATGGCGTGGAGCCGATTCACCATCGCTTGTAGGCGCACTCGACGCGCCGCGCGCGTCGCCTCGAGAAACACGCGCAGCCCCGGGTTCGCAGGATCGATGAAATAGCCGAGAATGTGGAACTCCACGGATCCCCAGTAGGCGCTGAGTTCGATGCCGCTGACGAAGACCAAGCCTGCCGCCTCCGCTGCTTTTCTCGCCTCGTCCAAGCCGTCCACGGTGTCGTGGTCGGTAACGCTGAGCACCTCGACGTTGGCCGCTCGGACGGCCTGCACCAGGGCCGGCGGTGTGAGCAAACCGTCCGAAGCCGTGGTGTGGAGGTGCAGGTCAATTTGCATTGCCGACGCGGTCCTTATCCAGGGGAAAGAAGAGCGTCACTGTATGGGGGGGGCCGGTCCCTGTCAATAGGATTCAGACGCGTTACCGGGCGAGGCAGGCGCCAAAAAAAACGGCCGGGCGTCGCCTCCGTTTCCAACGGAGACACGCCCGGCCGGCACGTTTCCCAATCGTTCGGCGGCGACTACGCTACAACGGGAAGACTTCCCGGAATTTCGTCATGGTCTCCGCGGCGACCTTCGAGACGAGGACGGAGTCGGAGGCCAGTGTGATGAGCTGGTAGCCCCGGTCGTACAGGGCCTTGGCCTGTTCCCAGCTGCCCGAAATGGTCCCCAGCGGCATCCCGAGCGTCTTCGCCTTGGCCTCGACGGTGGCGATGGCCGCCTGCACGTCGGGGTGGGCGGGATTCCCCAGATGCCCCATGGAGGTGGAGAGATCCATGGGCCCGATGAAGAGGGCGTCCACCCCGGGCACGGCGGCGATGGCCTCCAGGTTCTCGATGGCCTGCAGCGTCTCGACCTGGAGCATCACGAAGATCTCGTCGTTGGCCCGCTTGAGGTAGCTGCCCGTATCGCGGCCGTAGCCCGCCGCGCGCACGCTCCCGGCGATCCCCCGGATCCCCTGCGGGGGGTACTTGCAGGCCTGCAGCGCGCGCACCGCCTCGTCCTTGGTGTTCACGTACGGGATCATCAGGCCGTACGCCCCGGCATCCAAGATGCGCTTGATCCACACCAGGTCGTTCCACGGCACGCGGACGAACGGCACGGCCTCCGTCCCGCTCGCCGCGATGGCCTGGCACTGCGTGACCAGCGTCAGGATGTCGCCGCCCGCGTGCTCCATGTCGATGAGAATCCAGTCGAAGCCGCCGCGCGCCAGACACTCCGCGGACAGCGGGCTGCAGAGCTGCGCCCAGGCGCCCGCCGTTTTCTTCCCGGCTTGGATCAACCGCTTGGCCCGATTCTCGAAGAGCTGACTCATCCCGTTCTCCTTCCCTATTCCCCCCTGGAACTCCACAGAACGCAACACATCCCGTTCACGCAAGGTCGCACTGTACTCCGGTTCCCGGCGACTCGTCCAGCCAGAATTCTCTCCACACCGGGTGAGCGAACAACATATGGGGAGGAGGACCGGGCGTGCGAAACACGGGATTCAGATGGGCCAAGCGGGCGATCGAGGATGGCAGGGACGCGCCTCGGCGCCTGGTCAGCGCTACGTCCCGCTCCAGGATCCGTAGATCGAGGAAAATCCGACGGAGCCATCGTCTCCGGTGGTGGGCGCGAACGGCACCGGGTAGACGCCGCTGGCTCGTGCACCTCGGCTATAGACATACACGTCGTCCGTCTGCCGCGCCGGCGCGCCCGAGAGCAGGGCGGGAGAGAGTTGCCACGGAAGACTCCAAGGGTCTACGTCGGCCATGTTCGCGTATCCGGCGCTCCGCATCACCGCCACGCTCGTCGGGTAGACTCCTTTGTCGTTGCCGTAGAGGATGGCCTGCGTGACGAGCGTCTTGGAGTCCGACGCGGCCCGCGAGTACCGAGCCTTCCTGTGCGCGCTGATCAGGTTGGGAATCGCGATGGTGGCCAGCAGCCCGACAATGACAATCACCACCAGCAACTCGACCAACGTAAAGCCATGGCAGGCCCGACGTCGGAAGCAGCCCATGCGGCACTCTCCAGAGTAGCCAATTCGCAAGGAAGCGCGCAGGCAGTGTATCTTCCGGGAAGTGCCAACCCCCCCGTGCCCGCCTGCGGATGCACGCTCGACCCAGGCGGACAATGCGTGTCGCCGACTCAACGGCAATTGACCCGCTTCCCATCCACGGCCGACGAGTTGACCTCGCAGCGCACCGGGTTTCGAGACGTGACCTCGAAAACCCTTTGATTCGCCGCCCAATAGTCCTTCCAGCATGCCAGCATGGCGGCATCGCGTTCTGCAGCGTTCGCCGCGCGCTTCGCGGAGACTGCGATTCGCTCCCGATCCAAGTCGGTGCGCATCTTCCCGAGCAGCCGATTGGCCTCGTCGGCCGAGAGCTCCTTGCCGTCCACCCTGACCGCCGCTGCCACGGTATAGGCCAGCATCGCTTGCGTCAGCGGATCGGCCCGAAGTCCCCATCGCTCGTAGACGAGGTCGTAACGGGCGACGAGGGCGCGCGCGGCATTCGCGCTCGTGCCGAAGTGCCCGAGCTTCGCATCGTTCTGCCATGCGGCGAGCACGCCGTCCAGTTCAAGCTGGAGCGCCTCCAGCCGCGCGAACCGCTGCTGCTCTACCGTTGGCGCACAACCCGCCGCCAAGATGATGACGACAACGCAAACAACTGCACTCCATCTCATGGCGATTCTCGCAGGGGCCCAACTCGCCGGATGCTTGGGCGGCCAATGCATGTGCGGAGCCATCCTCCGGCGCGCATCACGGACCCGGAGACACGCCCGGGAGTATCAAGGCCGCCCCTCCCATCCCTACCGCGGCGGTCCCTTGGCCTTCAATTCCAGCGCCTTCTTGATCAGAAGAATGATCTGTGTCGGATTGAACGGTTTCGGGATGGCCAGATTAGCCCCAGCCTCGAGGCCCTTCGTCTTGAGGTCGGGGTCGGCCATGGCTGTGATGATAATGATTGGGGTTCCCTTGAGCTTTGGGTCCGCGCGTAAATGCTGGCACACCTCGAACCCGCTCATCTTGGGCATCATGACATCCACCAAGATGATATCGGGTCGCTGTGCCTTGGCTAACGCCAACCCTGACGGCCCATCCGTGGCGGTCAAGGCCTCGAACCCGTGGGTTTCGATGGCGTCCTTCACCAAGCCGAGGAGCAGGCGGTCGTCGTCGATGCAGAGGACTTTCGCGCGGTCGAATGTGGACTCCTCCTTCAGCCCGCTCGATTCGGCCGGGGTGCCGCAGGACGCACAGCGGAATTTACGCCGTCCGTCCTCCTGATATTCGTACTTCTCCTGGCTCGAACAACAGTATGGGCAAAAAAAAGTGGAACCCATCAGTTCCCCTTTCATCACGCGGACGGCTCCGGCGAAGGCGCCTGAACGCGAGCTTCGTCAGGACCCCACCGCGGCCGCGCTCGTGCGCCCATCGTCGTGCGCCCGCCCCGTGTAGCCGCCGCACCGCGTGACATAATTTCTCACGTGACAGGCAACGGCATGCGCAACGTTCGCACGAGGACGCAGCGTCAGCGGAAACCTAGCGAACGCGACGCCGCCTGTCAATAGGTAGGCAGCAAGACGCGTGCCGGGACCAGGCAACCTTCAAACCCCTGCCCAGGCGTCGAAGGGCGGGCGTCGCGGAGCGTGCGCCGAACCGGCGCGTCCCCTTCGCTCCTCGCTCGACTGGACGTTCGCTCTTCCGGCTTGACAGCAGCGGCGCCCTTGCGGCATTCTCAGCCCCGCACACCACGCGGGGCCGGCCAGGCGCGCCCGAAAGACACCGGGCCCGACTGCGCTGCATATCCCGGGATCGCATCGACACGTTGCCAAGACGAGGGACGACCATGGCGGAGAAGGAATCGAATCAGCCCGCCGATTTCATCCGGGCTGCTGTGATCGAGGACTTGAAGACGGGCCGGTTCACCCGGGTCCAAACGCGCTTCCCGCCGGAACCGAACGGGTACTTGCACATCGGCCACGCCAAGGCTATCTGCATCGACTTCGGTATCGCGGCCGAGTTTGGCGGCAAGTGCAACCTGCGCTTTGACGACACCAACCCCGTCAAGGAGGAGGTCGAGTACGTCGAATCCATCATGCAGGATATCCGCTGGCTGGGCTTCGACTGGGAAGACCGGCTCTTCTACGCTTCGGATTATTTTGAACAACTGTACGAATACGCCGTGAAACTGATCCGGAAAGGCAAGGCCTACGTCTGCGATCTGACCGCCGACGAGGTACGTGAGTACCGGGGGACGCTGACCGAACCGGGCCAGGAGAGCCCGTTCCGGAATCGCACGGTGGACGAGAATCTGGACCTCTTCGCGCGCATGCGGGCCGGCGAGTTTCCGGACGCTTCCCGGACCCTGCGCGCCAAGATCGACATGGCGTCTCCCAACATCAACCTCCGCGACCCGGTCATATACCGCATCCTGCGTGCCTCGCATCACCGGACGGGTGACGCCTGGTGCATCTATCCCATGTACGACTTCGCCCACGGGCAGTCGGACTCCATCGAGGGCATCACCCACTCGCTCTGCTCGCTGGAGTACGAGATCCACCGGCCGCTCTACGATTGGTTCCTGGACGAGCTGGAAATTTACCATCCGCGCCAGATCGAGTTCGCTCGGCTGAACGTGTCGTATACGGTCCTCAGCAAGCGCAAGCTGCTCAAGCTGGTCCAGGAGGGGCACGTCCGCGGCTGGGACGACCCCCGGATGCCCACGCTCTCCGGGCTGCGCCGCCGCGGGTACACAGCGGAGGCCATCCGCGATTTCTGCGAGCGGATCGGCGTGGCCAAGAAGGACAGTACGGTGGACCTCGCCCTGCTGGAGCATTGCCTGCGCGAGGATCTCAACAAGCGCGCGCCGCGCGCGATGGGCGTCCTCAAGCCTCTGCAGGTCGTGATCGAAAACTACCCCGAGGGCCAGGTCGAGGAGTTTGATACGCTCAAGAACCCGGAAGATCTGGCCGCCGGGACGCGGAAGGTGCCCTTCTCCCGCGTGCTGTACATCGACCAGGACGACTTCCGCGAGGTGCCGCCGCCCAAGTATTACCGCCTCTCCCCGGGGCGGGAAGTTCGGCTGCGCTCGGCCTATTTCGTGAAATGCGTGGACGTCGTGAAGGATGGGCAGGGCAAGGTTGTCGAGCTTCGCTGCACATACGATCCCGCCACCCGGGGCGGCGACGCCCCGGACGGGCGCAAGGTGAAGGCCACCCTGCACTGGGTATCCGCGGCCCATGCCGTGCCGGCCGAAGTGCGACTCTACGACCGCCTGTTCACCAAGGAGAATCCGGACGAGGCAGACGAGGGCCGAGATTTCCTGGCAAACCTGAGCCCAAATTCACTGGAGGTGTTGTCCGGCTGCTGGGTCGAGCCGAGCTTGTTGGGGGCCAACGCGGGGGTCATCTACCAGTTCGAGCGGCAAGGGTACTTCTGCGTGGATCCGGATTCCGCTGCGGGAAGACTGGCGTTCAACCGCGCGGTGTCCTTGAAGGACGAGTGGGCCAAGATCGAGAAAACCCAGCGGTCAGGGTGAGCTCTTGGGTTTGGCCGAGACGCACGCCGGCGCGGAGTGGGGCCTACTCCGCGTTTTCTTTCAAGCGCTCAGCCGGTCACGCACGGCGCGATGCGACCCCGGGTCACCCCCGCCGCTCCTCCAGGGCTGCGACCGCGAGCACCGACAAAACGGCCGCGCCGGCAGCCATCAGAAAGACTCCCGCGAAACCGGTGGCACCGTCGCTGGCCGGTCCGAGGTATCCGGCAAGCGCGCCGGACCCGACGAGACCGCCCAGATACCGGCTGGTCGAGAAGACTCCCGACGCGATTCCAGCGTCCTGCTGGCCGACGGCCTCGAGCGCGGCCGCCTGAAGGCCAGCCGACGACAAACCGATCCCGACGCCGATCAACCCCAATCCGGCCAGCAGGACCCGGGTCGTGACCTCGTCCCCCCAGAACGCCAGCGGTACCAGGCCGAGCACCAGCAAGGAGAGGCCGGCCACCGTCGGCCCGCGCCTTCCCAGGAGGTCGGCCAGGCGACCGCCCACGGGCGAGAAGACGACCATCCCGAGCGACATCACGGCCAGGACGGAACCCGCCTCCGCGCTCGTCCAGCCGGTCCGGCGCAGCAGGAGGAGCGGAATCGCCAGCAGAGTCGAGTACATGGCAAGGTTGCTCAGTGCGATGGCAACGTTGGCCGCGGCAAACCCCCGACTGCCGAAGAGCCTTGGCTGAAGCACGGGGTCCGGATGCGAAAGCTCGCGCCGGAGGAGCGTCGCCGCCACGACGACCACAGCCAGGCCGAGTCCCAGCGCCAACGAGGGATCACTCTTGGGGCCGTGCGTCAGCAGGCCGGTGATTCCGATCAACCCGACAGGCAGTAGCACTGCCCCAATCAGATCGAAGGGATGCGACGCCCCCCGCCGCGGCCTGCCGGGAATCCCCCACCAGCTCAGTGCCAGCGCCGGGAGAATCAACGGCAGATTGACGTAGAAGATCGCCCGCCAGCCGGCAATCTCGACCAGCACCCCGCCGAGGGGTGGCCCCGCCGCGGCGGCGAGCGCCACAGCCGCGCCGACCAGCCCAAATCGCCCGGCGCGCCGCTCCGCCGGAACGACCTCTCGCAGGAGCGCGGCCCCGTTGGGAAACGCGACCGCCCCGGCAATGGCCTGCTGGACGCGGAAGAACAGCAGCGCGGACAGGCCGGAGGCCGTCGCCGCCCCCAGCGAGACTAGCCCGAACCAGGCAACACCACCGAGGATCAGCGGTCGGCGCCCCAGCCGGTCGCCGAGTTTCCCGGCGACCGGCTGCAGCGCGGCCATGACGATCAAATACGAGGTCACCAGCCAGCCGACGCCGGTCACGTCGGCGCTGAACTCCGTCATGACATGCGGGAGCGCCACGGCGATCATGGTCGAGTTCAGCGGCGCCAGCATCGTCGTCAGCGCCACGGCGATCACCGCAACGCGTTCGGCCGCTGGACGTTCCGGCATCACAACCTCACGCGCCGCAGATCCGGACGAGGCCGGCATTGCCGTCCACCTCCACCATCTGCCCGTCGCGAATCGTCGTCGTCGCTCGCCCCACCCCGACCACGGCGGGGATGCGGTACTCCCGCGCCACGACTGCACAGTGGCTCAGGACCCCGCCCGTATCGGTGACGACCGCGGCAGCAGTCGCGAACAGCGGCGTCCACGGCGGCGCCGTTGTCTCGGCCACCAGCACGTCGCCCGCCTGCAGCTTCCCGGCATCGGCGAGGGAGCGGACCACTTTGGCCGGCCCGCGCACCGTGCCCGGCGAGCCGGCATTGCCCCTCAGGAGGCCGGGTGCCTCGTCCGTCGGAGGCGGACCGCCGAAGAATTTTCCGAAGAACCGCCCCATGGGGTCGTCCGGCGGTGGTCCGCTGTCGGCACCCAGGGCCGGGGGTGGAGCGATCGCGCGGAAGCGTTCCACGTCCGCACGGCGGAGGGTGACCAGGGCGCGCCGATCGCCGCCATCGTGCGCGGCGAGAGCCGCCCGGACTTCGTCCAGGGTGAGATAGAACACTTCCGCAGGCTGTTCGATGACACCGTCCGCGACGAGTCGCCGCCCACACTCCAGCAAGACTCGCCGGACACGGTACGTCGTCCCGAAGTCGATCCAGTATCCGTGATCCTCCGACAGCACGATTCCCTCCTGCGCCGCCTGGAGCAGAAACTCGAAGCGCTCGACGACCGGCCCCGGATAGTTCCGCAGGCGTCCGCGCACGTTGGCCACGGCCTGCTCCCGCTCCGCAGCCAGCGTCGCTTGCTCGACGGCGGGGTTGGGACCCGACCGG
>Ga0316622_100002763_pt1 | contig 12289 bp, 9 predicted proteins | sample OWC_Aug_OW2_C1_D_FD_207646 | JGI IMG/M metagenome (GOLD analysis project Ga0316622, IMG submission 207646) | Wetland soil microbial communities from Old Woman Creek delta, Ohio, United States - OWC_Aug_OW2_C1_D5_C | ecosystem: Environmental > Terrestrial > Soil > Wetlands | place: USA: Ohio... | reverse complement strand
CGGAACCGTCGCGGCCCTCCTGAGCAGCTGGCACTCGATGTCGGCCATGGCGAGATGGCGAGGATCCACCGGATAGCCGGTGATGAGGTCGACGGGCTCGAGGGCCTCGGAACACTCCCGCGCCAGGCTGACGCGGAAGGCCTCGCGCACGGCGACGGCAACGGGGTCGTCGACAAACTGCGAGTGCTCGACAACGGCCGTGGGGACGCCGTTCACGTGTCCCGCGCCCAGCGCGACGCCCGCGGTCGCCGTCGTCGCCCGGTAGATCGCGGCATCGAACTGGGTCCGCCCGCGCAGCCGGGCAAACGCGATCGGCGGGTGCGGATGGTGCAGCAGGTAGCAGGTCCCGCTCGAATCGTAGAGGGCGAACGGGGTGTCGTGGATATCCCAGCCCGGCCAGAGCGCGTCCGAGAGCGAGCTCAGACTCGAGACCGCCTCGAGCGCTTCAAGGTCGCTCTCCCGAACGTCCGCCGCGGCGCGACCCCCGGCCACGCACAGCACGACGATGATGAGAGCGAGGGCCCTTTCCGCCCACTTCGGCGGACCCGTCCGCGCGACCATCGCATGCTCCGGAGCGAGGCGACTTCTGCTTGACAGACTGACTCTACGCCCGCGCGGCCGCTGCAACAAGGGCGACAGCCCGTCGCCGGGGGGCGGTCCGGTGCATGCCGTGCGGCCAGAGCGCCGGCCGCTTCCTTGACCGCGTGCCTGTACTGCGATATAATCGTATGTTGAGGCTGCACTCGGAACTGGACTGCCTGCGTGCGGTGCCTGGGGCCGTCTCGATGGAAGGCGCCCCAGGAGCTGGCCCGCCCACAGGCTCCCGACAGACACGCCCTCAGGAGAACACGGCCATGCTGAAGCTTGAGACACTCGCCCCCGCCCTCGTCGCATCCGTTCTCGCGCTCGCTCTTGCAGGCCCGGCGGCAGCAGGACCGGCGTTCCTGAAGGACCTCTCACCCGAAGCGCCCGATCCCCACAGCATCCTCTGGGAGCCCAAGCAGGCGGCATTCGAGAGGCTTCAGGCCGCTCTCCAAGCCGAACAGCGCGGGCCGCAGGACAACTACGACGCGCGCTACTACGAGATCGAGCTCTCGATCGCGCCGTCCACCCAGACGATCTCGGGCACGGCCACGATGCGGGCGACCAGCCTTGTGGACGGGTTCTCTCTCGCGGTGCTCGACCTATATGACAGCATGATCGTCACGTCGGTTACATCCGGGGACGGCACACCCCTGTCCTTCACGCACGCCGCCGGCCAGCTGAACGTCACGCTTGAGGCGCCAGTCAATTCGGGCCAGGACTTCGTCGTCAGGGTGAGCTACCACGGCGCCCCCGAGGGCGAGAGCTTCTACTTCTCTACTCACGCGGGGCAGCCCATCGTCTCCACGCTCTCCGAACCGAGCGGTGCAAGGGAGTGGTGGCCGTGCAAGGACACGCCGAGCGACAAGGCCGACTCCGCGCGCATCGCCCTCACCGTGCCGCAGACGCTCGTGGCGGCGTCCGAGGGTACGCTCGTGTCGACCGTCAACAACGGGAACGGCACGAAGACCTACACGTGGCGCGAGCAGTATCCCATCACGACGTACCTCGTCTCCGTCGCGGCCTCCAACTACTCGAGCTTCTCCGACGTGTACAGCCCCGGCGGCGGCGGGACGATGCCGGTCACGCACTACGTCTACCCCGAGGACCTTGCCGACGCCCAGGTGGACTTCACGATCACCGTGCCGGCCATCGACTTCTTCGCCTCCGTGTACGGCGAGTACCCGTTCATTGAGGAGAAGTACGGCATGGCCGAGTTTCCGTGGGGCGGCGCCATGGAGCACCAGACGCTCACGAGCTACGGCACGGTGCTCATCCGCGGAGACCACTACTACGACTACATCCTCGTGCACGAGCTCTCGCACATGTGGTGGGGCGACTGGGTGACGTGCCGCACCTGGGAGGACATCTGGCTCAACGAGGGCTTCGCCACCTACAGCGAGGCCCTGTGGTTCGAGGACCAGGGCGGATTCTCCGACTACAAGGACTACATGGCCTACCTGGACTGGTACGGGTACTTCAACGGCCCCATCTACGATCCGTGGGAGACGTTCGGGCGGACCGTCTACAAGAAGGGCGCCTGGGTACTCCACATGCTCAGGCACGTGCTCGGCGAGCGCCAGGACCTTCTCGACGTGCTCGCGCTCTACGGGTCGGAGCACGCTTACGGCACGGCGATCACGAGCGAGTTCCAGGCCGCGGCGGAGACCGTCTACGGCGCCAGCCTCGACTGGTTCTTCCAGGAATGGGTGTACGGCATGAACCGCCCGCGCTACGAGTACGCCTGGGTGACGAGCAACGCCGGTGACCACTGGGACCTCATGGTCCACATCGACCAGGTCCAGACGGACTGCGGGCTCTACACGATGCCCATTGACATCGTGGTCGAGACGCCGCAGGGGAGCACGACGTTCGTCGTGTGGAACGATGCCCTGAGCCAGGACTTCTTCCTCGAGGTCGCCGGTCAGCCGACCGCGGTGTACTTCGATCCGGACAACTGGATCCTGAAGAGCGTCAGCCCGGGCACGGGGATCGAGGGCGACGCGGCGGTCAGCAGGCTCGCGCTCTATCCGGCGCCGAACCCGTTCAGCGAGAGCGCCGGCATCGCGTACGAGGTCCCCGCAGCCGGGCACGCCACGCTGGCCGTGTACGACGTCGCGGGCAGGCTCGTGAGGACGCTCGTTGATTCCGACATCCAGGCCGGGCGCCACTCGGTCGCCTGGGACGGCACCGACGGCTCGGGCGCCAGGGCCGCCGCGGGCGTCTACTTCTGCCGGCTCGCGTCCGGCAGCGAGACCGCGTCCCGGAAGCTCATCCTGGCGAAGTGACAGCGGTCCTCTGGACCGAAGACAGCGCGGGGCCGCCCCTCGAGGGGCGGCCCCGTTTCGTTCGACCGCAGCGTCGGCGGTTACCCCGCTAGTGCACCGTGCCTCTCGAGTCATGCCTGTCGGCCTCGGCGGGCCCCCTGAGGGTGCCCGCGTGGGGCACGCCTCGCGCGGCAGAGGGCCCGCCCTTGGCCTCCTGGGGGGAGTCCGAACCCCCTCCGGTCTCCGTGGTCGCTGCATCGCCGGCGAGCTTCACGACCACCATGGTGAGGTCGTCCGCCTGCGCGGCTCCGCCCGCGAAGTCCTTGACGCTCGTGTAGACCTGTTCCTCGATCTCGCGCGCCGAGAGAGCGCGGTGCCTCGTGACGATCTCTTCGAGCCGGGCGTCCCCGAACATCTCATCACGCGGGTTCGTGGCCTCGGTGATCCCGTCCGTGAACAGCACGAGCCCGTCGCCGGGTCGAAGCGCCGCCCTGCCTTCCTCGTACTTCGCGCCGGGCAGGACGCCCACCACGAGCCCCCCGACCGTGAGCGGCTCGCGCGTTCCGTCGGCGCGCAGGATGAGGGGCGGGTTGTGCCCCGCGTTGACGTACGTGATGTCTCCCGTCGCGGCGTCGAGCACGCAGTAGAAGAACGTGATGAACACGCCGTCGTCGGTCGAGGAGCAGACGATCCTGTTGACGCGGTCCATGAGCGCCGTCGCGGCGACGCTGGACTCTGACAGAGCGCGAACCGCCGCCTGCACGTTCGCCATGAGGATCGCCGCCGGGATCCCCTTCCCAGAGACGTCGCCGATGGTGATCGCTAGGCGCCCGTCCTCGAGATCGATCACGTCGTAGCAGTCGCCGCCCACCTGCCTGGCCGGCACCGTGAACCCGAAGACGTCCAGTCCCGCTACCCTGGGAAACGCCTTCGGAAGGAGGTCCATCTGGATCTCCCGTGCGAGGCCCATCTCGCGGTCGAACCGCGCGCGCTCCACCGCACCGATCTCGATCTGCCGCCGCATCTGCTCGTAGGTGTACGTCGCCAGACCGACGGCGACTGCCAGGACGCCGTTCACCGTCACGACCATGAGCGCGTAGCGCATCTGGTAGAGGACGATGAGCGGGCTGCTCAGGATGGCGAGCGCGCTCCCGAACACGCCTCCCGCCACGAGCGACACGATGGCAAGCGGGATCCGGACGTACCCCGGGAACCCGGTGTAGCGAGGCAGGACGAACCGCACGGCGAGCACCGCCGTGAACCCGATGACGTTCGCGAAGATGACGCTCATGGGGATGACGCCACGAGACACGACGTCAGGCCCGCCGAACAGCCGTATGCCCGCGCCGATGGCGAGGCCGGCGAGGCTGTTTGCCACCGCCCAGACCACCACCGTCCTCGCCCCCAGCCGGTTCGACCCGGCGGGCGCGTGAGGTGCCTGAGAGACCACGGTGCTCGCGCGCATGGAGCTAGGCCCCCGCGGGTGAACCAGGGAACGTGCCGGGCAGCGCGCCGTTCGGCTCCGGCTGCTCGCGTTCGAAGACCTTGTCCAGCCTCGTCTCCTTCCTCTGCAGAAGCGCGCCGAAGCCGAAAAACACGATGAGGAAGGTGAAGAGCGTCCCGATGTAAGGGAGCGCAGTGAGGATGTACAGGATGAGGAGCCCGAGCAGCATCACCGGGATGGGCGACCGCGTGCTGCCGTCCGCGCGCCTCACGATGATGCTCCCCACCCAGATGGCCACGTAGAACTTCGCGATGTAGGCGGCGATCGCGTAGCCGAGCAGGAACACCATCGAAAGCGGGATCGTGAGGATCAGGACGAGCGCGATGAACGCGATCACCGGGACGCAGATGAACGCGATGAAACCGATGCCCAGGCTCTTGAGGGGCTTCCTCCTCAGGGTCGACGCCGTGCGGTTCGCGTGGTCCTTCGTGAGGGCCATGAGGATGCTGCCGGTCACCACGGCGGCGAGGAAGAAGAAGATGCGGAAGAAGGCCCCGGCGCCCCGGGGAACTTTGAAGGGCCTCCTCTCCTCCTCGACCCTCGGAGTGAACGTAACCTGGCCCTTGACGACCCCGGGCTTGAGCTCGAGCGGCACAGGCGCCTTGTATGAGAGGTCGCCCGCGATCTCTGCGTTGTCGCCGATCATGATGGGGGCGTCGCTCGCGATCACGGCGTCGCCCAGCACCTTGCCGTTCAGACTGACCTGGCCGGCGTAGACTGCGAGGTTGCCGCCGACCGTGCCGTTCAGCGAGGCGACACCGCAACCGGCGCGGAGGTCGCCTCCGATCACGGAGGCCTCGCTCGTGCCGATCGTGGCCGCGAGCGCGAGGAGGTCGCCACCGATGCGGCCGTCGACGGAGACGCTCTGGCCGAGCGCCCTGAGGTCGTCGCCGACCTCACCTTCGATCGAGAGCTCCTGCGAGAGCACGTTCAGGTCCTGCGAGACCGCTCCAGGGACCTTCGCGTTCTGGACCCACGCCATGACGTCGCCGACGAGCGTGCCCTCGATCTGGAGCACCTGACCCCACTGGTAGAGGTCGTTCACGAGCGTGTCGCCGGGCGCGAGAAGGAAGTCCCCCGACTTCGCAAAGGACTCCTCCGTAAACGGTTGCCCGTCCTCCTCGACGTCCATGGTCATCGCGCCGCCCGGGCTCACGCTGACCTCGAACAGCGGTGCCAGGGGCGCGAGTCCCGTCCCCACCTCGTCCCAGAGCGCCATCCGCGCGCCAGCGGGCACGGCCGCTCCGAGAAGCGCTGCGCACGCAAGCGCAAGGGGCGCTGCTCTGCCTCTCCTACCCCTCGGCTTCATGATCGCCTCCTGCACGCCGCGGCCGCCAGGGGCCGCGCGATCGGGTTATCATGCTGTCACGAGGGTAAGGGTAGCTTGTCGGGGGCCCGATACCAACGAAAGGCCTGTGGGAAGGCGTTTCGACCGGGTGAAGTGACGGAAGCGGGGGGGTGAACCGGCGGGCCGGAGTGACCGGCACGCTGGGGCCACCGGCCGCGGAACGCCGTCCGGGGTCGCGGCCTGCCCGACGCCTCACCAGGGCAGGATCTCCCGCAGAGCCTTCACTCGCGCGCGCGGCAGCACGAGCTCGCTCCTCGCCGCATCGTCCACGACGACCTTGTACTTCCCGCCGAACCAGGGAACGATCTCGAGGATGCGCTTCAGGTTGACGATGCTCGAGCGGTGCACGCGGAAGAAGAGGGCGGGGTCGAGCCGCTTCTCGAGCTCGGACATCGTCGCGTTCACGAGGCACTTCGCGTCCCTCGTGTGGGCATACACGAGCTCGTCGTCCGCCTCAAACCACACGATGTCGGCCGTGTCCAGAAGCGCGATGCGCTTCCCCTTCTGCACGGGCAGGCGGCTCGCCCCACGCGACCGCACGAGCGCCGACAGGCGCTCGACCTCCCTGGCAAGGTCGGGCCCTCCCGCGAGCAGGCGGCGCGCGCGATCGATCGCATCGCGCAGCCGCTCGGCGGCGATCGGTTTCAGAAGATAGTCGACCGAGTTCACTTCGAACGCCCTGATCGCGTACTCGTCGTACGCTGTCGCGAACACGACGAGCGGTGGCTCATCCAGCGCCTCGATCACCTCGAACCCGTTCATGCCGGGCATCTGGATGTCCAGAATGACGACGTCCGGCGCGAGCGCCCGCACCTTCTCGACGGCCTCGAGACCGTTCTCCGCCTCGCCGACGCACAGGACGTCGACTTCAGCGGAGAGGAGGTCCTTGACCCTCGCGCGCGCGAGCTCCTCGTCGTCCACCACGAGCACCTTGAGGGAACGTGCCATCCCGCAGCCTCCCGCTACGACTCTTCGCCCGGGATCCTGAGCTCGACGCGCATCCCCCCGCCCTGCGCGCCTCCCACCCTGAACCAGGGCCCCTGCCCGAACTTGGTGTTCAGCCGGTCGCGCACGTTGCGAAGCCCGTAGCCCCCGGCCAGCGCCGCGTCGACCGTGGCGGGATCGATCCCAGGGCCGTCGTCCTCGACCGAGACCACGAGGTCGCCCCCGTCGAGACGCGCCGAGATCCTGACCCGGCCCCCCTCGATGCGGGGAGAGATCCCGTGCCGGACCGCGTTCTCGACGATCGGCTGCAGGATGAGCGGCGGGACCATGACCCGGCGCGCGGCGTCGGAGATCTCCTGCTCGACCGCGAGCCTGCGGCCGAACCGCGCGCGTTCGATGTCGAGATAGGCGTCCACGAGCTCGATCTCCTTCTCGAACGGCACGGCCTCGTTCTCCGACGCGAGGAGCGTGACGCGGAAGATGCCGGAGAGCCGCTCGAGCGTGCGCTGGGCCGCGCCCGGATCGATGCGGATGAGCGCCGAGATCGAGTTCAGGGCGTTGAACAGGAAGTGCGGGTTGATCTGCGCCTTGAGCGCCTTGAGCTCCGAGCGGGCGGCGAGCTCGCGAAGCCGCTCCTCGCGGACGCGGTTCTCCGCCACGGCCCTGTACCCGGCCTCGATCTGGTCGCGCAGGCGCTCGTAGCCGAAGACGATGAGCCCGACGACGACCGCGATCACGCTGTTCAGGATGACGAGAAGGAAGAGGAGCTTCCCCTGGTAGAACACCGTGAGCGGGTTCGTGAGGACGACGAGGACGGTCCCGAACGCGCCCCCGGCAAGCAGCGTCACGATCGCGAGCGGGAGTCTGAGCCGGTTGGGGAGCGCCGTGTACCTCGGCAGCACGAACCGCGCGGAAAGTCCGGCGGCGAAGCCGATGGCGTTCGCGAAGAGGATCCCCATGGGGACGAACCGGGCGAGCGCGCCGGGCACGCCGGAGAACACGGCGATGGCGACGCCCACAAGCCCACCTGCGAGCGAGTTCGCTGCGATCCAGAGCGCGAGGTCGCGCCCCGTCGCGCGGGCCTGCGCCTGCCTGATCCTGGGCTCTCGGTCAAAGGCCGGTCCGGCCACGGCGCCTCCTCTAGAGACCCTGGAGCACCCCGAGGACGCGCTCCTCGATTGCGCGCATGGCGGGGGAGCCACACTCGAACCCGTTCGAGATCATGGAGAACAGGAGGTCGCCCCGGGTCGCCGTGTGCAGCAGTCCGCAGACCGCGCTCACGCCGTCGAGGTGCCCCGTCTTCCCGCGCACGGCCCCCCTGAGATCGTCGCCTCCCATGCGACGCGCGAGCGTCCCGTCGATCCCGCCGACCGAGAGCGAGGCCGCGAACTCGGGCGCAGTGCCGAAGTCCGCGAGCATGTGCCGCGAGAGCGCGAGCAGCGCCCTCGGGGTCATGAGGTTCTCCCGCGACAGCCCCGATCCGTCGGCGACGCGGAACGCCAGGCTGTCGACGCCGACCGACCGCAGCAGGGCCGCAGCCAGAGAGGCGCCGCCGGCCGTGGTTCCGGGGGGTCCGAGCGTGTGCGCGGAGACAGCCTTCAGAAGCTGCTCCGCGATGAAGTTGTTGCTGTACTTGTTGAGGTCCCGCACGATGACCGCGAGCGGCTTCGACCGGTGCTCGACGAGCACGCGCGCGCCCGTGGGAGCGGACGCCTTCCGCACGCAGCCGTCGATCCGGATCCCGCACTTCGCGAGGTCCTCGGTGAAGAGCGCGCCGAAGTACGCGGCGGGGTCATCGACGTTGCGGTTCCACACGCCGCCGCCCGAGCCGGCCGGGATCCTGCCGGTCACCGTCACCGTGTTCCGGCCCCGCCTGAGCGACCGGGCGACCTCGATCGTGGACTCGCGGCGGGAGGACCCGGTCGTCGCCCGGTTCACGATCTCCACGTATCCCGTCACGGGCGCAACCGCGACGAGCGCCGGGTCGCCGACCTTCTCCCCCGGCCGGACGTGGACCGCGACGGACCCGAAGTTGGGAGCGAGCGCGCCCGTCCGCGCCTGATAGGCTTTGTCTCCGTCGTCATCGTCTTTCGGTTCGGCGCTCAGCGAGTCGAAGTACGAGGCGTCCAGCACGACGTCTCCCGTGACGCGCTCGACACCCAGGATCTGGACTTCCTCAGCCAGCTTCCACACCTCCTCCGTGGTGAGCGAGGGATCGCCCCGCCCGCGCACGTACAGGTTCCCCTCGAGCGCGCCGCCGCGAAGGGCGCCGTCGGTGGCGACGTCGGTCGTGAACCTGTGCGCCGGTCCGAGGATCGAGAGGGCGAGCGAGCTCGTGACAATCTTCATGGTCGAGGCGGGAACGAGCGGGAGGTCGGCGCTGCGCTCGCAAACGATCTGCCCCATCGCGAGCGACTCCACGAGGAGGGCGACCTCGGCGCCGCGAAGGGCCGGATCGCCGAGGATGGAGTCGATCCGGCTCCCGACCGTGCCGAGAAGCGAATCGGGCAGGGGAACTGCTGCGGAGGGCTGACTGAGTCCCACGCCTGACGCGACCGCCGTCACGGGGATCCTGACGGCGCCCAGCCGGCCCAGCTGCTCACCGGCGACGGCGGGGCGCACGGGCTCGGCGGTCCCGGGCGCCCGCCCGGCGCATCCGGCGAGCGCGCCGAGCAGGCCGGCGACGCACGCCAGGAGCATGGCCACGCGGCGACAGCAGATCATGCCGACCTCACATCGGGTCCGCCGGGGCGGCGCATCGCCGCCTCGACCCTCCGCCTGAACTCGTCCATGTCAATGCGGCGCCCCGGGCACTGCTTCCTCTCCACGCGCGCGCCGCCTTCGACCGTGTAGCCGGTGCCTTCGAGCTCGCGGTGGCCGAGGACGCGCTCGTGCGAGAGCCCCAGCGCGAGCGCCAGGTGTGCGCAGAGGTCGGCCGCCGCGGCAAGCTGCGCGGGCGGAGGCGGTTTCTCCCCCGCCTCGTAGTCCAGGCAGACCCCCACGGCCCGGCCGTTCCAGGGACCCGCGTGCCACGCCCGGACCTCGAGCGGCAGGCAGCGGTAGATGAGCCCGTCCCGCTCGACGAAGTACGCGTAGCCGATCGTGGGGCACCCGTCGGGCGAGATGTGGTTGGGTCCCGTGTGATACCGCGCGGTCGCCCAGACGTTCCAGCCGGCCATCGCGGTGCAGTGGAGGACGACGGTGTCGATGCCCGCGGGCTCGCGGAGTTCGGGGTCCCTGTTCCTAGGGAGGACCGCCGTCAAGTCGTGGATCCACCGCACGCCTGATCCCCCTGCTGCCGCCGTCACAGCCACGCGCGCATGAGCGGCGGGAGCTCCTCGAAGCTCCGGACGATCCGGTCGGCCCCGGCCAGCTCCTCCGGGGTGCCGAAGCCCCACGCGCATCCCACGGACCGGGCGCCGGCCTTCGTCGCGGCGTCGACGTCCGACTTCCTGTCCCCGACCATCGCCGTGGCATCCGGCGGGACGTCGAGCGACGTGACGATGCTCCGGATGAGGTCGGCCTTGTCCCCGCCGCCGGCGCCTGCGCAGAGGCACTTCTCGAAGAAGGCGCGAAGGTCGAAGTGGTCGAGGATCGCGTCCATGTAGCCCTGCCCGGCGTTCGTCGCCATCGCGAGGCGGAACCCGTCCCGCGCGAGCTCCTCGAGCGCGGCGCGCGCACCCGGGAAGAGCGACCCGCGTCCCGACGTGATGAGCGCGTGCTCCCAGTGCCACACGAGCGCGTCTATCTCGCTATGATACCGCAGCGGGAGCGCCGGGAACACCCTCGCGGCGAACTCCTGCCGCGTAGAGCCTACGCCGGCGAGGATCTCGTCTTCCGTGGGAACGGGAAGCGCAAGGCCGTGCCTGGCGTTCAGGTCCCGCACGGCCCGCTCGACCGCGCCGAGGGTCGTGGCGCGGGACGAGTAGATGGTCCCGTCGAGGTCGAGCACGGCCAGGGTGAGCGCTCTCACGCCCTCTCGCTCCTCTCCATGAACGCAAGGACCTCGCCCGGGCTCCGCGCGCCTCCGCGCGCGCCGAGCTCCGTGCAGCTCATCGCGGCCGCGGCGTTCGAGAAGTCCAGCGTCCGCTCGACGGTCCAGCCCGCGAGGAACCCATACAGGAACGCGCCGTGGAACACGTCGCCGGCGCCCGTCGTGTCCACAGCGTCCACTGTGAAGCCACGCGACCGAAGCACGTCCCCGCCGGCGGTCACGGCGAGCGCGCCCTCCCGGCCGAGGGTCATCGCGGCGAGCCGGGGGCCGAGCGAGAGGATGCGCCGGAGCGCGGCCTCCCCGTCGGCGATGCCGGTGAAGAGCGCCGGGAACCGCGACGACGCGACGAGGAGGTCCGTCCTCGACACCACCTCGTCGGTGCCTTCCTTCACGCTCTCCGCGTCCAGGAGGACGGGGACCCCCCGATCGCGGGCGATCCACGCGGCCCGCGCGGCAGCGGGCGCGTCGTGCCCGTCAACGAGGAGCGCCCGCCCGACCGCGACTTTCTCCGGGGTGATGTCGTCGGGTTGCGTCGCGATCTCCGGGGGCCGGTGCCACAGGATGGTGCGTGCCCCGTTCCTCGCGTCCACGACGATCATGGCGACCTGGTTCGTCACGCCGGGGACGGCGGGCACGTCGCTCACGTCCACGCCCTCCGACCGGATGCTCGCGAGGGAGAATGCGCCGATCTCGTCGCCGCCGACCTTGCCGACGTACTTGACCCTGAGACCGAACCGCGCGAGGAGGACCATCGCGCTCGCGGCCTGCCCGCCACCCGAGCGCGCGAACCGCTGGACGCGGATTTTCGAGTCGTACTCCGGGGGCTCGGGCACCACGCAGAGGTGGTCCACGGCGTTCAGGCCGAAGCCGACGGCGTCGAAGGGCGCCCTCGCGCGCGCGCGGATCCCGAACTCGGGCACGCCGGAACCTCCAGGGCAGGCCGTCAGGGGCCTGCTACACGACGCGGTCCTTCCACTTGCCCCGGCTGAACCAGAGATAGGTCATGGTCACCTCGACCGCGGTGGCCGCGACCATCGCCCACCACACGCCGACCTCGCTCGTCTTCCACACGTGGATCGCGGCGAGGATGAGCGGGATCTGGATCCCCCACTCGACGACCGCGGCGATCACCGTGGGCGGCCAGGTGTCGCCGGACCCCCAGAAGGCCGAGGAGAGCACGATGTGCATGGCGATGAAGATCTGGACGACCGCGAAGAACCGGAGGAGCACGGCGCCTGCCGCAAGGACCTCCGGGTCCTTCGCGAACACGGAGAGGATGGGCGTCGCGAAGGCGAACTCCAAGGCGCCCAAGGCCCCCGCGAGGGCGAGCACGAGGAGCGTCGCCTTGACGACGGTTTCGTGCGCGCGCTCCTTCTGCTTGGCGCCGAGGTTCTGCCCGACGATCGCGCTCGAGCCGAGCTCGAGCCCGACCCCGAACAGGATGCCGAGGTCCATGACCCGGACGGCGATGCCGTAGGCCGCGACGATCACCGTCCCGAAGGTGGCGATGAGCGTCGCGACGAACCAGTGCGAGAGGCTGCGGAGGAGCCCGTTGATGCCGGCGGGCGCGCCGATCCCGAGGATCTCGAGCATGATGCCGATGCGGGGCTTGAAGTGCACCCAGCCCCTGACGGTGATGTTCGCCCGCC
>Ga0316622_100002762_pt1 | contig 12291 bp, 12 predicted proteins | sample OWC_Aug_OW2_C1_D_FD_207646 | JGI IMG/M metagenome (GOLD analysis project Ga0316622, IMG submission 207646) | Wetland soil microbial communities from Old Woman Creek delta, Ohio, United States - OWC_Aug_OW2_C1_D5_C | ecosystem: Environmental > Terrestrial > Soil > Wetlands | place: USA: Ohio... | reverse complement strand
CGGTCGGGTTCGCGCCTCCCTGCGCGAACCGCGCGTTCCGCGCGGCCTGATCCGCCTTCGGCTGCGATGCTCGGCGGCGGCTACGGGTCCCGAAACCCGAAACCAGTACCTACGTAGCCCGGATGGAGCGCAGCGGAATCCGGGGATCGAGTCTCATGCGGCGCAATTCGCTACGCGACGGGCAGGATGCCCAAGTGCCGCGGAGCGCAGGGATGCGCGGGAGCGGCCTCATTGCGCCCTACGGGGCTGCGAATGGGCGGAAGTGCCGTTCAACTTGAGACTTGCAACTTGCAACTCGAAACTGCTGTTATTTGACCCGCATGCCCGGTTGCGCCCCGCTGTCCGGCGACAGGATGAACAGATCCTTACCGCCCGGGCCGGCCGCCAGCACCATGCCTTCGGACAGGCCGAACTTCATCTTGCGCGGCGCCAGGTTCGCCACCACTACGGTCAGCCGGCCCTCGAGCTGCTTCGGGTCGTAGGCCGAGCGGATGCCGGCGAAGATGTTGCGGGTCTTGCCTTCGCCGAGGTCAACGGTCAGCTGCAGCAGCTTGTCGGCGCCTTCGACGAATCCGGCCGTCACGATGCGCGCGATGCGCAGGTCGACCTTCCCGAAGTCGTCGATCGAAATCTCCGGCTTGATGGCCTCGTTGCCGGGGGCGGCGGCCGGTGCGGCGGCGGTGTCGGTGGTCATCTTGAGGCTCTCTTTGGCTTCATCGAGCAGCGCGGCGATCTGTTTCGGATCGACGCGCGCCGCCAGGTGCTGGTAGGGGTGGATCGGGTGGTCGAGCAGCAGCGTGCCGCTGTCGCGCCAGGTGAGCGGGGCGATGTTGAGGAATTGCTCGGCCGCGGCCGCGAGCTGCGGCAGCACCGGCTTGAGGTACACAGTGAGCAGCCGGAACAGGTTGAGGTTGGTGGTGCACACCTGCTGCAGCAGCTCGCGCTGCGCGGCGTCCCGGGCCAGTACCCACGGTTTCATCTCGTCGACGTAGGCGTTGGCCTCGTCGGCCAGCAGCATGATCTCGCGCACCGCCTCGCCGAACTCGCGGTTCTCGTAGTGGCCGGCAATAAGCTCCGACTTCGACTGTAGCGTCTTGACCAGCTCCGGGCGGTGGCAGCGATCGGCCAGCCGGTTGTTAAAGGTCTTCTCCAGGAAGCTCGCCGAGCGCGCGGCGATGTTCACGTACTTGCCGACCAGGTTCGAGTTCACGCGCGCCGCGAAGTCCTCGAGGTTGAGGTCGATATCCTCGAGCCGTGGCCCGAGCTTGGCGGCGAAATAGTAGCGCAGGTACTCGGCCGGCAGGTGATTGAGCCAGGTGCGGGCGTTGATGAAGGTGCCGCGCGACTTGGACATCTTCTGGCCGTTGACGGTAAGGAAGCCATGGGCGTTGATGCCGGTCGGCAGCCGGAAGCCGGCACCCGAAAGCATCGCCGGCCAAAATAGGGCATGGAAGTAAAGGATGTCCTTGCCGATGAAATGATACAACTCGGTCTTCGAATCCTTGCCCCAGAATTCATCGAAGGTCGGTTTCGCCAGCTGCCGATCGCCAATCGCGGCCAGCTTGTGACACAGGTTCTTGAAGCTCGCCATGTAGCCGATCGGCGCATCCAGCCACACGTAGAAGTACTTGCCGGGCGCGTCCGGGATCTCGAAGCCGAAGTACGGTGCGTCGCGCGAGATGTCCCAGTCCTGTAGTCCGGCGGCGAACCACTCATCGAGCTTGTTGGCCACCTCCGGCTGCACGTGCCGCACGTCGGTGATGTCCGGGAACAGGTACTTGCGCAGCGCGTCCTGGAAGTCACCGAGCTTGAAGAAGTAATGCTCCGACTCCTTCTTCACCGGCGGCACGCCGGACAGCACCGACACCGCGTTCTTGAGCTCGGTCGGCGCGTAGGTGGCGCCGCAGGCCTCGCAGCTGTCACCGTACTGGTCGGCGGTGCCGCATTTCGGGCACTCGCCCTTGATGAAGCGGTCCGGCAGGAACATCTGCTTGACCGGGTCGAACGCCTGCTCGATCACGCGCCGCGCGATGTGGCCGCGCTCGCGCAGCCGGGTGTACACGAGCGCAGCCAGCTCGCGATTCTCGGGCGAATGGGTCGAGTAATAGTTGTCGAACGCCACACCGAACTCGGCGAAGTCGCGCGCGTGTTCGGCGTGCATGCGCTCGATCAGCTGCTCGGGCGTGATGCCTTCCTTCTCGGCGCGCAGCATGATCGGCGTGCCGTGGGTGTCGTCGGCGCACACGTACCAGCACTCGTGGCCGCGCAGTTTCTGGAACCGCACCCAGATGTCGGTCTGGACGTATTCCACCAGGTGGCCGAGGTGAATCGGGCCGTTGGCGTAGGGCAGGGCGCTGGTGACGAGGATGCGGCGTTTCTGGGGCATGGTTCCGGATTTGAGCGGCGGGGCGCAGCCAAGCGCCTGAAAGGCCGGAACTTTACCGGTTTTCCCCCGCAGCGGCTAGGCATTTGCGGCCGCCCGGAGTGCGACGGCCGGCCGCGGCAGGCACCGGCAAGCCCTTGTTTTTGGAGGGGATCCAATGACTTTTGCGGTCGCCGGGTGTAGCATGCGCGCTTTCCCGCACATCTACCGAAGTGGAGTCGTGTCCCCATGGCTGAAGTGACCAAGTCGCAGGTCGAAACCGCGCTCAAAGAAGTGATCGATCCCAATCTCGAGCAGGATCTGGTCGCTGCCCGCTGCGTGAAGGACATCAAGGTGAACGGCGGCGAGATCACCGTCGACATCGAGCTCGGCTATCCTGCCAAGGGCTACCAGGCCGAGCTGGCCGCCAAGCTCACCGAGAAGGTCAAGGCGGTCGCCGGCGTCAGCGGCGTCAAGATCAACATCGGCTCCAAGATCGTCTCGCACGGCGTGCAAAAGGGCGTGAAGCCGATCGAGGGCGTGAAGAACATCATCGCCGTTGCCTCCGGCAAGGGCGGCGTCGGCAAGTCGACCGTGGCCGTGAACCTGGCGCTGGCGCTGTCGGTCGAGGGCGCCAAGGTCGGCGTGCTCGATGCCGACATCTATGGTCCGTCGCAGCCGCGCATGCTGGGCGTGAAGATGCGCCCGGAGACCAAGGACGGCAAGAAGATGGAGCCGGTGACGAGCTACCATCTGCAGACCATGTCGATCGGCTTCCTGGTCGACGAAGAGACCCCGATGATCTGGCGCGGCCCCATGGTCACCCAGGCGCTCGAACAGCTGCTGCGCGAGACCAACTGGGCGGATCTCGACTACCTGGTCGTCGACCTGCCGCCCGGCACCGGCGACGTGCAGCTCACGCTCGCCCAGAAGGTGCCGGTGACCGGTGCGGTGATCGTCACCACCCCGCAGGACATCGCGCTGCTCGATGCCCGCAAGGGCCTCAAGATGTTCGAGAAGGTCGAAATCCCGGTGCTCGGCATCGTCGAGAACATGAGCACCCACATCTGCTCGAAGTGCGGCCACGAGGAGCACATCTTCGGCGAAGGCGGCGGAAGCCGCATGGCCGACGACTACGATGTCGACTTCCTCGGTGGCATCCCGCTCGACATCAGCATCCGCGAGCAGACCGACAACGGCAAGCCGACGGTGGCGGCCGAACCGGACGGGCGGCTGGCCAAGATCTACCGCGACATCGCCCGGCGCGTAGCCGGCAAGCTGGCCAAGCAGAAGAAGGACTACAGCGCCAAGTTCCCGGGCATCGTCATCCAGAGTACGTAAAGAAAACAGCTCTTGTCGCAAAGACGCGAAGGCGCAACGGAATATTGGGAGATGAGCAGCACTTGATCTCCCTAAATTCCCCTTTGCGTCTTTGCGCCTTTGCGACAAAATAGTCATTAAATGAGCATCAAATCAGACAAGTGGATCCGCCGGATGGCGCTCGAGCACAAGATGATCGAGCCCTTCGAACCGGGTCAGGTGAAGCGTAACGGCGGCGGTCCGATCGTCTCCTACGGCACGTCCAGCTACGGTTACGACGTGCGCTGTTCGAACGAATTCAAGATCTTCACCAATATCAACTCGACCATCGTCGACCCCAAGCAGTTCGACGCGCGTTCGTTCGTCGACTTCAAGGGCGAGGTCTGTATCATCCCGCCCAACTCGTTCGCGCTGGCGCGCACCGTGGAATACTTCCGCATCCCGCGCAGCACCCTGGTGGTGTGCCTCGGCAAGAGCACCTATGCGCGCTGCGGCATCATCGTCAACGTCACCCCGCTCGAACCGGAATGGGAAGGGCACGTGACGCTCGAGTTCTCCAACACCACGCCGCTGCCGGCGCGCATCTACGCCAACGAGGGCGTGGCGCAGATGCTGTTCTTCGAGGGCGACGAGGTCTGCGAGACCTCCTACAAGGATCGCGGCGGCAAGTACCAGGGCCAGACCGGGGTGACTCTCCCCAAGACCTGAGTATCGCCGTCTTCAGTCGCGGCAATGGAAGTGACAGTCCAGGGATGAACTGGCCGTATACAACGTATCGCAAGGACGCGAGGCATGTCTCGACACGCGACGGCCTGCCCGGTCACGGACGCTGGCCGCTAACAGCGTCACCGCCCCGAACAATCGCTGCTCTACCGGATGGTCGCGCAGCACTATCCGGTTTTTGTCGAACATCTGGCCGCGCAGGACAGGCCGCTGCCGGGATATGTGCAACAGGAGTCTGAGGCATTCCTGAAGTGCGGCCGTCTCGAACACGGCTTCCTGCGTGTGCGCTGCGGGAGAGTCACGCCGAGACCCTCGTGGCCTTCAGCTGGCCGTTCCCACGCATCCCTGTGCCCGCGGCATTTGTGAATCCGTTCACGTCACAAGCGGCGCGGGTTCTGCCCGAGCTGTGGCGCACGGTGCATGGTGGAGAGTGCCGCGCTTCTCACCGACGAAATCCTGCCGCACGAACCCCTGCAGATTTATACTCACCGATAGATTTATACCCACCGATGAAGAATGGGCCGAGCTGGCGGATTCTGCTGCGGAAGGCCATTAATCGACATGATCACCAAGCTGGTGCAGCCCCGTGGCGCTCAACCAAGCCGCATGCGTCAGGGTGAACAGAGACTCGCTACTTGGCGGGTTTCGGATTTCGACTAATGATGTCTTCCACTATTCCGACGGCATCCTCGACATATCTTATGCACTGTGTCAGCTTGACGTTCTTCTCCATAAATTCCTTCAGGCCTTCTTCGCTGAACACGTTGAGCCCGATAAGCTGATGACAGTTAAGCGTGCCATGGCGGGCCTTGAATTCCTCGACAAATTTGCCGACTTTTTCAAAAGTGTCTTGAAAGGCCTCTGAATCGTCAGGCTCTGCCATACCATAATGCAAGCCAAGCACCATCAGGGCTCCGGTTACGGCACCACATTCCCCGCCCACTCCGGAACCTCCAGCGAGCGGATTGGCTACTTTCCGGGCCAGAACCGGATCAAGCCCATAATCTGCTGCAAACGCTTCCAGCACGGACTGAGAACAATGGAACCCTTCCGTGAAACGTTTGGTCGCGATGTCGCATTTCGTATCCATTCCTTGCCTCCTTCAAAAGTTGCGCGCTCACCAATCTCCTTGGAATAATGTGCTCAATCGATGTGTTCGAATCAAACGGATGTTTTCGATAGCAGCAATCGAAAATATTGAACGAGGCCGAATGTATGGAATTGCGCCAGCTGAGGACATTTCAAACCGTCGCGCGACTGATGAGCTTCAATCGTGCCGCCGAGATCCTGAACTATTCCCAATCGGCGATTTCAACGCAGATATCGCTGCTGGAGCAGGAGCTCGACGTCAAGCTCTTTAACCGGCTGGGCAACCGGATCTGTCTCACCGAGGCAGGACGCATGCTGGTGGGCTATTCGCAGAAATTGCTCGACATCGAACAGGAAACACTGTCGAAGGTATCGGGCAAGGAAGAAGCGCAGGGCTCCATCTCCATCCGGATTCCCCAGAGTATCGCCACCTACCTGTTGCCATCGGTGTTGTCCAAGTTTCAGGCCCGTTACCCCAAGGTAGGATTCGATGTCGGCACCTGCGCCTACGAGGCGTTGATCCACGAGACGAAAACCGGGATCACCGACCTCGCGTTCTTACTGGCAGACAGCATCCCGTTTCCGGAATTGAAAACCGAAGTGCTGGGATTCGAGCGGCTGGTGCTGGTTGCGAGTCCCGACCACCCGCTGTCGGCGCTATCGAGCATGCAGATCAGCGACCTTGCCGGCCAGACGATCCTCTTGCCGAAACACGACTGTAGCTACAAGATGACCTTCCAACAGGCATTGGCCGAGGGAAAGGCTGCGCCGGCTCGCTTCATCGAACTGAACAGCATAGAGGCCATCAAGCAATGCGTGTTCAAGGGGATTGGGGTGGCCATGTTTCCTCTGATGGCCATCAGAGAGGAACTCGCTCAACAGACCATGACCATCCTTCCGTGGCCGGAAGATCCGCTGGAAACTGGGATATTGATGATCTGGCACAAGGATAAGTGGCTGTCCCCGGTCTTGATGGACTTCATGGAAACGGTGCGCGAGGTGCTGTAGAGACGCGCACAGGCGCAGTCAGGATAAGCCGAACGCAGCGGCTAAGCCTTGTCTGGATGGCGTCTATGTCACGGCACCGGACACCGGTGCGCGCTTCGTGGCGGTGCGCTCGTCGACCCGCGCGGAACTCACGCGCCTCACCCGCCTCATCGCGCGGCGTGTGGGCCGCGGCCTCGCGCGCCAGGGCCTGCTCACGGAGGACGGTGAAGGCAGCCTGTTTGTTGCAGACAGCGATGAAGCAGGTTCCCTGCCGACGACCTGAGGCCCCGGTACCGGCAGGGAACCCCGAAGCAACTCACCGCAGAGACGCGGAGGCGCAGAGAAAAGCGCAATAAATCCGAGATCCCGCCATTCTCCACGCCTCGGCGGTGAATCGTCATAGAATCAAACTCGTTCGCAGTGGGGTTTCGCAGTCAGAGAAAAAGGGCGCGATGCACCCTTTTTTGTTTCCGGTGGACATCCGACACGGTGTCGCCCGCATCGAGGCGCAGTCGCGGCCGGACGGCCGCTCCTACCGGCGTAGCCAATCACCGGGCGGTCGGTCAAGATTCCGATTGATCGCGGCCGTCAGGCCGCTACGACAACTTGAAACCTGCAACTTGAGACTTGAAACTCAAGCCGGTCACGGCTTGATATAAACCCAGCCCTCTTTCTGGCGCTTCAGGATCTCGACCACCCCGGACGGGACGATCTCGACCGAAGGGTGCAGGTCGCCGGGCTTGAGCTTGTGCGCGGCCATGGAATTGCCGCAGGCGCGCAGCCATACCCCGTCAGCGGCCAGGTCGGTGAGCTGTGAGCCGACCACCGAGTCAAAGCGCAGCATGTGAATCGCCGGGCCATAGACGACGATCTCGATCTGCACCTTGTCCTTGCCGACATCGGTCAACAGGTTGCGTACCGTGCCGAGCGCCGGGCGCCAGCGCTGGGCGTCGTCATCGTTCATCTGCATGACGACGAACTGGCGCTCATCGGCGACCGCACCGAATGCCAGCATCAGCGCCACGATCGCGGCCGCGCGCCGCATCCAAGACTTGCCGTGCATCACCCCTCCAGACGCCGCAATCCCGGTGTGATCGGCGCTTGCCTGCGCTCTTGTCCGGTCGGGTCTGGCATCGAATATGAACGATGCCCGCCGGTCTGGCAACCGCGCGCTGCCGGGGCACCGCGGGTGGGTTTGGCACACTCGCCGCGCCATTCCGGGACCGGTAGAATCGGCCGATACCCCGTAGCCAGGACTGCCTGCATGGACCCCAACGCAACGTCGCCACGCGCCCGGTATCTCGCCATCCGTGTAGTGTTCATCGCCTTTCTGGCGGGCATTGTCACGCTGGCGATCTGGAGCCTGCCGGGCGGCTACAGCGCCGATCTGTCGCAGGTCGGGCAGGGCGGGAACGTCGTGGTCCAGGTGCACGATCACAACCTGGTCAGCAGCACCGCGCTGATGGACAGCCTCAACCGGGTGCGCGGTGACTACCGCGGGGTCATCGAGTTCGTGGTCGCCGACATGCAGGTCGCCGTCGGCCAGGCCTTCGCCCAGGCCCACCAGGTCGAGGCCGCAACGCTGCTGCTGTTCGCCCCGGACGGCACCCGCCTCGGGGTGGTGCAGGGTGCGCACGATCCGGCGACGCTGCGCGGAATCCTGAACCAGGTCTATCGGCTGCCCGCCGCCAGGTAGCGTGAACGCCCGCATCCCGATTCCGCGGTCACCGGACTTGAGACCTGAAACTTGAGACCTGCAACCTGAAACCCGAAACCGGGTTTCTCAGCCCGACGCCGGCAGGAAGTCGATCGGGTAGAGAATGGTGAGCCGCGGCACGCCGGCCTTCGGACCGAAGTTGAATTTCTTCACGCGGTCGACGACTTCCGCGGTCAGCGTGGCCGAGGCCAGGTCGGTCGACTCGACCCGGCAGGCCGACACCTCGCCGCCTGGCTCGATGGTGATGCGCAGGATCATCTTGCCGCGCAGCGACGGATTGGTGCGCAGTTCGCGGTTGTAGATCCGGTAGAGCGCCGCCTTGTAGCGGTCGAACACGATCTGGATCTCTTCGTCAGTGCGTGACGGCCCGACGCCTCCGCTGAGCGCCCGGTCGGCGCCGGCGGCCGCGCCGACGTCGCTCTGCACACGCGAGAAGCCCACACCGCCCATACCGCGGCTGCCGGTGCCGGCCACGTTGCGGCTGACCGAACCGGCAGCGATACCGCCGCTGCCGGCCTGCGCCTGGGCGGTGACCAGCGAGCGCTGGGTCTGGCCGGCGCCCTGGCGGCCTTCGCTGCGGACCTTGGCGCTGGCGCCGAGGTTGTCGCCCGGGCCCGCCATCAGGTCGGTAAACGCGTTCTTGAACGCGAGCACGCCGGACTGTTCGGCCTTGGCGCGCGCCTTCTGGGTCTCGGCCGGCTTGGACTTGTCTTCCTTCTCGACTGCCCTTTCCTGCGGCTTGGGCGGGGGCGGCGGCGGAGTCTTCTGGGCGAGGCGCACCATGCGCTCGGGGATTTCCACCACCTCGGTCAGGTCGCGCTCCGGCAGTATCCACATCTCGACAAGCACGCCGAACAGCAGGGTCAGCAGCAGCGCGAGCAGCAGCGACTTGCGGAAGCGCTGCTGGTCTTCGCCGCGGTGACTCCACGGCATGCGCATCGGCCGGTAGGGTTCGGGACTGAGCTCGCGCTCGACCTTGAACTCCTCCTTGGCGGCCTCTTCCTCTTCCTCCAGCTCGGCAATCTCATCGGCCAGCAGGCTGACGCGCAGCTGTTCATCGTAGATCTTGTCCCGGAGCGCCTGGCGCTTGCCCTCGGCGGCGGCGACCTTCTCCTGGTGGGCACCGGCCAGCGCACGCACCCGCGCCATATGCCCGGGGACATCGGCGACTTCCGGCTTCTTGCCCCAGAACAGCGCGCCGGCGCCCATCGCTTCGAGCTTGTCGAGGGCTTCGCACACCTGGCCGAGCAGCTGGAACTGCTGGCCCTGCTCGGTCAGCTCGCGCAGCCCGTCGTCGAGCGCCTGCAGCTGGCGTTCGAGGACCGGGATCTTGCCCTGGATCTCGAGGATCTGGGTCTGGAGGGTCTTCTTCTGTCGCGCTGTCACGATCGTCCCTGTGGCGTCAGCTCTGCGAGCCCTTCTGGATGACCGCCAGTGAGATCTTGGTGTAGCCGGACATGGTGCAGGTGGACATGAGCTTCTTCAGCACCTTGAACGGGATGGTCTTGTGCGCCAGGATCACCACCTCGTTGGTCTTGGCCACCATCTCGGTATTGAGGCCGATGGTGTGCTTGCGGATCTCGCTCAGGCGCGCCATGACCGGCTGGATCAGTTCATCCTTCATCGCCAGCACATCGGCCAGCGGCACGGTGGGTTCGCCCTGCACCATGATGGTCTGCTCGCTGACCATGATCACGAGGGTCTGGCGGGGTTTGGCCTCGACCACCGAGTCGGGGAGCTTGATCTCCTTGGGCGGCTCGAGCACCTCGACCGCCGACTGGTTCACCAGCAGGAAGAACACCAGGATGGTGAACACGTCCATCAGCGACGTCAGGTTGAGGTCGGTCTTGTGTTTCTTGGCGCGCGCCATGCGCTTGAGGCGGCGGGTGTTCTTCATGGCGCATCACCGATGGAGATCGCCGGGAACAGCGCGATCTTCTGCACCACGTCGCTGCCGGGCTCGCGGATCTCGATCAGCCGGACCGCGTCCATCACGTGGATCACGTCCTCGTACTCGATATCCTGCTCGACCAGGATGGTGGCATCCTCCTTGTCGCCGTAGTTCTTCTTGATGGTGAGCAGCGACTCCGACAGCTTGCGCAGGTCGTGCTTGTCACCGACCTTGGGGATCGTGGTGAGCACCCGGCGGCCGTCGCCGACCTCGAGCCGGTTCTTGCGCACCATCACTTCGATGGTCACCGCCGGCTTGTCGGAGGCTCCGCCACCGGCGGCGACCGGCAAGTCGAGCTCCATGATGGTGATACGCGAGAACACTGCGGTCACCAGCAGGAACGGGATCAGCACCACCATCAGGTTGAGGAAGGTGGTGATGTTGAGTTCCGCCTGCTCGTGGTGACGCTTGCGGCGGGTCGAGAGCGAGGGCATGGCCGGTCAGCCGTTCGAGCGCGGGTGGGTTGCAGACACGATGATGTTGAGGGTCTTCACCGAGGCCATCTCCAGGCTGTCGATGATCTCGCCGGTCTTGGAGTTGAGATAGGCGTGGGCCAGCAGCAGCGGCACCGCCACGATCAGGCCGAGCGCGGTGGTGTTCATGGCCACCGAGATACTGCCCGACAGCAGGTCGGCCTTCTCCGCCGGGTTGGCATTGGCCACCGCGTTGAACGCCTGGATCAGGCCGACGATGGTGCCGAGCAGGCCGAGCAGGGTGGCGATGTTGGCGAGCAGCGCAATGGCCTGGGTGCGTTTCTCGAGTTGCGGGGTGATCTCCATCATGCCTTCTTCCATGGCGATCTCGATGTCGTCGCGCCGCCGCACCGCGCCCTGGCGCGCCAGCCCGAGGTTGAGCAGCTCGCTGATGGTGGACTTGTCGCCGGCGGTGATTTCGCGCGCCTTGTCGAAGTCGCGGGCCACCAGGATCGGGTGCAGCTGTTCCCACATGTTGCGATTGGCCTTGCCGATGCGCGACAGGGTCAGGTGACGCTCGACGACGATCGCGCCGCCGACCGCACCAACCAGCAGGATCGGGTACATCCACGCGCCGCCGTCGCGGATGAAGCTCACTATCTCGTTAATAAAGTCCATCTTTACATTCCTCGTTGCGGTTGTTTGTGTCGCCGTGCCTCCGGGCGCGGCGGGTCAGTGGGGGCTGCGCAGCTCGTAGTAGTTCACTTCACGCAGGAACACTTCCTTGTCGACCGGCGCGGTGCGGGCGTCGAGCAGGCTCGGGGTGAGGTTGTTGTCGCCCAGTTCCGAGGCCTTCCACGGCACGATGTACAGCGACTTCGGGGCGTCGTCGTTGCCGACGATCGAGATGCCGGATACCGTCTTGGGTTCGGAGCCATCGCGACCGGCGGCCGGCTTCTTGTCGGCCGCGTGCAGTGCTGCCGGCAGCAGCAGGAGCAGCAGGCTACAGGTTGCGATTCGTGACATCGGGCCTCCGGGCGCCGCGCGGGGCGCGCTGGGTTGTGTTCGTCGGGTTCGGTCAGACGGTCGGCCGGGCTAGCGCCCGGCGCGCGCCTTGACGTCGGCGATCCAGATTTCCACCGCCTGGTCGCCGCGGTTTGCGTCGCGGTACTTCTCGTAATTCTCCAGCGCGCAATCGTAATCCTTCAGGTACAGGTCGCACAGGATCGCCAGGTTGCGCCGTGCCGGCAGAAAGGCCACATCCTTCTTGAGCACGGCCTCGTAGGTCTTGCGCGCCTCGGCGAAGCGGCCAGTGCGGCGGTAAAGTATACCGTATTCGTTGTTGGCCACCGGGTGCTCGGGGGCGATGGCCAGTGCCTTCTTGAGGTTCTCTTCGGCCGCCTCGAACTTGCCGAGATCCTGCTGGGCGATCGCCAGATTGATGTACGGTGCGGTGCTGTTGGGGGCGCGCTCGCTCACCCGGGTGAGCAGCTCCATGCCCGGTTCGATGTTCCCGGCCTGCAGCAGCGCCAGCGCCTTGTCAAAATCGGCGCGGACGTCGGCATCGACCCGGGTCGCCTCGCCGAGCTCGACGGCCGGCGCCGCGCCGCCGTCGGCGCGGGTCTCCGGTTTCGGCTCGCCGGTGGCGCAGCCGGCCAGGGCCAGCAGCGCGGCCAGCAGCAGGGCAGGCGCGGGGCGGGTACGCGGGTCTCGGGTCGTGCCAACGATC
>Ga0316622_100002760_pt1 | contig 12293 bp, 13 predicted proteins | sample OWC_Aug_OW2_C1_D_FD_207646 | JGI IMG/M metagenome (GOLD analysis project Ga0316622, IMG submission 207646) | Wetland soil microbial communities from Old Woman Creek delta, Ohio, United States - OWC_Aug_OW2_C1_D5_C | ecosystem: Environmental > Terrestrial > Soil > Wetlands | place: USA: Ohio... | reverse complement strand
GAGCAGGTCGCCGACCGCAGCCGCGTAGTCGGCGATCGTCGGCGGCGACGCCGGCGCGTCCGATTCGCCGCAGCCCGGCAGGTCCGGCGCGTAGACGCTGCGCTGCTGGCCGAGCTCCGCAAGCAGCGCGCGGAACACGCGCCCCGACAGCGGGCTCGGGTGCAGGCAGACGAGCGGCGTCAGCTCGTCGAAGCCGCCGTTGGACGGGAAAGCGGTGTGCATGTGCAGCTGCCCGTAGCGGCAGTCCACATACATTTTGCGAAGGTGTACGGTCACGGGTGGCGACTTCCTGCTCGAGAGACTGGCACTGCGGGCGGCGCTGCGGTTCGGGAAGCTGGTCACGGGCGATGGACCTCGGGGTCGGTGTACGGCGGGTGTGGGCGCATTCTCCGCACACCGGCCCCGGATCACGTTGATTCAACTCTCACAAACGAGGCGATCCACCTGACTTAATGCACCGCGCGCCACGTGGCCGGCTTATGTCGCGTGCGTTCAAACACTGTCGAGGTACCACGCGTAATCGCAGTCCGTCACGAGCGCGCCGAACTTTTCGCACTCGCGACGCTTCAGCGCGAGGAACACGTCGAGAAAACCCGCGCCGAGCGCGTCGCCGAGAAATTCCGACCGTGCAGCGCGCTCGAGCGCGGCGTGCCACTGGGTCGGCAGCCCGTCCGCCGTCGCTTGCGCGTAGCCGTTACCCTCGATCGGCGGGCCCGGATCGGCTTTGCGCTCGATGCCGCGCAGCATCGCTGCGAGTACGACGGCCGCGACGAGGTACGGATTCGCGTCCGCGCCGGCGACGCGATGCTCGACGTGCCGGCTCGACGGCGGACCCGCCGGCACGCGCAGGCTGACCGTGCGATTGTTGACGCCCCAGGTCGCGGCAACGGGCGCGTAACTCATCGCGCGGAAGCGGCGATAGGAATTGGCGTGCGGCGCAAAGACCGCCATGCCGTCGGCCATCGTCTCGCGCAGGCCGCCGATCGCCTGCCGCAGCAGCGGCGATCCGGCCGGGGCCTCGTCGGCGAACACGTTGCGGCCCGCGGCGTCCGCAAGGCTCGCGTGCAGGTGCATGCCCGCGCCCGCGAGCGCGTCGAACGGCTTGGCCATGAAGCAGGCGATGCAGCCATGGCGGGCCGCGACGCCGCGCACGGCTCGCTTGAACATCACGGCTTCGTCGACCGCACGCAGCGCATCGGCGCGATGCTCGAGCGTGATCTCGAACTGGCCGGGCGCGTACTCGGACATCAGCGTGCGCACCGGCAGGTCGAGCGTGCGCGCCGCCGCATAAAGGTCATCGAACAACGGCGACATGTCGTCGAGGCGGCCGAGACCGTAGGCGTCGATGCGCGCGCTGCGCTCGCCCGACAAAAGCCCACGCGCGGGCTTCAACCGCCCGTCGGCCTCCCGCTGCAACAGGTAGAACTCGAGCTCGACCGCGACGACGGGCGTCAGTCCGAGCGACTGCAGGCGGCTCACGACCCGTGCGAGGGCGTGGCGCGGATCGGCCCGCGCCGGCTGGCCGTCGAGCTCGAACATCGTGCCGAGCACCTGCGCAGTCGGGCGCGTGAGCCACGTCGCGCGCGCGAGCGAGCCGACGACCGGCCTGCAGCACTGGTCGGCGTCGCCGACCGACCAGACGAGCCCCGTTTCCTCGACGTCCTCGCCCGTCACGTCGAGACCGAGGATCGAACCCGCGACGTTGCGGCCCGGGCCATACAGCGCGTCGAGTTCCTCACGCGCGATGTTCTTGCCGCGGCCGACGCCGTTCGCGTCGGTAATTACGAGCTGCACCGCCTCGATGTCCGGGTTGCGCGCGAGGAAAGCGCGCGCTTCCTCGGGTCGACCGAGGCCGGGGGCGCTCGTTGCAGGGTCGTTCATGCCGTTCAACTCCGTGGCCGCGGCATAGTGACGGAACCGCGTCGGCAGTGGCAAGCTCGCGGACCCAGCCGCCCGGAGACCTGCATGAAGCTTTACGGTGCCCTCGCCTCGCCCTGTGTGGCGTGGGCCATGGTGTTCGCCTGCACGCTCGCCAGCGGCCCGGTCCACGCTGCCGGGGAGGCCGCGGTCCGGGAGGTGGCACTGAAGCGCGTCAACCTGCTGGTGCGCGATCTCGACCGCTCGCTCGCCGTCTACCGCGACATCTTCGGCTTCCGCAACCCGCAGGTGTCGCAGTCGAGTCCGCAGTCGTATTCGTATCCGGTGTTCCGGCTGCCGGCGCAGGCGAAGCTGCGCTTCTGCACGCTCGACAGCGCGACCGAGATTGAGGTGCACGCGCGGCTGAAGGCCGCCGGCCTCGACGTCGTCGAGCCGCGCCGCTCGAAGACCGTCGAGGGCCGCGAATTCAACGAACTCGCGTTCACCGATCCCGACGGCCACCTCGTCGTGCTCTACGAGTTCGACTGAGCGCCGGATGCAGAGCCACTGATGCCTGAGGCTTACACGCTCGTCGAGCAGGTCGCGCTCGCCCCGCTCAACACGCTCGGTGTGGCGGCAACTGCGCGGTGGCTGGTCGAGCTGCGCGATGCCGCAGTGATTCCGGCCGTGCTCGCCTTGCCCACCGTGCGCGGAGCCCCGGTGATGGTGCTCGGCGAAGGCAGCAACGTGTTGTTCGCCGCGGACTTCCCGGGCCTGATCCTGCGCATCGCATTCGATGGCGTACGCGTGCTCGGCGACGACGGCTCGACTGCGCTGGTGCGCGCCGAGGCCGGCGCCGGCTGGGACGCGCTGGTCGACTGGACACTGGCGCGCGGCCTCGCCGGGCTCGAGAACCTGGCGCTGATCCCCGGGCTCGTCGGCGCCGCGCCGATCCAGAACATCGGTGCCTACGGCGCGGAGGTCGCGGAGTCGATCGAAACTGTCGAGGCGTGGGATCGGCAGACCGCCCGGTTCGAGCGACTGGATGCGCGGCAGTGCGCGTTCGGGTATCGCGACAGCGTGTTGAAGCGGGAACCCGATCGATGGATCGTCACCGCCGTTGAGTTCCGTCTCGCGCGCGAAGCTCGCCCGCGGCTCGACTACGCTGGCGTCTGCGAGGAACTCACCGCACAGGGCGTCACCGCGGATCCAACGCCGCAGCAGGTGGCCGATGCGGTGCGTCGGCTGCGGCGCCGCAAGCTGCCGGATCCAGCCGTGATCGGCAACGCCGGCAGCTTCTTCAAGAACCCGGTCGTCGAGGCGGCGCTGGCGGCCCGGATCCGCGCCGCTCATCCACTGGCGCCCGTTTATCCAGCCGGCGAGGGTTGCAGCAAGTTGTCCGCCGCCTGGATGATCGAAAGCTGCGGCTGGCGCGGACACCGGGACGGCGACGCCGGCATTTCGGCGCAGCACGCACTGGTGCTCGTGAACCACGGCAAATCGAGCGGCGCGGAATTGCTGGCACTGGCGCGGCGTGTCGCGGACTCGGTGGAGCAGCGGTTCGGCGTGCGGCTCGAGCCCGAGCCGCGTATCGTCGGCGCTCCGTGGTAATCGAACAGGGGCGACGACCATGAACAGGCGCGAACTTCTGTTGTCGGCGGCGGCATTCGCCGTTCCCGCAAGCCTCGCACGCAGCGAGCCCGCGAAGCCTGCGCGCGACGGCGCGCTGCGCATCCTGATCCTCGGCGGCACTGGCTTCATCGGTCCGCACTTCGTCCGCGAGGCGCTGGCGCACGGCCACGCGGTGACGCTCTTCAATCGCGGCAAGAGCCAGGCGCTACCGACGCCCGGCATCGAAACGCTGCTCGGTGATCGCGACGGCCAGCTCGATTCCCTCAAGGGCCGCGACTGGGACGTGGCCATCGACAACTCGGGCTACGTGCCGCGCCACGTGCGCCTGACCACCGAGTTGCTGCGCGAGCGCGTTCGCCACTACCTGTTCATCTCCACGGTCGCGGTGTACGCAGACCTTTCCGCGCCGGGCGTGACCGAGGATGCGCCGCTCAAGGTGCTTGCCGACCCAGCCGTCGAGGAAGTGCGCAGGGACACTTACGGCGGGTTGAAGGCGCTCTGCGAGGGCGTCGTGCGGACGGACTTCGACGGTCGCTACACGATCGTGCGGCCTACGTACCTCGTCGGACCCGGGGACGACACCGACCGGTTCACCTATTGGCCCTGGCGCATGTCGCAGGGCGGCGACATGCTCGCGCCCGGCACGCCCGACGATCCGATCCAGTACCTGGACGTGCGCGATCTCGCGCGCTTCGTGATCGCGGGCGCCACGATTCCGCATCGGGGTGTCTTCAACGCCTGCTCGCCGCCGGGGTTCGCCACGATCGGCCAACTGCTCGAGACCAGCCGCGACGTCACCGGCGCCAGCACGAAGGTGCACTGGGTGGACATCGAGTTCCTCAAGGCCCAGGGCGTGCTCGACGGACCCGGCCTGCCGATCTGGCGCCCGCCGGTCGGACCCACGGCCGGTGCAGCGCTCGTCAGTTCCGCTCGTGCGGTCGCCGCAGGACTGCGCTTCACGCCGCTCGAGAACACCGTGCGCGCCACGCTCGATTGGCATCGTGCGCGCCCACCCGCGGAACGCGACAAGCTGCAGGCCGGCCTCACGCTCGAGGCCGAGGCCGCGTTGCTCGCTAAACGCCGTAACTGACTCCCGTCACCAGGCGCCGGTGTTCGGCATGCTCTGCCACGGCTCCTGCAGTGGCAGCGCCGTGCCCTTCTGCAGCAATTCGACCGAGATGCTGTCCGGCGAACGCACGAACGCCATGCGCCCGTCACGCGGCGGACGATTGATCGTGACGCCATGGTCCATCAGGCGCTGGCACGCCGCGTAAATGTCGTCCACCTGGTACGCGAGGTGCCCGAACGCGCGTCCGATCCCGTACGGCTCGGGATCCCAGTTGTAGGTCAGCTCGACCTGCGCGGCGTCATCGCCGGGCGCGGCCAGGAAGACCAACGTGAAGCGGCCCTGCTCGTTGTCGTAACGACGTACTTCGCGCAGGCCGAGCGCGTCGCAGTAGAAGCGCAGGGATGCATCGAGATCGGTCACGCGGACCATCGTGTGCAGGTATTTCATCGCTCGCTCCAATTCGGCCGCCGGGCGCCCATGTTAGCGAGGTGGATCGCAGTTTGCGGTAGTACGGATCCGGCCGGCCTTGTGCACGGACGGGGCGACCGGCAATCTGCACGAAGTCCGGCCGCTCTCACGGAAACCCTGCATGCGCGCTTACGCGACCCTGGTCATCGCCCTCCTCCTCGCCTCCGGCGGATGCATTGCCACGCCGGCGACCGAAGCGACCGGTACAGCTGCGCCCACTCAGCCCTTCAACGTGCTCGGCCCCGAGGACGCGCCAGTCGTCATCATCGAGTTCACGGACCTGCAGTGCCCGTACTGCGCCCGCTTCGCGAGACAGACATTCCCGGAGCTGCGACGGAATTACATCGACACCGGGCGCGTGCGATTTGCGTCCCAGGACCTGCCACTGCCGAGGCATGCCTTCGCGGTGCCGGCGGCCGTGGCCGCACGTTGTGCTGGCGAACAGGGCCGCTTCTGGGAGTTCCGTGAGGCCCTGTTCTCGGCCCAGGCGAAGCTCCGCGACGAGCCCTATGCCGAGCTGGCCCGGAAATTCGACCTCGACCTCGACAAGTTCGCGGCTTGCCGCAGCGATGAAGGCCAGACGGCCAGGGTCCTCGAGGGCATCGAGCTGGCACGCGCCAACGGCATCACGTCGACGCCCACGTTCCTGATCGGCCGGCTGGTCGATGGCCAGTTCCAGGGCGACAAGATTTCCGGCGCGCAGCCATATGACGTGATCGCGGCGAAGATCGACGAGCTGCTCGAGGCCGCGCGCTGATTCGGCGGCTCAGCCGAACCCGAACGCCCGCAGGGCCAGGCCACCGACCGCGGCCAGCGCGAGGATCCACAACAGGTCGAGACGGGTCCGCGCGAGCAGGATCCAGACCGCGACCGCGAGCGCCAGCGCCCCCCCGGCCACTCCGCCAGCCAGCCCCGCGGGCAGGATCACCACGCGCGCGAGCAGCACGCCCAGCGTCGCGATGATGCCGACGACGGCCGCAGTGATCGCGGCGAGGGCCGCCGCGATGCGCGGCTCGCGCGTGACACGCTCGAGGTGTGGCGCGCCCAGGAAGATGAACACGAACGACGGCAGGAACGTGGCCCACGCTGCGAGCAGCGCGGCCAGGACCGCAGCCGTCGCAGGCTCGAGTGGCGCCGGATTGTTCCAGCCGGCCATGAAGCCCATGAACTGAAGGACGATGACGAGCGGGCCTGGAGTCGTTTCCGCGAGCGCCAGCCCTGCAACCGACTGTTGTGCCGTGACCCAGCCAAGGTTCTGCACGAGATGCTGCGTGACGTAGCCGAGCACGGCGTAGGCACCACCGAAGGTGACGAGCGCCGCTTGCGTGAAGAACAGGTAGACGCGGCTCCACAGCGAGTGCGGCCCCAGGGCCGTGGCGACGGCGAGCAGTGGAACCAACCACAACACGACGCCGACCACGGCCACACGCAGCGTCTGGCCGGCCGGCTTCGACGACGTCGCCGCGCTTCGTGCCGGCCGCGGCGCGCGCCAGGCCGCAGCGAGTCCCACCACTGCGGCGACCAGCACGATGACGGGAAACGGCACGCGCAGGAACTGCAGCGCAACGAACGCAGCCACCGCCAGCCCGACGTGCAGCGGAGTGCCGAGCGCTCGACGCCCGATCTGGATCAGCGCCTGCAGCACGAGTGCCACGACCGCGGCCTTCAGGCCCAGCAGCAGTCCCTCGGCGGCCGGCACGCTGCCGTAGCTCGCGTAGAGCCACGAAAGGCCGAGCAGCAGCAAGATCGCCGGCACGATGAAGCCGAGGCCCGCGACCAGGCCGCCGCGAGTGCCGTGCAGGCGCCAGCCCAGGTAGATCGCGAGCTGCAGCGCCTCGGGGCCCGGCAGCAACATGCAGAAGTTGAGCGCCTGGGTGAAATGTCCGTCGTCGAGCCAGCGCCGCCGCTCGACCACCTCGCGGTGCATGATCGCGATCTGGCCGGCGGGCCCGCCGAACGAGATGAAGCCGAGCTTCAGCCAGAAGCGCGCGGCTTCGGTGAAGGTCGGTCGATTGACGGGCGCGGCGTGGTCCACCCGCGCGAGTATCCCGCAGGCCGGCGACGAAATCGCCGTCGACCTAGAACATTTCCGACGCGCCCGGTTCCTTGGCCTCGGCCTTGTGGCGCGAGGCAATGAAATCACCGGTGATCATTTCGTCGTACGACTGCCCGGGGCCGACCATCGGGTAGACGCCCGCATCCGGGTCGATGATCACCTCGAGGAACGCCGGCCCCTGGAACTCGATGAACTCCTTGACGACGCGCGGCACGTCCTCCTTGCGGTCGAGGCGCACCGCAAAGGGGAATCCGTCGGCCTGCGCGGCCTTGACGAAGTCCTTCTTGTGCAGCGACTTGTCGCTGGCCGACAACCGTCCCTTGAAGAACAGCTTCTGCCACTGCTTGACCATGCCGTCGCCGAAGTTGTTCAGCACGACGACCTTGACCGGCAGGTCGTAGGTCGTGACGGTCTCGAGCTCGCCCAGGTTCATGCGGATGCTGGCGTCGCCATCGATGTCGATCACCAGCTTGTCGCGACAGGCGAACTGCGCGCCGATCGCCGCCGGCAACCCGAACCCCATCGTGCCCATGCTGCCCGAGGTCAGCCACAGCCGCGGCTCGCGGAAATCAAAGTACTGCGCGGCCCACATCTGGTGCTGGCCGACGCCGGTCGCGATCAGCGCCTGGCCCTGCGTGTGCCGGTTGATCTCCTCGATCACGTAGTACGGCTGGATCGCCAGGCTCTCGCGGTCGTATGCCATCGCGTGACGCTGCTTGAGCTCGTCGAGGTGGCGGTGCCACGCCGACCAGTCGCGTGCGAAACCCGTGCGCTTCGCGTGCGCGCCGAGCGCCGCCAGCGCCGGCGGCAACTGGCCCACGTGACTCCACTGCACGCGCTTGACCTTGTTGATCTCGGAAGCGTCGACGTCGATGTGCGCGATCCGCTTCGCGTTCGGGGCAAAGCGCAGTGGCACGCCGGCCACCCGGTCGTCGAAACGCGCGCCGAGCGCGATCAGGAAGTCGCAATCCTCGACCGCGTAGTTGGCAAACGCGGCACCGTGCATGCCGAGCATGCGCATCGACAGCGGATGGGTCGTGTCGACGGCGCCGATGCCCATCAGCGTCGTGACGACGGGGATGCCGAGATCGCTGGCGAACGCGCGCAACGCCGGAGAACCCTCGGCGTGAATGACGCCGCCGCCCGCATAGATGAGCGGCCGCTCCGCCTCGCCCAGCATCGCGAAGAACGCGGCGCACTCGTCGTCGTCGACGACATTGGCATCCAGCGCGTCCATGCGCTGGCGGTAGCCGCGCACGTCGAGGTTGCCCTCGCCCTGGAAGGCGCCCTGCCAGTTCTGCACGTCCTTCGGGATGTCGATGACGACCGGACCGGGCCGGCCCGTGCGCGCGATCTCGAAAGCCGTCCGGATCGTTGCCTCGAGTCGCATCGGGTCGGTGACGAGAAAGCAATGCTTGGCCACCGAACCCATGATGTTCGCGACCGGCGCTTCCTGGAACGCGTCGCTGCCGATCGCGGCCGTCGGCACCTGGCCGCAGATCACCACGATCGGCACCGAATCGGCGGCGCAGTCGCGCACCGGCGTCACGGTATTGGTCGCGCCCGGCCCGGACGTGACCAGGCAGACGCCGACGCGACCGCTCGCCCGCGCGTAACCCGCCGCCATGAAGCCGGCGCCCTGCTCGTTCGCCGGGACGATCAGCGGCATCGGGCTCGCGCCACCCGCGCCCGCGTGCTCCAGGTTGTGGCGGAACACCGCGTCGTAGGTCGGCAGGATCGCGCCGCCGCTGTAGCCGAAGATCGTGTCGACGCCCTCGTCGGCCAATATCTGGACGATGATCTCTGCGCCGGTCATGACCTGGCCGGCTTTCGGGTGGCGGGCGGGACCCGCGACGGCACGATTGTGATTCACGGCGATTTCCTGCCGGGCGACGGCTCTTGCGTTCATGCTGCGCTGCAACGGAGACTAGCAGCGATGCCGGCACCCGTCCATCTGGCCGACCCCCGCAGCTTCACCTATGCTGGGCTCGCGTTCGGGCTGCTGCCGGTTGCCGAAAATGCCATTAGATTCATTCGCTTAATACTCCAGAGCGGACTCTTCCCGCAGGCGGGTGCACCGTGCGAGGCCGACGACACATCATCTCCGTGACGCTGCAGAACGAAGTTGGCGCGCTGACCCGCGTCGCCGGAATGTTCTCGACGCGCGGCTACAACATCGAATCGCTGAGCGTGGCGCCGACCGACGACCCGGCCGTGTCACGCCTGACGCTGGTGACGACCGGCAGCGACGCGGTCATCCAGCAGATCTCGAACCAGCTGCTCAAGCTCGTCGACGTCGTGGACGTCGAGGACGTGACCCGCGAGGACCACTTCGAGCGCGAGCTGCTGCTGATCAAGGTCAAGGCGAAGGCCACGCAGGTCGGCTCGCTGTGGTCGGCCTCGCAGCGGGCCGGCGGGCGCGTGCTCTGGGATGCCGCGGACAGCTTCACGATCGAGCTGACCAGCAACGAAGCCGAGAACAACCGGTTCATGGCCGAGATCGCCAATTTCGGCGAGGTGCTCGAAGTCGTCCGCAGCGGCGCGCTGGCGATCCAGAAGGGCAAGGAAGTCCTCGAGTCGTGAGCTACCGGCTCTACGACTACCTGCCCTCGGGCAACGGCTACAAGGTGCGGCTCGTGCTGCGCCAGCTCGGCCTGCCCTACGAACTGGTCGAGCTCGACATCAAGCAGGGTGCAACGCGCACGCCGGAGTTCCTGGCGAAGAATCCGAACGGTCGCATCCCACTGCTGGAGATTCCTGGCCAGGGATTCCTGTCGGAGAGCCACGCGATCATCAGCTACCTCGCCGAGGGCTCGCCGCTGGTGCCGGAAGACCGGCTCGATCGCGCGCGCATGTGGCAGTGGCTGTGCTTCGAGCAATACAACCTCGAGCCCAGCATCGGCACGGCGCGATTCTGGATTGCGTCGCTCGGCAGGAGCGAGGCCGAGCTCGGCGAGACGCTGGTCGAGAAGCGGCGCAGCGGGCACGCCGCGCTGGCCGTACTCGAGCAGGGGCTGGACGGGCGCGAGTTCCTGGTCGGCGACCGTTACTCGCTGGCCGACATCGCGCTCTACGCCTACACGCACGTGGCGCCCGAGGGTGGCTTCCCGCTCGACGAGTACCCGACGATCCGTGCCTGGTGCGCCCGGGTCGCGTTGCAGCCCGGGCACGTCCCGATCACGTCACGGTAGCGCGCCGAAACCGACGTAGCCTTCGTCAAGCGCGGTGAGCGCTGCACGGATCGGCGCCGGCACCGGCACCGGGCGCCGCGTCTTCTCATCCACGTACACATGCACGAAGCGTCCGAGTGCCGCCGGTTCGGTTTCCTCGTTGCGGAACAGCCCGATCCGGTAAATCACGCTCGTGTTCCCGAGCTTCTCGAGAGCGAGCCCGGCGTAGACCATGTCCGGGAACGACAACTCACGCAGGAACCGGCAGCTCGTCTCGGCGACGATGCCGATCGCCGGCAGGTCGCGAATATCGGTGCCGCTCGCCTCGATCAGGTAGCCGTTCACGGCCGTGTCGAAGTACGCGTAATAGACGACGTTGTTGACGTGGCCGTAGTGGTCGTTGTCGTGCCAGCGGGTCGTGATCGTGCGCAGCACGCGGAATTCGCTGCGGTTCGTCGGCTGCGCTTTCTCGTTGCTCGGGTTCATGGGCGGCACAGTAGCCGGCGTGGGCGGTTGGCGGAAGGGGTGGCGAAACACGCCGGAAGTACGTCCATGCAGGCTCGCGCGCCGCGTCCATGCGGCGCGATGGCTCTCGGCGAACGACGGCAACGTATTGTCGGGCGTTGGGCGGCGTCGGCACGGCGAGTTATGCTCGCGACCATGAAAGTACGCGCAGCAGTCTTGAGGGAAATCGGCCGCCCGGCGCCATTCGCGGAGTCACGACCGCTCGGCATCGAGGACATCGACCTCGATCCGCCGGGCCCGGGCGAAGTGCTGGTGCGGATCCGCGCGGCCGGCCTCTGCCATTCGGACCTGTCGGTCATCGACGGCAACCGACCGCGACCGATGCCGATGGTGCTTGGCCACGAGGCCGCTGGCGTCGTCGAGGCGGTCGGCCCGCGCGTTACGCATCTCGCGCCCGGCGATCACGTCGTCGCCGCATTCGTGCCGAGCTGCGGCCACTGCATTCCATGCGCCACCGGGCGTCCGGCCCTGTGCGAGCCTGGCCTGAGAGCGAACACCGCTGGCACGCTGCTCTCCGGAGAGCGCCGCCTGCACGACCGCGCCGGTGAGGTCCACCACCACCTCGGCGTTTCGGGTTTCGCGCAGCACGCAGTGCTCGCCGGTAACTCGCTGGTGCGCGTGCCGTCCGACCTGCCCTTCGCGGAGGCCGCGCTGTTCGGTTGCGCGGTGATCACCGGCGTCGGCGCCGTGGTCAACACGGCGGCGATGCCGCACGGTGCGTCTGCCGCGATCGTCGGGCTCGGCGGTGTCGGGCTCGCCGCGATGCTGGCGGCCCGCATGCTCGATGCCGAGCACATCGTCGCGGTGGACATGAACGAGCGGAAGCTCGCGGTGGCGCGCGAACTCGGCGCGACCGCGACCGTGAACGCGGCAGATCCCGACGCGGCGGACCGGATCCGCGAGATCACCAGCGGCGGCGTCGCCTGCGCCTTTGAGATGGCGGGCTCGACGCGTGCGCTCGAACTTGCCTACAAGATCACCGCACGGGGCGGCACGACGGTCAGCGCCGGCCTGCCGCACCCGAGTCAGCAGTTCAGCGTCCAGCACGTGAGCCTCGTGGCCGAGGAACGCACGCTGAAGGGCAGCTACCTCGGCAGTTGCGTGCCGTCGCGCGACATCCCGCGCTACGTCGAGTGGTACCGCGCCGGCCGATTGCCGGTCGATCGCCTGCTGAGCGAGCGCCTGCGACTCGACGACATCAACGCCGCGTTCGACCGGCTCGCGGCTGGCGAGTCGATCCGCCAGGTCGTCGAGATCGATTGAGCCTGCTCGCGCTGCTCGTGGCCACGACCCTGCTCGACTTCGACGACGCGGCGGACGCTGCGCTGTGGCGGCCGGTGGACGACGTCGTGATGGGCGGCGTCTCGCGCAGTGCCTTCGACGTCGCCGGGCCTGGCGTCGCGCGCTTCAGCGGCAACGTATCGCTGGAGAATTTCGGCGGGTTCGCTTCCGTCCGCACACCGCCGCGCGACTGGGACACCGCCGGCGCCATCGCATTCGTGCTGCGCGTGCGCGG
>Ga0316622_100002759_pt1 | contig 12293 bp, 10 predicted proteins | sample OWC_Aug_OW2_C1_D_FD_207646 | JGI IMG/M metagenome (GOLD analysis project Ga0316622, IMG submission 207646) | Wetland soil microbial communities from Old Woman Creek delta, Ohio, United States - OWC_Aug_OW2_C1_D5_C | ecosystem: Environmental > Terrestrial > Soil > Wetlands | place: USA: Ohio... | reverse complement strand
GCGCCCTGCACATAGCCAACCGGAATATCGTGCTGCTCAACGACCATGCCGCGAGAGTCAAGGATGGAATAAGTAATGTATACGAGTTTGTTCTTTGTCACGGTAACCATGCTGTTTCATCAACTCCGTCTTGGGAAACGCCGCCCCAACGCCCGACCAGGCACTGCGCAGCCTGCTTATGATACCTTCGAAGCTTGAGCCCTACACCCGTCCGTACATGAAACCGCTTAAACACCTGCCCGCCTGGAAGGCACTTGAAACGCACTTCAAGACCATGCGCACCTTCGACATGCGCAGCGCGTTCCGCGAAGACCCGCGGCGTTTCGAGCACCTGTCGCTGCGCTGCGGGAATCTGCTGCTCGATTATTCAAAAAACCGGATCACCCCGGGCACGATGACGCAGTTGCTGCAACTGGCACGCGAGTCCGAACTGGAAGCGCATCGCAATGCCATGTTCAGTGGGGAACGCATCAACTTTACCGAGCGGCGCGCGGTGCTGCACACCGCCCTGCGTGCGCCGGTGCGCCCGCCGCTGGTCGTGGAGGGCGTGGACGTCGAGCGCGAGGTGGCGAAAGTGCTCAAGCGCATGCAGCGCTTCGTCGAATCGATCCACAACGGCAGCTGGCTGGGCCACACCGGCAAGCCGGTCCGTGACGTGGTGAACATCGGCATTGGCGGGTCGGACCTCGGCCCGGCCATGGTCTGCGCGGCGCTCGACCATTACGCGCTGGAGAGCGTGCAGGTGCATTTCGTTTCCAACCTGGACCCCGCGCACCTCGCCGGCACGCTCGCCCACCTCGACCCCGAAACCACGCTCTTCATCGTCGCCTCGAAAACCTTCACCACCCTGGAAACCCTGGCCAACGCCAATTCCGCCAAGGCCTGGCTGCTGGCTTCGCTACGTGCCCCGGCAGCGGTGGCACGCCATTTCGTCGCGCTGTCGACCAATGCTGAAGCCGTCGAAGCGTTCGGCATCGACCCGGAGAACATGTTCATCTTCTGGGACTGGGTCGGCGGCCGCTACTCCCTGTGGTCGGCGATCGGCCTGTCGATCGCGCTACAGATCGGCTGGGGCAACTTCCAGGCGCTGCTGGCTGGCGCCCATGCGATGGACATCCATTTCAAGGAGGCCCCGTTGGAAGCCAACATGCCGGTGATCCTCGGCATGCTCGGCATCTGGTACGCCAATTTCTGGGGCGCCGACACCTACGGCGTGTTCCCCTACGATCAGCGTCTGCGCCTGATGGTGCCGTTTCTGCAGCAGCTCGACATGGAATCCAACGGCAAGAACGTCAGCCGCGCCAACAAGCGGGTCAATTACAACACCGGTCCCATCGTCTGGGGTGCCCCCGGAACCAACGGCCAGCATGCCTTCTTCGAGCTGGTGCACCAGGGCACACGACTGATCCCGACCGATTTTCTGGTGGCGGCGGTCAACCCCACCCCGCTCGCCGACCAGCACGAATGGCTGCTGGCCAACTGTCTGGCGCAGACCGAGGCGCTGTTGAAGGGCAAATCGCGCGCGGTGGCCGAAGCCGAGCTGATCGCCCAGGGAATGAACCGCGAGGACGCCCGCGCGCTGGCCCCGCACAAGGTCTTTCCCGGAAACCGGCCCAGCAATACCCTGCTCTATCAGAAGCTCGACCCGCATACACTGGGCATGCTGATCGCGCTTTACGAGCACAAGGTCTTCGTGCAGGGCGTGATCTGGCAGATCAATAGCTTCGACCAGTGGGGCGTCGAACTCGGCAAGCAGCTGGCGCCGCCGATTCGCTCCGAACTGAATGCGGAGCGGATAGGCGGCGAGCACGATGGCTCGACCCTCGGCCTCATCGCCGACATTCGCCGGCGGCGCGGCCTCAGTACCTGACGCGCACCCGGTAGGTCAGCGCGGCCTGGCCCTCGGCCGGCACGCTGACTTTCCACTCCGCCGTGCCCGACGCCGCCTTGGCGTGCGGATGCGATTCGCTCACCATCGTCCAGTCGCCCGGCATCGGTTCGCGCACCGTGACGGTGACCGCTTCCGGCTTGGCGTTCTTCAGCACGATTTCATACGCCGATTCGAATATGTAATTGTAGCGACCCGTCCCCGCCAGTTTCTGGAATGCGGTCTGCTTCTTGTCGGCCGTCACGTCGAAGGCATCACCCAGCTTCAGGCGCACGGTTTCGTTCTTCGGCGTGTGGTCGATACGATCCTCGCCGACAAATTGCGCATTGCCCTGGCCATCCTTTTTGTAGACGCGGATCACCCCCTTGGGGAGGGGAATGCCGAGGCCTTCGCCCTTGTTCTGGAAGTCGACGAACACGCCCACTTTCATTTTCTGCCCCAATTCGCCGTACTGCCCCGAGTAGTAATAATTCGCGCCCTCGAGCAGGAACTCCTTCTTCACCGGCACCCGCGTCGCCGACATCAGCGCTACCTGCTTGGTCTGGTTCTCCGCCAGCGTAGTGGGGCGTTGCAGCGTGTAGAGGTGATATTCGAACAGCGATTCCTGCTGCATCTCGGCGGCATCGGCCACCTTGGCGGCCACCCCCATGGTCGCATGCGGCAGCGGCTGGGCATCGCGCACCCGGTTGAGATCGCCCGCCACCAGCTGCAGCTTGGCGTTGGGATAGGCCGCGCCGCTCTGGTTGGTCAGCGTCACCCAGCCGTTCAGGTCCAGCTGGCTGTCGTCGGCATTCAGCTCGGCCACGTAATCGGCGCGCCACGACAGCCCGCCGGTCAGATAGGACAGTTCCAGGTTCTGGATGCCCGCTGTCGGGTTGAGCAGCGCGATGACCAGCGTCGGCTTGTCGCGCAAGGTCTCGGGCACCCCCGGGAAGGCCAGCCGCCCTGGGACGCCGGTTTCGATGCGATCGGCGAACTTCAGCACCACTCCGTTGTTGGTCGACAGCACGGTCGCGGTCTCGCGGGTTTCCACTCCGGTGGTGGGATGGCTGCGGATGACGCTGACCTCGCGCCCTACATATTTCTCGAGCAGCTGTTGTGGCGTCAGCAGGTCGAAGTCGAAATTCTGTTCCTGCAGCCGAAACCCCTCGGGATTGCTCAGATTGCGCAACTGCGCGGTCTCGGGACGCAGCTGCGCCGACACCTCACGCCACGCCAGCTGGTTGACGCCATGCGCCAGCTTGACCCGCCGCGCATCCTTCACCAGCGCCAGATTGTCGTTGTAAATGGTCACCGCCACACTATGCTGGTCGGATGAGGTGCTGACGACCTCATCGCGCGGTGCAGCCCAGCCGGCTTGGGATGTGGCCATCAACCCGGCGATCATCGTGTTCAGTAAGGCTCTCTTCATCATGCTGGGGCTCCTCGATGCATTGCGGCAAGATTCCATCATGACCGAACCAGACGAAAAAAGGTTCAGGGCGCTAGAATGACCGTACCAGCCTCGCAATAATTGACATGACCTCAGACGACCCCATTCCTTCGCGCATCGTCGGCGGCGGCATCAACACCAGCGAATCCAAGCAACCGGTGGTGATCACGCAAATGCTCGGGATCGACAGCAGCGGCCCGGTTCGCGAGGAAGCCCTGCGTGCGCGTTTTCTGTCATTCGACCCGCTGTTCGACTCCGCCTCCAATCTGGTTGCGCATGAACTGGTGCTGCGTGGGCGCATCGCGGCGGCCGATGCGCCCCCTGAACTTCAGCAAATGGACGAGGACATGTTGCTGACCGGCCTGTATTCGCTGACGCAGGGCGGCCTCACCGGAAACCTGCCGCTGCTGGTGCGCATCAGCACCGAGGTGCTGTTCAGTGATATCCCGAAGCAACTCAATCACCGCCAGCTCATCTGGTGCGTCGACATCGACAATGAACAGCATCTGGCCCGCGTTCTTGCTCTGCAGGATGCCGGCCTGACGTTCTGCCCCACCCTCAACCGCAACAACGCAGTGGTGCAGGACAGTGCTTCCGCATGGCGCTATTTGCGCTGCCACGCCGACGATACTCCGCCTGCTGTCTCGGCCCGCCCGATTGTCGAGGGGGTGCGGCATGCCCATACCCAGGCCAAATGGCCGGACAACGCCTGGTTCAAGGGCAGCTTTTTCTCCGGCGACACCCGGCCTGTCGACAACACCCTCGAGCAGGTCGTGCAGTTCGATTTGCTGGCCATTGCATTACGCCAGTCACTCGATACGCTGATCCAGTTTTTCCGGCTCAACCCTGACATGCAGCCGCGACTGCTCGCCATCGCCAATTCCCAGGTCGGCGGCTTGAGCCGTCCCGCAGAGTCCGCCGCCCATGCGTTGATCATGCTGGGGCCACAGCGCGCCAGCCGGGTGGCGGCACTGCTGGCCCTGACCGGCACCCAGCCCACCGAAACCACGCGCCACTATGCAGTGACCGCCCTCACCCGGGCGCTGTTCATGGGCAAGCTTTCGCGCTTGGGCGCACCTGCCGAGAGCGCGGCCGCCGCATTCGAGATCGGCCTGTTGTCGATCGCCCCGCTCGCGCTTGCGCTGCCGGTGGAAACTCTGATTCGCAAGCTGGGACTGTCGGCGACCAGTGCACGCGCATTGAGCGGGGACCCCTCGCCAGAAGGCACCATGCTGCAACTGGCGCATGCCTGCGAAAACAACGATGTCGATACCCTGGAAAAATACGCCGGGCAACTGGATATCCCCCTGCATCAGATATCCGTGGCCTATCTGGATGCCCTGATTGCGGCTTCGGCACTCGACGCAGCCCTGCACTGACAGCGTAAAATGGCGGTTTTTGCTCGCGCACCCGCCTCATGCACCCCACCCTGGTTTTCGACATTGAAACCATTCCCGACCTCGCCGGGTTCGCCGCCGTCAACGGCATAGACGAGGCCGCCCTGCCGCAGGCCGAGCTCGCCGAAATGGCACTGCTCGCCCGACGTCAGAAAACCGGCAGCGATTTCATGCCGCACCACCTGCACCGCATCGTTGCCATCTCCTGTGTGCTGCGCAGCGGCGACCAGCTCAAGGTATGGTCGCTGGGCGAACCCGTCAGCAGCGAGGGCGAACTGATCCAGCGCTTTTACGACGGCATCGAACGCTACACCCCGCAATTGGTGTCGTGGAACGGCGGCGGTTTCGACCTCCCGGTATTGCATTACCGCGCGCTGATTCATGGCGTGGCCGCGGCGCGCTACTGGGACTGGGGCGACGACGACAAGGAGTTCAAGTGGAACAGCTATCTGGGGCGTTACCACACCCGCCACCTGGACCTGATGGACGTGCTGGCGATGTACCAGCCGCGCGCCAATGCGCCGCTCGACGACATGGCCAAGCTGTGCGGCTTTCCCGGCAAGCTGGGGATGGACGGCTCGAAAGTGCTGGATGCCTTCCAGCGCGGTGAAATCGACGCCATCCGCAACTACTGCGAAACCGACGTGATGAACACGTGGCTGGTCTATCTGCGCTTCCAGAAAATGCGCGGCACGCTGACCGAATCGGCCTATGCGGCCGAGATCGAGCTTGCCCGCAGTACCGTGCACGCCCATAGCGCACCGCACTGGCAGGAATTCCTGGCGGCCTGGGCATGAATCCGGTTGTCGACATTCTTTCTCTCGACCACGAGGGCCACGGCGTCGCGCGCATCGACGGCAAGGTCACCTTCGTCGATGGCGCGCTGGCCGGCGAACGCGCCGAAATTGCCGTTTATCGCAAGCACGCCAAATACAACTCGGCCAACGCGGTCGCCATCCTCAAGGCCAGCGCGCAGCGCGCCGAGCCGCGCTGCCGCTACTTCGGCCGCTGCGGCGGCTGCTCGATGCAGCACCTCGAACCCGGCGCCCAGGTGGCCGCCAAGCAGCGCGTCCTGGAGGAAAATCTCGCCCGCATCGGCAAAGTCCGCCCCGACATCATCCTGCCCGCGCTGCACGGTCCAAGCTGGCGCTATCGCACCCGTGCGCGACTGTCCGCACGCTGGGTCGACAAGAAAGGCGGCGGGCTGGTCGGCTTCCGCGAAAAACGCTCCAGCTTCATCGCCGACATGGCAAGCTGCGAAGTGCTCACCGCCGATGTGTCCACCCTGATCCAGCCGCTGCGCGAATTGATCGGGTGCCTGTCGAACGCCGACCGTATCCCGCAAATCGAAGTCGCCGTCGGCGAACACGTCACCGTGCTGGTGTTCCGCCTGCTCGAACCGTGGAGCGACGACGATGCCGTCATCGTGCGGGCGTTTGCCCAACAGCATCGCGTGCAAATCTGGGAGCAGCGCAAAGGCCCCGACACCGCACGCCCGTTCTGGCCCGACATCGCTCCCGAACTCAGCTACAGCCTGCCCGAGTTCGGGATCGTCATGCCGTTCCGGCCGACCGAATTCACCCAGGTCAACACCGGCATCAACCGCTCACTGGTGAGCCGCGCGGTGCGTCTGCTCGACCCGCAGCCGGGCGAGCGCATCGCCGATCTGTTCTGCGGACTCGGCAACTTCACCCTGCCCATCGCCAAGAGCGGCGCCGAGGTGCTCGGCATCGAAGGCAGCGCGGAACTGGTTGCGCGGGCGCGTGAAAACGCCCTGCGCAACCAGTTGCCGAATGCCCGTTTCGCGGTCGACAACTTGTTCGAAATGACGCCGGAGAAATTCGCCGCGCTCGGCCATTTCGACAAGCTGCTGATCGACCCGCCACGCTCCGGCGCCATCGAACTCGTCAAGTCGCTCCCGGAGTCCAGTGCGCCGCGGCGCATTGTCTACGTTTCCTGCGACCCCGCCACCCTGGCGCGCGACGCCGAGGTGCTTTGCCACGTCAAGGGCTACCGCCTCGAGGCGGCCGGCGTCGCCAACATGTTCCCGCACACCGCGCATGTCGAGTCGATTGCGCTGTTTTCGCGGTAATCCTTTAAAATCCCGCACTTAACTCACTTCAAACCATCATGGCACTCATCGTACAAAAATACGGCGGCACCTCGGTCGCCAACGTCGAACGCATTCGCGCAGTGGCGGAACGCGTCGCCAAATTCAAGATGCTCGGGCATCAGGTGGTGGTCGTGCTCTCGGCCATGTCGGGCGAGACCAACCGGCTGATCGCGCTGGCCAAGCAGATTCAGGCCCAGCCCGATCCACGCGAACTGGACATGATGGTCTCGACCGGCGAGCAGGTCACCATTGCATTGCTGGCGATGGCGCTGAAGGACCTGGGGCTGAAAGCGAAGAGCTACACCGGCGCGCAGGTGCGCATCCTCACCGACGATGCCTTCACCAAGGCACGCATCCTGTCGATCGACGAGTCCAGAATGCGCGCCGACCTGGATTCCGGGCATGTCGTCGTGGTCGCGGGTTTTCAGGGCGTCGACGAACAAGGCAACATCACCACCCTGGGACGCGGCGGTTCCGATACCACCGGCGTCGCCCTCGCTGCCGCGCTCAAGGCTGACGAGTGCCAGATCTACACCGACGTCGACGGCGTTTACACCACCGACCCGCGCATCGTTCCCGAAGCACGGCGCCTGAAGACCATCACCTTCGAGGAAATGCTCGAAATGGCGAGTCTCGGCTCCAAGGTGCTGCAAATCCGCTCGGTCGAGTTCGCCGGCAAATACAAGGTCAAACTGCGGGTGCTGTCCAGCTTTCAGGACGAAGGCGATGGCACGCTCATCACATTCGAGGAAGACGACAAAATGGAACAGGCCATCATCTCCGGCATCGCGTTCAACCGTGACGAAGCCAAAATCACCGTGGTCGGCGTGCCCGACCACCCCGGCATCGCCTACCAGATTCTCGGCCCTGTGGCCGACGCCAAGATCGACGTCGACATGATCGTGCAGAACGTCGGCAGCGCCAACATGACCGACTTCACCTTCACCGTCCACCGCAACGATTTTGCCAAGGCAATGGATATCGTCAGGGCGACCGCAGCGACCATCGGAGCGCGCGAAGTCACCGGCGACGACAAGATCGCGAAGGTGTCGATCGTCGGCGTCGGAATGCGCTCGCATGTCGGCATCGCGCGCAAGATGTTCGAAACCCTGTCGAAGGAAAACATCAACCTGCAGATGATCTCAACTTCGGAAATCAAGATCTCGGTGGTGGTCGAGGACAAATACATGGAACTCGCGGTGCGCGCCCTGCATCAGGCCTTCGAACTCGACAAGGCCACGGCTTGAGGTGGCTTTGTCCCGCGCATTCCGCTACAATGCGCGCGGTTCGGAGACGTGGCCGAGAGGTTGAAGGTACTCCCCTGCTAAGGGAGCATGCGGGCTTAAACCTGCATCGAGGGTTCGAATCCCTCCGTCTCCGCCAAAACCACACAAGGTTGCGCCAGTCACACAAAAACTGCGTATAATGCGCATCCTTCAAAGCGCCCGTAGCTCAGCTGGATAGAGTACTTGGCTACGAACCAAGGGGTCAGGAGTTCGAATCTCTTCGGGCGCACCAAAATTCAAGGGGCTAGCTTCGGCTGGCCCCTTTTCTTTTCGGACATTCTAGTCAAAGCCAAGCCCCCTCCACCTTCGAGCACCGAGGGCCTGGCAGGCTGCCCCTATAGCCGGACAGGCGCTGGTCAGTTCAGGTCGTCCGCCTTGTAGTACTTGGAACCCTTCACCGTGATTGACGCGGCAAGCCCATCGCCGGTCAGCTGATAGATCCACACGCCGGGGGAGACGGGAATGGCACCCGCGTATCCTCCACCCTGGCCGGCGGCCTGGGCGGTCAGGGTCGCCTGTCCGCCGAACTCCCAGCCGCTGTTGACGAAGTTGTCGAAGGCGCCCTGGGTTTCGAATATCCACACCTGTTTCAGCTTGGAAAATCCCATGCCCAGCCCGGCCTGGACCTCGGCCATTTTCATGAACACGACCTGTTTGGTTTGATTGTTCACGGCCATACCCGTACCCATGCCGCCGCCCGCGACAAAGACCTTGAGACCGGAAGTGCTGAATATGGCAAAACCGGCAGCCCGATCCACGGCACCCTGGGCGCTGGGTTGGATGCGGATCAATTCGGACAGAATGGCCTGCGAAGTCTTGCGGATGTCGGCCTGCTGTTGTGCCTTGTCTGCGGCCTGGACAGGCGCAGCCGCAAGGACCACCGCTGATAGCAATGCCGCTGTGAACAGGCGGGTTGTTGTGAAAAATGTGTTCATCGTTCCGATTCCCTTTCTTGAGATACTGATCCTAGCGACATGCCCCTCCTTCAGATGCGGTCTGATTTGGAGTCCGGCACTGCAAAGTGTACCCAACTTCTCCTGGGCCTGAGCCTGCTCCGGTGCAGGCCCGACTCATCGGGCGTGCCCGATCCCGATGCCGTGACCATCCGGCCAGGCCTTGCTCTTTTCCACGCCCGCCTTTCAAGCTCGGCCCGCTTTGTCCGTAATCCCCAGTACACGCGTGCAGCATGGTCATGCCACCCCAACCCGGTTGGTGTTGCTTGTCCCCCGATGCTTGCTACGCTTCAGCCAACATACTGCGGCACCACGCCATCAGGGAGCGAACATGTCATTCTTGCAAAACAAATGGAGCGAACACGAAAGGCAGATCAACCCTGTCCGCCGTTATGCCAATCAGCGCGAATTCGAGGCCGACTGGGTCTATAGCCTGCGTCGTCGCTACCGGGTGTCGCAGGAATCGCTGGCCGTGATGGCCAATGTTTCGGTGACCACGGTACAGAACTGGGAAAACCCGCGCAGCGCCAAGGCGATTGCCGAACACAACCAGGCGCGACTGCGCGACATCGAGCGCGATCTGTGGATCAAGGCCCACGTCACCCTGCTCGACCCCTGCCCACCCTACATCAAGGCCTTGTATGACCTGATGAGCGCCAGCAAGGACGACAGCGCACAGGCGCTTGCCGATTATCTGGTGATGACCATGCCGCGAGAGGACGCCGGCCGTGCGCGCCTGCTGCACTGGGCCAGTCTCACCCACAGCATCAGCCATCCCGGTTCGCCCCGCGCCCGGAGCCTTTCCGAAGCCGCGCTCGACGCGCTGACTGACGCTGACACCCGTTTGTCTGCCGCCATCGAAAATGAAATCCTCGGCAGCCAGTTCGAAGACCTGCTCGCCCTTCCCCCGGGAGAAGGTCGGCAGCGCCAGGGCGCCAGCCTGATGCGTGCCTGCGAGCGACTGTTCCAGCGTGACCAGCAGCCTGCCTATCTGTGGAATGCGCTGGAAGTCGCCTGTCGTGCGCCGCTGGACACCCAGGAAACCTTTCGCCTGACCCAGGAACTGATTGCGCTGCAAGGCCATGCACATGTTCGACACCGGATCGTGACCGAGGCCAATTTCGAGAATGCGCGGATCGTGTTTGACGACACGCAGTCCGCCCACTAATGGAGGACACGATGATGCGTAAAAATCATGCCTCCCTGACGGCCGCTCTCGTTGCCTGCGCGATGATGCTGAACACCGCGGGCAGCTGGGCCGACGACGCCCCCCAGCCGGGGCCGGATACCGAATCCGTGGCCAGCGTGCCAGCACCGGTTACGACAGCCCCCCCTGTGCCCGTGCACCTTGCATGGGACCGCGTCGGCATCTCGGCTTACGGCATCGGCGTCTGACGCCCGGTTCCAATTCGATCCCAAAGCGCCCGCATTGTCGGGCGCTTTTTCACGGTGCAAGGCACGGCACAGCACAACCTCTCGTGCTTGCAAAAATTTGTTAAATCTTTGATCGGCTCCGGTAAAATGCCGAACTGCTGTCTACCGCTCGACCTTCCCCAATGGAATCCACCTCATCCGCGCCGGCGCAAACCGGCGACCCGGCTTTGGTGCGCGACGTCAAGAAGCGCCGCACCTTTGCCATCATCTCGCACCCCGACGCGGGCAAAACCACGCTGACCGAAAAGCTGCTGCTGTTCGGCGGTGCGATCCAGATGGCGGGCACGGTGAAGGCGCGCAAGAGCGGCCGCTATGCCACCTCCGACTGGATGGAGGTCGAACGCGAGCGCGGCATTTCGGTGGCCAGTTCGGTAATGCAGTTTTCCCACGGCGACTGCGTCTTCAACCTGCTGGACACCCCGGGCCACAAGGACTTTTCCGAAGACACCTACCGCGTGCTGACTGCGGTCGACGCCGCCATCATGGTGGTCGACGCCGCCAAGGGCGTCGAGGAACAGACCATCAAGCTCCTGGAAGTGTGCCGCCTGCGCGACACCCCCATCATCACCTTCATCAACAAGATGGACCGCGAGGTACGCGAGCCGCTGGAACTGCTGGACGAGATCGAATCGATCCTGAAAATCCACTGCGCGCCGGTGACCTGGCCGATCGGCATGGGCAAGCGCTTCCAGGGCGTGTACCACCTGCTCAATAACGAGATCCTGCGCTTCAAGGCGGGCGAGGAGAACGCCGACCAGCCCTTCGAGTCGCTGCAGGGCCTGGGCGAAACTGCTCTGAGGGAACGCTTCCCGCTGGAAGCCGACACCCTGCTGTCGGAAATCGAACTGGTGCGCGGTGCCGGTGCGACCTTCCATCTCGACGACTTTCTCAAGGGCCGGCAGACACCGGTTTTCTTCGGCTCAGGGATCAACAACTTCGGCGTGCGCGAAGTGCTGCGCGCGCTGGCCGACTGGGCACCGCCGCCGCAGCCGCGCGAGGCGGTCGAGCGCACGGTCGACCCGACCGAGCCCAAGTTCACCGGCTTCGTGTTCAAGATCCAGGCCAACATGGACCCGCAGCACCGTGACCGCATCGCCTTTTTCCGGGTGTGCTCCGGGCGCTACAGCCCCAACATGAAAGTACGCCACCGCCGCACCGGCAAGGACATGAAAATCGCCAACGCGGTGGTCTTCATGGCCAACGAGCGCACCCGCATGGAAGACGCGGTGGCGGGCGACATCATCGGCATCCACAACCACGGCCAGCTGCATATCGGCGACACCCTCACCGAAGGCGAGGCCCTGCAGTACAAGGGCATCCCCTACTTCGCCCCCGAACTGTTCAGCCGCCCGCGCCTGCGCGACCCGCTGCGCGCCAAGCAGCTGAACAAGGGGCTATTGGAACTCGGCGAGGAAGGCGCGGTGCAGGTGTTCGAGCCGTTCGTCGACAACACGCTGCTGATCGGCGCGGTCGGCCAGCTGCAGTTCGAGGTCGTCGCGCATCGCCTGAAAACCGAATACGGCGTCGACGCCAGCTTCGAGAACGCCGGCATCTATACCGCGCGCTGGGTCACCTGCCCGGACGCCCAGCATCTCGCCGAATTCACCAAGGCCAATTCGCTGAAGCTGGCGAAGGACGTCGACGGCAATCTGGTGTATCTGGCCGACACCCGGGTGAATCTCACGCTGGCGCAGGAGCGCTGGCCCAAGGTGGCGTTCCACGACACCCGCGAGCATGGGCAGGTGATGGCTTAAGCCTCCAAAGCGGCGGGGGCCCTGAAATCCGCGAAC
>Ga0316622_100002758_pt1 | contig 12297 bp, 10 predicted proteins | sample OWC_Aug_OW2_C1_D_FD_207646 | JGI IMG/M metagenome (GOLD analysis project Ga0316622, IMG submission 207646) | Wetland soil microbial communities from Old Woman Creek delta, Ohio, United States - OWC_Aug_OW2_C1_D5_C | ecosystem: Environmental > Terrestrial > Soil > Wetlands | place: USA: Ohio... | reverse complement strand
ACGAAGTCCGCGAGCTTGCCGAGCTCGAGACTGCCCTTCATCGTTTCCTCGTGGTGGGCGTAGGCCGACCAGATCGTCAGTGCCTTGAGCCCGGTGATCGGGTCGACGCGATGCTCCGGCCCGACGATTCGCCCCGACCCGCGCGCCCGGCGTGTCACGGTCGCGTCCAGCACGCGCATCGAATTGGGGAAGGCCACCGGCGCGTCGTGGTGCGAGGTGAAGATCATGCCGCGCTTCATCGCCCAGCCGGTGGGCGAGATGTTCATGCCATCCACGGGCCCCGCGGTGTGATCGAGGTGCCAGTCCCCCCAGTAGAAGGTGTGCATCGGGAAGAACGAAGGCAGGATGCCGAGCCGCTTGATGCTGTCCACCTGGTCTTCCCGCAGGAACTGGCCGTGGATCAGCACGGGGCGCAGCTTCTGGGCATCCGGGAACCGTGCCTGTGCGGCCTGGTGCGCAGCGATCAGCATGTCCGAGGCGCGTTCGCCGTTGGCGTGAGCCAGGACCTGCACGCCGTTCGCGGAGGCCCAGAGTATCGAGTCGAAGACCTGCTCGGCGGTGGCCGCCGGGTAGCCCGAGTAGCCGGGCGGGTAGTTGCCGACGGGATCGTAATAGGGCCGATCGCGCCAGGCGGTGAACCCTTGCGGTGAACCGTCGATGGACAGCTTTGCGCCGGCGACGCGGATACGGTTCACATAGGTCGTGCTCTGGTTGGCCTTGATGAATTCACGGTCGATGAGCATGTCCGGATAGACCATGACATCGATGGGGATCCCGCCCTCGGCCGCCACCTGCTGCAGCACCTTGGTGACGCCCGGGCTCGCACGCCCTTCTTCTGCGGTCGTGTAGCCAAAACTCGCCCACAGCTTCGCGCCTTCGCGCGCGAAGGTCTTCAGGCCGTCGGTACCCAAGTTGCCGAGCAACTTCATGAGCGCAGCGCTCGAGGCATTTTCCTCGAGCACGCCGTCGGGCTCCTGGCTGCCTTCGCGGCGACGAATCACGCCGCCGGGCGGATCCTTGCTGGCCGCCGTCACACCGGCCACCTCGAGCGCCTTCGAGTTGACTGCACTCAGGTGTCCGGACTGGTGGATGATGGCGATCGGCACGTCCTTCGAGACCGCATCGAGCTCGTCGCGCGTCGGGTGCCGCCGCTCCTTCAGCGTGGCGGGGTCATAGCCGAAGCCGATGATCAGGTTCGCCTTGGCAACGCTCTCTGCATTGGCCTTGGCCCAGCGGCGAAGCGTCTCCTGCAGGGAGGCGATGTCCTGCACCTCGCCGTCAGGCGGGGCGAGCAGATTGGCGGAAAGCGCCTGCAGGCCGCCCATCGCCATGTGGCCGTGTGCATCGACGAAGCCCGGCACCAGCGTGCGGCCCTTCAGGTCGATGACCCGCGTCTTCGGGCCGCGCGTCTTCATGACCTCGGCACGAGTCCCAACGGCCAGGATGCGGCCGCCCGCCTCGGCAACGGCCTCGACGCGCATGGCAGCGTCGTCCATCGTCAGGATGGTGCCGCCCGTCCAGATGCGCTCGGCCTTGGTCCCGGCGGGCAGACTTGACGTGCTCGCCGGCTGGTTCTGGCGGAAGAACTCCCAGGCATCGACGACACGACCGTCCGGAAAGCGACAGACCGATTGCGCGCCGGTGTCACGGTTTTCGATCTGGTACTGGCCTCCCTGCTCGACGCAGAAGGCAGCCGCGGGGTTGGGCAGGCCAACCGTCTTCGCGGCCTGAGCGGGGCCCGCGAGACCGGCGGTTACCGCCACGACCATGGCCGCCAGCAAGCGCAGGGATTCCGGAGTTCTCGCCAAGTGGACCATGTGTCTCTCCCGTCAGACAGTCAAGTGAGGATACTGCAGACGTCTAATCGTGTCGGCACCCTCCTGACCAGGGAGGACACAATAAAGACCGTCGCATGACAGCCCTTCGCCGAAGTCGAACAGCTGCTGGTGAACATCGGCGAGTTCCCAGCTTCCGAACCGCGCTGCTGCCCGGCGGCTGGCCTGGCGTTGAGCCGGAAACGCGGTCAGCGCGCCGGTGCAGGGCGCCCGCGGCCGGCAAACGCACGGTCGATCAACTGGATCGACTCGGCGCTGTACCAGTCACGCGCGCCGCGGAACCTCGCCACGACGCGACCTTCCGCGTCGACGAGCACAGTGACGGGAATGGTCGAGGCGCCAAGCATGTGCTCCAGCGTCCAGCGCGGCCCTGAGTCGATGTAGTGGCTGATCGTGGCTTTTGAATGTTGAAGCCACCGCAGCGCCGCGTTCCTGTCGTCGTCGGTCGAAATCCCGATGACGGTGTATCGACGGCCGGCTTCACTCCACGCCAGGCGCTCGAGCGAAGCGGCTTCCTGTCGGCAGGGACCGCACCAGCTGGCCCACACGTTGATGATGAGCGGCCGCCCGCGGTAGCTAGAGAGCGGCCTGTGCGGACCATTCAGGCCGGCCATGACCACGTCCGGCAGAACCTGCCCTACGGCAACGAGCGGCGGCGACGTCTGTGGCGCCGCAATCGCGGGAGTCGCCAGAAGCGTCAGCGTGCAGGCGGTGATCGACCGCCAAAGGGCTTGAATCGTTGGCACGGGCAGAGCTTCGGCCTTGCGTCCGGTCAGGGCGCCATCGACTCGCTCGTGACTTCCCAACCGGCCTCGACGCCGCCGGGAAGCATCTGGCCGCGGTCCTCGCCGACTTCGGCGTCGATGAGCCGGTTCAGCTTGTCGTTCATCGCGACGACGAGTTCGCGGTTCGCTGTCGATTTCGCCGCGAGATTGTTCATCTCCTCGGGATCGGCTTCGCGATCGAAAAGCTCGACGTCGTTGAGGGCATACAGCTGCTCCAGGTTCGTCGGGCGATTGTGCTGCTTCGGCGAGAAATAGCGCGTGAAAACGTAACGGCCGTCGTACACCGAACGTACGGCGCCTCGCTTGCGCATGTCCGGCACGATGCCGGCCTCCTTCAACTGCCGCGGATTGCCGCCCTGGTGAATGTACGCCACAGCCTTCATCAGGTAGTCGCCATCCAGGTAGGCGAACATGTTGTAGTTGAACAGCACGCCTTCGCGCAGCGCATTGGGACCCGCGACCGCCGGATTCGCGAGCAGCCCCGAAAAATCCTTGCCGTGCAGTTCGCGGACGATGGACGCACGTTTCGCGCCGTCCACGCCCGTGAGACCGACGAGCGTCGGGGCGACGTCGAGATGCGAGGTCAATGCGCGACACGTGCGACCGCCCGGATATGACGGATGGGCGACGATCATCGGAACGTTGTTCTGCTCGCGATAGGCCACGGCCCCCTTCGCGTGCAACTGGTGCGCGCCGTCCATGTCGCCGTGGTCCGACGTGAGGATCACGATCGTGCGGTCCGCCAGGCCGGCCGCGTCGAGTTCGGCGAGGACCGCGGCAATGTTGCGATCGGCATCGCGCAGGCAGTTCAGGTAGTAGTTGTGCCGCCGGCGCCAGCGTGCGACCTCGTTAGGGATCTCGCCGACGAGGGCGTCGTGGGAGCGCAGGAAGTCGCGGTGCGCGGGGGGACGACCGGGCGCGTCGATCGGCTGTCCGTGGCTCCTCGGCAGATCGAACTCCCATTGCGTTGCATACAGCGGATCGACCGGATCACGCGCCACCTGCGTGATGCCCCGCTCCGGACGCACGGGCGTCCCCGGTGCATCGGTGTCGTAGAACATCACGTCGTGCGGGTTCACGAGATTCACGGCGAGGAACCACGGCTTGTTCTGGGCCGCGAGCTCGCGGGCCTTGCCGCGCAACCAGCTGCCCGCCATCGCCGCGGTGACGCCGTCGTGCAGGTAGCCACCCTGCGTGTGGGCAATGATGTCGCCGATGCCGAAGTAATCGGAGAATCCGTACTCCTCCATCTCGGCCGTGAAGATCCTCGTCGGGCTGCCCAGCTTGTTGACGGATTCGAACTCCTTGTGCAGGTGCCACTTGCCCTTGTACGCGGTGTAGTAGCCCGCCTGCCGCAGCAGGTCTCCCACCGTCGGGATGCCGTAGGACATGCTCTGCGTCCAGGGGAAGTTCGTGTTGTCGAACATCCCGGTCTGCTGGATGTGCTGTCCCGTGTAGAGCACGGACCGCGAAGGCGTGCAGACGCACGAGTTGATCGTGTGGTTCACGAAGGTCGTGCCTTGCCTCGTCAACCGTTCGTGTGCCGGCAGCGAAAGCCCCCGCGGCAGTTCGCCCGGGCGGAAGTAGCGCTCCTGGTCCGTCAGCATGAACAGGATGTTCATGGGTCCGCCGGTCGCCGCGGTGCCGCCGCGCGTGGAGGTGGCCACCGACGTGGCCGCTCCTGCCGCCCCGGCGAGCGCGCTGCCGCCGAGCCCAGCGGCGAGCGCCCCGCCCGTGGCGGCGATGAATGCGCGCCTGCTGATGCGATCCGCGTCGGTATCCTGCGAACTCAAGTGGCCTCCCGGCAAGTGCGTACAGAGGAGTCTCGACCGGCGCACCGCGCCGCGGCCAGCACGGTCTAATACGAAAGATAATCGTTCATGTTGAAGATTTTGGTCAACACGACACCGGCTCGCCTCGTTGCGCGCCCGCGATCTCGCCCGAGTTCATGACCGGCCGTAAGCCCGCAACACCGGCACGCCGACGTGGTCGGACGTCGTCGCGAACCAGGTAGAAGCAACGAGCGGCGCGGGTGCAATCCCGCGCCGCAGCAATCACGAAATCTTCTCTACCTTCGGCGGCTTCCACGAGCCGTCGAGGATCGACGGCGGCGTCTCACTGGGCCAGTACAGCCGCATCATCAGGACGAAGTCGTCCTTTGGCGCGGGCAGCCAGTTCGACTCCTTGTCTGCTCCGGGCGACTCGTTCTGCACGTAGACATCGACCGAACCGTCCGGGTTGGCCTTGAACTTGCTGCGACTGCTGATCGTGTAACGGTTGACGGCGTTCGGCACGAAGAAGTACTGGGCGTCGTACATCGTGATCGACCAGAACCCATCGGCCGGTGGGAACTGGCCCTTTTCGAAGCGCATCACGTACTTGTTGGCACCGTTGTACTTCTGCAGCAGGTCCGGCCCTTCAGCGAACGGATAGACCGCGTCCTGCGGTCGGTTCGCCCCAAGTCCGTACCAGGTGATCAGGGCCCGGTTGCGGTAGTTGGTTCCGTACACGCCGGCCTTCGGGAAGAACAGCCATCCATTCTCGACTTTCGCGTTGCCGGCGACGATCGCTTCCTTGAGGTCGCTGATCTTGTCCTGAGCCGGCTTCGGGGCGGCGTCGATGCCCTTCACTACCGCGGGATCGAGCTTGGACGCGTCGAAGTCCTGCCCCGGCACGATGCCGATCTTGGCGAGCTTCGCCACCATCGGCGCGTCTTCGGCAGCCGGCGGATTGGTCTTCATGAGCTCGGCGAAGAGCTTGAAGTAGGTCGCGCCATCCATCGCGTTGACCTGGTCGCGCGGCCCCATCTTCATGTCGACCGCGGGATCCACCTTCCCGGGGGACGGTGTGTACGGCTTGCCGTAGGCCGAGAGCGGCACCGCCGACACCTGGTCCTGGAGCGCGTGCACCGCGCTGTAGTCTTCCGGCGTGCCCGTGCAGTAGATGCGGCCCAGGATCCAGACCATGTCGGTGGGCGATTTGTATTCCGTGACCCCGTCCGGCAGCGTCCCGGTCCAGCCGGGCCCGCTGATGGCATATTTCTGTGCCTTGGTGCCGGTGGTGCGCTTGCCCGGGTCCTGGAACACGTTGGTCCAGCCATCCAGCATGGGGAACAGGAAGAAGCGGTCATTCATGTCTGGAATGCTGACGATCCACGGCTCCTTGCTCACGTCGAGCCAGGCCAGGGTGTACAGCGTGTCGGCGTTCGGGGCGGTGACGGAGTGGTCGTCCACCGCCGGGTAGTTGCGCAGCCGCGCGAACTGACCGATCGGCGCCTTCGAGCCTTCCGGTTGCTCGACATTGGTCATGACCCGGCGCGTGATCTCCATCGTCACCAGCGGGTACGCGTAGATATACGCGTCGATCGCGATTTCGCGCGCTTCGACTTCCCTGGCGGCGGCTTCCGCCGCGGCCTTGGCGTCGCCGGCGGCCTTCGCAACATCGACATCTGCCTGTTTGCTGCAGCCAATCGTTGCGATCGCCAATGTGGCGACGAAGAGCGAACTGAGGGCTTTGAGGACTTTCATGCAATCTCCCTGGGCTGTGCTCCGGTGCCGGTTGGTTCAGTTTATGGCCCGTGGCCAGACTACCCGTGCCGATTTGCATCCGCCTTGCAGGACGACCGCAAAATTTGCATTTTGGGACACCGCCGGTCAGCATTAAGCAGGCTCCCCCGCATCCCATCCACGCTCGGCGAATCATCAAGACGTGTTCTCGGACAAGGTGATTCGGGTGGGCGGCGCGGCCGCACTGCTGCCATTGCTGGTCGAGCATGAAGTCGACTTCGACGCGCTGGCGGCCGAAGCTGGCTTGTCAGCTGCCGTCTTCGCGAATCCAGACCACGTCGTACCGTTCACCGCGCTGTGCCGGCTGATGAATCTCGCTGCGGACCGGACCGGGCTCTCCGATATCGGTCTGCGCGCCTGCGTGAGCACTGGTCTCGCGTCGCTGGGCAAGCTCGGCTACCTCGTCGCGAATTCAGCGACGATCGAGCGCGGACTGGCGGCCCTGGAAACGTACCTTCATGTTCACGACCAGGGCGCCATGCCCGTGATGAGCGTCCATGAGGGCACGGCATGCCTGGGGTACGAGATCCTTGCCCCAGCGATGCCTGGCGCGAACCAGGTGTGCTTTGGAGCCATGGCGATCGGGACGAACATCCTGCGGAGTCTGTGTGGACCGGACTTTCGCCTGCTGCAAGTCACGTTTGCTTTCGCCCGGCCGCGCAACACGTCCTTGTTCCGGTCGTTCTTCGGCGTGCCGGTCCGTTTCGACGCCGACCGTAGCGCGATTGCCTTCGATTCGCGGTGGCTTGCCACGCCGATATCGACGGCCGACGCCTATCTGCACTCAGTGCTGGCAGACGACGTTCGACGTGACTCCGACCGTCTGGGCGAACCGGTCGACGAGAAGATCCGCCGGGTCGTCCGTTCGCTTGTCGCGGGAGGCAGATTCTCCACGGACGCCGCAGCGGCCGCCTTCGGCGTCAACCGCCGGACGCTCGCTCGCCGCCTGCGCGACCGCGGCACGAGTTTCCGGGCATTGCTCGACGATGCGCGCTATGACGAGGCGCAACGCCTGCTGCAGTCATCGTCGATCCCGCTGGCAGAGATTGCATCCAAGCTTGGCTACGCTGATACCGCGACCTTCACCCGAGCCTTCCGGCGCTGGGGCGGAACTTCTCCGCGACGCTGGCAGGCCACAAATCGCGCGCTTTAGGCACGTCTTTCGTCGCGGTGCGCGACCCTGGCAGGAGGTGGCGCCTCTCGACCCGAGGCGATTGACGGCTCCTGACCAATCGTGCCGTTTTTGGCAAAGTACGCGACGAATCCGTGATACTGGACCATGGAATCAATGGCTGACTGCTGCGATCGCAGGCGTGCCGACTCCGCGCGGCGGCGGCACACTTCCAATTGACGCGGCAGGAACTTGCCCAGTTCGTGGTCGGCACGCGCCCGACGTCTGCGGATGCTCTGGGCCAGCTCGACCGCGTCCTGGATCGCAGTCACCTGCTGCCTCCCGGCGCGGTGGAGGCGGTGATGAAGGGGATGAAGGCCAGCAGTGATATGTAACGTAAGTGGAGCGTGTGGTCGACGTGTGACACCGCGCTGAACAACTGCTCCCACGCGAACTGCGACTCGACAGCAGACGCTGCAAGCCCGTGATCACCCCGGGGCGGAATTCGATTGTGACCCCCGATGGCGAAGGTCAACGTCGTCGTCGACGTCGTGATCGCGTACAGAAGGCCAGTGATGGCGACAACGCCAGGATTGTCATCCCTACGATCATGAATCCACCTTGCGCGGGCAGGTAGTCTGACGCGATCTGCTCCCAAGGCAGCCCCAGGGCCCGGCCGAGCGTAACTTCGAAGGTGAGCATGAGCACGAGCCAGAGTGTGCCGACGGCTGCCAACTGCCTCGCCTTGCTGGCACCGACCCAATCGATGGTGAGGTACGCAATTGCCAGGATCATCAGCGAACCCGTGACCACGCCAATCTGCCGCGACGCCAGATCACCGACTCTCGGTTCGAGGAAGATCGTTCGCATCGTCCCATGCACGGTCTCGGCCAGCGCGATCAGAATCCACACCGCGACGCCACGAAGCAGGCAGGTGCCGATGCTTGGGGCAGTCATCGATACTCCCTTGCACTCACGACTGTTTCCATGCCCCGCCGAGCTTTTTGATGGTCGACTGGCGGCGACATTGTGAGGCATTGGGAGCGAGAAATCGCACCGACTCGGTCTGCCTTGGCGGACGATTCGCGCTAGGTATTGCTCCTAGCAAACATGTGGTGCACGCAAGCGTAGGATCCCGGCGTTGTACGGTCAGCGCGAAGACGCCGCCGGTTGACTCCGTCTTTCTCACAGACTATTCCCAGCTCAGGTGACAACCAGACGCGAGGTTCTGAAGGGCTTGGGCGGCGCCGCAGCCGCTACTGGCCTTTACCCTGCACTGCAGGGATGCTCGGGCGGATCATCCGCCGATAGCTACGAGATGGCCGCGGCTCGGACATGGCGTCACAGCGCACTCAACGGACTGCAGGGTTCCGAGCTGGCCGCGGAGTTGACGCGGTACGCGACGCTTGCCCCGTCGAGCCACAACACGCAATGCTGGAAATTCAGTGCGGCCCCGGGCTCCATCACGATCCTGCCCGACTTCGCCCGGCGCTGTCCCGCAGTCGATCCTGACGACCACCACCTGTTCGTTTCGCTCGGTTGCGCAGCGGAGAACCTGATTCAGGCCGCGGCCGCCGCCGGATTGCGCGGTGAGACAGGCTTCGATGTTGCGCGTGAGTGTGTCTCGATACCGCTTGCGCCCACCACCGCCATCGAGTCGCCGCTGTTCAAGGCGATTCCGGATCGTCAGTGCACGCGCGCCGAGTTCGACGGTCAGGCCATTTCGACAGAGGAAATGCGCCAACTCGCGAGTGCCACTGAGTCGGAACAGGTTGACGTGCTGCTGTTGACCGAGCGTCGTGTGCTGGAGCAGGTGCTCGAGTACGTGGTCGCCGGCAACATGGCGCAGATCTCCGATCCCGCTTTTGTCGCCGAACTGAAAGCGTGGATCAGATTCAATGAAGGCGCCGCAGTGCGCAGCGGTGATGGCCTGTACACGGCCTCGTCGGGCAACCCGACGATGCCCACCTGGCTGGGGCGACGGATGTTCGACCTGTTCTTCACTGCCAAATCGGAAAACGAGAAATACTCGCGGCAGATTCGAAGTTCCGCCGGAGTTGCCGTATTCGTTGGCAGGACGACGGACAAGGCGAACTGGGTAGAGGTGGGTCGTTCCTATCAGCGCTTCGCGCTGCAGGCGAGTGCGCTCGGTATCCGCAATGCCATGCTCAATCAACCCGTCGAGGTAACTCACCTGCGGACCGAGTTCGCCCGCATGCTCGGTATCGGCGCACGGCGACCGGACCTGGTCGTGCGCTTCGGCCGGGGTCCCAAGCTGCCGGCGTCCCTGCGTCGACCCGTGCAGGCGGTCATGACCTGAGCGGACTGCCGGAGTTCATTCCGGTGCAACACTCACTGAGCGGGTGCGGAACAACGCTCCGTCGCCGGGCCCTACGGATTGCCCAGATCGCTCAACAGCTTCGTGTAATCGGGATCGGCCGCCAGCAGCTGCCGACCGGTGCACACACGCAGCGGTAACCTCGCGTGTGATCGGCGTGTGAATGTGCGGCATGCTGCCGATACTGCAAGCATGGCGCCCTCTCATTGCGACTGCCGTAACCAGGCCGTGCCGTCGCGCCCCGCCGCGAACCCACGCTCGAACAGGGCGCGCATGTAGTCAGGGTCGAACAGCTCCTTCGGCTCGACGTCGAAGTCCGCCGGCACGCGAGCCAGATTGAAACCCATGCCCGCCCGCTCGGCGGTGATGTAGATCTTTGCCATGTCGCCGATGCCCTGGCTGCGGATCAACGACGAGATGGTGCGCGACACGATCGGCGCGAGGCGCCGCTCGACGGGATCCCACGTGGCAGCCAGACGCGAGTTGCGGATCAGATAGAGGTCCGGCGACCCTTGGATCTGCAGCCTCTCGGCGATGCGTCGCCAATCGAGTCCATCGACACCGAGAAACAACTGTGACGTGACCCCGCCGTCGACGTGCATCTCGTCGTAGGTGGCGCCATCGGCCTCGACCTCGAAGAGCACCGGGGGAAAGGCGCCGGGGATTGCCGATGAGGCGAGGATCACATCGTGAATGAGCCGCTTGGCGCTCGGCGCGCCGCTCATCGCGATGCGGGTGACGTCCCAGATCACCGGCCGCCCTGCATCGAGGTTGGTCGTACCGATCAGCAGGGAGCGGCCACGACGGCCCTCGGCGGCAATCGCTGCGACCTCGCGATCACCGAGGTAGCGGTCGAGGAGGCGTCTCATGGGTTCGGTGCTGAACGCGGAATCCCCGCGTACCAGCTCGTTCAGGCCCCGCCGGCGAATCAGGTCTGCCGATGAGAAGCTCGTGTAGAGGTCGCGCAGCGTGTCGTCGTAGGCCTGACCGAGGAAGGCGAATGGGGCGATGATTGCCCCCGTGCTGATCCCGGTGACGATCTGGAACTCGGGGCGGCTGCCGGCAGCGGTCCAGCCAACCAGCAGTCCGGCACCGAAAGCACCGTCGTCACCCCCTCCGGAAATCAGCAGGTAGGCATGCGGCCGCCCGATGATGCCCGCATAACGCTCTTGCAGTACCTCATCGGGCAATTCGAGCCACCGCCGGAACGCATCCGGCGACTCATCCGCCCAATAGCGAGCGGCAGGGATCGCAGGCACCTGGGCGCTCGCGGCGAGGTGCTGCGGCAGGGGATGGCGAGGCGGGGCCGCGACGCAGCCGCTCAACACCGCGCACAACAGCGCCGCAACTGCAACGCGAGCCATACCAGTTCCTGCCGATCGCCCCACCAGAATGGGACGCTCAGTCGTCGTTCGACTTCGCGATGGCCACGGCGACGCCGACCGCCGCCGCGCCGACCACCGCCCCTTTCAGCTTGTGGCGGGCCATGATAGCTACGCCCGCCGAGCACCAGAGGCGCGTAGTCCCGGCGACGTGCCCGTTATGGGCACGGCGGCAATCGAAGCGCACGTCGCGGACGTTCAGAGCATTGCTCATACTTCGAAAAACGCGATGTCTGCATCCGTTTATGTCTGCTTTCTTCGAATCCAAAAAGACCGGATGATCCGGACTGCCGCTCCACAAACAGGAAACGATCGTGCTCTACGCCCTCAGCTGGTCCGTGACGTTCATTCTTCTCGCGCTCTGGTCGCTCGCAGCCTGGGCGTTCCACTCGATCGCGGCATGGACGGTCTCGAATGCGGGCGTGCTGGCGGGAGGTTCAGGTGCGATCGAGAACTTGCGTGTGCCAGATTGGCTCGCACCCTGGATTCCGCCCGAACTCGCTCTCGCAGTCACTTCCATGCTGTCCGCCTCGAGTCCGGCCATTGAAGCCGCTCTCAACCAGGCACCCGCCCTGGCGGGCGGCCTGTCGGTAGCGACCTGGACAGTCTGGGGAGTCGGTATCGCCCTGATCGTCATCCTGGGCCTGGTGTGCAGCCGGTTGATCACCGTACTGCGCCGTCGCACCTCCGTGTTTGCGGCGCCCTCCACGGGCCCGGTCGCTGCGGACTGAACAAGTCATCGGGAGTCCCTGAAGAACGCACCGGGTCGAGGGATCGCGCGGTCGATTGGGGCACGGTCCTCGACCTCGATCAGCACGACGGCATGACACAATTCAACGGGCGCAACTTAGCCCATGCGCCCACGGAGCTCCGTTCATGCCGCCCAGCCTGCCCCGCACCGCACCACCGCCCACCCGGCTGCAAAGCTGGCTTGCCAGCCCGCTTGTATACAACGGCATCCTCACGCTGATCATCCTGAATGCCGTCATCCTCGGGCTGGAAACCTCGCCTGCGGCGATGCGGGCTTGGGGCCCGGCGTTGGTGGCGCTGGACAAGGCCATCCTGGCCGTGTTCGTGGTCGAAATCGTGCTGCGAATCGTGGCGCATCGCGGCGCCTTCTTCCGCGATGCCTGGAGCGTGTTCGACCTGAGTGTCGTGGCCATCGCGCTGGTGCCGGCCAGCGGACCCTTCGCGGTGCTGCGCGCGCTGCGGGTGCTGCGGGTGCTGCGAATCCTGACCATCGTGCCGTCGATGCGCCGCGTCGTGGGCGGGCTGCTGGC
>Ga0316622_100002757_pt1 | contig 12297 bp, 8 predicted proteins | sample OWC_Aug_OW2_C1_D_FD_207646 | JGI IMG/M metagenome (GOLD analysis project Ga0316622, IMG submission 207646) | Wetland soil microbial communities from Old Woman Creek delta, Ohio, United States - OWC_Aug_OW2_C1_D5_C | ecosystem: Environmental > Terrestrial > Soil > Wetlands | place: USA: Ohio... | reverse complement strand
GGCGTCGCGGCGCTGCTGCTCCTGATGGCGGCGGCGCCGGCCTGGCCCCAGGAGGGCGACGACGGGGGGTCCGAGCAGCGGAGCTACCGCCTGTTCGGGACTTGGACCGTCACCTGGGAGGACAACGAGACCGCCGAGGACGATCCCGGCGGCGAGGCCTACCAGAAGCTCAAGAGCCTGCTCAACCTCAACCTGGTGTGGTGGAGGATGTCGGCAGGCGTCCAGCTGGAGTACCTGGACTACTCGGAGGCCGAGCTGGTCGACCCCGGTGACCTCGACCGGCTGCGCGAGGGCTTCGAGCTGCGCAAATATTGGATCGAGTACCTGAGCGACCCGTTCGACGCCCGGCTGGGCACCTTCTTCACCTCATTCGGCCACGGCATGACGCTCTACGTGCAGAAGAACGACGTCGTGGGTTACGACGAGCCGATCCACGGCGGGACCGCGACGCTCAACATCGGGCGGCTCGAGCTGACCGCCTTGGGGGGCGAGGTCTCCGAGCCGCTGCTGTCGAACCGCTTCGGCCGCGAGTTCGAGGACAGAATCTGGGGCTCGTCGGTGCGGATCGAGCTCCCGGCAGAGCTCTACATCGGTGGCTCGATCGTCGGCGCCGAGCTGCAGAGCATCTACCCGGGCCAGGAGGACGACGAGGCCGACGTCTGGGCCGTGGAGGCGGGCGGAGTCGAGCTCGGCGGGCTGCTCGACGCCCATGCCGAGTGGTCCGAGATCGAGCAGACCGAGCGCGGTCGCACCGAGGGCGGCCACGGCGGCTACCTGGCCCTCTCGTCGACCATGGGGCCGGTGACCGTGCTCGGCGAGTACAAGGACTACTGGAACTTCGAGTACCGCTACAACAACCCGCCGACCGCCGGGTCGACGCTCGAGCAGTACACCCACGCCGACGTCAAGGGGCCGCGGCTGATGGTGACCGGGGACATCCTGAAGACCGGCACCCGGCTGTACGGCAGCTACGGCGATTTCAACACCCACCGGGACGAGGACTCGCTCGGCGGAACCGAGGGCGACCGTGCGCTCGAGTGGTACGCCGGGGTGGAGGAGACGGCCGGGTCGGTGTACCTGGAGGCGAGCTACTTCAGCCGCGACTGGAAGGACCGCGGGGTCACCGAGGAGCACCTGATCGCGGACGTCCACGTGGCGACGCTCGGTGGCCGGGGCGACGTTAGCTTCGGCTACGACTCCCGTTTGGAGGACCTCGGCCACGCGACCTCCGACCTCGACCGCGCCTATCTCGGGTTCTCCGTGTCGCCCTATGGCTCGGTCACAGCGCGCTACGCCCGCGACGACAAGAGCAGCGTGGGCTCCGAGGACTTCTGGGGAGGGGAGGTCGAGTTCTTCCCGATCCGCGACATCACCCTAGCGCTGTTCGTCGGCAGCGACCCCGGCGGGCTGGTCTGCTCCGGCGGGCAGTGCCGGATCGAGCCGCCCTTCGAGGGCATGCGCGCCCGCTTCGCATGGCGGTTCTGAGCGCCGGCGCCCGTTTCAAGACGAAGTCTCAAAATTAGCACGGAAGCCGGGAAGAGTATTCCTGCTCGCCAATTTGACCATAGACTTCACCGGAGCTCGCCGCTATCATTCGAGCGGGCGCCCTGAGGTCCGGGCAGATCCCGGCGCAAGAGGCGATCGACACACCGGGAGGGTGAGGAGGAGCATGACACCGGCGACCACGAACCGTTGCGTTTTCGCCACCGCGATGCTCGGCATCGCGCTGGCGGTGATGATGGCCATGCAGGCACAGGCGGCCGAGAGGGTGGTCCTGGCCGAGTACTTCACGAGCAACTTCTGAACGGCCTGTCCGACCACGGGTCCCGTGGTCTCCGACCTCTACGACACGTACGGCGACCAGCTCGCCGTCGTCGAATACCACGTCTTTGAAGACGGCTTCGACGTCCCCTGGGGGCAGGAGCGGCTGTCCGACTTCTACTCCGGGTGGTGCGGCGACGTGCTGCCGATCGTCATGTACGACGGATACTGGTTCTATTATGAGGCCCGCGACCTCGCCGACGGGCTGCTCGACCGGCTCGGCGAGCCGACCGACGTCACGATCGAGCTGACCGCCCGTGAGGACGGCGCGGCGGTGTGGACGGTGATGGCCGAGGTCTGCATCGAGCCGTCTGGTGCGGACAAGCAGATGCGCATCTACACCGTCGACACTCTCGACCACTGGCCGGACGACCCCTCGTACTCCCGCAACACGCTCCGGCAAGCGGCGGACACCCAGGACGTCGACCTCGACGCCGGCGAGTGCGCGGTGGTGGAAAGCACGTTCACCTTCGACGACACCAGCTGGAGCCGCCAGGAGGACATCCGGATCGTCGTGTGGGCTTCGGAGACCGCGAACGTCGGGCCGGCCAACGTCTACCAGGCGGCGCAGATGGCCTGGCCGTTCCCGCAAGCGGGGAGCGCGGAGACGGAGTACCCACGCGACTTCAGCTTCAGCCTGCCGCTCTACGACGGGGAGTGGAGCGCCTGGCTCGAGGACGCGCGGCCGGCGGCGATCCTCGCGAGCAGCGACGAGCAGCTCCAGGCCACCTACCAGGTGCTGTGCGGCGACACCTCCGGGCTGTACCCGGTCGGCGACCCGCCGACCACGGACCAGCCGATCCCTCAGGTCCGCGCCGACGATGGTGCGATCCCGATCTTCGCCGCTGGGTACGGCACCCAGGACGTGCTGCTCTGCGACTACTACGGCTTCGGGCAGTACCCCAACGCCAAGTGGGGCGTTCCGACCGAAGGGGGACCGGTCGAGGTCCCGGCCTGCTCCGGCATCGTCCGCCCGTCCGGCCCGGTCGGGCTCGAGGCGGACGGCTACCTGGTCCTGTACGAGGCCGCGACAGCGACCGCTTACGACTTCCGGCAGGCGACCACGGTCCGCTATGGCGAGTGCCAGAGCCTGGGCGCCGGGTTGTCTGGCGGCCGCGTCCTCGAGGCGGCGCAGGCCGACTTCGGCGACATTCACGGCAGCGGCGCCAACTCGACCGGAGTGTGGGGCGCGCGCCCCGCCGGGACCCCGCTGCTCGCTGGCGCGATCCTGCCCGAGGACGTGGAGTCCGGCGACATCGCACACGCCCTTGCGGTGGCGATCCCGGGCCTGCGCAACCTCGGCTCCGACCCGGCGAGCCCGCTCGCGTCCGACGTCGTCTACCCGGCCTCGACCACTGACGGCGACCGCTACAGCATCAACCCCGACGCCCTCGCGGCCGGGCAGCGGCTGCGCCTGAAGGCCACCGTGGTCGACGCCGACGGCGACGCCATCAACGAGCAGTGGCTGTCGCCGATCACGAAGATGTTCCTGAGGGCGCTGCGGCGCTACGGGGCCTACGTGGTCGACACCGCCGACGGCTTCTCCTTCTTCGCCGAGGACATCCACACCGCGGTGCTGGAACTCGAAGACGCTGACGTCAACACCTTGATCGGCCAGCCGGCTGGGACCGCGCTGCCGTCCGACAAGACCAAGTGGCAGCTGGTCATCGAGACGCTCAACCAGGAGCTCGCGGGGATCCCGTTTGCCGCCGGGCCGTGCGACCGGGTGGCGACGGCCGTCGAGACCGCCAACTTCGTCGTGGTCGAGCCTGCGGCCGCGCCGCCGGCGCCCGAAGGAGGGATGCGGCGCTTCCGCGGGCGGCTCATTGCCGGGACGCCGTAAGCGTTCGTACCGCATTGGCCTCTTGGGCAAGCGTGGTTGACCGAGGTGTCGCCGGACGGCCACTGCGGCACGAACGCTTCTGGATGCGCTGCGCGCATCACCAGGAGCTTGTGGGCAGAGGTCAACCGCAGCAGCCCCGTCAGGAGCCCGGTGATGGGCCTATGCACTCCACGCTTCTGGCCGAGACGGGTACGGAGACGGAGACGGACACGTGCGCGGGCGGAGCGAGGCTGGGGACCCGGCGAGCGTCACTGATCCGGGACGACCTCGAGCTCGTGGAGCAGCCCAGGCCAGCCCAGGTCCGAGAACCAGTGGACGCGCTCGTCGACCATGTCGACCTGGAGCAAGTAGCGGCCGGCCCGACGCGGCGCCCGCAGGTGCAGCTCGAAGTCGCGGCGGCTGCCGGGCGGCATCACCCCGGCCTCGAGGCCGGCGCGCGCGATGTCGGCGGCGGGACCGCCCGGAGTCCGGAACACCGCGATCGGGTCGGCAGGCGGCACGGCAAAGGGCCCGATCACTCTCGCGCCGAGCCGTACACCGCTGGTGCGGCTGTCGGTCATCCGCCAGGTGTCGGCGCCGCGGTTGGTGACGCGGACAACGAGCCGTAGCGTCTCGCCGGCGACGGCCGCCGCGGGGAGCTCGGAGAGCAGCTCGAGCTCCGCGTTGTAGGGCTCCGGGCAGTACGATTCGACCGCCCACCGCCGGAAAGAGGCCGCACCTTCCGGGCGGCCAGCGGCGGCCAGGTGGGCTGCGTAGGAAGCGAAGAACCGGTGGAGCGGGCAGGCGGTGGGGTCGCAGACGTGGCCGGTGCGCGGGGACATCTGACGCACCGCACGCTCGACTGGAGCGTCGGCGAGGAGCAGGGCCACCGCCGACGCCCATCCCGAGCGGTCCACGCCGCGCAGGCAGTGAAACAGGAGCGGTCGGCTGGCGTCGTCGAGGAGCCGGATCACCTGCTCGACCCGCGGCCGCCCGGGCCACTCGTCGACGCTGAACGGGAGGGTGACGTGACGCACGCCGAGAGAGGTGCACAGCTCCCGTTCGGCGCCGACCCAGTCGTCCTCGGGGCCACTGCCTGTCAGGCTCACCACGGTGCGAATGCCGCTGCTCTCGATCAGCTGGCGCAGCTCGCCCCCGTCAAGTCGGCCGGAGCGCATGACCTCGCCCGGAAGCACCTCGAGCACGCGGTTGTCGGTGGCCATCCAGAGCATCAGCACGGCGAAGGCGAGCCCGGCTGCGAGCAGCGCACCCCCTCGCAGCAGCCGTCCCGGCGAGAACCGACGAGGGTCGGAGCGGCCGCGATGGCGGGCGGAGGCGCTGAGGGTATCGTGGTCGGTCATCGTCCGATGCTGCGGCCGGTCGGCTGCGAGCCGGCGCAAGCGAGTATAGTGCGGCGGCCGCTCCGGGATGGTACTGTTTCGGATCGGAGTGCGCCGGTGTCGCCCCGGCCGCTGGCAGGCAGGGGGCGCGACGTCGAGTCGGAAGGCGGGCCGGTGGCGTCCGGGAGTCTTGATGGCAGGAGTAGGTCCGTCCCCGAAGGTGCGGAAGGTGGCGCTGGGGGTGCTCCTCGGTGCCGTGGTGACGTTCGCCCTGGTGGGGGCTCCGCGGGCGGAGCGCGAGGCGACGGCGCCGCTACCGCCGTTCCCGCTCGACGAGTTCCTGACATATGACGTGCGCTACCTCGGGGTTCACTGCGGCACGATGACCCTGACCAGTTTCGTCGACGAGCGAAACGGGGCGCGGATCCCCCGCATCGAGATGGCGGCCCGGAGTTCGAAGTTCTTCGACGGCGTCTACCGAGTCCGCGTCCGCATTGACTCGGAGTACAGCGCCGAGCGGGGGTCATCGCTGAGCTACCACCAGTACGGCCAGGAGAAGGCCGAGCGCAAGGACGAGCTGTGGCAGGTGGACTTCGCGGCCGCCGAGGTGCGGCGGACCCGCGGCGCAGAGTCGAAGACCTTTCCCCTGCCCAGCCAGGGAGTGGTCGACCCGCTCACCTTCCTGTACCGGATGCGCGTCCTGCTGAAGGATGCAGGCGAGGAGGCGACCCTGGCGATGATGACCAGCCGCGGCGCCGTCGACACCGTGGCACAGGTCGTGGAGAAACGCGCCGTCAAGACCCCCTTCGGGAAACGGGACGTGCTGGTCGTGGTCCCACGCCCGGAGAACGAGGAGCTGTTCTCAAGGAAGGGCACGATGGAGATCTGGTTCGGCGCGGACGAGGCGCGACTGCCCTACCGGGTGCAGTTCGATCTGCCGTTCGGCAAGCTCGTGGCACGGCTGGAGAAGGTCGAAACCCGCGCCGGCGTCAACGACCTGCTGGCGCCGGAGGACGGCTGACCGGGCCGAGGTGTCGCGGCGACCGGAAGCTCGTCCGCCGGTCCAGACACCGCATGCCGCGCTCGTTTGCCGAGGCCCTCGCGGTCGGAGCTACGTCGCGGGCGTGACCCCCGCAACCGGGGTCATGGTCGTGTCGCCAGGCGGCAGCCGAGGCAGCGGTGGCAGGGTCAGTCGCTCCCCGGGATAGATCGCGGTCAGGGTGTCGCCCACGATCTCGAGCGCCGCCGGCCGGCCGCCGTAGACCTCCTTCAGCATTCCGGTGTCGATGATCAGCACCCGGCCCGAGAAGCGAGACCGGATGCAGCCGTCGGCCTGCGGGTAGTGGCCGACGACCTGGCGGGCAACGCCGAGACCGTCGAGCAGCCTTGCGACCTCCGCATCGTGAGCGAGCTCGTCCCACGTCGAGAGCCCGCGAAACCAGACCGGACCGTCGACGCTCATCACGTACCAGCCGCTCCAGTTCAGGTTGAGACGAGTGGCGCGAATCACCCGCTCCGGCGGCACCGTGCCGGGCTCCTGGGCCTTGATCCATTCGAGCTCGCGTCGTGCCTCGCCGATGAGCTCATGCGCCGAGCTCCAGGGTAGGGCGAGACCCTCGGAGACCATCCACGCCCGGGTCGCGTCGAAGGTGGCGAGCTCGGCAGCAGCCTGGCGATTGACCTCATCGATGCCGAGGCCCTCGAGCGCGGGTCCGTAGCCGCCGTGGATGAACAGCGTGTCACCGAGGATCACCGCCACCGCCCGCTGCCGGAGCCAGGCACCGTAGCGTCCGCTCGGGCCGAACGCCTCGCTGTACTCGACGAAGCCGGCAGGGTGCATCTCCAGCCACTGCTCCGCGGCCTCGCCGGTGACCGTCGGATCACCACCCACGTCGGTCATTCTCCGGCGCCACAGCTCGCGAAAGGCGGCCAACGCGTCGGCCCGGCGCTGCTCGCTGTGCTCGTCGGTGAAGGAGGCCCAGGCGTCGCGATTGACGTCGCGCGTGATGCCGAGCAGGTTCATGGCCTCGTGGTTGCCGAGGAGGGCGATGACCCGACCTCCGGAGCTCGGCGCCTCGGCCTCGAGGCGCATCAGCAGCTCGAGCACCTCGCGTAGCCGTGTGCCGCGGTCGAGCAGGTCGCCGAGCTGGACCAGGGTCGCTGCGCCGCCCGACCAGTGGCCGGCCGCATCCACGATGCCTGCCTCTTGAAGTATCGAGACCAGGCCTTCGAGGTCGCCGTGGACGTCGCCGACCGCGACGATCCGTTGTGGCCCGGAGGCCGCGCGATCGGCACCGCGAGAGGATCCCGGCGCGGCAGCCGTAATGATCACGGCAACCGCGACTGCCGCCCACCGGCGGCTGCGGCTCCGCATCGTCGGCGTCACTGGAGCCCGACCGGCACTTCGGCGGTGGCGTGGGTGAGTTGGCGGAACAGCGCGCGCACGATGTCGATGTTGGTGGCGAGGAGGTCGAAGAAGTCGTCGGCCTCGATGACCAGTGCCCGCGTCTCCGTGGCCGCGGTGGCATCGCGGGACCGCAGCTGGCCACGCAGGATGTCGATGACCCCGAAGGTCTCCCCGGCGCCGCGGCGCAGCGGGTCGCCGTCCGCGATCGAGAGGTCGACCTTGCCGTCGACGATGCAGTAGAGGGCATCGGGTGGCTCGTGGCGCTGGTAGACGATGCCGCCCGGCTCGAAGGAGATCTCGCTCGCGATCGAGGCGAGTTGAAGCACCTGCTCGGCGTGGCAGGCGGCAAACAAATCCACTCCCTGCAGCAGGACCACCTTTTCGATGAGCGCCATCTTCTTCATGTTGGCCGGCCCTCCAGGCGCAGCGCCCTCGGCAAGCGGGGGAGCCCCGGGCTCCCTCTGCAACCCGAGCTTGGCGGCGACCCATTCCGCGGTCTCGCGGAGGATCGGGTTCGAGGTGAGAAGGCCGAGGTCGCGGACCTTGCGAAAGTACTCGGCGATCCTCTCGGTGTAGACGGTGTGAACGGCGGCAAAGGCGAGCAACCCGCGAGGGTCGGTGACGGCGTCGGGATCGAGCAGCCGACCGAGGGTCTGCTCGGGCGTCTCGATCGTGATGCCGAACAGCTGAGCGGCCCGGCGCAGCTTGTCCTCGACCGGCGCGTCGTCGATCACCGCGAAGACGTCGCGGCGCACCCCACCGGTAAGCGAGTTGTCGAGATACTCGAGAGCGGTGGCCCGCAGCCCCTGCTGGCCGCTGCCGAGGCTGCGGAAGGTGGCCTCGACGTCGCGGGGGGGGTGGATCAGCTTGAGCAACCTGAAGATGTTCTCGACCGCGGTGGTCATCCGCTGCGCGAGAACCTGCTGGAGCAGGGTCGGGACGCGGCTGGCACTCTGCCACTGCACGTAGGGGCCGTCGAAGCGCGCCTCGTGCCAGGACGAGACGGCCCACAGGTCGGCAAGGCTGCGTAGGTAGGCGAGGGCGTCGCGCCGTAGCTCGTGGGCGACAGTGTCGGTCCTGATGTGGATTTCCGGGTGCCGCGTGCGCAGGTAGGCGAGGGCCTCGATGACGTTCCTCCGGATCAGCGGGTCGGGGGACGACAGGGCGTCGACTAGGCTTGTGACCGCGGCCGGCGAGTTGATTCTCGCGATCGTCATCGGCACCGCGCGGCGGACCCCAATCTGCTCATCCTCGGCGTTCATGAACAGCACCAGCGCCGAGATTGCGCGCTCGCCGTGGGCGACGACGGCGTCGCGCGCGAGCTTGCGGAGCCGGCGGTCGCCCATCAGGGAGATCATGATCGGCACGTACAGCGGATTGGGGCCGTCGCGCTCCAGCCGCGCCCGGACCGCCGCAATTGCCTCCCGGACCACCGAGCGGTCGGAGTCGTAGAGGAGTTGGACCACGGAAGCTGCGGCCACCGGCTCGCGAATCTCGGCCACCGCGCGGGCGGCCTCGATCCTGGTCGCAGGGTCCGGCGAGGCGGCTAGCTCGTTGAGGACGGCCTCCGCCCGGGCGGCGATCCCAGGGTCGTCTGCCCCGGCGAGCGAGGCCACCACCGCGGCGCGGGTCCGCGGGTCGGGGTCGTCGAGCTTGGGCAGCACGATTGCGAGAGCGTCTCCGCCCTTGAGGGCGACGAGGGCCTGGATGGCCGCCGTACGGACCTCGAGGTCGGGGTCCGCGATCGCGCGTTCGACGAGCGGTATCGCCTCGCTGCGACCCGCGGCGGCCAGGATGGCGAGCGTTTTGCGCCGCACCTGCGGGCTCTCGTGGTAGAGCAGCAGCGGGGGCACGAGCCGGTGCTGGCCGCTGACAGCTAGCAGCTCGAGGCTGTGCAGAACCTGGCGGGAGTCGGCGCTGCCGAGAGCCTCCACCAGCGTGGTGATGGTCGTGACGTCACCGGCGTCGACCACCGGCATCTCGTCCATCACTCCGGAGCGCAGCCCATCGCGGAAGGCGAGGACGTACTCGCGGCGGGCCAGGGCGGTGACCCACAGCCAGATCACCACCAGGACCACGGTCGCCCAGCCTATCTGCACCGGACCGACGATGTGGTAGGCCACGGGAAGCAGCAGGAGGGCGGCGGCGCCGCGGCCCACCCGCTGCACGAAGAGGTCGATGAAGGCTTTGGCCTGGAGGCGCAGCGGAGACGGCACCGGCATGAACAGCAGTTCGCGGCTTGACTGCTCGACCGAAAGCCGGAATCCGGTTTCGGAGAGCTTGAGGATGTAGGCGGCCGCCAGGGGCGCGAGCGTCAGCGGACCGTAGGCGAGGAGCAGCAGCACCGTCGACGCGGCGACCGACGTCGGCAGCACGCGTAGGCCGGCGGCAACGCCGAGGCGGCGGTGGATGCGCTGCGTGAAGAAGATCTGGAAGAGGAAGGCGAGCAGCCCCATGACGCTGTAGAAGTTGCCGAAGACCGTGGTCAGCTTCTCCAGGCCGCCGGTCTTGGTGGCAGCCTCGACTGCCCACTTGAACTGCAGGTCCACGATCTGGTTGACGGCGGTGGCGATGAACATCAGGGCGCCGATCAGCAGCAGCAGCCGTGATCCCTGCAGTGCGCGCAGCCCGCTGCGGGCACTGCGGATCTCCTCCAGGGTGCCGTGGCGGCGATGGGCCGGGGTGAGCAGGGGGTGAACACGCTCGAGCAGCCCGACGAACACGACGACGACCAGCGAGAGCCCGGCCGCGGCGAGCAGGGCGGCTCTCGTGCTGAACGCGAGGCTCATCAAGCTGGCGATCTGACCGCCCGGAACCGCGCCGAGCAGGCCACCCGCACCGATGAAGGCGAACAGCCGCCGCGCCTGGCGTGGATCGAGGCGATGGTTGGCATACGACCAGTACTGGCTGAGACCAATGCCGAAGGCGATCGCCGTCCACACGTAGAACGCGACCGGGACCCAGGTGGAGTCGAGGTTGAACAGCCAGTAGAAGGTGAGCAGGGCGACGGCATGGATGACTGCCCACGACCCGATCAGGAGCCGCTGCGAGAATCGTACCGAGCAATGGGCGTACAGGATCAAGACCGGGAACGAGATGATTGCCACCGCGAGATAGGCGAACGGGAGCTGGGCGGCTCCGAGCGAAGCGATGTAGGTGGAGTCGCGAACGCTCTCGCCGACGGAGTGAATGGTGGAGAGCAGGAAGAAGTAGAAGAACAGGAGCCAGGCGGTGCCGCCTTCGCCGGGCCGGATCCCGAAGGCGGAGCCCGAGGTGAGCCGGCGGAGAAGGGGCGACATGGCTTCGATCTCGGCCGCGGCACCAGCGCGCCGCGGCCGCGGCGGAAGCCCCGGAGGTGGGGCATCAGCGAACAATCGCGCCCCCCTCCCCGACAGCGGCGCGACCCCCCGGCCGGCCGCCCTGCCGGCCGCGGCCTGCCAAGGACGGATCCGGGCGCACCCGAACGGTCATGGCAGACACGATAACGCCTCCGCGGCCGCGACACAACGAGGATCGAGGCCGCGCGGCGGCGCCCAGGGCCCCAAGGAGACGGCAGGGGGACGCGCCGCCATCGAACGGGTCGAGAGCCTCATCACTACTCCTGCACCGCCAGTTCGACCGGGTGGCAGTTCGCGCTGTAGCTCGCCGACAGGCGGTCGCCAAAGGGGTCGAGAGACGCCACGGTGGCCGCCGGCAGCACGCCGAGGTAGCCCCCGCCAATCATCAGCGCGACGACTGCGATCGCCACCGCGCAGCCGACCCCACATCCGGTGAGCCAACGTCGCGTGGTGTTTTCCATGGTCGACTCCGCTCCAGCGAACGGCGGTCCGAACCCGGTCAGCGTACGACGAACCTGGCCCAATGGTACGGGAGTCGGAGGCATCGCGACAGCTCTGGCGTGTCGCGCTATTGACCGAAGTATGATTGGAGGCGTGGAGTCCCGGCCGACGGTGGTACTTGCTGCGGCTGGCCGAATCCTGGTCACGCTGTCGTTGGCGATGACGGCCGTGCCGGCCCGTCCGGCAGTCGTGGCGTCGGCTGACGATGGCGCGGCCGGAGGCAGCGCAGTGGAGCGGCACTGTGCCGCCGAGCTGCAGGCGGCCTTTAACGCCCTTGATGCCGGCGACGCCGAGCGCGCCCTCGGCCACTACCGCGCCGCCGTCGGCATGGCCACGACCGATGCCCTTCGCTTCCAGGCGCTGCTCGGTCTCGGGTCGACCTACGCGGCGCTGCAGCGATACGACGAGGCCTTGCCCGCTCTCAAGCGCGCCCGCAATCTCGTCCCGGAGAGCGCGGACGTCTGGTACACGTTGGGATCGGTCTACGCGGCGGCCGGGCGGACCGAGGACGCGTTGCGAGCGCTGGGGGAGGCGGCACGCCTGGACCCCGGGCTCGCGGCCGCGCACGCCGACCGCTGTCTGCTGCTGTCGAAGGCTGGCCGGCAGAGTGAGGCGGCCGCCGCGTGCCGGAGCGCGGTCGCGGCAGACGACGATCATGTGCCGGCATGGATCGGTCTCGGCGTGGCCTCCTACCAACTGGGCGCGTACGAAGAGTCATCGGCGGCGTTCCAGAAAGCGCTCCGGCTCCAGCCCGACAGCGGGAGGGCGTGCTACGGCCTCGGGCTATCACTGCTGTTCGCGGGGGACCGGGAGGGCGCCATCGCCCAGTACGTGCGGCTCAAGGACCTGGATCCGGCGCTGGCGCAGGACCTCTATCGGAGGATCTTCCCTTGATCGGCGGGTCAGGACGATGACGGCGGGCGGCCGAGGTCCTCGAGTGGAGGGCGGGGGTGGCCTGGCTGGCCGGCAGGCGTCCGACCGGCGCGAGGAGGCGTGCGGCGCCGCCGGCGGACGCATCGACCTGGGCGATGCGCAAGGCTCCGTCCTCAGCCAGTTCGATCGCGTGAC
>Ga0316622_100002756_pt1 | contig 12299 bp, 8 predicted proteins | sample OWC_Aug_OW2_C1_D_FD_207646 | JGI IMG/M metagenome (GOLD analysis project Ga0316622, IMG submission 207646) | Wetland soil microbial communities from Old Woman Creek delta, Ohio, United States - OWC_Aug_OW2_C1_D5_C | ecosystem: Environmental > Terrestrial > Soil > Wetlands | place: USA: Ohio... | reverse complement strand
AGGTACTCATAGCCCCGGTCGAGATCCCTCTCTCCGAGGCCGACCGCCTTGTAGCCAAGGCGCTTCATCCCCTCCGCGAGAGCCCGCGTCTTGACCTCCCCCTGGGCCATGGGGACGTCGACGAAGTTGCCCGTGTCGACGAACAGATAGGCGCTGTCCGGGAAGGTTCGCTTCCAGATCACCGAGTAGCCGGCCCGCCGGGCCAGTCCCCCCGAGGGGTGGCTCGTTCAGCCGCAGGGGTCTATGTAGCCGACCACATCCCCCGTCGCGAACACCGTCAGGGCGGGAGCGGGCCCGCCCGGCACCAGGGCCCCCTGCGGCACCTGCTCCGGGGTCGGGCTCTTCGGGGGTTCGCCGGGCCGCGCCTGGACTGCGGCCGGCGGCTGGGCCTGCGGCCCTGCCAGGAGGAATCCCACGACGCCCAGCAGAAGTGCCGTTGCTACAGATCCTGCAAGGACTGGCCGCCCTGCGACAAAATCCTTCACTGGCGCTCCTCCGCTGGACGATGAGCCCGCTCAATCCTTTCGCTCGCGCCGGACGACGGAGACCCGCGGGAGAATCGAGCCGGGAAAACGATTATACGGTCTGCCCGGAGGCTCGACAAATCGCCCGGGCCGCGCCGTTGGTTCTCGCCTCGCGTTCTCCTCGCAGGCGAGCCCTGCTTCGCCGCGCGGGGGTTCCCTTCGAGACCCTCCCCGCGCGGGCCGACGAGCGGCCCCGCCCCGGAGAGCCGGCCGAGGCCGTGGCCCGGAGGCTGGCCCTCGAGAAGGCACGCATCGTCGCCCGAGGCCTGCGCCGCGGCCTGGCCCTGGGTGCGGACACCGTGGTCGTCCTGGACGGGCGGCCGCTCGGCAAGCCCTCGTCCAGAACCGACGCGCGCCGGATGCTGCGGCGCCTGTCCGGGCGGACGCATCGCGTTGTCACCGCGCTGGCCCTCGTCAGCGCGGGGGACCGCGCTCGGGTGGCAGGCCTTGCCCGAAGCTCGGTCAGGTTCGCTCCCCTCCGGGAGCGCGATGTGCGCCGTTACGTCGCCTCGCGCGAGCCGATGGACAAGGCCGGCGGATATGCGATCCAGGGTCGCGCCGGGAAGTTCGTCACGAAGGTCTGGGGCTCGGAGAGTAACGTCGTCGGCATGCCGATGCCCTTGCTGTCCCGCCTCCTTGTCCTCGCGCGCCGGCGCGGACTCCTCCGGCGCCGCCGCTGAAGCCCGCCGGCCCCTGGGGCGCGGGTGCCAGGGCAGATCTACACACCCGCGCGTTTTCGCTTCATAATCCGATACGGCAGCGCGTGCCTGCGGCATGGCGGCGCGGGACGCGGCTGCCGGTCCGCTTGATCGGGCGCCCCGTGGCAGGGGGCGTCCTCCCTATCCGCCAGGTACGGAGACCATGCACAGCTTCGACGACCGAGAGCTTTTCCGCCTCCATCCCGACCGCTTTCATACGCGCCACATCGGCCCCCGTGACTCCGACATCGCCCAAATGCTCTCCCTCCTCGGCCTGAGGTCACTGGACGAGCTCGTGGACAGAACCGTGCCTCGCGCGATCCGCCTCGGCCGGCCTCTCCACCTCGAGCCGGCATCGACCGAGCGGGAGACCCTCGAGGATCTGGCCGCTCTCGCGGGGAGGAACGAGCCGTTCCGCTCGTACATCGGGCTCGGATACCACGGATGCATCATTCCGTCCGTGATCCAGCGCACGGTTTTCGAGAACGCGGGCTGGTATACCCAGTACACGCCGTACCAGGCGGAGATCGCCCAGGGGCGCCTCGAGGCCCTGCTCAACTTCCAGACGATGATCGGCGACCTGACGGGCCTGGAGATCGCCAATGCCTCCGTGCTGGACGAAGGAACCGCCGCGGCCGAGGCCATGACCCTCTGCCGCAGGGCGCTGGAGCGGAAGGCCCGGGGGAACGCGTTCTTCGTCTCCGCCCGCTGCCACCCGCAGACGATCGCGGTCGTCCGGACGCGAGCCCGATCGCTCGGGATCGAGATCGTCGTGGGCCGTGATGAGGACTACGGCTTCACCGACCCGATCTTCGGCGCGCTGCTGCAGTACCCCACGACTGACGGGGAGATCCTCGACTACGGCCCCTTCTGCGAGCGGGCCCACCGGGCCGGCGCGCTCGTCGTCGTGGCAGCGGACCTGATGGCGCTGACGCTGCTGCGCCCGCCGGGGGAGTTCGGCGCCGACGTGGTGGTCGGCAGCAGCCAGCGGTTCGGCGTTCCCCTCGGCTACGGAGGCCCCCACGCGGCGTTCATGGCCACCCGCGATGAGCTCAAGAGGCAGTTGCCGGGGCGCATCGTGGGTGTCTCGAAAGACTCGGCCGGGAGGCCGGCCATCCGCCTGGCCCTTCAGACACGCGAGCAGCACATCCGCCGCGACAAGGCCACGAGCAACATCTGCACCGCCCAGGTCCTGCTGGCCGTGATCGCCTCGATGTACGGCGTCTATCATGGCCCCGAGGGGCTGCGACGGATCGCGAGAAGGATCCACCTGCAGACCGGCGCGCTCGCGGGGGCTCTCGGGACGCTGGGCTGCGCCAGACGGGGCGTGCTGTTCTTCGACACGTTGAAGGTCTCCCCGGGACGGCTGCCCCCGGCGCAGGTCCTCGAGAGCGCGCGCGAGCGGCGCATCAACCTGAGGCCCTACGACGACGGGGACATTGGCATCAGCCTCGACGAGACCGTCTCCGAGCGCGACCTGCGCGACATCTGCGAGTCGTTCGGCGCGGGCGCCGGCGAGACGGCACGCCTCGAAGTGAAGTCTGGGGGCGGCGCCCTGTTCCCACCCCCCCACTCGCGGACGAGCGCCTTCATGAGCCATCCCGTCTTCAACCGAGCGCATTCCGAGACCGAGATGCTGCGGTACATCAAGAGGCTCGAGGCGCGGGATCTTTCGCTGACGACCTCGATGATCCCGCTCGGCTCCTGCACGATGAAACTCAACGCCGCCGCGGAGATGGTCCCGATCTCCCATGCGGGGTTCGCCTCGATCCACCCGTTCGTCCCCCCCGGCCAGGCGGCCGGGTATCAGGAGCTCGTGGGGCGCCTGGAGAGATGGCTCGCGGAGATCACGGGGCTCGGAAGCGTCTCGTTCATGCCCAACGCGGGCTCACAGGGGGAGTACACGGGCCTGCTGGTCATCCGCGCGTATCACGAGTCCCGGGGAGAGGGAAGCAGGGACGTCTGCCTCATCCCCGTCTCCGCCCACGGGACCAACCCGGCGAGCGCCACCATGGCCGGCATGACGGTGGTGATCGTGGCCTGCGACACCGAAGGGAACATCGACCTGGGCGATCTGCGGGCCAAGGCCGAGGAGCACCGCGCCCGGCTGGCGGCCTTGATGGTGACCTATCCCTCCACGCACGGCGTGTTCGAGGAGGACATCCGCAGGATCTGCGACGCCGTGCACTCCGCCGGGGGACAGGTCTACCTCGACGGGGCCAACATGAACGCGCTCGTCGGCCTGTGCCGTCCGGTGGACCTGGGCGCCGACGTGTGCCATCTCAACCTGCACAAGACGTTCGCGATCCCGCATGGCGGCGGCGGGCCGGGCATGGGCCCGATCTGCGTCGCCCCCCACCTCTCCCCTTTCCTGCCGCGTCATCCCCTCGCGCCGGTGGGCGGGGAGCAGGGCATCGGACCGGTTTCCGCCGCGCCTCTTGGCAGCCCCAGCATCCTTCCGATCAGCTACGCCTACATCGCGATGATGGGGCCGGACGGGTTGAAACGGGCCTCGGAGGTCGCGATCCTGAACGCCAACTACATCGCGCGCCGCCTCGACGCGCACTTCCCCGTCCTCTACAAGGGAAGAAACGGCTTCGTCGCCCACGAGTGCATCCTCGACCTGAGGGGCTTCAAGGACTCGGCGGGAGTCGAGGCGGAGGACGTCGCCAAGCGGCTGATGGACTACGCCTTCCACGCCCCGACGATGTCGTGGCCCGTTCCGGGCACGCTGATGGTCGAGCCCACCGAGAGCGAGCCGCTGGAGGAGCTGGACCGCTTCTGTGAGGCGATGATCTCGATCCGCCAGGAGATCAGGGACATCGAGGAGGGGCGCGCGGACCGGACCGTCAACCTGCTGAAGATGGCCCCGCACACGGCCGAGGCGATCGCCTCCGATGCCTGGGACCGCCCCTATTCCCGGGAACGCGCCGCCTTCCCGATGGCCTGGCTGCGTCGGAACAAATTCTGGCCCGCCGTGGGCCGGGTGGACAACCCGTACGGCGACAGGCACCTCATGTGCCTCTGCCCGCTGCCCGAGGAGCACGCGGAGACGGCGCAGAACGGCTGAGTGAGGAGCGGGATGCGGAGCAGTCAGTGCCCCCCGCCGCCCTCGACGTAGGCGCTGTAGGTCGCGGCGTCCATCAGGCCTTCCAGCTCCTTCAGATCGCTGAGGCGCATCTTCGCGACCCACCCTTCGCCATATGGATCACGGTTGACCGCGTCGGGGGCGTCGCGAAGCGCCGCGTTGCCTTCGATCACCTCGCCACTGACCGGCGAGTAGACCTCGGAGACGGCCTTGACCGATTCGACCGTGCCGAACTCGCCGCCCGCCTGGACCTTCAACCCGACTTCGGGGACCTCGACATACACGATGTCGCCCAATTCCTTCTGGGCGTGGAAGGTCACGCCGATCGTTCCCACGTTTCCATCCACCGCCACCCATTCGTGTTCCTTCGAGTAATAGAGCCCCTCTGGATACATCGAACTCCTCCGTGGCCAAAGGCTGGCTATTTGCCGCGCTTGTAAAACGGCGTCGGAACGACCTGCGCCGCGGCCGCCTTCCCTCGAATCATGACATCGAATCTCGTCCCGGGCGTGTCGTGCCCCACTGGCAGGTACGCCAGGCCGATGTTCTTCTTCAGAAACGGCGCGAACGTGCCGCTGGTGACTGCCCCCGATTCACGCCCCGCGACGACGATGGGATACCCGTGGCGGGCCACACCCCTGTCGAGCATCTCGAAGCCCACCAGCCTGCGCTTGATCCCCTCGGCCTTCTGCCGGACGAGCACCTCCCGCCCGATGAAGGCCCCCTTGTCGAAGCTGATGATCCACTCCAGATCAGCCTCGAGAACCGTCGTCGTGGCGTCGATATCGTTTCCATAGAGCGCCATCTTGGCTTCCAGCCGGAGCGTGTCGCGCGCCCCCAGCCCGACCGGAACCAGCCCCTCCCCCCTGCCGGCCTCGAGGAGCCGCCGCCAGATGCGGGGCGCCTCCGCGGGCGGCAGGTAGATCTCGTAGCCATCCTCGCCGGTGTACCCCGTGCGCGCGATGATCGCCTCGGCGCCCTCCACGGCGGCCCGCGTGAACCGGTAACGCTTCAGGCCCCCGGGGGCCTCGCCGGCGAGACGCGGGAGCACCGTCCCGGCCAGGGGCCCCTGGAGGGCGAGGAGGGCATAGTCATCCGTGCGGTCGAGGACCTCCGCGTCGAAACCGTCCTCGCGAGCCTGCGTCCGGATCCATCCGAAGTCCTTCTCGCAGTTCGACGCGTTCACGACGAGCATGTAGTGACCGGCGCCGATCCTGTGGACGAGCAGGTCGTCCACGAAGCATCCCCCCGGCGTCATCAGAGCGCTGTAATGCGCCTGCCCGTCGACGAGGCGCGCGACGTTGTTGCATGTGATTTTCTGGAGAAGCTCGAGCGCCTGCGGCCCGCGCACGTCGATCTCCCCCATGTGGCTGACGTCGAACAGGCCGACCTTGGTCCGGACGGCGACGTGCTCCTCCACGACACCCTGGTACTGGACCGGCATCTCCCACCCGGCGAACGGCACGATCCGGGCCCCGGCCTCGACGTGGCATTCGTAAAGGGGGGTTCGTCTCAACGTGTTCTCTGTCGCCAACGATCTCTCCTTGAACGGGGCGGGCGCGGCCGGAAGGCCACTGCGGCAGCCCGGGCACGCTAGCACGCGCCACAGGAAGGGTCAAGACATGGACACATCTCAAAGGGGACGTCTCCCAAACCCCCCTTTTGGGGACACCAATCTCAAAGGGGACGTCTCCCGAAACCCCCTTTCGGGAGACGTCCCCAATGGGCAAGAATCAGGGGCGTCATGAAGGTGGCCGTCGTCGGTGGAGGACCCGCCGGCTCCGAGGTCGCGGCCGGCCTGGCAAAGGGCGGAGCGGAGACGTTCCTCTTCGACTCGTCCTTCGACAGGGAGAAACCCTGCGGGGGCGGGGCGCCATGGCGCTGCGAGTCCGAGTTCCCGCACCTGATCAGCGAGGACATTCCCTGCACCACGATCAGACGCGTTCTCTTCGAGGCCCCATCCCGGGCGGTGGCCGTGGTCGAACTCCCCCACCCGCTGAGGATCTTCAGCCGCCGGACGCTCGACTCGCGCCTGGCCGCGCGGGCGGCGCGCGCCGGTGCGACGCTCGTCGAGGAGAAGGTCGTCTCGGTGGGAGTCCTCCCCGGCGCGGGAGCCACGCCGGGCGAGGATCGCCCGCGCCGCCGCCTCCGCCTGCGCACCGCTTCCGGGCGCGAGGAGACGTTCGATCACATCGTGGGGGCCGATGGCGCCCGTTCCGTCGTCCGGCGGATGCTCGCCTCTCCTTTCCCCGCGGGGGACCTGACGCAGACCGTTGGCTGCTACTTGCCCGGCCGCACCGACGACACGGCCCGGATCTCCTTCGCGGAGGGGCTCAACGGCTACCTCTGGTCCTTTCCGCGCACCGACCACCTGGCCGTGGGCGCATGCGCGCCTCTGCAATCCATCGCGGCGTCCGATCTCGGGACGATCCTCCGAAGCTTCCTCGAGCGCCTCGGTCTCGGGCTGGATCTGCCCCCCCTGCCCTTCTGCAGCGCGCTGGTGCCCACTCTCTCGCCGGAAGGGCTCGCCGCGAACAGGATCGCCGGGGAGGGGTGGTCCCTCGTGGGGGACGCGGGCGGCCTCGTCGATCCGCTGACACGGGAAGGACTTCACAGCGCGATGAAATCAGCGAGCCTCGCGGCCGAGGCGCTGCTTCAGGAACACCCGGGAGCCTACGCGGGCCGCCTCCAGGCCCTCTTCGGAGAGGAGATGCGCTGGGCCTCTTCGAGAAGGGACCGGTTCTTCGACCCGGAGACGACCGAGCGGCTCGTGCGCATCCTCGATGGGTCCCACGCGGTCCGGGCGGTGATGGCCGACCTGGTCGCCGGCCGGCAGCGCTACCTCACTCTCAAGCGCCGCCTCCTGCGAAAGGCCGTCCCGGCCGCCTTCCAGATCGCCTGGAGGCACGTTCTGGGCGCGGTATAATCGCGGAGGTTGGACTCGGTGGCGAGGGGCGGCGGACGACGATTCTGAGGAGGGCTCCAATGGCGCTTTCGAGTGTGATCGGACGCGGCATCGGCACCATGGCTGGCACGGGGTGGCACCTGTTCCAGGCGGCGAACAAGATCGCGGCCGCGGGATCCGTGAGGCCCGCCTGGGCGCCGGCTCCTCTCCTTAAATCCGCCGAGAGGACGTTCCCCGAGCTCGGCTGGCCACGGGAGACCGTTTCGCTCTGCCCGACGTGCGTCAAGGAGGTTCGAGAGGACCTCCTTTCCGGAAGGATGAGCATCGAGGCGCTCACCCGCTCCGATGCGGGTCAGATCAAAGCCCGGATCATCGAGTCGGCCGGACGGATCCTGATGGTCAAGGACTGCCCGAAGCACGGGCACTTCGAGGATGTGCTGTCCATCGACCCGGCCTTCACACGGGTCGTCCACAATCGCTTCCCGGGGCGGGACTTCGCGATGGCTCCTGACACGTACCACGACCACGGAACTTCCAGGGTCCGGTACGGCCGGGGGGCGGTTCTCAACGTGGATCTCACCAACCGCTGCGACATGATGTGCGAGCCTTGTTTCACGGACGCCAACCAGGTCGGGTACGTCCATGAGCTGAGCTGGGAGGACATCAAGGCGATCCTCGACGACGCCCTCAAGGTCCTCCCGAGGCGTCAGATGTCCATCCAGTTCACCGGCGGCGAACCGACGCTGTCACCCTATTTCCTCGATGCCATCGCCTACGCCAGGACGATCGGCTTCGGCACCGTTCAGTGCGCCACCAACGGCATCCGCTTCGCCCAGAACGCCGAATTCGCGCGGGCGGCGGCGAAGGCCGGAATGCGTTTCGCCTACCTTCAGTTCGACGGCGTGACCAACGAGGCCAACGCGCACAGGAAGGTCACGAACCTCTTCGACGTGAAGAAGCGCGCCGTCCAGAACATGGGCGCGGCGGGGATCGACATCGTCCTGGTGACCACGATCATCAACACGATCAACAACGACCAGGTCGGGCCGATCATCCGCTTCATGATCGACAACATCGAGCACGTCGTCGCCGTCTCCTTCCAGCCGGTCTCCTTCACCGGGCGGGACGAGGACGCCGACGACGCGACCCGCGCCCGGTGGCGCTACACGACCTCCCACCTGGTCCACGACGTCAAGAGGCAGCTCGGCGTGACCGAGCCGCTGCGGGACTGGTCCCCGCTGTCGGCCTCGGGTCCTCTCTCCGATTTCATGGACCTCCTCAGGGGCGCCGGTTCTCCCTGGGGAACCCTTCATTGCGGCTGCCACCCCGACTGCGGCGCCGCGACGATGCTCCTGGTCAACGAGGAGACCAAGCAAATCGTGCCGCTTGCGCAGATCCTGGACACCGACGGGGTGTTCGACGACCTGAAGAAGATCACCGACGCCGCGCGCGGAGCGAGGGCCTCCGTGGCCCAGTTCGTCCTGTCCGTCGCCCGCCACATCCGATGGAAGGAGATTCCCGAGGGGCTGTCACCCATGGCCCTGGCGCGCGTCCTGGACGCCTACGTCGGCAAGCCGATGAAGCTGGCCCGCCAGCGCCGTTATACGTGGCGCATGGTGATGGTGGCGGGGATGTGGTTCCAGGACCTCTGGACCTACGACTTTCGCCGAACCGAGCAGTGCATCATTCCCTACGGGACGCAGGAAGGCGAGATCTCCTTCTGCGCCTACAACACCGGTATCGGCTGGCGGCAGATCGTCGAGAACGCCCACCGCACGGCGACGGTGGCGGACTGGTTCGCCACCAAGGGGCGCCATCCCGTCTACTCGGGCAACAAGGAGGTCCCGCTGCCGCCGCTCCCGGCCGCCGACCCGAGGCTGCCCGTCGTGCAGTCGCGCAGGGAGACGGCCGCCGCCGGATAGCAAGGGCGATCTTTCAGGCGGGCAACTCCTTCCCGCGGCCCCGGCAACACCAGCGGATTGCCTCGAGGCAACCGCCTCGCCTCGCTTTCTCTTTCGCACTCCCGCGCCTGGCGCCACATTCCACGGCACAACCGCCAGCGGCCGGTCTTCCCCCGACCCCCCCACCCGGGGCGCTGGCGGGCACGCGGGCGCCGGCAGGCTCGCTGCTCCTCCCGGCTCCCGCCCCTGACACCCGGCTCCCGCAGAGGGAGCCGGAGAGCGGGGAGCGCCGGAGAGCGGGCAACCCGTGGGACGCGGGCCCGGTGGGCCGGGGCCACGCCTCGCGGCCAGGCGGAGGAGCCATGAAGCAGGGAAACCCTCGATTCGGTTCTTACATCAAGTCTCTGCGGCAGGGGCGCAGGCTCACACTCGAGCGCGTCGAGGAGTTGACGGCACGGCTCGGAGACCCTGTGTCGAAGACCTACCTGTCACGCTGCGAGCACGGCCAGACGCATCCTTCCCTTCCGCGCCTCGAGGTCCTCGCCCGCGTCTACCGGATCCGCCTCGGCGAGCTCGCCGAACGGTTCGATGTGGAGCAGGAGCTGATCCGGAGGGACACCACCGATGCCGCGCCCGCACGAGCCGTCGTGGGACCGGGTCCGGGAGCCGTGGCGCCCGAGGAGGCCGGGCAGTGCTTCCAGGCCGTGGATGCGGCCGAGGAGGGAATCGAAGCCGCGAGGAGAGGCGACCCTCAGGGGGCCCTCGTGCTGTTCGACGCCTCACGGCGCCTGCTCCCGCCGCCGGCCGCCAAGCCGGCGGAGAGCGATGACTCCGGCATCCAGAGCCTCGCCGCCGAGCCCGGCGCCATGCCCGCTGCACACCCCGCCCCGGCGGCGCATCTCTTCCCCGATCCGGGAAGATTGGCCGCCGCCCGCTCCCGGCTGTGCCTCGCAGTGCTGTCCTCAAGCCTCGGAAACTTTCATCTTTGCAAGGATGAGGCCGAGTCTCTCGTCTGCGCCGAGGATCTTCCGGATGAGATCCGCATGCGGGCCGCCGTTCAACTCGCCCTGGCCTACAGGAAGCTGCGCCGTTCCACTCTCGCCCGTCTGGTCGTGACGGATCTTCTCTCGCGGGGCGATGCCCTCGCTCCGCGGATACAGGCCGACGCGCACTTCCTGATGGGGACGCTGGATCTCGACGCCGGCAGCCCGCGCCCCGCCCTGCTCCATCTACGCAAGGCCGTCTCTCTCTACAAGGTCGCCAACGACCAGACCGACCTTTGCCGCGCGTTGCAGGAGCTGGGGGAGGCCTACAGGCTCGGAGGCCAGCTGCCCGAGGCGATCGCCCGCTACCAGGAAGGCCTGATGATCGCCCGGCGCGCTGACATCAAGTCGCTCACGGCGGATCTGCTCTCTCACCTGGGAAGGGCGCATTTCCAGCGCGGCGCCAGCCCTGTCGCCCTGCGCTATTTCTTCGAGTCGAACGATCTTGCCCGCCGCGGGGATTACTTCGAGATCCTCTTTCGCAACCACTTCTATATGAGGGCGATCGCCAAATCGCAAGGGGACGAGTTCTCGCGCCGGGGCGCCGAGCGCTCTCTGCGGATGCTGCTGCCCCGCTGCGACCCCCTCACGGAGGAAGCCATCGGCTTTGCCCACGAGATCGGATCAAGCCAGCCGGAGGCAGAAGCCACCGGCGGGTCCGTCGCGCCTTCCCCGCCACTCGATGAAGCCGAATCCCCTCGCCCCGCCGTCAGTTTCAGGGTCGTGATCGGTGGGAGAAAACCCAGCTTTCCAGCGGGCACCTCCGGAGCTATTGGCGGGCCGGAGGGTCCTTCGGACGGGGGCCCGGATGAGTGTTCTTGACCCTGCGGGGCCTATCAGCTATAAGGATCGTCCTGCCGACGGCCGGCGTAGCTCAGCGGTAGAGCAGCTGATTCGTAATCAGCAGGTCCTCGGTTCAATCCCGAGCGCCGGCTCCAACAATCCCCGTGCGACGGTTGACGGACCGGCCCCCGGCGAGGGTGGCTCGGCCTGCCTCCAGCTCCGGCGGGCGATCTTGTCGTTGGACGAACCCGGGCCTATGTTTGAAATGATTTCCGATCGCAGTGGAAGGGGGCGCGGGATTGAGCGAAGTGATCTCATTCCACCCGGTCGACGTTGACCTGTTCGACGACCTGCTAGGCGCTCTCGCTGCAGGACGGAAGGTGAATCCGGATCCATTCCTGGATCGGGCCTGCAGGCTGCGCCGCACCTGCGCCGATGCGCGCCGCCACGCGAGGGGCGTGCAGCAGATCCTTGACGCCGCGGGCCCCGCGAAACCCCTGCCGGGCGAGGGCTGGATCCGGAACCTCCGAACTCGCCTCGAGGCCTTCGATTATCGTCCCGACGAAACGACGAGGCTCCTCTGCGGGACGGTGATGCCCGACCTCCACATCCACGGCAGGCCGTTCTTCATCACGGAGACATCCGCGGAGAAGGTCGCTGGGGCGGTCGACGCCTACTGCGAGAGCCGCGACTGGGCGTCCGTCGATCGCCTGGCCTGCGCGCAGCTGGCGAAGCTCGACCTCAAGCTGCCAGGCCTCCTCCAGCCGGTGGACGCGACCGCCCTTTCCCCCGACCTCCTCTACCGCAAGGATCTACTGGGCCTCCTCACGGCTCTCCACGATCTCTGCTGCGCAGCAAGGGAGGGCAGGGAGTGGGATCGCGTGGGGGAAGAACACAGGCCGGCGATCGAGGTGCTCTGCGAGGAGCTGCCGTGGCGATGCCTGTCGCTGCACGCCCGCGCGGTTCCGTTCTGGATCGCGCGGGACGGGGAAGGGCTCGAGACGCTCTGTCGAGAGGCCGGTCTGGAGTCGCCGGACGCACTCGTCCCCGCCCGGAGGCTCTTCGCGGAGGCCATCGGTGAGTTCCCCAGCCTCCAGGAAACGTTCCGCCTCGAGATCGATGGGCCGCGGCGCCTCGGAGCCTTCGCCGCGCCGCCGGACATCCCCCAGCTTCTCGACTTCCTGAACGCGTGCGGGGCGCGGCTGATCGCGGCGGCTGCGCAGCGCGGCGAAGGCCCCGCACGCACACTCCTTCTGCGGAAGATCAAAGAGTGCGCGACTTACGCGGCGAAGCATGGCTGGGGGTACCTTGAGTCCTCCGGCCTCCTGGCAACCGACCTGGAAGACGAGATTCCCGC
>Ga0316622_100002755_pt1 | contig 12299 bp, 15 predicted proteins | sample OWC_Aug_OW2_C1_D_FD_207646 | JGI IMG/M metagenome (GOLD analysis project Ga0316622, IMG submission 207646) | Wetland soil microbial communities from Old Woman Creek delta, Ohio, United States - OWC_Aug_OW2_C1_D5_C | ecosystem: Environmental > Terrestrial > Soil > Wetlands | place: USA: Ohio... | reverse complement strand
ACCTCGGACCAGCCGAGGCGGCGCAAGTTGAGGGTGGCGTCCCGGCGGCGCAAGCCGGCTGCGGCGCGCCAGAGGGCCGGGGCGAACGCCAAGAGAACCGCCCAAGGGATTACATTCCCCGCGGCCAGGGCGGGAATCAGGACGAGCAGGAGTCCATGATAGCCCAGGCACCACCAGCGCGCGAGGTTGGACGCAGACGTCAGGCCCTTTCGCTGAGCCAGCATCAGGCGAATTCGCATCCGCACATAGAACACCCCGCTGGCAAAAAAGAGCGCCAAGAGAAGCCAGAGCAACGCCCCGATCGGCTGCGCGCCGTTCACCGCGACTGCGTGGGCGGTGGGTCCGACCAGGGTCAGGCCGCCCGTCCCGATGAGCTCGCCCGGAAGACTGCGGTCGTCGCCCTCCCGGACAAAAAATGCCCGGAGAACCACGAAGCACGCCGCCGCCATGCCGAAGGGGAACAGGAACGTCATGTGGTAGAGCGTGAGGAGCGGCGCCAGGCACATTACGGCGCCAGCGGCATACGCGAAAAACCAGAAGAAGGCGCGCCCGCGTTCTTTGGAAGGTGCCCGGCTCCCTGCCGACCGAAGAATGAGAACCAGCGGTCCGTTTGCGAACGCGAGGCAGGTCACCGCGCCCAGCAGAAGAATCACGGGAGCGGTCAAGTGGCCGGCGACACCGACGCCCGCCAGGAAGGCACCATACAGCACAGCCCACGCGCCGTGTTCTCTCGGTGCGATGGGCCGACCGACTGCCTCTCCGAGGGCCTTACGGCTCATCCTCTCGATCCGCATGCGCCGAAGGCTATCCGTCTCCAAGGCAGCCGTCTGTGACTTAGGTCACATGCAACTGCGTGTCTCGCGCTCAACTCATTTCTTGCCCGCGAGCGCGCGGATGTAGTGGACCAAGCTCCATCGCTCCTTCTCGGAGATGCTCTTCCAACCGGGCATGGCCTCGCGCCCTTCGGAGATCTTCCAGAAGAGCTCTCCGTCGGTCTGCGCCTGGACGTTCTTATCGATGAGCGATCTGGGTCGAGGTTTCATGGCCGCGGCCGCCTCGCCGTCGCCCTTCCCGGCCTTCCCGTGGCAGATGACGCAATTCTCCTGGAAAAGCCCCTGCCCCAGCTTGACTCCCGTGGCTGCATCGACCGGATTCTTGGTTGTCTTGGCCGACGCCGGCGCCTTCCATTCACTTGCCGCCCAAGCCAACACAACCCCGCCAATCATCACGAGACTGATCGCAGCCAGGACCCTGTTTCCCATAATAAGCGCTCCACGTAAACGCGATTGCAGGGGTGCAGAGGAGATGGGGAGAAATATGACTTTGCTCCCCTGCTCCCCTTGCTATCCCTTCGCTGCTTTTTTCCGCCGCGAGACTCGCCGGGCCACGCGCAAGCCCACCCGCACGCCGTGTCGAATGGCCTTGGCTTCGATGGTCGCCCGGCGGACGACAGCCCGCCCTTTTTGCACGGCGCCCGGGCCGCCCGCTTCGACGTCATCCAGCCGGCTCTTGAGGTCGCTCAGGCAGGTCCGTGCGGCCTCGGCGGCGCGCTCCAATCCCGCCAGGGCCGTGCGACCCAGATCCCGCGCCGCCTCGACCTCCCGCTCCGCCTGTGTCAACAATCCGGCCAGCTTGGCCTGCACATCTTCGCCGGCCCGCTGTGCCTTGGCGCGCAGGACCAGGAGCTGGCCCTCCAATCGCAGAAGATGCCCCTCATACTCGCGCACCACCCCGCCCATTTGATGTCGTAGCCTTCTCACCTCCGGTGTCGCCATGGCCGCCTCCTCTCTGCCCTTTCTTGGCCGACGCGTTCAGCGGGTCGTCAAAATGTGACCACGCTTCTGGCCACCTCGCCCCGCTCCAGAGCTTCGTAGGCCTCGTTGATCTGCTCCAGCGGGTACGTCCGGGTCAGAAGTTCGTCGAGCTTCAGCTTCTTGGCGCGATACAAGTCCATCAGCTTCAGGATGTCGATGCGCGGCCGAGCGGACCCGTACAACGATCCCATGAGCACTCGGTCTTCCCAGGCCAAGGGAATGACCGGGATGGATACCTCGGCCGTCGTCGGCCCGATCCCCACCACCACGGCGACGCCCCGCCGTGCCAAGACATCAAAGGCCTGGCGCATCGTCACGGGAAGGCCAACCACCTCGAAGGCGTAATCCACGCCCCGGCCGCCGGTCAGGGCGCGGACCTGCTCCACCGCAGGACCCTGGGAGCCGTTGACCGTGTGCGTGGCGCCGAACTGCCTTGCGTATTCCAGCTTGTTGTCTTTGAGGTCGACCGCGATGATCATGCCGGCGCCCGCCAGGGCCGCCGTCTGGATGACGTTGAGCCCCACTCCCCCTGCTCCGAACACCGCCACGATGCTGCCGACCCGAACCTGGGCTGCGTTCACGACGGCGCCGAAGCCGGTGATCACGGCGCAGCCCAAGAGGGCTGCACGATCCAGGGGAAACTCCTTGGGGATTTTGAGGAGCGCCTTCTCGGGAATCACGGAATACTCCGAGAACGTGGAGACGCCGCCGAACCGCTTGATCTCTTTGCCATTCAGGCTGAAACCCGTCCCGCCGCCCGGCAGGGTGCCCGTCCGCCGGATCTCGATACCCGCCGTACAGAGAGCGGGCCGGCCGCCCGTGCAGTACTCGCACTCCCCGCAGCTCAGCCGCCACAACGGCACGACGTGGTCGCCGGGCTGTACGTCTTTCACGCCAGGCCCGACCGCGGTCACGATCCCGGACCCTTCGTGTCCCAGGATCGCGGGCAGCGGCGCGCTCAGGTCCCCTTTCATCACGTGCAGATCGCTGTGACAGACGCCGCCGACCGCCATGTGAACCAACACTTCGCCCGCCCGCGGATCCGCAACGTCCACCTGCTCGATCGAGAGTGTCCGCTTCCCTTCGAACAATACCGCCGCTCGCGCCTTCATCGTTCGGCCCCCTGAGTTTTCGGATGCTCGGTGTCTGCCCCCATACGTCGTTTACGCGCACGCACCCCTCCGGTGCACCTCCACTTCAATATCCGTTTCCTTCCCGGATTGTGTCAAGTAGTTTTCCACGCCGGCGCCGACGCCGCGCACCGGCAATTTCCCGGGGATCTCTTGACGCCTTGTCGCGCTCGGTGTTAGCTTTCGGCGCATATGAAAACCCGCGCCATGCAGATCCTGGATCGAGCCGGCGTCTCGTACGCAGTCCGTGAGTTCCAGGAGGAAGAGCTCGGCGCCGAGGAAGCTGCCGAGAAGCTCGGTCTTCCCCTGGCCCAGGTATTCAAGACGCTGGTCGTGCGGGGGGACCGGACCGGCGTGATCCTGGCCTGCCTGCCGGGATCGACCACGCTGTCTCTGAAGGCGCTGGCGCGCGCGTCGGGCAACAAGCAGGTCGAGCTGGTCGAGACGGAAGACATCCTGCGGCTGACCGGCTACATCCGCGGCGGCGTTTCCCCGCTCGGCAGTAAGAAGGCGTACGCCGTCTACGTGGATCAGAGCGCTCTGGAGCAGCCCCTGGTCAGCGTGAGCGCCGGCATGCGCGGCATGCAACTGCTCCTCGCCCCACAGGATCTCGTCCGGGCCACCCAGGGGACTGTGGCGCCGCTCGGCGATCCGATCGGATCGGGCGGCCCTCCGCAGCGGAGACGCCATGACGGATGAGCAGGCCCTCATCACCGCCTCCAAGGACGGCGACCCGGCGGCCCTGGACGCCCTGGTCCGGACCCACCAGAACCGAGTCTACGGCTTTGCCATGCGGATGTGCCGGAACGTCGAAGACGCCAAGGACATCCTGCAGGAGACGTTTCTCGGGATGGTCCGCTCGATTCGTGAGTTCCGAGAAGAAAGCAAGTTCTCCACCTGGCTCTACCGGATTGCCTCGAACGCCTGCCTGAAGAAACGGCGGCGCGGTGTTCACGACCCGACGCCCGAGCAGGAGCTGTCGCTGGACGAGTTGATGCCCCGACCGGATTCCGAGGGGCGCAAGCCGGAGATTGCGGACTGGTCCGACGACGCCGAGCGCGCCCTCCTCCGCGGAGAGCTGAGCGCGCGGATGGAAGCGGCCATTGACACGCTGCCCAAAGACTACAAGATCGTGCTGGTCTTGCGCGACGTGGAGGGGTTCTCCGCCGAGGAGACGGCCGAGATGCTGAAGCTCTCGGTCCCCGCGGTGAAATCCCGCCTCCACCGCGCCCGCGTGTTCCTGCGGCGCGAATTGGCCGACTATTTCCAGGAGCGCCCCGACGCCGCCGGGAAACCCTCGTGAGCTCGGCCCGCGCGGCGGAGCAGGCTGGGCCGCGCCCCGTCTGTCACGATGAACCCATTTTCGCGCGAATGGATCAAAACCAGTGAAGAGACCCCACACCGCTGACAAGGCCCATACAAAGGGTGCTCCCATGACGTGTCGGGAACTGTTCGAGCGCTTGTCGGAATACGTCGACGGTGAGCTGTCTCAGGAGATCTGCGAGGAGATTCGCAGGCACATGGACGGCTGCGATCCGTGCGTCAATTTCGCCAAGACACTCAAGAAGACGGCCGACTTGTGCCGCCGCCTCCCGTCCCGGCCCGCCCCGCCCGAGGTGGCCGCGGACCTTCGCCGCTTCCTCGCCGAGCACCTGCCGAAATCTCGCTGACCGTCCCGCGCCGGTCGGCTGCCAAAAAAGCAACGCACGCAGAGCGCTGTCTGCCCTGCGCGCGTGCCGCATCCGATGGAAACCCGAGAGGGGCTTCTGCTTATTTCTGGGCCGGATCTCCCGCGTATCCCAGAGCCTTCCAATTCAGGAGGCCGCCCCCCTCGCGATGGCAGGCCGTGCACTTGTGCGCGGCCTGCTTTGGCGCGACCATGTGGTTAACCTTCCAGTACATCACGGTCTCGACGAAGTCATACTGCCCGCTGTACGGCAGCCCCGCCATCGTATTTCCGTCCGCGATCGCCCGGTTCCAATCGAAGTGATTCCAATAGCCGCCAAAGAGATGCGGCACGGCCATTGTCTTGAGTTCTTTGTCGTAGGGCTGCTTCCCGCGCATCACCTTGAACGGCATGATCTTGGACTTGGCGTCTTTCCGATCGCCCAGAGGTTTATTGAGCGCCACCGGTTTGGACGGATCGATCGTGTCCCCGAGCAGGTATCGCGCCGTCTCGCCGTTGTACCAGAGGTACGTCGGCCGAATGTCCTTCTCCCACTTGAACTCGCCCTTGATCTTCACGTAGGTCTCGAGGCCATACTTGTCTTTCGCCGGCGGCCGATCCTGCCCCGCTTTCGACCAATCCCACCAGACCTTGGTGGGGAGGCCCTTGGCGAAGACGGGCACGTGGCACGTCTCGCAGGCAACCCGCTTGGTGTGGCGGTTGTAGGTCGGAATCTTATGAGGCGTTTCCCCGTGGCAGTCGGCGCACGCGACCCGCGCTCCCTTGCCGAGAGAGACCGCCATGGACTCGCCAGGAATGATATGGTTCTTGGTCTTATGACAGTCCTGGCACGTCATGCTGGGCGCGGGATCCGCCATGTGGACGTCCACGGACCGGTTCGCCTTGAGGAGTGAGCTGTCCAGGTCCCCATGCTTCACATGGTCGCCGCCCCCGCCGAAGAAGTGGCAGGTGCCGCAGTTCTGCCGAGTTGGCTTGCCGACATTCTGGGCGACTTTCACGAGATCAACCTTGGGGTCCGGATTCCCGGCCCCCGCGGGCGATTTGACGTACGTGCCGGTGGTGTCGTGGCACACCAGGCAGTCCACGTTGTTCGGGTCATCAAATTTGAACGTGGCGTCCTTCCAGCCATACCCGGCGTGACAGCTCGTGCAGCGGGGCCAGTTTGCCGGCAAGGCAATGCAGAAATTGTTCAGCAGGTTAATCTTCCCGATGGAGACCTCGCCTTTTCCCGGCACTTGCTGCTTTTCCTGCCAAGTCCAGTGGACGGTTTTCATGAAGTCCTTGGCTTGCTGATCGTGGCAACCGAGGCAGGCCTCGGTCACCTCAGGTCCACTCTTGAATGGGCCAGAGATCATGTCCTTGTGGTCCGCCGCGGCGATGCCCAAGACCGGTGATAGGAACAAGCTAAGCAAGCCCAGAACCGGCACCAACCGACGCAACATGAAGAGACCTCCTGTAGTGGATGCGAATGAAATGATCGGAAGCGTAGTGCGAACCGCAGGGGAATGTCAACGAGAAGCGCAAGGGGCATAGGATGAAACAAAACCGCCCCCAGACGCCTGCGACCGAGGGCGGGAGTGGAGAAGCGCTCGCTAGACGACCGACGGTCAATTCCCTTTCAGTCGGGCCAACACGGCAGCCTTGAGTTGCTCCTTTGGCACGGCCCCCATCGTTTGTGCGATGGCCTGACCTCCGCGGAACAGCAGAATGGTCGGGATGCTCTGAATCCCCAACTGCCGGCTGACCGCAGGATTCTGATCCACGTTCAACTTCGCCACCTTGACCTGACCTCCCAAATCGGCTGCCAAGTCGTGCATCACGGGAGTCATCCGCTGGCACGGCCCGCACCACGGCGCCCAGCAGTCCAGGAGCACCGGCAAGGGCGACTTGAGGACCTCTGCCTCGAATGTGGCATCTGTTACGTCCACGGGTTCTCTCTTGATCGTTTCGGTTGTCTGCATCTCTATCTCCTCCCCATTTCCCATTCGCCATTCCGCAATCCGCAATTACTTTCAGTGCATTTTGGAGCCTCCGGCCCCGCGCTCACGCCCCTCACCCAATTCCACTCGCCGTGGAGGCGCAACCGGCCCCGCTGCCCATGCGCCCGGTGAAGGCAGACAACAGTCGCTCGACCTCCGAGCGTCCGCACTCCGGGCAGGCAGGGGTGTCCACGCGTCCTACCCGCCTCGTCAAGACCTCGAACACATGACCGCACTGCTGACACTGGTACTCGAAGATCGGCATGCTCATTCCTCCAAATGTCCAGCAAGGATCTGTCGACCTCTTCCATCTCTACCATGTTCGATCCCTAACTTCCGAAAAGGATTCCGTCTCCCCGGAGGCGCGCGCCGTCCAGGGACCCGCAGCCCTCGGGAAGGCTTGAAAAAGGCGCAGCACCTGCGCTAACGTGAAACGGGAAAAGACGGTTTGATGGAGACCGGGTACCCGGTTCCCATTCGTGGAAGGACGCTCAACTGGTGCGAACTTTTCTTCACCCATGACGGAAAGGAGGTGAATGTCATGAACTGGTTGCGGAAGGAGTCGTGGCCTTGGTGGCAGGCGGGGCTTATGCTCGGCGCGCTCAGCGTGGTCATCTGGTACACGGCGAACACGTCGCTCGGCACCTCGACGACGTTCAGCCGCGCCGCCGGGATGGCCCTCAGCCTCGTGGCGCCCGAGCACGTCGCCCAGAACGCCTACTACAAGGCCACCAAGCCGATCTTGGACTGGCAGTTCCTGCTCGTGTTGGGTATTCCCGTGGGAGCCTACCTGGCGGCCCGTCTGAGCCGTGGAACGGTGCAATTCACCACGAAGCTGCCCGAGGCGTGGGTGAACCGCTTCGGCACTAGCCAGGGCCGGCGCTGGGTCATCGGACTCCTCGGCGGCATCCTGGTGGGATTCGGGGCCCGATTCGCCGACGGGTGCACGAGCGGCCACGGGCTCAGTGGGGGCCTGCAGCTTGCCGCGAGCGGATTTCTCTTCCTGATCGCCATGATGGCCGCGGGGATCGTCGCCGCGCGCTTCATCTTCCGGAGGGCCTGAGCATGGGACCGCTAGAGATCACGGGCACCGGTCGCCTGGTCCTTGGCCTTGCGACCGGCATCGCGTTCGGGTTCATTCTGCAGAAGGCGCAGGTCACGCGCTACGACAAGATCGTGGCCTTTTTCCGACTCACGGACCTAACCGTCCTCAAGGTCATGTTCGGCGGCATCCTGGCAGGCATGGTGGGAGTCTATCTGCTGAAGGATGCCGGCATGGTGAATCTGCACATCAAGTCGACTCTCCTGGCGGCAAACATCCTGGGTGGGGCGATCTTCGGGGTCGGGATGCTCCTCCTAGGGTTCTGACCCGGCACGTGCGCCGGGGCCCTCGGTGAGGGTCGAGTGGATGGGTTGCTGCGCGGAATCCTGGGTATCCTGATCGGTGCGGCGTTGTACTCGGAAGTCTACCCCCTGATTCAGAACAACCTCCTCAAGGTCGGCGACTATGGGAAGCTGACCCTTCCCAGCCTCCTCGGTCTGAATCACTGGGTGGTGATCGTTCCCATGGTTGTTGGGTGCGGGGCCTTACTTGTGTGGCTGGACCGGAAGGGCCTCTAGCTCTGGCAGGAAGGTGGATCGCATTCGTGAAGGACGGCTCAAACAGGATGATGCGGTCCGGCATTGCCCAATGGCTGCCGGGGGAGAGGACCTTTCAGCGACACCACGAACAGCGTGATCGCAGGGCCGAGGCTGGCTGACGACGCCTCGGCCCTGTGTCTCTTCCTGGAGTGATGCGCCGTGATCCTCAGCACCCAGATCAGCCTGTATCCGCTGCGACAAGACCAGCTCTCCCTCGCCATCCGTGACCTGCGGGAGGCTCTTGAAGCCGGCGGCCTCCAGGTCACTCCTGGGCCCATGAGCACGCTGGTGACCGGGGAGGGCGGCGCGCTCTTTGACGCGCTCAAGGCCGCCTACCTCCTCGCCGCCGCGGCCGGTGACGACGTCATGAGCGCAGCGGTCTCGAACGCCAGACACGCTGCTGCCGAGCGCCTCGACGCCCTGCACTGGACGAGCATTCTCTTCCCAGGTTTCCCGCTACCCTTTCAGCTGTCGATCCCCTTTGGAGATGTCATCGGCGTCAGAGCCGTCCTGGGACAGAAGCCCCAATGAGCGGGCGAAGAGGCAAAGTGTAGGTTTAGAGTGGATTGCTATGTACCGACCGTTCCGTATATTATGTTTAGACTCCTCTCAAGGGTGAACCGCCCACCGCGGGTTGCCGATTTATCTGAGTCTGTTCCAATGAATCTTTTCGGAAAGTTCTGGATCACATCTGGGAGCGCTGATCGTCCTTTTCACTCGCGGAGACTGCCATGAAGGCGCCAAAGCACTGGTTCTTTCGGCGAGGAATCGTTACCCTCCTGGTAATCGTCGGAGCGGTACCGGCCGGACCGAGTTTGGCTCAGACGGTCACCCCGCAAGACCTGAGCCTCGCCAACGCTGTGAGAACCGCCCTAGAGAGGCACCCGGCGCTGCGCGCCGCCGAGCATCAGGCCGCGGCGGCGGCGTCCGGCGTCGACCAGGCGCGAGCCGGTTTCTTGCCGCGGGTGGATTTCTCCGAGGGTTTTTTGCGGAGCGACAACCCCGTGTACGCTTTCGGCTCCCTGCTCAACCAGGGGCGATTCACCTCGGGCGACTTCGCCGTCGACAAGCTGAATCATCCGGATCCCATCACCAACTGGCGAACCAATCTGAGCGGCAGCGTGCCGCTCTTCTTGGGGGGCCGGACCGTTCTCGGATACCAACAGGCCCAACTCGGACGAAATGCGGCTGAACAAGGTCGGGCACGCGTGGAGCAGGAGGTCATCTTTGGCGTGGTCCGCGCGTACTCCGCCGTCCTCCTCTCCCGCGAGGCGCAGGCCACGGTGCAGGCCGCCGTCCGCACCGCGGAGGCGAACCTGGCCGCTGCCGAGGCCCGCTACGAGGCCGGCGTCGTGGTGGCCTCGGACGCGCTGGCCGCGCGCGTGAGGTTGGCGCGCCTCCGGGAAGAGGCCATCGCGGCGGCGAATCAGGTGCGGCTGTCCCACGCCGCCCTCAACGAGGCCATGGGGCTTCCCTTGGACCAGTCCCAAAAGGTCGCCGGCCAACTGGACCTCCCACCGCCCCTGTACGAGCAATTGGAGGGGCTCGAAGCCTTGGCGCGGACACACCGACCCGACTACCACCAGGTGGATCTGGAGGTCCAGCGACTCGAGAAGGACATCCTTCGCGCGAAGGGCGCGCTCCTGCCAACCATGCACCTGATGGGGAACTACGAGATCAACAACCAAGGCTTCGCCTCGAACGGTCAGGACAGCTGGTCCGTGGGTGTTGTCCTGAACCTGAACCTCTTCAACGGCGGTGGCGACCGAGCCAGGATTGCGGAAGCCCAGGCGAATCACCAGCGGGCCGTCGCCCAGCGCGAGCGGGTCGCCAATGCCATCGGTCTGGAGGTTCACGATGCCTTCCTCGCGCACCAGACCGCGCGGGAACGGGTCGCGGTCGCCCGCGAGGCCATCAGCCAGGCGGAGGAGAGCCTACGCATCGTGCAGGACCGGTACGACGCCGGCCTCACTACGATCGTGGAACTTCTCGACAGCGAGATGGCCCTGACGGCCGCTCGTACCAATCTCACCCGGACCCTGTATGACGCGACGGTGAGTCAGGCCCGCCTGGACCTCAGCCTGGGCCGCCTCGACCGCGCGAGGTTCTGAGCCATGGCCAATCTGCGACATGCTCTGCTTGTTGTCCTCGCCACACTGCCCCTCTTGGCGTGCGGGAGGGAGCCCGCGCACCCGGAGAAAGCCGTCGAGCCGCCGGTCGTCCGCGACGTGACGATCAGTGCCGTCGCCGAAACGGTGCTCGAAGAAACGGCCGAGGTCACCGGCACGGTAAAGTCTCGTACCACAACGACCCTGTCCAGCAAGATCGTCGGGCGGATCCTCGCCCTCCACGCGCGCGAGGGAAGCGAGGTACAGGCCGGCCAGATCCTCATCGAGCTGGACGACCAGGATATCGCCGCCCAGACCAGGCGCGCCGAGGCCGGCGTCCGCGAGGCGGAAGCGGCTATGGAAGAGGTGGATCGGGGGATCGCCGCAGCGGCGGCCGGCCAGGCCGTGGCCGAGGCCCAGCGCGACCTGGCCGCCTCCACTCTGGCCCGATATCAGCGGTTGATGGATCGCAAGGCCGTGGCCCCTCAGGAGTACGACCAGGTGGCCGCACAGCAGAAGGCGGCGGCGGCGGCTGTGGATCGCGCCATCGCCGAAGGCCAAGCGATCCAGTCGAAGCGCGCACAGGTCCTCGCCAGAATCGAGACCGCCCGGACCGAGATCGCCAGCACCCAGGTCATGCGCGGTTACGCCAAGATCGCCGCGCCGTTTGCCGGGATCGTCACGACGAAGCACGCGGACGTGGGAGGGCTCGCGGCACCCGGCGCCCCCCTGCTCACCTTGGAGGATAACCGGCGCTACTGGCTGGAGATCGCCGTCCCCGACTCCCAGGTTGGCGGCCTCAAGCGCAGCCAGTCATTGCGGGTCGCGGTCGAGGGCGTCGGTCTCTCCAGCACCGCCGCCATCAGTGAGATCGTCCCCACTGCCGACCAGGCCACTCGTACCACCCTGGTGCGACTCGACCTTCCCGCCTCACCGCAACTGCGATCCGGCCTCTTTGGCCGCGCCTGGATCCCCGCCGGGCGCAGGCAGGCCATTCAGGTGGCCCGTGAGGCCGTGGTCGAGCGTGGCCAGCTCCAGGGCGTGTACGTGGTGGGCCAGGATGACGTCGCCCGCTTCCGGCTGATCCGGACGGGCGCGACGCGCCAAGGAGCGGTCGAGGTCCTTTCTGGCCTCACCAGCGGAGAACAGATAGTTCTTCGAGGCGTCGAACGGGTGAGCGACGGCGCTCGGATTCAACGATAACGTTACCAGGTGCGGCGGTTCGAGTGTTCTGCGGTTCCACGGTACAACCGAACAGCCGCACCGTCGAATAGTCGAACCACGGCTTCCCAACTGACGGCGAGACTCGATGACTAACGAACGACAGCAAGCACCCGCACTCGCAGAATCGGAACCTTACGTTGGGCCCCTGGGTATGGCCGGCCGCATGGCGCAGGCCTTCATCGACTCGCGCCTGACGCCGCTCCTCGTGGTCGCGTCCCTCCTGCTGGGCCTGTTCGCCATCGTGGCGACACCGCGCGAGGAAGAGCCCCAGATCATCGTCCCGATGATGGACGTCTTCGTGCAGATGCCCGGGGCCAGCGCGAAGGAGGTCGAGCAACGCGTCACCATCCCCATGGAAAAGAAGCTGATGGAGATTCCGGGCGTGGAATACGTGTACTCCACCAGCAGCCCGGGGCTTAGCTTCGCCGTCGTGCGGTTCAAGGTGGGCGAGGACGAAGAGAAGAGCATCGTCAAGCTGTACAACAAGATGTACGCCAACTTCGACCTCATCCCGCCCGGCGCCTCGACGCCCCTCATCAAGCCCCGCTCCATCGACGATGTACCGATCCTCGCCCTCACGCTCTGGAGCGATCGCGTGGACGGCTACACGCTTCGTCGGATCGCCGCCCAACTGGACGACCAGATCAAGGATATCCCGGACGTCTCCGAGACCCGCCTCTTGGGCGGGGAGCGTCGGCAGGTCCGTATTCTCCTCG
>Ga0316622_100002754_pt1 | contig 12301 bp, 11 predicted proteins | sample OWC_Aug_OW2_C1_D_FD_207646 | JGI IMG/M metagenome (GOLD analysis project Ga0316622, IMG submission 207646) | Wetland soil microbial communities from Old Woman Creek delta, Ohio, United States - OWC_Aug_OW2_C1_D5_C | ecosystem: Environmental > Terrestrial > Soil > Wetlands | place: USA: Ohio... | reverse complement strand
GGCTGGTGCCGGGGCGCTAGCCGTCGGGCGACCGCGGCCGCCGTGCCAGGCAGGCGCCCGTGGCGTAGGTGGCACAGGCCAGCACCACCGCCAGCAGTTGCGCGCCGAGCACCACGAGCGCAGCCAACCACCACTGCGCCGTCCCCCCCAGGTGCAGCGCGGCGGGCCGCTGCCACAGCTCGACGACCAGGCGCAGGACGTCGTCGGACCGCAGGGCCGCCAGCGTCGGCGGCCCCAATGGCACCGTCGCGTCGAGCGCCGTCACGGCGCGCGTGACCAGGATCGACCCCATCTCGTAGTAATCGCCGGTCAGGGAGTAGAACGGGGCGAGTCCCAGCACGAGGGCGGCGCCGAGGACACCCGGCCGCCCGGGTCGCCGACAGGCTCGCAGCAATGGCACGCCGACGAGTAGGGTGAGCACGAACGGCAGGGCGTCGGTGGCGAGATACGTCAGGTCCGATCCGTGCGTGTCGAAGCCCGACAGCCGCCCGGCGTACTCGCCGCCGGCAGAGACGAACGGCAATACGCGGGCCAGCAGCGCCCCGCCGTACTCGGGCGCGATTTGTAGCTCGGTCACGGTGCCGCCGGTCGCCCAGCACCCCAGCGCGTGCAGCAGTTCGTGGATTGGCACGTAGATCCACCAGCTCGCCAGCAGGCCCAGCACCGTCAGCAGGCAGGCGCGAAACGGCTGCGCCGCCTGCACGATCCGCGCCTCGAGCGCCGCCGACACATCGGCGATGGGGGCGATCCAGAAGCGCCGAAACAGACGAGGACGCGTCGCCCGCACCTCATACCTCCAGATACCCGCGGCCGACCTCGACGCATGCCCCCGCCACGCGCACCGCGGTGATCGCGCTGCCGGTTCTGCCCACCTCGACGTGCACGATAGACCGCCGGCCCATGCTGCTGTCCTATGGCACAGCGGGCCCGCGCCAACCACCACCCGGCCGTGGCCTCCTTGACTTCGCGCGCCGCGGGCGGCAGTGTCGGCGGCTGTCCGCATGGCCGACCGTCTCATCGTCACGGGCGCGCGGGAGCACAATCTCAAGAACATCAGCGTCGAGATTCCGCGCGACAAGCTCGTCGTCATCACCGGCCTGTCCGGGTCGGGGAAGTCGTCGCTGGCGTTCGACACCATCTACGCGGAGGGGCAGCGCCGCTACGTCGAATCGCTGTCGGCGTACGCGCGCCAGTTCCTCGAGCAGATGGACAAACCGGACGTCGATTCGATCGAGGGGCTGTCGCCGGCGATCTCCATCGAGCAAAAGAGCACCAGCAAGAACCCGCGATCGACCGTCGGCACCGTGACGGAGATCTACGACTACCTCCGTCTGCTGTTCGCCCGCGTCGGCCGGCCCCACTGCTACAACTGCGGGCGCGAGATCGCCGCCCAGACCGTGCAGCAGGTGGTGGATCGGCTGCTGGCGCTCCCCGCCGGCACGCGCCTGCACATCCTCGCCCCGATCGCGCGCGGCCGCAAAGGCGAGTACCGCAAGGAACTCCTGGAGCTGCGCAAGGCGGGCTTCGTCCGCGCGCGCATCGACGGAACCATGCGGGAATTGGCCGAGGACATCGCGCTGGCGAAAAACATCAAACACACCATCGAGGTCATCGTCGACCGCCTCGTCATGCGACAGGGCATCGCCGGCCGCCTCGCGGATTCGCTCGAGGTTGCATTCAAATACGGCACCGAGGTGGCGAAGGTGGAAGTCCTCGACGAGGGGTCCGCGATCACCGAGGAGATGCTGTTCAGCCAGCGCTACGCCTGCGTGGATTGCGGCATCTCCTACGCCGAGTTGACCCCGCGCATGTTTTCCTTCAACAACCCGCACGGGGCGTGCGCCACGTGCAGCGGCCTGGGTACGGCGACGTACTTCGATCCGGACCTGATCGTCCCGAACGACCACTTGTCGCTGACCCAGGGCGCGATCGCACCTTGGGAGCGCAAGAGCGGTGGAAACCTGAAGCAGGACGTGCTCGGCGCCCTGGCGCGGCACTACGCGTTCGACCTCGACACGCCGTTCCGAGACCTCCCGCAGGCGGCGAAGGACGCGATCATGCAGGGGTCGCGCGAGGAGATCACCTTCGTCTACGAGCGCGGTGCTCGTCGCTACGAATTCCGCCGGCCGTTCGAAGGGGTGGTCGCGTACCTGGAGCGGCGCCTCAAGGAGAGCGATTCCGATTGGGTGCGCGAGGAGCTGGAGCGCTTCATGAACATCCGGCCGTGCGCAGACTGCCGCGGGGCGCGGCTGAAGCGCGAGGCGCTGGCCGTGCGCCTGCACGGCAAGAACATCACCGACTTGACGGCCATGTCCGTGACCGAAGCCCTCGCTTTCTTTGCCACCCTGTCGCTATCGCCGCAGGAGGAGGCCATCGCACGCCGGGTGCTCAAGGAGGTCGTGGAACGCCTGGGGTTCATGACCAACGTCGGGCTCGACTATCTGAGCCTCGACCGCTCGGCGGCCAGTCTGTCCGGGGGCGAGGCGCAGCGCATCCGGCTGGCGACGCAGATCGGCTCGAGCCTGGTCGGCGTGCTCTACATTCTCGACGAGCCGTCGATCGGGCTGCACCAGCGCGACAACCAGCGGCTGCTGGATACCCTCAAGCGCCTGCGCGACCTCGGCAACACCGTGCTGGTCGTGGAGCACGACCGGGACGCAATCCTGGCTGCCGACCACGTCATCGACATGGGCCCCGGGGCGGGCGTGCACGGCGGATACATCGTGGCGCAGGGCACACCCGCCGCGATCGCGGCCAGCCCCGATTCGCTGACCGGCCAGTATCTGAGTGGGACGCAGGAGATTGCCGTGCCCGCGCACCGCCGCCGCGGCAGCGGACGGGCGCTGGCGATCAAGGGCGCGCGCCACAACAACTTGAAGGATCTGACTGTCGAGATCCCGCTCGGGAAGATCACGTGCGTGACCGGCGTTTCCGGCTCGGGAAAGAGTTCGCTGGTCATCGACACGCTCTACCGGGTGCTCGCGCAGCGGCTGCACGGGGCCAAGGAGAAGCCGGGGGCGTACGAGGAGATCCGGGGCTGGCAGCTCCTCGACAAGGTGATCGACATCGACCAGGCGCCGATCGGTCGGACGCCGCGGTCCAACCCGGCTACCTACACCGGCTTGTTCACGCCGCTGCGGGACTTGTTCGCCCAGCTTCCGGACGCGCGCGTGCGCGGGTACGACGCCGGACGGTTCTCGTTCAATGTCAAGGGCGGGCGCTGCGAGGCGTGCGCCGGCGACGGCATGATCAAGATCGAAATGCATTTTTTGCCCGATGTGTTCGTCACCTGCGAGGTGTGCCACGGGCGGCGCTACAACCGCGAGACCCTCGACGTGCAGTACAAGGGCAAGACCATTGCCGAGGTGCTGGACATGACCGTCGGCCAGGCGCTGGACTTCCTCGCCAACGTGCCCCCGCTGCGCCACAAGCTGGAGACGCTGCGGGCGGTCGGGCTGGACTACATCCACCTCGGGCAGGCGGCGACGACGCTGTCCGGGGGCGAGGCGCAACGGATCAAGCTGGCGCGCGAACTCAGCCGCCGCGCCACCGGGCGCACGCTCTACATCCTGGACGAGCCGACCACCGGCCTCCATTTCGACGACATCCGCCGCCTGTTGGCGGTGCTCGGGCAGCTCGCCGACGCCGGCAACACCATCGTGATCATCGAGCACCACCTCGACGTGATCAAAACCGCCGACTACGTGCTCGACCTCGGGCCCGACGGCGGCGATCGGGGTGGCGAGATCGTCGCCCAGGGCAGCCCGGAAGACGTCGCACGGGTCGCCGCATCCCACACCGGCCAGTTCCTGCGGCCCATCCTGCCCGGCGCCGCGACCGCCCAGCCTTGACAGCGGCCCCGCCGGCCCATATAAGACTTATCAGGTCTGAATTAAACCTTGCGGGTATTTGCAGCGGGTTGGCGACCCACCAGCGGTCGGGATGGAGGGCCAGGAGAACGGTATGGGACGCGTGATTTACATGGACAACCACGCCACCACCCAGGTGGATCCCCGGGTGATGGATGCGATGCTGCCGTACTTCACCGAGCACTATGGCAACTCCGCCAGCCGCAATCACAAGTTCGGATGGGACGCAGAGGGCGCCGTCGATCGCGCACGCGAGCAGATCGCACGGCTGTTCAACGCCCGGCCGAAGGAAATCATCTTCACGAGCGGCGCGACGGAATCGGATAACCTGGCGATCAAGGGCGTCGTCGAGTTCTACAAGGAGAAGGGCAATCACATCGTCACCGCCGTCACCGAGCACAAGGCGGTGCTCGACACCTGCAAGGCGCTGGAGCGCGCGGGCAAGGCCCAGGTCACCTACCTGCCCGTCGACACGTACGGGCTCGTCGACCCGGACGACGTGCGCGCAGCGCTCACCGACAGGACCATCCTGATCAGCATCATGCACGCCAACAACGAGATCGGGACGATTGCGCCGCTGCGGGAGATCGGTCGAATCGCGAAGGACAAGGGCATCTTCTTCCATTCCGACGCCACGCAGGGCGTAGGCAAGTTGCCGGTCGACGTCGAGGCGATGGGCATCGATCTGATGTCGTTCACGGCGCACAAGATCTACGGGCCCAAGGGGTGTGGGGCCCTGTACGTGCGCTCGAAGGGGCCCCGGGTGCGCCTGACGCCGATGATGGATGGCGGCGGTCACGAGCGCGGCATGCGTTCCGGGACCCTGAACGTGCCCGGCATCGTCGGGCTCGGCAAGGCGTGCGAGCTGGCGGCGGCCGAAATGGACACCGAGGCGGCACGGCTGCTGGAGCTGCGGGAGCGGCTGTCTCAGGGCATCATGGGGCAGCTCGACGAGGTCTACCTGAACGGGCACCCGACCCAGCGCCTGGCGGGCAACCTGAATCTGAGCTTCGCCTTTGTCGAGGGCGAGTCGCTGCTCATGGGCTTGAAGGACATCGCGGTGTCGTCGGGTTCCGCCTGCACGTCGGCGACACTCGAACCGTCGTACGTGCTCAAGGCGCTGGGTGTCGGTGAGGACCTGGCGCACACGTCGATTCGTTTCGGACTCGGCCGGTTCAACACGGCGGAGGACGTGGACCACGTCGTCGAGCGCGTCGTGCACGAAGTGCGGCGGCTGCGCGACATGTCGCCGCTGTACGAGATGGCGAAAGAGGGCATCGATCTGAAAACGTTTCAGTGGGCCCGCGAATAACGCGGCGGCGCGGCTGGCGCGACCGGGACGGCGCAAGGAGGCATGCAATGGCATACAGCGACAAGGTCGTCGATCACTACGAGAATCCCCGCAACGTCGGGTCGTTCGCCAAGGACGAGCCCAACGTCGGCACCGGCATCGTCGGCGCGCCGGAATGCGGCGACGTGATGAAGCTCCAGCTCAAGATCAACGAGACCGGGGTGATCGAGGACGCGCGCTTCAAAACGTTCGGGTGCGGCAGCGCGATTGCCAGCTCGAGCTACGTCACCGAGTTGGTGAAGGGCAAGACGGTGGACGATGCGCTGCAGATCAAGAACACGCACATCGTCGAGGAGCTGAGCCTGCCACCGGTGAAGATCCACTGTTCGGTGCTGGCCGAGGACGCGATCAAGGCGGCCATTTCCGACTGGAAGACGCGGCACGGGGAGGCCGAGGCCGCGCAGTCAGCGGCGGCCAACGAGTAGGAGGAGTGCGTGGCGATCACGGTGTCCCCCGGCGCGGCCGCCAAGATCCGGAGCCTCGTGGCTGCGCAACCCGAGCGCTCGGGGCTCGGGTTGCGCGTGAAGGTTGTCGGCGGCGGCTGTTCCGGCCTGCAGTACAAGATGGATCTCGACGTCGAACGACCGGGTGACAAGATCTTCGGCGAGGCGGGCGCGCAGGTCATCGTCGACCGCAAGAGCTTCCTCTATCTCAACGGCACCGAGCTCGACTACCACGAGGGGCTGATGCAATCGGGCTTCAATCTGCAAAACCCGAACGTCAAGCGCTCGTGCGGCTGTGGCGCGTCGTTCACGGTGTGAGGCGCGGGCCCATGGTGACTCACCCGACGGGCTCGGTGACCGCGCGACCGGATGGGCCGCTGGTCGCCACCCACCCCTCGAGTTGCTGGCAGTGCAACGCCGAGACGGCGCCGGAGCTTTTCTGCTCGGCGTGCGACGCCATCAAACCGCTGCCCGCGCAGGTCGATTACTTCGATGTCATGGGACTGCCTCGCCGCCTCGCGCTCGACGAGGAGGCCCTGCGGGCGCGCTACTACCAGCTCAGCCGTCGGCTGCACCCGGACCGCTATCAGACGAGTCCCGAGCGCGCGCGGGCGGCCAGCCTCGTGAACACGGCGGTCCTCAACCGAGCGTACCGCACGTTGCGTGATCCGGTCGAGCGGGGCCTGTACTGGCTGACCGTCCACGGCGAGAGCATCAGCCGCAACAACAAGCAGGTGCCGCCGGAGCTGGCGGAGCTGGTCTTCGACATCCAGGAGAAGCTGCAGGAGTTGCGGGCCGTGCGCGGCGCGGAGGCAGCAGCCGACCTGCGCCGGGACCTCGAGGCGGAACAGGGTGTCCTGCTCACGCGGCGCGGCGCGCTCATGCAGCGCCTGCAGGACACCTTCGTGGCCTGGGATACGGGTGCGCGCCCCGCGGAGGCACTGTTGCGCGAGCTCAAACAGATCCTGTCGGAGATCGCGTACGTGCGCACCCTGTCGCGCGACATGGCCCGGGAGCTGGAGCACTGATGGAGGACCGCATCTTCGGCATCGACCTCGGGACGACGAACAGTCTAATCGCGTACTCCGAGGGCGGAACCCCGCGCGTCATCACCGACCCCGAAACCGGAGAGGCCCTGCTTCCGTCCGTCGTCTCCTTCCCAGGTCCGGACGAGATCCTGGTGGGGGCGCCGGCTCGAGCGCTCGCCGTCGAGCATTCCCTGGAAACCATAGCGTCCGTCAAGCGGTTCATGGGGCTCGGCATGGAACACGTGACGGTGGCCGACCGCGAGCGCTACGCGTTCGTGGACGTCGCCGCCGGCGTGGTCCGGTTCCAGATCCACGGGCGTACCTACACCCCGCCGGAGATTTCGGCCCACATATTGAAAGCGCTCAAGCACCGTGCCGAGACGGTGCTGGGCGAACCGGTGCGCCGCGTGGTCATCACCGTGCCCGCCTATTTCAACGACAGTCAGCGGCAGGCGACCCGTGACGCCGGCCGGCTGGCGGGCCTCGAGGTGTTGCGGCTGGTCAACGAGCCGACCGCTGCCTCACTCGCCTACGGCCTCGACAAGCGCAACCAGGGCCACATTGCCGTCTACGACCTCGGCGGCGGCACCTTCGACATCTCGATCTTGAAGCTGCACGAGGGCATCTTCGAAGTGCTGGCCACCAACGGTGACACGCGGCTCGGCGGCGACGACATGGACCGCTGCGTGGCCGCGTGGCTGCTGGAGGCGGCGCCGGCGGGGATGCGGCGCGATCCCGACGTCCTCGGGCAGGCGACGGCCGCGGCCGAAGGCGCCAAGATCCGGTTGACCGACGTCGAGGAGACCGCGGTTGCGATCACCGTCGATGGTGCGCGGGTGGAGCGCCCGCTGACGCGCGTGCAGTTCGAGGCGCTGGTGTTGCCCATCGTCGAACGCACCTTGGGGCCATGCCGGCAGGCGCTGAGAGACGCGGGGCTCACGGCTGCCGACCTCGACGAGGTCGTGCTGGTCGGCGGATCGACGCGGGTCCCCCTGGTACGCCGGCGCGTGCAGGAGATATTCGGCCGCGTGCCGCACACCGAACTCAATCCGGAAGAGGTGGTGGCACTTGGCGCGGCGGTGCAGGCGGGCGTGCTCTCGGGCGGCCACCGCGACATGCTGCTGCTCGACGTGGTGCCCCTCTCGTTGGGCATCGAGACGGTGGGCGGGGTGATGGAGCGCATCGTGGAGCGCAACACGACCATCCCGGTCACGGCCAGGCAGATGTTTACCACCTTCGTCGACAACCAGACGGCGGTCGACTTCCACGTGCTGCAGGGTGAGCGCGAGCTGGCCAAAGACAACCGCAGTCTGGCGCGCTTCAAGCTGCGCGGCATCCAGCCGCAGCCCGCCGGCCTGCCGCGCATCGAGGTCACGTTCATCATCGATGCCAACGGTATCTTGAACGTGACGGCGATCGACCAGCGCACGGGCCGCGAGCAGTCGGTCGACGTGAAGCCGTCCTACGGCCTCGCGGACGAGGACGTGGAACGCATGCTCGAGGAATCCTTCGACCACGCGGAAGCCGACGTTGACGCCCGGTTGCTCATCGAGGCGCGCAACGACGCCGACGCGCTGCTGCGCGCGACGCACAAGACGCTGCGCGAGGCGTCCGTGACCCCCGCGGAGCGCGACGTGATCGAGACGGCCGTGCGCGACCTCGAGGCCGCCTGCGACGGAACCGACCACAACCGCATCCGCGAGCTCACGGAAGCGCTGGACAAGGTGACGACGCCCCTGGCGCACCGCATCATGGACGCCTCGATCCAGGAGGCGCTGCAGAGCCGGCGGATCGAGGAGGTGGGCTGATGCCCGCCCCGCCATCCGCGCGCGCGAACGGAGGATTCATGGGTTTCAAGTGGGACGACGCCGAGGACATTGCCCTGAGTCTCATGGAGACGCACCCCGCGGTGCACCCGCTGCAGGTGCGCTTCACCGACCTGCACCGCTGGGTGACCGAAATGGCCGCGTTCGACGACGACCCGGCCGCGTCGAGCGAAGGCAAGCTGGAGGCCATCCAGATGGCCTGGCTCGAGGAATACGAGGACGCGCACGCGTGAGGCGACCGCGGAAGGAGGCAGTGCCGTGTCAGTGATGCAAGTGAGCCGCAAGGTCGACTACGCGTTGCGGGCGATCATCTACCTGTCGTTGCAGCCGGAGCACCGGCCGGTGCCGATCAAGGAGATCGCAGCCCGACGGCGCATCCCGCAGAAATTCCTGGAGAAGATCATCCAGGACCTGATCCGCGCGGACCTGGTGCGGTCGCACCGCGGGGCGTACGGCGGATACACCCTCACCCGCTCGCCGGACCAGGTGTCGTTCCGGGACGTCATCGAAGCTGTCGAGGGACCGATCTCGCTCAACGCGTGTTTGACCCACCGGCAGGATTGCTCGGTGCTCGCGAGCTGCAACATGCAGCGCGTGTGGCAAGAGGGTCAGCGCCGCATGCTGGAATATTTCTCCGACACGAAGCTGGCCGACCTTCATCCCGCGTTGATGCTGAATATCGGACGGGAGGTGCCCGTCTAACGGGCATTCTGGTGAGGAGCAGCCATGGCAGAAGGCGTGAGTCCCGACACATTCGCCCATTTGCTGCAGCCCGACACGGTGCTGCCATCACAGTATTACGCCGCCCTGCGCCGTCGCAGTGCGCAGGAACCGGAACGGCGTCTGGTCATTGCCCTGTTGCAGGACGCTGTCGATTGTTTTCAGAAGCACCTCTGGGCGCGTGATCGCAAGGCGCGCCAGTTGTACCTCGATGCCGAGGCGTGGATTTGCTCGGGTGACCGGAGCTGGCCGTTTTCCTTCGACAACGTCTGCGACCTGCTGCAGATCGACCCGGAGTATTTGCGGCGCGGCCTGCTGGCGTGGCGCGAGCGGCAAGTGGCGGCGCGGCCGCGCGGCCAGGTCCTGCCCCTCACGCGAGGTGATGACGAGCGCGCCGTCTCGGACCAGCTCCTGCCCGACGTGAGTGTGAACTGAAGGCCGCCGGTACGGCGGCAGCGACGGGCGGCGGGTGAACCCCCGCCGCCTTTTTTTGCGCCTTTTGCCCCGGAAGGGCACCTGCTAAGGTGCCACCCTGGCATGTGGGATCATTTCCGGCGCGGCGCTGCGCTCGCGTATTACAATCTCTCGGAAGCCGTCCTGCGGTCGTGCGGCCGCCGCCCGCCCTACGCCGCCCTGAAGCTCGAGCTTGGCGGTGAATTGCCCGAACAGACATCGGATTTCCGCTTCCCCCTGCGTCGGCAACGTCCCACGCAGGACCTGTTTGGTCTGATGTCCCTGCTGCGCGGAGCGCGGCAAGACCCAGGGTTGCGTGCCGTATGGGTGTCTGCCGCCACCGTGCGGGCGGGCTGGGCGAAGGTGCAGGAGTTGCGCCGCGGGCTCGCGGCAGTGCGACAGGCCGGCAAGCCGGTGTGGGTCTATCTGTCGCGCGGCGGCCTGCCGGAGTACGTCCTCGCGTCGGCCGCCAGCCGCGTGATCCTGGCGCCGGCGGGCACGCTGGACATCGCGGGCCTCTCCTCCGAGGTGACCTTCTTTGGTGGCGCCCTGCGCAGGCTGGGCATCGAGCCCCAGGTCGTGCAACTCGGACGATTCAAGTCCGGGGGCGAGGTGTTCACGCGCAGCGACATGTCGGCGTCGCACAGCGAGATGCTCGAAGGCCTCGTGGACGATCTGTACGACCAGCTCGTGGCTGCGGTGGCGGACGGGCGCGGCCTGCCGGCGGCCGCCGTGCGCCAGCTCCTGGATCGCGGCCCGTTCACCGCGGACGAGGCCCTCGCCGCGGGGCTGGTCGATGCGGTGCAGTACGAAGACGAGGCGGAAGCCGGTTTCCGGGCCGCGTTCGACGAGGCGCCGTTCATCGAGGGGGAGGCCTACGCTGTGCGGCGGACGCGCGCCGCGCGCCGCGCCGTGTTGCGGCACGAGCGGCCCGCAATTGGCCTGCTGCACCTGACCGGGACCGTCAAAATGGGGGAGAGCCTGCCTGGGCCGGAGGCCATGAGTGCCACCGGCGTGACCGCCGTGGTGCGCGACCTCAAGACGCTGCGGGAACGTGCCGACATCGGGGCGGTGGTGCTGCGCGTGTCCAGCCCGGGTGGCTCGGGACTCGCGTCCGACCTCATCTGGCGGGAAGTGGTCCGCACCCGGGAGAGCAAGCCGGTGGTCGTGTCGCTGGGCGACGTGGCGGCGTCGGGCGGCTATTACGCCGCCGTGGCGGCGCGGCCCGTGGTGGCGGACGGGGCGACGATCACCGGGTCCATCGGCGTGCTCGCCGGCAAGGCCGTTCTGCGCGGCGTGTACGACCAGCTCGGGGTGACCAAAGAGGTCGTGCGTCGCGGCCGTCACGCCGGGCTGTACTCCGACTACGTCCGGCTGGGTCCGGAGGAGCGTGACCGGCTACGCGCGGAGGCCGAGTCGTTCTACCAGCGCTTCGTGGACAAGGTCGCGGCCGGCCGCGCGCTCAGCCCCGCGGCCGTCGAGTCTGCGGCACAGGGCCGCGTGTGGACGGGCCGGCAGGCGCATGCCCTCGGTCTGGTGGATTTGCTCGGCGGACTCGAGCGCGCCCTCGATGAGGCGAAGGTGCTGCTCGGGATCGGGCGCGACGAGCCGGTCGCCGTCGATCGTTACCCGCGGCCGAGGCGGCTGTGGAGACTGCCATCGTTTCTTTCACCCGCCCGCGCGCGGCTCGCTCCGATCGGTCTGTTGCACGAGGCCCTGGGGAGCGAGCGCGTGTGGGCGCTGTTGCCCTTGCGGCTGCGGTTCTTCTAGCGCGCGAGGACCCCTTCTGCTCACCCGTTGCAGGTTGGTAAATGGCCTTATCGCTCGAACAGATCCAACGCATCGTCAACGCCACTCACTGGGACCCCTTCGAGGTGCTGGGGGCCCATCCGGAAGCCGGGGGAGTCACGATTCGTGCCTTCGTACCCGGCGCGCGCCGCATTGCCGTCCTGGTGGGCGATCGGCGCGTACCCATGGATCGTGTGCATCCGTCCGGCCTCTTCGAGGCCGCAGTGACGGCGCTGCCCGCCGGCGGGCGCTACGAACTGGAAGTGACGGACGCGAGCGGTGGCGTCTTCCGCACGCTGGACCCGTACGCCTTTCCGGCGCTGCTCCAGGAGTACGACCTGCACCTGATCGGCGAGGGCACCCACTACCTGAAGTACGAGCGCCTGGGGGCGCACGTGCGCGAGGTGGATGGCGTGCGCGGCGTGCACTTCGCCGTGTGGGCGCCGAACGCGCAGCGCGTCAGCGTGGTCGGGAACTTCAACAACTGGGACGGGCGCCGCCACCCCATGCGCGTCCGGGGCAGCAGCGGTGTGTGGGAGTTGTTCATCCCGGGCATGGCGGAGGGCGATATCTACAAATTCGAGGTCAAGGGCCGCGATGGCGACTACCTCGCCCTCAAGAGCGACCCGTATGGCTTTGCTTTCGAACTGCGGCCCAACACCGCGTCGGTCGTCTTCGACATCACGCAGTACCAGTGGACCGACGATGCCTGGATGGCGGCGCGCCGCAAGTTCGACTCGCTGCATGCGCCGATGTCGATCTACGAGGTGCACCTCGGCTCGTGGATGCGCGTGCCGGACGACGGCAACCGCTGGCTGACCTA
>Ga0316622_100002753_pt1 | contig 12303 bp, 11 predicted proteins | sample OWC_Aug_OW2_C1_D_FD_207646 | JGI IMG/M metagenome (GOLD analysis project Ga0316622, IMG submission 207646) | Wetland soil microbial communities from Old Woman Creek delta, Ohio, United States - OWC_Aug_OW2_C1_D5_C | ecosystem: Environmental > Terrestrial > Soil > Wetlands | place: USA: Ohio... | reverse complement strand
GCGCCGGGGCAGCCGAGTCCGGCAAGGGCCTGCTCGTAGATCTCGAAGAGTCCGGCGTGCGGGTCGTGCCGGGCCAGCAAACGGGTGAGAAGCTCGTTCACATAGAACCCTGCCAGCAACCCGCGGCCGGACAGGGCGCAGACGCCAGCCGGCTCGGCCCCGTTCAAGGTCATCAGGTCCTGCCGTCCGCTCCATGAGACGAGCAGCGGGCGAAACGGCTGAAGGAGTCCGCGCAGCGGCGACCGCTCGGCGCGCGCACCCCGTGCCACGACGGCGACCCGCCCGTATCCCTGGGCCAGCGTCTCGACCAGGAGGCTGGTCTCTCTGTAGGGCCGGCGGTGCAGAACGTAGGCTGGCTCCAACTGCACCCGCATCGACCTCTCCCCCAGTCGCGGCCCGGCCGTTAGCCGTCGTAACCCATCTGACGCAGAGCCCGCTCGTCGTCGGACCAGCCCTCCCGGACCTTGACCCACAGGCCGAGGAAGACGCTGCGCCCCAGCATCCGTTCAAGGTCCTGTCGCGCGGCGGTGCCCACGGCCTTCAGCGTCCGCCCCTGCGCACCGATCACGATGGCCTTCTGGCCGGCCCTCTCCACCCAGACGATGGCCTGGATCCGGGTGATCGGTCCTTCCTCCGCAAAGGCCTCTACCTCCACCGACAGCCGATAGGGAAGCTCCTCCCCCAGCCGGCGGACCAGTTTCTCCCGGATGATCTCGGCCGCCAGGAAGCGTTCCGTGCGGTCGGTAACCTGGTCGGCCGGGAAGAGTGGCACGGACTCGGGCAATCGCCGCTCGACTTCCCGCTCGAGCACCCCCAGGTTGAGCCCCTGCCTGGCCGCGACGGGTATCACCTCCTCGAACGCCATACGCGCTGCGACATCGGCGAGGTACGGCAGGAGGTCTTCCTTCACCCGCACGCGGTCGACCTTGTTGACGACGAGGATCGCGGGCACCCGCCGCTCTCGGATGCGCTCGAGCACCCACTCGTCGTCCTCCGTCCAGCGCAGCGCCTCGACCACGAACACGACCAGGTCGACCTCATGGAGCGAGGACTGAGCCGCGCGGTTCATCACCCGATTGATCGCCCGGCCCACCCGGCGTTGCAGACCTGGGGTGTCGACGTAGATGGCCTGAGCCGTCCGGGTCGTCTTGATTCCGAGGATACGATGCCGGGTCGTCTGGGGCTTGGGGGATGTGATACTGACCTTCTGTCCCACGAGGTGGTTCAGCAGGGTCGACTTGCCGACGTTCGGGCGCCCGACGATCGCGACGAGGCCACACCGCGTCGGCTCAGAACCCGGCTCCACTATGCCTCCGTCGGACCGCCGGCTGGCGCGGGACCATCGATTCCTGCTGTACTTCCCTCTCCCGCCCGGCGCGAGTCGTGCAGCCGTGCCAGCAGCCGCTCCGCGGCGACCTGCTCGGCGCCCCGCCGGCTCGACCCCTCGCCCTGCGCTACCAGGCCGAGGGTCTCGACCTCGCAGGTGACAGTGAACCGCTGGTCGTGGGCGTCCCCGCCGACCGAGCTCACTGCGTAACCGGGCAGCGGCAAGCGTCGGGCCTGCAGCCATTCCTGCAGACGGGTCTTCGGGTCTTTGGCGACCACGCCCGGCCCCAGCCCGCCGAGCAACTCCGCGTAAAGCTCCAGAACCAGCTCGCGGCAGCGGTCGATCCCGGCATCCAGGTAGACGGCCCCGATCAGGGCCTCGAGGGCATCGGCCAGGATCGAGTCCCGATCGCGCCCACCGCTCTTCAGCTCGCCACTGCCCAGCCTGAGGGTTTCGCCGAGGCCGATGCCCCGGGCCAGCGAGGCCAGGGTAGCGGATCGGACCAGCCGGGCCCGCAGCCGGGTCAGCTCCCCCTCCCGGGCATCGGCGAAGCGCCGGAACAGCTCGTCGGCGATCACGAAGCTCAGTATCGAGTCGCCGAGGAACTCGAGTCGCTCATTGTGATCGCCGCCGGCGCTGCGGTGGGTGACGGCACGCTCCAGCAGGTCCGGTCGCTGGAACGGGTGGCCGATGCGGGCCGCGAGACGACGCAGGGGCATGAACGGGGCTACGGCCGGCTGACCTCCTTCTTCCAGTCGGCGACGATGGAGAGATTGCCGACCAGCGGGGCCACGGCCTCGTACTCGATCCGGATGACCAGCCGACCGTCCGATTTCTCCACTGTGAAGTGGTCCTTCACCTTCGCATCGGTGTCGAAGCGCTCGACGTCCTCGATGTTCATGCGGGAGACGAACTTCTTCGTGATGTCCGCCCGAGTGCTGTCCATGATGCTGCCGTCCTGGATCAGCGACGAGAGCGCACTATCAATCTTGAAGCTCTCGACGTAGATCGGAACGAGCCGCAGCACGAAGAGCACGCCGAAACCGACGACGACGAGGGTCAGTAGCCACCCGATCACCGTCATGCCGAGCTGTCTACGCTGCACTGTCATGATCTCCTCCGCTCATCTCGACATCTAGAGCGACCCCTCACGCCCGGGCCGCAAGCCGTGGCTCGACCTCAGTGGATCGAGTCGCCAATCCGTTCCCAATGGAGCTCGCTGCCACCCCAGTCCCAGCTAAACCAGATCAGAAACGCCTTGCCGATCAGATTCCGGTCGGGGACGGTGCCCCAGTAGCGGCTATCGCGGCTGTTGTCGCGATTGTCGCCCATCACGAAATAGCGGCCCTCGGGCACCACCGTCTCGCCCTCGAGTGAAGGCGCGCCGGCCTGGACCAGGATGTCGTGGGTCGCGGGCTGGAGAAGCTCACGCTTGACCTCCGCGCCCGTCATCACCGCGCCTGAGCCGGTGCCGTGGTAGACACCGATTGGCTCCTGGGGGACCGGCTGACCGTTGATGTACAGGACCTTATTGTAGTATCCGACCCGGTCACCGGGGAGACCGACCACCCGCTTGATAAACGGAACCGAGGGATCCTCCGGGTAGCGAAAGACCACCACGTCCCCCCGTTGCGGTCGACCCACATCGACGACCTTGATGTCGATCACCGGCAGTCGGATACCGTAGGTGAACTTGTTTACCAGTATGAAGTCGCCCACGAGCAGCGTCGGCATCATGGACCCCGACGGGATACGGAATGGCTCCACCAGGAACGATCGGAGCAGCAGGACTGCCAGGAAGATTGGGAAGAACGAGCGCGCGTACTCGACGACCTTGGGCCGAGGTGCGGCAACCGCTCCGCTCCTGGCGGCTGCTCGCTGGCGCGCGGGGGCCAATACCCACTGGTCCAGCAGCCACACCGCCCCGCTCGCCAGGACCAGGCTCAGCAGCACCGCCGCGAAGTCGATCTTCATGTCTTTTTCCCGACCTGCAGGACGGCCAGGAACGCCTCCTGCGGGATCTCGACCTTACCGAACTGCTTCATACGTCTCTTGCCTGCCTTCTGCTTCTCCAGGAGCTTGCGCTTGCGAGTCACGTCGCCGCCGTAGCACTTCGCGGTCACGTTCTTGCGCATCGCCTTGACCGTCTGACGCGCAACGACGTGAGACCCGATGGCCGCCTGGATGGCTACCTCGTACATCTGCCGGGGGATGAGCTCGCGCATCCGCTCGCACAACTCGCGCCCGCGAGCGAAAGCGTGGTCGCGGTGGACGATGACCGACAGGGCGTCCACCCGCTCGCCGTTCACGAGCATGTCGAGCTTCACGAGATCGGCCGCCTGGAAGCGGCTGAAGTGATAGTCGAGGGACGCGTAGCCTCGACTCAGTGACTTCAGCCGGTCGAAGAAGTCGAGCACGACCTCGCTCAACGGCAACTCGTAGACCAGCGAGACCTGCCGACCCAGATATTGCATCGAGCGCTGCACGCCGCGCTTCTCGACACAGAGGGTGATCACGTTCCCCACGTGCTCCGGCGGCATCAGCATGCTCGCTTGAACGATGGGCTCCCGGATCTCGGCCATCTTGTTGGGTGGAGGCAGATCCGCCGGGTTCTCGACGTGCAGCGTCTCGCCGGAGGTCGTCACAACCTCGTAGACAACCGTCGGGGCCGAGGTGATGAGATCGAGGTGGTATTCACGCTCCAGACGCTCCTGCACGATGTCCATGTGCAGCAGACCGAGGAAGCCGCAGCGGAACCCGAAGCCCAGCGCCTGCGAGCTCTCCGGCTCGTAGTGCAGGGAAGAGTCATTCAGCCGCAGTTTCGCGAGTGCATCCCGGAAGGCCTCGAAATCTGCCGAATCGATCGGGTAGAGACCGGCGAACACCTGCGGCGTCACGGCCTTGAAGCCGGGTAACGCGTGGCTGGCCGGATGGCGGTCGTCGGTGATCGTGTCCCCGACCGGTGCGCCGTTGATCTCCTTGACGCCGGCCACGAGGAAGCCCACCTCGCCCGCCTCGAGCGACTGCCGCTCGCGCGGCTTGGGCGTGAAGATACCGAGCTTGCCCACCTCCGCCGACACCCCGGAGGTCATCACCCGTATCCGCTGGCCACGGGTGACGCGTCCGTCCACAACCCGCACAAGGGAAACAACGCCGAGGTAGTTGTCGAACCAGGAGTCGACGATGAGCGCCTTCAGGGGACCGTCGGGGTCGCCGCGCGGCGCCGGCGTGCGGGCGATGATGGCCTCCAGGAGGTCAGGTATTCCCTCGCCCGTCTTGGCGCTGACACGCAGCGCGTCCTGAGCCTCGAGCCCGATGATCTCCTCGATCTCCTGAATGACGCGCGCCGGGTCCGCCGACGGCAGGTCGATCTTGTTCAGTACCGGAAGGACCTCGAGCCCCTGCTCAATCGCCGTGTAGCAGTTGGCCACACTCTGAGCCTCCACGCCCTGGGCCGCATCCACGACGAGCAAGGCACCTTCGCAAGCCGCCAGGGAGCGGGAGACCTCGTACGAGAAATCGACGTGGCCCGGGGTGTCGATGAGATTGAGCTCGAAGGTCTGGCCGTTCCGGGCGCGGTAACTCAGGGTGACGCTCTGAGCCTTGATGGTGATACCCCGCTCACGCTCCAGATCCATGGAATCGAGCACCTGCTCCGCCATCTCTCGTTGGCTCAACCCGCCGCAGATCTCGATAAATCGGTCAGCCAGGGTCGACTTGCCGTGGTCGATGTGGGCGATGATGGCAAAGTTGCGGATGTGCTCCATGGGCAACAAAAAAAGGGCGCCGTGGACGCCCTTTGCGTGGCCTTCCCGCTATGCCCCAAGCCCCGATACGCGCACCCCGCGCACGGTCCGGGGGTACCGTGTTCGACCCAGGACTGCCGCCAGTGTACCCCACGGGAGACCGGCGGGGAAAGGCGCGAGGCCAGGGCCGGCACGTCCCCGGCCGGGCTCGCCGGGACCGCGCTCAGCGGAGCTTCAGCGCCAGGAAGAGCGGATTACCGCGCCTCTGGACGAGCAACGGCACGGATTTCTCGGCCGGGAGGCCCGCCGCCAGTTCCTTGAAGTGGGCGCTGTTCTTCACCGGCACGCCGTTCAGCATGAGCAGGACATCGCCCTGGCGCACGCCCGCGCGATAGGCGGGACCCTCCTTGACCTCGGTCACCAGGACACCGCCCTCCTTGACCTCGACCTGCTCGCGCTGCTCGCGGGTCAGGTCCTGAACCGTCAGTGCCAGTCGCGTCTCCGAGGCCAGGCCACCGTGACCGCTTCCCACCCGGGCCTGCACCTCCTTTTCCTCGGGCAGCTCGGCGATGGTGACGGTCAGCTGCTTCGGCTTGCCGTCTCGCAGGACCTTCACGGGGATCCTGGTATCCACGCGGGCCTTGCCCACGATGGGCGGTAGATCGGACGAGTGGTCCACGACCTGATCGTTGAATTCGAGGACCACATCGCCGACGGCGAAGCCCGCGGCCTCCGCAGGGCTGCCGGGCAGCACTCGGGCAACAAGCGCCCCGTGGGGACGCTCCATGCCGAAGGACTCGGCCAGCTCGCGGTTCACGTCCTGGATAAGCACGCCGAGCCATCCACGGCTCACCTTTCCCTGGCTCTTGAGCTGATCGACGACGTCCATCGCCACGTCGACCGGGATCGCGAACGAGAGCCCCATGAATCCGCCCGTGCGGCTGTATATCTGAGAATTGACGCCCACCACCTCACCGTCGAGGTTGAACAACGGGCCGCCCGAGTTTCCGGGATTGATCGCCACGTCGGTCTGGATGAAGGGCACGTAGTTCTCGGATGGCAGGCTGCGCCCGATGGCGCTCACGATGCCCGCCGTGACCGAGTGGTCGAACCCGAAGGGTGAGCCGATGGCCAGGACCCACTCCCCTACCCGCAGACCGTCCGAGCGCCCGAGCTTGACCACCGGCAGGCCCTGGGCCTTGACCTTGAGAAGGGCGATGTCGCTCCGCTCGTCACTGCCCACCACATCCGCTGTCAGCTCGCGGCGGTCGCTCAGGCGGACGATAACCTCGTCAGCCTCGCGGACCACGTGGTGATTGGTCACGATGTACCCATCGCTCGAGAGGATGAAGCCTGACCCCAGCGACTGGGCATCGTCCTCCTCGGGCTCACCCTCACCGAAGAAGCGGCGGAAGAAATCATAGAACGGGCTGTCCTCCGGGATGTCGGGCATCTCCAGGCCCTTCGGGAGTCCGTGGGGGGGCTTCACCGTCACCTTGCCCTGGCTGGTAGAGATGTTCACCACCGCCGGCCCGTACTGTTCCACCAGCCCGGTGAAGTCGGGCAGCCCGCCCCGAGCCATGGCCGGCTGAGCCCAGAGCCAGGCCGTTATCAGAGCCGCCCCCGCTATTGCGGTCCCGGACGTCACCCCCCGCCCCTTTCTCGTCATCTGCGATTCCCCAGAATTCCCGTGTGGTCGCCGGCGCGTCGCGCCGGCGTTATTCTCAGTCGGTCCGGATTGCGCCACCCGACAAACGGCGCTTCAGTATGGGCTCGAATCGCCCGTCTCGTCCAAGCCAGGCGCCTATGCGGCGCCCGCCCGCCAGCCCCACGGCGAGGCCGATCGCCCCGAGGATAAGCGCCGCGCCGTCAGGCTGGGTGAGCGCCAGCCTGATCGCCAGCAGCTGACCCAGGCCAGCCCCCACCAGCAGCCCCAGGAGTGGTACCGCGTACGCCGTGAGGGAGCCCTCGGACAACGCCGCTTCGTTCACAGCGACCAGAACGCGGTCGCCCGGCCGGGCGCCGATGGCGTTCCGGCTTCGGATACGGACCGGTCGCCGGCCGAAGACCGACGCCATCGACCCACCGGCACAGCCTTGCCGCGAGGCGCAAGCGCCGCACGCGCTCTGCCGATCAGTCTCTATCCAGGCGTACTCGCCCTCGGTGTCGACAACCGTGCCTACCTCCTCCAGCACCTCGCTATCTCCGCTGCACCGAGCGTCCGACCCGGTCGACGGTCGCCTTGGGCACCTCCCCGATCACGGTCACCTGGTGCTCGCCGAGACGCATCCCGAATGCCGTTATCGCGCCCATCTGAGACAGCCCTTCGAAAGGTGCCTTCACAGCATCGACCCGCTCCAGGTACACCGAGAACGCCGCCAGCCCATCCGTGAACACCACGTGCTCGGTCGGCTGATGGCCGCCAGAGAGCGGCTCACGGGTATCGGCGGTCTTCACGAAGCCCGGCGGGACCCACCCGACCAGCAGGTCGGAGCGCTTGCGCGTCGGATCGTCTCCCGTGCCACGCGTCGTCGTATGCCAGTCGAAGCCTTCCCCCGAGACCTCGGGCTCCAGCATCGTGTCGGGGATGCTGTCCGGCAGGTTGATCGTGGTGAACAGGAACTCCTCGAGCGTGCTGCCGCTCTCGTCGACGAGCTGGGACTTCAGGGGCAGGCCGGTCTGCTCGTCCAGCCAGAGCCGATAGCCATAGCGAAACGCGTCGGCAGGCTCGATACGGATCTCCCGCGTCAACCGCCCGGCGACGCGCTCCTGCCCGGCGAGGCTGAGGCGGTATTGGCCCCGAAGTCGGTCGTCGGATTGTCTGAGGGCCGAGGCGAAAAGCCCACGGCTGCGGCTCTCATCCACCAGCACCGATCGGTTGTCAGAGAGGATGCAGGTCACGCGGTGCCGGTCGCGCAAGACCTCCCGGCGGGCTCCGTTGAGCGAGGTGAGCCGTTCCTGCTCGCCATTCGCAGTGACTCGGTGTATGACACGCAGGGTCTCTATCTCGCCGTCGTGGCGGTAGACGAATATCCCCTCGTAGTTGAGCGTCCGCGAGGCGTCGCGCATCCGCTCGAGCCAGGCATAGGGGTCGTCACCCGGCGGTGCTCCCGCGCCCGCGGCGGCACTCGCAAATGCCAGGACCACGCCCAGCCACCCGAACACCAGGCGCGGTCCTGCCCGACTGCAGGCGCTATCGACCGCCATCGTGGGCCACGAGCCGAGCGTAAGGCAGTACCCCGTGCATGTTCTGCCCCGCCAGCTCGTTGTGATTGAGGAGGTAAGCGCTCAGGCGGGGATCGAAGGTGGAGGTCGGGTCGCCTGCCACCGCGACGGCCACCGGCTCGGTGGCCGGGCGCTGGGCCACCTGGTTGGTGCCCCCGTCGGATCCCGGCACGACCCCCCGTAGACCCAGAACGGCGACCACGGCCACCGATGCCGCGATAGCCAGTCCCGCGAGGGGGCGCAGGCCCGGCGCCCGGAAGGCCCGCAGCCGGTACATGGTAGGCTCCTCCTGAACCCGTTCGCGCACCCGCTCGAACAGGTCGCCCATGGGTAGACCGGGCGCCATGTGGCCCTGCAGGGCGTCGCTGATCAGGTGGTAGTGCTCCCAGGTCCGCTGCAGCTCCGAGCCGCGCGTGACCTCGTCCAGCAACCGTACGGCCTCGGCCTGATCGAGCTCTCCGTCGATCAGCGCGGACAGCCGCTCACGTGTGGATTCACTCATGGTGCATCGGGTCCTCTAGTCCAACAGGGGTTGCAGCCGCTTGTTGATGGCCTCCCGCGCGCGAAAGATCCGCGAGCGGACCGTGCCGATCGGGCAGTCCATCGACTCGGCGATCTCCTCGTAGCTGAGTCCCTCGAGCTCGCGCAGCGTGATGGCGGTACGCAGGTCTTCCGGCAACTGATCTATCGCGGACATCACTGTCCTCTCGATCTCGTCGCGCAGCAGCAGACGCTCGGGCGTCGCGTTGTCCTTCAGTTCCGTCTCGCCTGCTATCTGATCGACGTCGGCCGAGTCGATGTCCCCGTCGGGCGGCCGCCGGCCCTGCGCCACCAGATAGTTCTTGGCCGTGTTAATCGCAATGCGATAAAGCCACGTGTAGAAGGCACTCTCGCCTCGAAAGCTCGGCGAGGCCCGATAGGCCTTCAAGAAGGATTCCTGCACGACGTCCATGACTTCGGAGGGGTCTCGGACATAACGCGCCACCAGTTTGACGAGCTTGTGCTGATACTTGAGCACAAGCATGTCAAAGGCCCTCTTGTCCCCGCGCTGAACCCGCTCAACGAGGGCCTTGTCAACACCGTCGTCGCCCACTTGGGCTCCCCTTCTGGCCGATCGGCGCTCCCTGCCTACCCCGGTAGACCAGGCGTGCCCGATATAGTTCGAATAGACGCGGCATGAGTATATGCTAATTCACCTATGCCCCGGCCGCCTGCCCGAGCCCGCCTCCACCCCGCGAGGTCCCGACTCACGTGAGCCTTTCTCTGTACGCGGACGTCCTGATTGTGGGGAGCGGCGCCGCCGGGCTCTCCCTCGCGCTCCGGCTGGCCCCGCACGCCTCGGTCGCCGTGCTCTCGAAGGGGCCGCTTGCCGAGGGCAGCACGTACTACGCCCAGGGCGGGGTCTCCGCGGTTCTCGACCCCGGCGACTCGATTGCGGCGCACGTGCAGGACACCCTGGCCGCGGGTGCCGGCCTGTCGGAGCCCGCCGTGGTGCGCCAGGTGGTGGATCAGGGCAGAGTGGCCATCGAGTGGCTGGCTGCTCAGGGCGTGCCGTTCACGCGTGAGCGGCAGCGGGACGGAACCCTCGGATTCCACCTCAGCCAGGAGGGGGGGCACACGCATCGGCGGGTCGTGCACGTGGCGGACGCGACCGGGCGCTCGATCGAGGAGACGCTGGTCGAGAAGGTCCGGACAGCAGCGAACGTCACCGTGTTCGAGCACCACCTCGCCCTCGATCTCATCACGGCGGGCAAGCTCGGACACGCGGCCAACCGCTGCCTCGGCGCCTACGTCTTCGACCGTGAGACGCGCCGCGTCAAGGTCTTCGGGGCCCGTATCACGGTGCTGGCGACGGGTGGGGCGGGCAAGGTCTACCTCTACACGAGCAACCCCGATGTCGCCACCGGCGACGGGATCGCCATGGGCTGGCGTGCGGGCTGCCGGGTCGGGAACATGGAGTTCATCCAGTTTCACCCGACGTGCCTCTATCACCCCGCTGCGAAGTCCTTCCTCATCACCGAGGCGATCCGGGGCGAAGGCGGCCGGCTCCTGCTGCCCGACGGCACGCCCTTCATGCACCGATTCGACCCGCGGGGTGAGCTCGCGCCGCGCGACGTCGTCGCGCGTGCCATCGACCACGAGATGAAGCGCCTCGGGGTCGACTGCGTCCACCTGGACATCAGCCACAAGTCGGCCGATTTCATCCGACAGCACTTCCCCAACGTCTACGCGCGCTGCAAGAGCTACGGGATCGACATGACCGCCCAGCCGATCCCGGTGGTCCCCGCCGCCCACTACACCTGCGGCGGCGTGCTGACAGACCTGCGCGGGCGGACCGACCTCGAAGGGCTCTACGCCATCGGAGAGGTGGCCTTCACGGGCCTCCACGGGGCCAACCGCATGGCCAGCAACTCGCTCCTCGAGTGCCTCGTCTTCGCCCGAGCCGCCTCGGCAGACATCGCCGAGCGGCTTCCCGGTATCCTCCCGCTGGGCGAGGTGCCCGAGTGGGACGAGAGCCGGGTAACCGACTCGGACGAGGAGGTGGTGGTCGCACACAATTGGGACGAGCTGCGGCGCTTCATGTGGGATTACGTGGGCATCGTGCGCACGACCAAGCGCCTCGAGCGCGCCAAGCGCCGCGCGGACCTGTTGCTCGGTGAGATCGACGAGTACTACGGACATTTCCGAGTCACCAACGACCTGATCGAGCTGCGCAACCTAGCGGTGGTGGCCGACCTGATCATCCGTTCGGCCCTCTCGCGCAAGGAGAGCCGCGGACTGCACTACACCCTCGACTACCCGGACCCCGATCCGTCCCAGCCGCCCGCCAACACCATCCTCTGTCCCGCGGCCTTCGAGCGTTGTCGCGGCACCCTGCCGGTCGGCTACCTGGGCCCGGGCTAGCAGCGTTCTCCTCTCAAGGAACCGAACCACCGGAGCGGGTCGTTCCTTCGGGAACGCCTGGCCCGCGCGCGGGGCTGGGATGCTCAGAGCCTGTGAAATCATCACCGCAGAGATGCGGAGTCCGCAGAGATGCGTCTATGAATCAGACGCCTACTATTCAATCTCTGCGCCTTTGCGCCTCTGCGGTGGATTTCTTGACGTCCTCTCAGCACTCCGCCAGGGGAAAGGCGAGCACCTCGTCAATCCGTTGCGCGCCGGCGGCGACCATCACCAGGCGATCCACGCCGACGGCCACACCGGCGCACGGCGGGAGTCCGGCCTCGAGCGCTGCGAGCAACCGCTCGTCGACGGGTGGCTCCGGCAGTCCGAGGCCTCGCCGGCGAGCGAGATCGGCCTCGAAGCGCCTGCGCTGCTCACGCGCGTCGCTGAGCTCGCGGTATCCGTTCGCGACCTCCACCCCGTCGACGAAGGCCTCGAAGCGCTCGGCGACCGCGGGGTTGTCCGGCCTGATCCGTGCCAGCGCCGCCTGGGAGGCGGGAAACTCGTGGACGAACGCCAGGCGGGTGCCTGCCAGGGCGGGCTGTACACCCGTGGAGAAGAGGAAGTCGAGGCAACCGTCCCGATCGATCCCGGCTGCGGTCTCGCCCGACAGCCCGCTGCCCGCGGCCGCTCTGGCGAGGAGCTCCCGCGGGCTATCGAAGGGATCGAGCCCGAGCACATCCCGGAAGACCTCGCGGTAGGTTACGCGCCGGGCCCTTCCCGTCCCCAGCAGTCCGTTCAGGAGCGTCTCGACCTCATCCATCAGGGCCAGGTGATCCCATCCCGGCCGGTACCACTCGAGGAGCGTGAACTCCGGGTTGTGCAGGGCACCCCTTTCGCCGTCCCGAAAGGCCTTGCCGAGCTGGTAGACGGGTAGGCCATGCGCGGCCACCAGCCGTTTCATGGCGAGCTCCGGTGAGGTCTGGAGGTAGAGCCGTCGCCCGGGATGGCCGCTGTGGGCGCCGCAGACGGTGGTCAGGCTGGCGAGGTGCGGGTCGGTGGCGCCGGCCGCGGCGAGGATCGGGGTCTCCACCTCGAGTACCCCGCGCTCGCGAAAGAATG
>Ga0316622_100002752_pt1 | contig 12305 bp, 9 predicted proteins | sample OWC_Aug_OW2_C1_D_FD_207646 | JGI IMG/M metagenome (GOLD analysis project Ga0316622, IMG submission 207646) | Wetland soil microbial communities from Old Woman Creek delta, Ohio, United States - OWC_Aug_OW2_C1_D5_C | ecosystem: Environmental > Terrestrial > Soil > Wetlands | place: USA: Ohio... | reverse complement strand
CCGGGCTGAGATTGAGGGGCTTGACCTGCTGCGCCACCTGCTGCCCGACCGCAGCGCCGAAGGCCAGGATCGCCTTCTCGTCCTCGGTCATCGTCGCCCCCGGCACCACCGAAGGTGACGCCGAGGGGGCGGCGGCGGCGGGCGCCACGTCTTTCTTCTGGCATCCTCCGGCCACCACCGCCGCCCCGAGGAGAAGGGCGTAGACGCTCTTGCGAGTCATGCTTTCTGATTGCCTTTCCGCCCGGCTCGCCCGGGGACCGCGCGGGCTCTTCCGCCGAACGCCCGATCCTATCCGCGCGCACTCGGCGAGGCAAACGGCACTGTACAATCGGACCGCGGAGGAGAGGCATCGATGGCACGGGCGGGGCGATCCGCGGGGGCGTGGCCGTTCCTCGCCGGGATCGCGCTCGGCTCGGCGGCGGCCGCCGCGTGGGCCGCCTTGGGCCGGCGCCGCCGTCTCGACCCCCGCATCCTGCGCGCCCTGCCGCGGTCGGCCGACCTGCCTCTCGTGGTCTTCGTCCCGGGGATACTCGGCAGCCAGCTCCTGCGGCCCGACGGCAGCGAGGCCTGGCTCAATCTGGGCAACACCCTCGGCCATCACGACCTCTCCCTGCCCCGGAAGCTCCCCCTCGCCCGCAGCCGGGACGATCTCCATCCCGGCTTCCTTGTCGGCACGGACACCCTCCTCCCGCGCGCGTTCGGGTTCACGGAGTACGCCGACCTCCTCGACCTCCTCGACTCCGCGGGCTACCAGCCGGGGACGGGCGAGGGCCTGCGCTACGCCGTCTACACCTACGACTGGCGCCGCGACCTGGTCGAGAGCGCGAGGGGCCTCGGCCTGCGCCTCGAGGGCCTCGCCCGCGAGAGGGGCGACCCCGCGGCGCGCTTCCACGTCGTGGGCCACAGCATGGGCGGCCTCGTCGCCCGCTACTACCTGCGCTACGGAGGCGCCGAGCCCACCGCGGACGCCCCCGTGACCTGGGCAGGCGCCCGGCGCCTGGCGAGCGTCGTCCTGGCCGCGACGCCGAACGCCGGCAGCATCCCCGCCCTCGGCGCCGTGCTGAACGGCGAGCGCGTGGGGCTCTCCCACACGACCCTCGCCGCGTCGGTCGTGAGCCGGATGCCGTCGATCTACCAGCTGCTCCCGCCCGCGGGCGCGCGCCCGCTCGTCGATCCGCGCGGCAAGCCTCTCGACCACGACCTCCACGATCCCGCCACCTGGCAGCGCTTCGGCTGGGGGCCGTTCGCCCCCGCCTCAGACGACCGCCTGGCGCCGGAGCGCGCGTTCCTCATCGCCGCCCTCGAGCGTGCGCGGGCCTTCCACGCCGCCCTCGCCCGCCCGGCGGCGACGCCCTGCCCCGTGCCGGTTCACGCCGTCGGCGGCGACTGCCTGCTCACCCTCGCCCGCGCCGTCGCCGGCGAGGGCCCGCCCGGCTCTCCCCCGCGGCTCGAGGCGCACACCCGCCGCGAGCAGGATCTTCTCTACGAGGCCGGCGACGGGCGCGTGACCCGCGCCAGCCTCCTCGCCTCCCATCTGCCGGGAGCCGAGGGAACGACGTCCGGAAGCGGCCTCGCCGAGATCGCCCAGTCGTTCTTCGGGGGCGCCGATCACCACGGGCTCTATGCGGATCCCGCGTTCCAGAGCCTCCTCCTGCGGCTCCTGCTGCGCCCTGGGCCAGGCCCAGGGCTGCGCCCCGGCCCTGAGGCGGCGTCCCCGGCACGGCCCGGCGCCGCGTCCCGGCCCACTGCGGCCCGCGGCGCCTATTCCGTCGTGAGGAGCGGAAGGTGAGCGAGCCGACGCGCCTCCCGAACGAGCTCCGAGCGGTCATGGACACGCTGCGCCAGCGGGACCAGCAGTATCGGTTCCTCGCCGAGCAGGCGGCGGACGGTGTCCTGCTGGTCGCCGCCGACGGGCGGATCGCCGACGCGAGCCCGGGTGCCGCGGCGCTCCTGGGCCGCCCCCGCGCGGCTCTCCTCAAGCTCTCCCTCCCCGACGTCGTCGAGGCCGACAAGGCGGTCGACAACGTCGCCGGGCTGCTGGCCCTGCCGCCGAAACGGCACCTCACGCGCGCGTTCCGCCTCAAGCGGCCCGAGGCCGCGCCGCTCGAGGTCGAGGTGAGCGCGCGGCGCCTCGCGGACGGGCGGCTGCAGCTCGCGATGCGGGACCTCGCGGAGCGCCGCCGGGCGGCTGAGGCCCTCCGCGAGAGCGAGGAGCGGTACGAGCGGCTCGCCGCCTCGGCCCCCGACGCCATCGTGGTCGAGGCCTCCGGGCGGGTCGTCTTTGCGAACCCCGCTCTCCGGAGGCTGCTCGGGCTGCAGCCTTCGGCCGCGGTGGCTGGCCGCGCCCTGGCGGACTTCCTCCACCCCGACGAGCGGCTCGAGGTGGCGAAGGCGGCGGCCAGCGCGGCGGCGGCGGGCCCGGCCGGCGTCCGGCTCGCCACTCGCATGCGGCGGGCCGACGGGTCGACCGCCGAGGTCGAGGGGGCGGCGACGGCGGTCACCTACCGCGGGCGGCCCGCCGTGCAGGTCCTGATGAGGGAGGTCGTGGACGAGCGGCCGGCCGCGGCCGACGACGTCTACCGCGACGCCCTCACGGGCCTCACGAGCCCCCTCCTCCTTCCCGACCGCCTGTCCGTCGCGATCTCGCAGGCGTACCGCCACCGGGCGCGGGTGGGCGTCGTGCACGTGGACGTCGACGGGTTCTCGGCGCTCAACACGCGCCTCGGCCGGCCGCTGGCCGACCGCGTGCTGCGCGCCGTGGCCCGCCGCCTCTCCCACTGCGTGCGTCAGGGGGACACCGCCGCCCGCCTCGAGGCCGACGCCTTCGTCCTCGTCCTGCCGGGCCTGCACCACGGCGAGGACGCGACGCGCATCGGCGAGAAGGTCCTGCGGGCGCTCCGCAAGCCCTTCCCCCTCGCCGACGGAACCGTGTCCCTCACCGCGAGCGTGGGGGTGGCCATCTTCCCCGAGGACGGCGAGGACGCGCCGGCCCTCCTCGCTTCCGCTGAGCAGTCCTCTCGCCGCGCCCACGAGGCGGGCGGCGACCGGCTCGAGTCGAGCGCCCCCCCGCCCCTCGACGACGGCTACGACGCGCTCGAGCTCGAGGCGGGTCTCCGCGCCGCCCTCGGCGGGGGCGCCATGGCCCTGAACGGCAGCCCCACGCCCGCGGGCGTCCTCCACTACCAGACGATCCACGCCCTCTCTCCCCGGAAGGTCGTGGGCGTCGAGGCGCTGCTGCGGTGGCAGCACCCGCAGCTCGGCCTCGTCTTCCCCCAGAGCTTCCTCTCGAAGTCCGACTTCACCGGGCTCATCCTCGCGATCGGGCCGTGGATCCTCCGCACGGCGGCCGTCCAGGTCCGCCAGTGGCAGCGCCGCCAGCGCGGGCTGCGCCTGGCCGTGAACCTCTCGCCCCCCGAGCTCATGAAGAAGACGCTGCCCGACGAGGTGAGGGCGGGGCTCGAGGAGTCGGGCCTCCCGCCCCGCCTCCTCCAGCTCGAGGTCCCGGAGGGCCACGTCGTCTCCGACCTGCCGCGGTCGCTCGACATGCTCCACCGGCTGAAGGCCCTCGGCGTGAGCCTCGTCCTCGACCGGTTCGCGGTCCGGTACTCGTCGCTCGGCCGGCTGGCCGAGCTGCCCCTCGACGGCGTGAAGCTCGACCTCGCCTTCCTGCGCGGCCCCTCCTCGAACGCGGAGGACGTGTCGCTCCTCACCGCGGTCACCGCGGTGGCGCGCGGGCTCAAGCTGCGGGTGTGCGCCCAGGGCGTCGAGACGGCCGCCCAGCTCGCGCTGCTCGAGCGCCTCGGCTGCGTCGAGGCCCAGGGCTTCCACCTCGCGCCGCCGGTGCCCCCGGCGACCCTCGCCGACCAGCTGGGCACCCGCCCGGCAAAGGGCGCCGGGGAGAAGCGATGAGCTTCGGCGGTCGGCTCGAGACTCTCGACCTCTCGGCGCTCCTCCAGACGCTCTCCGTCGGCGCCGCGAGCGGCCGGCTCACCCTCACTCGCCTCGACAGTCACGCCGTCCTCGTCCTGCGGAGCGGGCGCGTGGTGTACGTCGCGGGGGGCTCCGGAGGCGAGACCCTGGCGGGCCGGCTCCTCCGCGAGAACCTCGTCGGCGAGGCGGACCTCATGACGGCCCTCGACCGGCAGCACGACGGGACGGGTTTCAAGCGGCTCGGCGAGGTCCTCGTCGAGATGGGCCTCCTCGCCGAGGGCACCGTCCGGGCGGTCGTACGCCGGCGGATGGAGGATCTCATCGGCGAGCTCCTGGCCTGGAAGAGCGGCTTCTTCCGCTTCGAGCCGATCCGGTCCGGGAGCGACGCCGACATCGAGGTCGACCTCGGCGACTTCGTCCTCCCCGCGGGCCTCGCTCCCCAGGAGCTGCTGATGAGGGCCGTGACGGCCCTCGACCGCGGCGACCTCTCCCGGCTGCCGCCTCCGGAGACGACGGTGCCGCCCCTGCCGGCCGGCGCCCCCGAGGGCGCGCCGTCCCCGTCGTCCACCGGCTCCTACCCCGTGGACTTCACCGGCGAGGCCGTGCTCTCGCTGCTGCGCTTCGCCTCGCAGCTCCTGGGCCGGGCCGTCGTCTTCTCGGTGGCCGGCGACACCGCGAGCGGGGTGGGCGAGTTCGGCGTCCACCTCGCCGGCGGCCGGTCGGGGGCCGAGGCCGTGCGGCAGACCGTCCTCACGCTGCGCGAGCCCTCGATCCTCCGCGCCGCGGTCGAGCGGCGCCGGACGTACGTCGGGCCGCTCGAGCCCACGCGGGTGAACCTCGCCCTCGCCGAGCGCCTCGGGGGGGCCCAGGTGCGCGAGGCGGTCGCCATGCCCCTCCTCGTCGGGGGCGAGGTGCGCTTCGTCCTCTACGGCGACAACGCGCCCTCCGGCCGGCCGCTCGGCCCGCTCGACACCCTCGAGTCGTCGGCGGCGCGCGCTGCCCGGATCATCGAGAAGACGCTCCTCGCGCGCGCGAAGGAGGGGCCGGGACGGTCCGCCTGACGCCGCGCGAGAGGCTTCGCTTCGTCGTTGCCATCCCGAAGGGACCCGGTCTATAGTCGGGCCCGTGAACCCCTCGTCGGTGCTGAGCAGTGCATCGGCCATCCCTGGAGACCACATGCAGCGTGCTGCGACCTTCCTCGGCTCGTCGATCGGGAAGAAGGTGGTGATGGCGGCGACCGGCCTCGTGCTCTACGGGTTCGTCCTCGGGCACATGGTCGGCAATCTCCAGATCTACCTCGGGCCCAAGGCCATCAACGACTACGCGGAGTTCCTGCAGCACTTCCTGCACGGCCAGGGCATCTGGATCGTCCGCGGGGGGCTGCTCGTAGCGGTGGGCCTCCACATCTGGGCGGCGGTGACGCTGACCCTCTCGAACTGGTCGGCCCGGCCGGTGGACTACCGGGACTGGCAGGCCGTGGAGTCCACCTACGCGTCCCGGACGATGATCTGGAGCGGCCCCATCCTCGCCGCCTTCGTCGTCTACCACCTCTTCCACTTCACGCTGGGCACCGCCCACCCCGACTTCGTGAAGGGCGAGGTCTACCGCAACGTGGTCGTGGGGTTCCAGAACCCGTTCGCCTCCGCGTTCTACGTCCTCGCGATGTGCGCCCTCGGCCTGCACATGTACCACGGCTTCTGGAGCATGCTCCACACCCTCGGCCTCAGCCACCCGCGCTGGAACCCGATGCGCCGCACCGCGTCGCTGGTGCTGGCCGGGATCGTGGTGATCGCCAACGTCTCGATCCCGCTGGCCGTGCTCGCCGGCGTCGTCCACCTGTAGGGGAATCACCATGGAACTCAAGGCCAACCTCCCCTCGGGCCCCATCGCCCAGAAGTGGTCGAAGCACCGCTTCGACATGAAGCTCGTCAACCCCGCCAACAAGCGGAAGTACAGCGTGATCGTGGTGGGCAGCGGCCTCGCCGGCGGGGCCGGCGCGGCCTCCCTCGGCGAGCTCGGGTACAACGTCAAGGTCTTCTGCTACCAGGACAGCCCGCGGCGGGCCCACTCGATCGCGGCCCAGGGCGGGATCAACGCGGCGAAGAACTACCAGAACGACGGTGACAGCGTGTGGCGGCTCTTCTACGACACCGTCAAGGGCGGGGACTTCCGCGCCCGCGAGGCGAACGTCTACCGCCTGGCCGAGCTGTCGGTGAACATCATCGACCAGTGCGTCGCCCAGGGCGTGCCTTTCGGGCGCGAGTACGGGGGCACCCTCGCCAATCGCTCGTTCGGCGGCGCCCTCGTGTCGCGCACGTTCTACGCGCGCGGCCAGACCGGGCAGCAGCTCCTCCTCGGCGCCTACCAGGCGCTGATGCGCCAGGTGGGAGCGGGCCAGGTGAAGATGTTCCCCCGCCACGAGATGCTCGAGCTCGTCGTGATCGACGGGCGAGCCCGCGGCATCGTGGCCCGCGACATGGTGACCGGGAAGCTCGAGACCCACTTCGCGGACGCCGTCGTCCTCGCCACCGGCGGCTACGGCAACGTCTTCTACCTCGCCACCTACGCCAAGGGCTGCAACGGCACCGCCATCTGGCGCGCCTACAAGAAGGGCGCGGCCTTCGCCAACCCCTGCTACACGCAGATCCACCCCACCTGCATCCCCGTGCACGGCGACTACCAGAGCAAGCTCACCCTGATGAGCGAGTCGCTGCGCAACGACGGGCGCATCTGGGTCCCCAAGAAGGCCGGCGACGCCCGGCCCGCGCACCAGATCCCCGAGGAAGAGCGCGACTACTACCTCGAGCGGAAGTACCCGACCTACGGCAACCTCGCCCCCCGTGACATCTCGTCCCGCGCCGCCAAGCAGGTCTGCGACGAGGGCCGCGGCGTCGGCCCGGGAGGCCTCGGCGTCTATCTCGACTTCGCCGACTCGATCGCCCGGCTCGGGGCGCCGAAGATCGAGGAGAAGTACGGGAACCTCTTCGAGATGTACGAGCGCATCACCGCCGAGGACCCGTACAAGGTCCCGATGCGGATCTTCCCGGCCTCCCACTACACGATGGGCGGGCTCTGGGTGGACTACAACCTCATGAGCACGATTCCCGGACTCCTCGTGGGCGGCGAGGCGAACTTCTCCGACCACGGGGCGAACCGGCTCGGGGCCTCGGCCCTCATGCAGGGCCTCGCCGACGGCTACTTCATCCTCCCCTATACCGTGGGCCACTACCTCGCGTCGAACAAGTTCGACAAGGTGGACGAGAGCCACCCCGAGGCGAGGGCGGCGACGGCCACGGTCGAGCAGCGGCTGAGGACGCTCCTGTCCATGAAGGGGAAACGCACCGTCACCTCCTTCCACCGCGAGCTCGGGAAGATCATGTGGGAGCACTGCGGCATGGGCCGCAACAAGGCGGGCCTGGAGGCCGCCCTCCAGAAGATCCCCGCCCTCCGCGAGGAGTTCTGGCGGAACCTGAACGTCCCCGGGAGCGCCGACGAGCTCAACCAGTCGCTCGAGATGGCCGGCCGGCTGGCCGACTTCCTCGAGCTCGGCGAGCTCATGTGCCTGGACGCCCTCGAGCGCGAGGAGTCCTGCGGCGGCCACTTCCGGGAGGAGTACCAGACGAGCGACGGCGAGGCGCTGCGCGACGACGAGCGCTTCTGCCACGTGGCGGCCTGGGAGTACGCGGGAGAGGGGAAGAAGCCGATACGCAACGTCGAGCCCCTGGTATTCGAGGACGTGCCCCTGCAGACCCGGAGCTACAAATGAGCGGCAACGGCAAGAGCATGAACCTCACCCTGCACGTCTGGCGGCAGAAGAACGCCTCCAGCAAGGGGCGGTTCGTCACCTACCAGGCGAAGGGCGTCAGCCCCGACATGTCCTTCCTCGAGATGCTGGACGTGGTCAACGAGGAGCTGACCACGAAGGGCGACGACCCGATCGCGTTCGACCACGACTGCCGCGAGGGCATTTGCGGCACCTGCAGCATCGTGGTGAACGGGAGGCCCCACGGGCCGCGCACCCGCACCACGGCCTGCCAGCTCCACATGCGGAGCTTTCGGGACGGAGACACCCTCGTCATCGAGCCGTGGCGCGCGAAGGCCTTCCCGGTCGTCAAGGACCTGATCGTCGACCGGGGGGCCCTCGACACGATCATCGCCTCCGGCGGCTTCGTGTCCGTGCCCACGGGCAGCGCGCCCGACGGCAACGCCATCCCGGTCCCGAAGAGCGACGCGGAGCTGGCGATGGACGCGGCGGCCTGCATCGGCTGCGGGGCCTGCGTCGCCGCCTGCCCGAACGCGTCGGCGATGCTCTTCACCGGGGCCAAGCTGTCGCAGCTCGCCCTCCTGCCCCAGGGCCAGCCGGAGCGCTACCTCCGGGCGCGCAAGATGGTCGCGGCCATGGACCGGGCCGGCTTCGGCAACTGCACGAACCACGGGGAGTGCGAGGCCACCTGCCCCAAGGGTATCAAGCTCGACGTCATCGCGCGGATGAACCGCGACTTCCTCAAGGCGACCGTGATGGGCGCCGAGGAGTCGAAGGGCGGCGGCGGGGCAGGCTAGATGAACAGGTGCTCGTCGTCCTCGCCGTGGCCCCGCCGGCGGGGGTGCGGCCGGTGGTCGCGCGGGGCGCCACGGTCGAACTGGAAGTAGACGTCCATCCCCCGCTGCAGCCCCTTCAGGAACGCGACGATCCCGCCGATCGGCTTGAGTGGCCGCACCACGAGCCGCTGGACCGTGGCGGTCGTTTCCTCGATCTTCTCGATCGTGTCGGCGAGCACGAGATCGACCCGCCGGGCCTGCAGCGTCGCGAGGTCGGCGATCTCGGCGGCGGCGCGGCTGACGCGGTTGAAGTTCTCGAGGGCGGGCGAGATCTCCCGGTCGAGCCTGACCTGGAGCGCGTCCACCCGGTGCGCGAGCCGGCGACCGTAGACCACGAGGCCGATGAGGAAGCCCGCCTGGACGACCGAGGCGAGCGCGATGACACCGAGGAAGAAGATCCCCCAGGACTCCATGGAGCCTTACATCTTCTCCTTCTCGTCGCGATAGGCCTGGCGGCCGGCCTCGACCGCCGCCGCGAGGCGGTCGCGCCGCTTCTCGAGAGCCTCCCTCTGCCGGTCCAAGTAGCCCGAGGCGTCTTCCGCCGCCTCGCGCCCCTTCTCGAGCGCCTGCTCCCCGAGGCGGCGGCTGCGGTCGGCTGTCTCCCGCAGCTTCTCGCCGAGGATCTCGCGCGTCTCCCGCCCCGATCGGGGGGCGAAGAGGATCGCGAGGGCGGCCCCCGAGAGGGCACCGAGCAGGAAGGAGAGAACGACCCCGGACGTCCCCGCATTGCGTTCGTCACTGGACATGCAAGCCTCCCGCCCCGACGCGACCGGGGGGCGTGGATGACAGCTTAGACCAGCCCCGCGCCTGCTCGCAAGGGCGAAGGGCCCGTCGCTCTCGAGAGCTTCCATTGTCGCTATACTGTCCCCTCCATGTCGCACGTCCCCGTCCTGGTGGACCGTCCTGGAGGAGAACGACTCTTGAGCCCGACACTGCGCCCCCTCCCCCTGCTGCTCGTCCTCGCCGCCTGCGGCGGCTCCTCGGCCCCGCCCCCGCCGGTGGCCACGGCCACCCCGTCCCGCACCGCGGACGACCTGCGGCCGATGTCGTCCCGCGAGGGCGGAGCAGCAGGTCCGGCCACGGCGCCTGCCGGACCCGTGGACGCAGGGGCGCCCCTGCCCCCCGGCCACCCTCCGCTCGAGGGTGCCCCGACCCAGGCCGCGCCCTTGCCGGCCGGACATCCGCCGATCGGCGAGCCGGCACCGGGGGCGAAGTCGGCGGGCAGCCTCGCCGGCACGATCGCCCTGTCGCCGAGGCTCACGGTGAGACCCTCGGACGTCCTGTACGTCATGGCGAAGAAGGGGACGGCCACGCTCGCCGTGAAGCGAGTCGACAAGCCGTCCTTCCCGTTCGCCTTCGAGATCTCGGGCGGCGACGCGATGATGGGGGGCGGCTCCTTCGAGGGGCCGGTCGACGTCGTCGCACGCCTGTCGCGAACCGGAGACGCCATCCCGGCGAAGGGCGACCTCGAGGGCGTGGCGAAGAGCGTCAAAGTCCCCTCGAAGAGCGTCCAGCTGACCATCGACACCGTTCGCCAGTAGGCAGCAGCCCCTCGGGTCGATGAGCCGTCCGTGGCATTGTCGAGCCTCGGGCGACTGAAGTAGCCTCCGGCCGTCCGCGGAGGTGCGCCCATGAGCAGCGTTCGGCGATGGACATTCCTGGCCCCGGTCGTGGTGCTGGCCGCGCCCCCCATCGCGCGCGCGGACGTGCGGCTGCCCGCCCTCGTGGGCAGCCACATGGTCCTGCAGCGCGACGCGCCTTCCCGCATCTGGGGCTGGGCCGCGCCCGGCGAGGCGGTCCGCGTGAGCGTCGACGGGGCCAAGGGCGAGGCCGTCGCCCGCCCCGACGGTCGCTGGAGCGTCGACCTGCCGCCGCAGCCGGCGGGGGGGCCGTTCTCCCTCACCGTGGCCGGCCGCAACACCCTCACCCTCGACGACGTCTGGTTCGGCGAAGTGTGGGTCGCCTCGGGCCAGTCCAACATGGAGTGGCCTCTTGCGCAGTCGATCGGCGGCCCCGAGGCCGCGACGGCCGGCTGCGACGGCCTGCGGCTCTTCACCGTGGCCAAGGCCACTTCGCTGCGGGAGAGGGACGACGTCTCCGGCCAGTGGGCGGCCTGCGACGCCTCGACGGCGCCCGGCTTCTCCGCGGTGGCGTTCTTCTTCGGCCGGGAGCTGCACCGCGCGCTCGGCGTCAAGGTCGCCCTCGTCCACTCCTCCTGGGGAGGGACGCCCGCCGAGGCCTGGACGAGCCGGTCGGCTCTGGAGAAGGAGCCGTCGCTGCGGCCACTGGTGGCCGACTTCGATCTCGCCCTGAACGACGCCGAAGCCCGGAAGACGTTCGCGGCGAGGCTGGAGGCGTGGGAAGCCACCAACTACCACCGGGACGTTTCGAACGAGGGCCTCGCGAAAGGCTGGGCGAAGCTGGAGGCCGACTCCGGGGCCTGGGGACGGATGGACCTTCCCCGGCAGTGGGAGAAGGCCGGCCTCCCGATCGACGGGGCGCTGTGGTTCCGGCGGGCCCTCGAGATCCCTGACGCCTGGGCCGGCAAGGACCTGACGCTGTCCCTGGGCGCCCTCGACGATTTCGACACGACGTACTTCGCCGGTGAGGAGATCGGCCGGACCGGCAAGGAGACGCCAGGCTACTGGGCGGTCCCGCGCCAGTACACCGTGCCCGGGCGCCTCGTCCGGCCGGGCCGCACCGTCCTCGCGGTCCGCGTGTTCGACCACTACGGTGGCGGCGGCTTCTCCGGCGTCGCCCCCGACCTCTGGATCGCCCCCGCCGACTCCTCCGGGGCGAAGGTCCCGCTGGCCGGCCCGTGGCAGTACCAGGTCGAGCAAAGCCTCCCGCCATCGACCCCCGACTTCGCGACCCAGCCCCGCTACCCCTCGCCCGACAACCCGAACAGCCCCACCGTCCTCTACGGGGCCATGATCGCCCCGCTCGCGCCGCTCGCCATCCGCGGGGCCCTCTGGTACCAGGGTGAGAGCAACGCCGGCGCGGCCTTCCAGTACCGCACGCTCTTCCCGACGATGATCCGCGACTGGAGAAGGGCGTGGGGCCGCGGGGATTTCCCCTTCCTCTTCGTCCAGCTCGCGAACTACATGGCGCGAGCCGCCGAGCCCGGCGAAAGCGCGTGGGCCGAGCTGCGCGAGGCCCAGGCGATGACCCTCGCCCTCCCGAAGACGGGAATGGCGGTGGCGATCGACATCGGCGAGACGGGCGATATCCATCCGAAGAACAAGCAGGTCGTCGGCGCGCGTCTCGCGCGCTGGGCCCTCGCCGACACGTACGGCCGCGCGGTCGCGAAGTCGGGCCCGCTCTACCAGTCGTTCTCCGTCCAGGGCGCCGCGGTCCGGGTCCGCTTCGGGCACGGGGAAGGCCTCGCCACCGCCGACGGCGCCGCGCCGAAGGGCTTCGCCATCGCCGGTCCCGATCGGAGGTGGCGGTGGGCGGAGGCACGGATCGAGGGAGCGACGGTCGTCGTCTCCTCGCCCGAGGTGCCGCGTCCCGTCGCCGTGCGCTACGCGTGGGCCGACAACCCGGAGGCCACGCTCCGCAACGGCGCGGGCCTCCCCGCCTCGCCCTTCCGCACCGACGACTGGCCAATGCTCACCGCCCCCCGCGCCCCGGCCGACGGCCGCGAGCTGGTGAAGGCGATGCACGCCCGCTACGCCGGCCGCTGGTACCGCGACCTCATGCTCGTCCAGGACGTGAGCCGCTACCGCGAGGGTCGCCAGGAGGCCCGGGAGCGGGTCACCGAGTACCTGTCGCTG
>Ga0316622_100002751_pt1 | contig 12307 bp, 10 predicted proteins | sample OWC_Aug_OW2_C1_D_FD_207646 | JGI IMG/M metagenome (GOLD analysis project Ga0316622, IMG submission 207646) | Wetland soil microbial communities from Old Woman Creek delta, Ohio, United States - OWC_Aug_OW2_C1_D5_C | ecosystem: Environmental > Terrestrial > Soil > Wetlands | place: USA: Ohio... | reverse complement strand
AGGCCTGGCCCACCTCCTCCAGCGTGTGCCCCTGCCCATCCCGCAGGCCAAAGCGCATCTCCAGGACACGCCGCTCACGGTGGTTCAATGACCCGAGGATCGTCCGCATCTGCTCGCGCAGGAGCTGTTTGGAGGTAGCGTCGTCGGGCTCGGGCATCGTCTCGTCCTTGATAAAGTCGCCCAGGTAGCTATCCTCTTCTGAGCCAACGGGCGTCTCCAGAGACATCGGTTCCAGGGAGATACGCATGATCTGCTCGACCCGATTGGCTGCCCGGCGCAGCTTGCGTTCTCGGATTGTATCCAGGCGCTCGCCCCGGGCCAACGTGGAGAGCATATAGTCCCGGTCCTCCTCCTCCAGACCGACGATCGAAGAAATCTCGGGATCGAGGGCAATGTCCTCGGGCGACGGGTCCCGCCCCAGCTCCTGCTGGAGCCGGCGCTGGGTGCGGACTATGTGACTGATGGTCTCGACCATATGCACTGGAATGCGAATAGTGCGCGCCTGGTCGGCGATGGAGCGGCTGATGGCCTGCCTGATCCACCAGGTGGCATAGGTAGAGAACTTGTAGCCCATCGTGTAGTCGAACCTTTCGACGGCTTTGAGGAGGCCGATGTTGCCTTCCTGGATCAGGTCGAGGAAGGACATGCCGCGGCCGGTGTAGCGTTTGGCGACGCTCACCACCAGACGTAGGTTCGCGACGGCCAGGCGCTGGCGCGCCCGATCCGCTGCCTCTACCGTGGACTGGAGCGAGGCGAGATCCTCAGCCGGCAGCGAGCCGTTCCGCTCGATCTGTGCCCTGGCCTTGGTGCCTAGCTCGATCGCCTGGGCAAGCTGCGTCTCATCCTTGGCAGACAGAAGGCCGACCCGTCCGATCTCGCGCAGGTACATGCGCACAGGATCGTTGCTGGGCAGCTCGCTGTCCAGCTCAGCCAGGAGCCGCTGCTCCTCGACCTCCGCTATCTCTTCCTCAAGCGCCTTCAAGTCCTGGATCTCCGGCTCGGACTCGTCGCTCGCAGGCAAGAGCAACTCGGCGGCCGGGAACAGGCCCAGCAGAGCCTCATCGGGGTCGATGGGCTCTTCCTCCGTGCCGGAGTCTTCCGCTAGCTCATCGGCGTCTTCGGCCAGCTCGTCGGTGTCCGGATCTTGGTTCTTGCGCCTGGGCTGTCGTCTGTCAGCCATCCATCCCCTTCGTCCCCCTTCTTGCTGTGCTCAAGGGCACCCCTCGCGAGCAGATAGGAGGGCGACCTCTCACTCGTCGGTATGTGGCACGCGCACGGGCTCGTCCGTCTGCTGCCGCCGCCCGGCCACTGAGCGGTCGGTCAGCGCTTTCTCAAGCCGCCGGATCCGGGCAGCCAGCGGGGCAATGAGCAGCTTGTGGGCTGCCTCACCGCCATCACGGGCCGCGGAGCCAGGCCCGGGCGTGCCGGCCTCGACCCCCGCCTGCCTGGCATCTTCCATCACAAAATGCAGGCCCTGGACCTGCCGCTGGAGATTGCGCAGCCGGAGCCGCACCACCAGTTCGACCACGTCGCTCTGGAGCGCGTCTTCGGGGACCTCTGGCACGTCCTGCCGCGCGCGCATCAGCACATCCACGCGGGCCTGGAGGCTTTCGTCGAGCGTGTCGTAGAAGGCGGCGCGCACCTCTTGCGTGCCTCCTCCGGCCAGCCACTCTCTCCAGGCCATAAAGATAATGCGATCTTCGGCACGGAGCAAATCGTGGTCGGACAGGGGCGCCTCTCCACAAGCCTGCAGGCCCGCGCCAGCTGCACTCAGCAGTCCCGGTGACTTGAGCAACAGGGACAGGCAGTGCTCATCCAGCGAGAGCACGGCTTTTGCCAGTTTCCCGGGGCGGGGCTCCGGCTGGGCGCGGCGGGGAGCCGCCGCCGCACCCGCATCCTGGCGGATCTGCGCCCAGAGCGAGCGCTCGTCCACCCGCACCATGCGTGCCAGCTGCTGTAGGTAGTGGGACCGCTGAACGCGGTCGGGCACCTCGGCCAAGATCGGCCCCAAGAGGCGCACGGCTTCCCCTTTGCCCCTGGCCGTGCCCAGGTCCAGGCCTGCAGTAAGCGCCTGGAAGTAGAAGTCCATAATCGGCTTGGCCTGGGCGATGAGCTGCGCCCACCGGGCCGGGCTTTCCAGGATCACCTGATCTGGATCGAGGCCGGGCGGCATGGCCGCAATCCGGATGTCGGCTGCCAACCGCTCTTCGTACCGGATCAGGCCATGTGGCGTCACCACCGGGATGACCTCGCGGTCGGCGACCTGGCGAGCGACGTCCAGCCCTCGCAGCGTGGCGTGCTCGCCGGCGGCGTCCGCGTCGAGCGCGAGGACAAAGCGCTGGGTGTGGCGCTTCAGCAGCTTGAGCTGCGCCTCAGTAAGCGCGGTGCCCATCTGGGCCACAACATTCTCGATGCCATACTGGTGGGCCATCATGACATCGGTGTAGCCCTCGACGATCACCGCCTCACCGGCCAGGCGAATGCCCTGCCTGGCCTTGTCCAGCCCGAAGAGCGCACTGCTCTTGTCAAAGAGGGGCGTCTGCGGCGAATTCAGGTACTTCGGCACGCCATCGCCGAGCACCCGTCCCCCAAAGCCGATGACCTGCCCCTGCGGGTCACAGATGGCAAAAGTGATCCTTCCCCGAAAGCGGTCGTAGTAGCCACTGCGGTCATCGCGCTGGACGATCAGGCCAGCCTCGGTGATCTCGGCCAGGGTGTAGTGCCTGGAGACCAGGTGGTTGAGCAGAGCATCCCACCGATCCTGGGCATAGCCCACCTGGAAACGGACGAGCGTCTCCTGGGCAAAACCGCGCTTCTGGAGATAAGCCCGCGCCGACGCCGCCTCGGGGTTGCTGAGGAGAAGGTTGTGAAAATAGGTAGCGGCCGCGTCATTGATCTCGCGTAGACGGGCGAGCTTCTGGTCGGCCTCGGTCGCTTGGGGCGTGCGCGGCGTCAGCTCTACCCCGGCCCGCCGCGCCAGGAGCTGTAGTACCTCACCAAAGTCTATGTTCTCCCGCTTCATGATAAAGGCAAAGACGTCTCCGCCGATGCCGCATGCGCCAAAGCAGTGCCACGTGCCCGTGCCGGGAAAGACGACGAAAGACGGCGTCTTCTCCGAGTGAAAGGGGCACAGCCCCTTGTAGTTCTGGCCTGCCTTCTTCAGGGGAACATACGATCCGATCACCTCGACGACGTCCAGGCGATCCTTGATCTCGTCTACTACGCTCATGATCGGGCGACGCTATACGTCGACAAGCGGCTCGGACATACCCACCGTCTGGAAGGCACGGGGCATGTAGGGAGTGTTGCGGTGCCAGCCGGGGCGACCGTCGGGCGCGAGCAGGATGATGCCGCCGTCGCCCGCGACCCGGTCCTGAAGCTCCCGGATGGCCACTTGCGCCGCCTCCTGGGGATCGCCCAACTGCTTCAGGTAGTCGAGCACCAGGCGGGCGAGGAGAACCTTGGCAATCGCTTCGCCCCAGCCGGTGGACGAAGCGCCTCCGAGCCGGTCATCGGCATAGAAGCCGCAGCCAACCATGGGCACATCGCCCACCCGGCCGGGCATCTTGTTGGCCGTGCCCCCCGTGGAGGTGCCGGCAGCAACGTGGCCGTTCCGGTCCATCGCGACGCAGCCCACCGTATCGCCGATCTTTCGCCTGCGGCGGGGTCCCGAGCCGGAGCGCTCACGCAGGTGCTTCTGCCAGCGCTCGAACTCGCGGGGCACGGCCAGATCGGTCAGCTCACACGGCCGGAAGCCCATCTTGGCCGCAAAGCGCTGCGCGCCGCCGGCCACCAGGAGAACGTGCTCGCACTGCTCCATGACGGCCCTGGCGAGCCGGATGGGGTTCTGGACAAACTGAACTCCGGCCACGGCACCGACTAGCAGATTCCCGCCGTCCATAAAGCCTGCGTCCAACTCAACCTGCCCATCGGCGTTGAGGAAGGAGCCGCGGCCGGCATCGAACGCGTCGTCGTCTTCCATGACGACCACCGCCGCCTCCACCGCATCGACGGCCGAACCGCCGGCCTCCAGGATGGCCCAACCCGCCTGCGCCGCACGGTACACACCCAGACGGCCGGGCTCGAGAAGCTCGGGCTCCCACTCGCCTGCCCCGCCGTGGACAATGATGGATGGCTGCACGGACAGAATTATAGCATGGCGATAGGCGTTTGACAAAGGCCGAGGCGGGTAGTACAATTCGAGGCTGGAGGAGACGGCCCATTGACGCACGCTGAGCTGAGTCACGAGCTGGAGGTGGCCTTGCGGCTCGCACACCGCGCCGGCGAGGCGATCATGGGCTTCTACCCGGCCGGCCTTTCTGTGCAGCGCAAGGCCGGCGACGAGCCGGTCACCGAGGCCGATCGAGTGGCCGATGCTATCGTCATCCACGGTCTGCGCGGCACGTTCCCGGCAGACGGGCTGCTCACTGAGGAGTCGGACGACGACCTGTCGCGGCTTGAGAAGGAGCGCGTCTGGATCGTCGATCCGCTGGACGGCACCTGCGAGTTCGTCGGCCGCACAGGGGAGTTCTCGGTGCAAATCGCACTCGCCATCCGCGGCCAGCCGGTGCTGGGCGTTCTCGCGCAGCCGGCCAGGGAGCGCCTCTTCTATGCAGTCCACGGCCATGGCGCCTACCAGGTAGAGGCAGGCAAGACAACGCGACTGCACGTTTCCGAGGAGCGCAGCCCGGCCCGCATGCGGCTGGTGGTCAGCCGATCGCACTCTTCAGCCGTTATCGAGGCTGCGCGGGAGGCACTCGGCATCGTGCATGCCGACCGTGCCGGGAGCGTCGGCATCAAGGTGAGCATGGTAGCTCAGGGGACCTACGACCTCTATCTGGCCACCACCATCTCGAAGGAGTGGGATTTCTGCGCGCCCCACGTGCTGCTGCAGGAGGCGGGCGGGAAGCTGACCGACCTGTGCGGTACGGAGCTGACCTACAACAAGGCAGACGTGGCGCTGTGCACCGGCCTGATCGCCAGCAACGGGCTGGCGCACGAAGAGATCGTAGAGACGCTGCTTGGGCTGCGGCTGTGAACATTCGGAGAAGAGAAGGCGTTAGTCAGAGTGGAGCAGGTGACTGATAGAGGACCAACCGGCCTCGAACTAGAGGACCTGATCCGTCGCTGCCAGAAGGGTGACAAGCTGGCCCTGGAAGCGCTCATCCGGCGTTACCAGACCTACGTCTTCCGGCTCTGCTGCCTGGTGATGCGGAACGAGCAGGATGCGGAGGACATGGCACAGGAGACGTTCGTTCGAGCATGCCGTGCACTACCGCGCTACCAGCGGCGTGAGGGAAGCAGCTTTGAGGCATGGCTTTACAGGATCGCCGTGAACTGCTGCCGCTCGCGGATGCGGCGCAAGTGGTATCAGGTCCTGCCCTGGCCCGATCCGGCGCCACAGCTCATGGCAGAGCCGGAGGAGCAGCCGGAGCGCAGGGTCCTGCAAAGAGAATGGCGAACCGAGATGCTGGAAGCGATTGACGCGCTGGGAGAGAAGCACCGCGTAGTGGTCATCCTGCGCTACTATGCCGGGATGTCGAATGAGGAAATCGCAGAGACAATGGGACTTCCCTCAGGCACGGTGCGCTCGCGGCTTCACACCGCGCGTGAGCGGTTGAAACAAGTTCTCGAAGAGACTCAGGGCCGGAGCGAGCCGATGCCCGGCAGGAAACACGCGTGAACTGTAGTCTGGCCGACGGACTGATCGACGACTATATCGACAGCGAGCTGAGCCCGCGCGAGCGCAGCCAGTTCGAGGCGCACCTCGCGTCGTGCCAACGCTGCATGGGAGAGCTGCGCCGGCGCTCCGCCCTGGACCGCTCGCTGCGCCAGGCACTAGGCGCTGCCGTGCAGCACCACTACTTGTCGCCCGCCTCGAGCAGCCGGTCCGTACAACTGGCGCAGCAACAACTCGGCAGGAGCATCTGGCTGCATCGCGTGGGATCGGTCGGACAAGTGACCGCAGGGCTCCTGATCGCCATCTTGGTTCTGGTGGGGGTGCTTGCGGCTCTGGACCACCTGTCGCTGCCTTACGGCTTGAACCCCATCACCCTGCTGCCCGTCAAGCACCTGGTGTCTTCCGGCCGGCAGATCGTAGAAGTCTCGCCCGACGCCCAATGGGATCCGGAGGGGCTACAGCCACCCGTGCCTGCGCCGGGCACCAAGCCAGGCCTTGCGCTGAGTGGCAGCGGAAGCTTTATCGATCCACAGCCGATGGTCCCGGGAGAACCCTTCACGATCACGCTACTGCTGCACAACAACTTGCCAAAAACGCTCAAGTCGGCGCAGTTCGACCTGGAGATTAGCGGGCCGACGGGGTACTTCCAGTTCCCATTGTCGGTGAGCGGCCCCCTCCCTGCACGAGGGATCTCCCTGGTGCGCGTGACGACCGGCTCCCTCGCAGACACGTGCCAGGACAAGTACATGCTGGCACCCACCTCGATCTTCCGGCTGCCCGGCACGTACAAGCTGCGCATCACAGTGTTCAGCCCCGGCACGGAGGCTGGGCATTGACGGGCCCAGCGCCCCGGAAGAGCCCGCCGGTCGGACTTGGCCTTCTGCTGTTTCCCCTTCTGGGGATACTCCTCCTGGTCACCTGCGGCGGTCGCGAGCAGCCCACCCCCACCCCACTGTGGCCGCCTTCCGGCAGCACGCAATCCACTCCGACGGCGGGCGTGCCTTCGGTCCAGGTCAGCCTTACCCCGAAGGGCGTGTCCGTCAAGCCGCTGCCGATCCAGGCAGGGTATCCCTTCACCGTCACCCTGGTGATCCACAACGACGGTGGCGCGCCCACCCCCGACCTGCCGGTCATGGTCTACATCTCTCCCGAGCTGGAAACGATTGGCTACTCTCCCTTCATGGAGGTGCTGACCGTCACCCTGCCCACCACCCGGCCTGTCTCGCTCGAAGTGCCCGTCCGCTGGAACCTGGCCGGAGGCGAGAGCCGGCTCTGGGTGCAGGTGAACCGGTTGCCCAGGGCCTGGCAGTCGGAGACCCCCACCTGGCCTGAGGAAGACATAGGCGACAACTCGGCCCTCTTGGAGCTGATGGTGCATCCCTTCGACGCCTACCGGAGCGATCTCTGTTCCGGCCGCGTGGATGTAGAGATCGATGACGGAGTGGCAGCGGAGCCGGGCAGTGAGCGCGTCCGCGTGCCCATCCACAACGCCGGGAACCAGGCCGCCTACAACCTCCCAGTGGTCGTTTCCGGCAACGATCTGGCGGGCATTGCCTACACGCCAGCCATCCCTCCGTGCGGGGGCACGGCCGAGGTGTGGGTGCAAGTCGACCGGCCCCTAATCGACGGTGAGTCGATCGCAGTGAGCGTCAACCCCGAAGGCTGGGAAGCTGGGCTGGACGAGGATGATTTCACGAACAACGGGGCGAGCGCGCAGGTCGCTCGCCCTGCGGCCGATTCGATCTTGCCGGAGCCGGTCGACTATGACTTCGCCCTCACTCCGGCCGACGTCCAATCGCCGGCGCAGTGGCTACTTCTCGTCACAGTGCACAACCTCGGCACCCGCGACGCCGCAAGGGTGCCCATCCGCATCGAGAACCAGGCCGGCCGCAAGGTCAACGATGTCATTCCGCTCGTGCAGGGGAGCGGCACGGGGGTGGCGGCCATCCGTGTGGGCACGCTCTGGACGCGGGGTGGCACGCTCACCCTCACGGCCAACCCCGCGGGCGCCAGGGGCGGGCTCCCCGAATCAGACCGCAGCAACAATGTAACGACCTTCACTTTGCCGTAGCCCCTGGTAGCCGGCGGGCGAAGGTCTCCGACCGGGCCTCCTGCGGCGCCATGGCTCCAGCCCGGCACCGGGCCCCGACTTTGGCGTGGCCCCATTCGCAGTTTGCAGGGCGCTTGACACGGCAGCGGAAGGCAGTTAGAATGCCTGATTGTCTGCGCAACGCGTGCGACACCTCTTGTAGAAGGCCAACACGCTGCGCATCGCACCACGCGAAAGGCCCGGGATGTTGGTCACCGGCCTGACTCGCCAGGCAAAGTAGCTGAGGTGGGAATATGAACATCATTGTCGTTGGTTGTGGCCGGGTGGGCAGCGAACTGGCCTACCGGCTGTTTCAGAGAGGTCATCAAGTTACGGTGGTGGACAGCACAAACGCCTCCTTTCGCAGCCTGCCCAAGGACTTTCGCGGGCGCATGGTGGAAGGCGAAGTCCTCAACCAGGACGTACTGCGCCGCGCCGGCATCAAGCAGGCTGATGCGCTGGCCGCGGTCACTAACAACGATTCGATCAACGCCGTGGTGGCCCACGTGGCGCGCATCATCTATGGCATGACGAACATCGTAGTCCGCAACTATGACCCGCGCCGCAGGCCTCTTCACGACACGTTTGGGTTGCAGGTGATCAGCTCCACAAGTTGGGGTGCACAACGGATGGAGGAGCTCCTCTACCAGAGAGAGATCCACTCGGTGTTCTCCGCGGGCAACGGAGAGGTAGAAGTATACGAGCTGGCCATCCCCAGGGCCTGGCAGGGGAGAGCCCTAAGTGAGCTGCTCCCCGCCGACGGGTGCGTGGCCGTTGCCCTTGCAAGAGCGGGGAGGGCGAGCCTGCCCAGCGGCGAGACACGCCTGGAGGCATGCGACGTGCTGAACGTGAGCGGTACGCTGGAAGGCATCGAAGCGCTGCGCAAGCGCCTGGCGCACCCGGAGGAGGCATAGATGCTCGTAGTGATCGCGGGAGGCGGCCGCACCGCTGCCCAACTGACCAACTGGCTGCTGAACGAGAAGCACGAAGTGCGAGTGATCGAGCAGCGGCGCGACGTCCTGGCCTTCCTGCACCGAGAGCTGCCCACCGAGGTCATCTTCGAAGGGGACGCGCTCACGGCCGACGCGCTGGAGCAGGCGGGGCTGGGCCAGGCACAGGTCTTTGCTGCCTGCACGCCCGAAGACGCCGACAACCTCGTGCTCTGCTACCTGGCCCGCACCCGCTTCGAGGTGCGGCGCGTCATCGCGCAGATCAACAACCCACGCAATGCCTGGCTTTTTGATCGCACCTTCTGCGTCGACGTGGCCCTCAACCAGTCCGAGATCCTCGCCCGGCTGATCGAGGAAGAGATGTCGCTGGGCGACATGATGACTCTGCTCAAGCTGCGCCGCGGCCAATACTCGGTCGTGGAGGAAAAGATCCCGCCCGGCGCCAGGGCTGTTGGGGTTGCCATCAAGGACCTTGGGCTGCCCGACGAGTGCGTCATCGCGGCCGTCATCCGGCGAGGCAAGATGGTCATGCCGCGCGGTCCTCTGACGCTGGAAGAGGGCGACGAGGTGCTCGCCGTCACAGACCACGATGGCGCCGAGCGGCTGGTTGACCTTTTCTCGCCGGCCGGCGGCTTGCCGGCCGCCCCGGGGCCGTCCACTGCGCCGGACAAAGCCCCAGTCGAAACCCCGGGCAGAGGCCGTGGCAGAAAGAAGTCAAAGGCCGGCTAGGGCGGCTACATCCAGGCGCGTCTGCGCATCCAGAAGTACATCCCAATCGGCGTAAGGATCAGGGCGGCCATCATCAGGATGAAGGCCGGGCTGGTGGTCCATGCCTTGAGCGAGCCGGCCACCGGCTGAAAAAAGTTCATTCCAAAGAAGCCCACCACGAACGACAGAGGCATGAACAAGGTTGTGATGAGAGTCAAGACCCTCATCACCTCGTTCAGCCGGTTGTTGATCACCGACAGGTACGTGTCGAGCGCACCCCCCACAAGGTCGCGCATCGACTCGTTGATGTCATGTAGCCGGACCAGGTGGTCGTAGACGTCGCGGAAGAAGGGGCGCGCCTCGGCGTCGACGACGGCATAGTCGTCCCTGGCAAGCTTGTTAAGCACCTCCCGCTGCGGCAGGATGATGCGCCGCTGGTGAAGCAGAGCACGTTTTAGCGCAAAGAGGCGTTCCAGCGTGGCCGGCGAGGCTTTGCCGAAGATCTGATCCTCGATGCTGTCGATCGTCTCATCCATCTCCTCGATCTCGGGCATATAGCCGGCGACCAGCTCGTCGACGAGGCGGTAGAGCAAGTGGTCCGCTCCCTTTTCCAGGTGCCGCGCATCGCGGAGACAGAGTCCCCACACCTTGTCCACGGCCGAGATCGGCTGATCGTGGTGTAGGACCAGGTAGCCATTGCCAAGAAAGGCATCCAGCTCCAAGGTATCGACGCGATCGCCGTCATCCTGCTGGTAGATGATGGCGTGCATCACGATGTAGAGGTAGCTACGCCAGTCGTCCACCTTGGGAACATGTGCTTCCTGGAGGGCATCGTCGACGGCCAGGGGATGGAAGCCAAAGGTGTCGCGCAGGATCGGCTCACATGCCTCGTTGGGCTCTCCCACCAGATCGACCCAGAGCAGCCCGCCTGCCTCCTGGAGCAGAGCGGAGAGCTCGTCGGGTCGGACGTCGCTGCGCACCCGGCCACCTGGGGTGCGATACAGGGTTCGGATCATTGCTCCTCCTCGGCCAGGGCCGCTGCCGCCCAGCACGCCGACAATATGGTCGCAATTATAACCCGATCCGGGGTCAAGTCAACTTGACCGAGATTTGACATTCCCGGCCCGTCTCCATACAATAGCACCAGGGGCAGGTACGCTGGAGTCCGCCTGCCCAAATCAGAAAAGCGGGAGGAGACACCCATGGTCCGACGATTTGTGCTGTTCGCGATGGCCCTGTTGATGGTCGTGACGGCGCTGGCCGCCTGCGGGGCGAAAGAGCCCACTGCAGTGCCAGAGGAAAAGGTCACGCTGCTCTGGGGTTTCTGGGGCAGCCCGGAAGAGAAGGCCAGCCACGAAAAGGTGGCCCAGGCCTTCATGGCGGAGCATCCAAACGTCACGTTCGAGTACTTTTACGCGCCCTGGGATGACTATTTCACCAAGCTCAAGACTGTCTGGGCCGGCGGCGACGCCACGGCGATCCCCGACGTGCTTTTCTTGTGGCCGACACCCAGCTACGCCGCCAAGGGCGTCCTGGAGAACCTGGAACCCTACATCAAGGAAAGCGGCTACAACCTGGACGACTACTGGCCCTACCTGCTCGACTCGGCGAGCTACGACGGCAAGGTGTACGGTTTCCCGCGCGACATCGAGGCACATGCTCTCTACTACAACAAGAAGCTGTTCGACGAGGGAGGCGTGACCTATCCCACCGACGCGTGGACCTGGGACGACCTGCTGGCGGCAGCCGAAAAACTGACCAAGAAGGACGAGAGCGGCCGCGTGACCCAGTACGCGCTCGGCATGGAAGGCGGCAAGTGGGCGATGTGGGTCGGCCAGGCGGGCGGCGTGATGCTCGACGACCTGTCGAACCCCAGCAAGTGCACACTCGACACGCCGGAGGCGATGAAGGGCCTTCAGTTCTTCTATGACCTGATGAATGACGGCTACGCGATGCGCAGCGCCACGCTCAGCAGCCAGGGCGGCGACACCGCCGTTTTTGAGACCGGGCAGGTGGCGATGATCATCCAGAACTCGTCGCGCGTGCCTTCCTTCAACGCCAACTCCAACCTCGACTACGACGTGGCAGCCGTACCGGTCATGGCAGGAGGCCAGCGCTGGGACATGAACGGCGGTGCGGCGTGGGCCATGAGCGCCGGCGGTGACAACAAGGAGATGGCCTGGGAGTTTCTCAAGTGGCTGCAGAGCAACGGTGGGGGCGAGTCGATCTATACCAAGAATGGTGAGATCTTCCCTGCGTTGCAGTCCGTGGCTAGCTCGCAGGACTTTCTCGGCGTCGCCAAGCCAGCCAACCGCAAGGCCTTCATCACCGGCGGCGAGTCGGCCAAGCCGGGCGGCTTTGCCTACTTCCCCGAGTGGGACGAGCTGAACGGCTCGATCATCGACCCGGCACTCCAGAGGCTCTGGGCTGGAGAGGCTACACCCGACGAGGTCGTGCCGGGCATGTGCGAGGCCGTCAACCAGTTCCTGGCCGCCAACGGGTATCCGAAGTAAAGAGGGGCCGTCCTGGAAGCCTATCTCTGTCATGCTGAGCGCAGCGAGGCATCTCTTTCCTGCCCGCTCAACACGATGAGACCCTTCTGAGGCGGCACCGGTCAAGTCCCCGGGCCGGCACCGTGCGTGGTGCCGGCCCGGCGATGATCGGGGATAATGGAAGCATCTCTGCAGCCAGAGCGACCTGCCTCCCAAGCCGAGCGGCGGCGCCTGCGCCGGTACCGGCTGCAGCGGGCGTACGAGGGCTATTTCTTCCTCGCACCCAACATCACCGGCTTTCTCATCTTTACCGCGTTTCCGGTCGTCGCTGCCTTTGCCCTCTCCTTCTTCCGCTGGGACCTGCTGACGCCTCCCATCTTTGTCGATA
>Ga0316622_100002750_pt1 | contig 12307 bp, 11 predicted proteins | sample OWC_Aug_OW2_C1_D_FD_207646 | JGI IMG/M metagenome (GOLD analysis project Ga0316622, IMG submission 207646) | Wetland soil microbial communities from Old Woman Creek delta, Ohio, United States - OWC_Aug_OW2_C1_D5_C | ecosystem: Environmental > Terrestrial > Soil > Wetlands | place: USA: Ohio... | reverse complement strand
TCTCGCCCGACTCCATGACATAGCCGCGGTCGGCCAGGCCGAGCGCGCGCGAGGCGTTCTGCTCGACGAGCAGCACCGTCGTGCCGCGGCTGTGGATGTCGGCCACGACCTCGAAGATCTTGTCGACCATGATCGGGCTCAGGCCCATGCTCGGCTCGTCCATCAGCAGCAGCTTGGGTCGCGCCATCAACGCACGGCCCATGGCCAGCATCTGCTGCTCGCCGCCGCTCATCGTGCCGGCGAGCTGTCGCGCGCGTTCCTTCAGGCGCGGGAAGATCGTGAAGACCTTTTCGATGTCGGCGTCGATCTCCCTGTCGTTGCGCACGAAGGCGCCCATCTGCAGGTTCTCGGTGATCGTCATGCGCGTGAAGGTGCCGCGGCCTTCGGGCACCATCACCAGCCCCTGCTTGACGAGTTCCCAGGGGCCCCGCCCCCTGATCGCCTGGCCCAGGTATTCGATCCCGCCGTCGGCCACCGGCTGCGTGCCGGTGATCGCCTTCAGCGTCGTCGTCTTGCCGGCGCCGTTGGCGCCGATGAGGCTGACGAGCTCGCCTTCGTGCACCTCGAAGCTGACCCCCTTCACGGCCTGGATGCCGCCGTAGGCCACCTTCAGCCCGCTGACCTTGAGCATGGTTGTCGTCATCTGGGAGTCCGTCAGTGCGCGGTGTGGCCGGCGCCGAGGTAGGCCTCGATCACCTTGTCGTTCTTCTGCACCTCGGCGGGCGTGCCTTCGGCGATCTGCTTGCCGTAGTCGAGCACGGTGACGCGGTCGCACAGGCCCATCACCAGCTTGACGTCGTGCTCGATGAGCAGGATGGTGCGGCCGTCCTTGCGGATGCGGTCGATCAGCTCGCGCAGCACGACCTTCTCGGTGGCGTTCATGCCGGCGGCGGGCTCGTCCAGCGCGATCAGCTTGGGGTCGGTGGCCAGCGCGCGGGCGATCTCCAGCCGCCTCTGGTCGCCGTAGCTCAGCGTGCGGGCACGGAAGTCGGCATAACGTCCGATGCCGACGTAGTCGAGCAGTTCCTGCGCACGTGCGGCGATCTCGGCCTCTTCCTTCCGGAACGACCGAGTGCGGAAGACGGCGCCGAGGAGACCCGAGTGCGTGCGCACATGACGGCCGACCATCACATTCTCGAGCGCCGTCATCTCGGGGAAGAGGCGGATATTCTGGAAGGTGCGAGCGATGCCTTGCTTGGCCACCTCGTGCACGGCGCTGGGCTTGTAGGGCTGGCCACCGAGCTCGAAGCTGCCCGAGTCGGGCGTATACAGGCCGGTGAGGACGTTGAAGAAGGTCGTCTTGCCGGCACCGTTGGGGCCGATCAGGCCGTAGACCTGACCCGAGCGGATCGCGATGCCGACATCCGACAGCGCCTGCAGGCCGCCGAAGCGCTTGCTCACGCCTTGCACGTTGAGTACCAGTTCGCTCATGAGCCGTGCTCCCTCAGCCCGTCGCTTTGACGGTCGCCGGGGCCGCCTTGCCGTGCTCGGGCGAGGGCCACAGGCCGCGCGGCCGCAGCAGCATGATGCTGATCATGGCCGAGGCAATGAGCAGCTGGCGCAGGATCGAGGCATCGAGCCGCCCGCCGCTGGCCTGCTGCAGCGGGCCGGCAACGTAGCGCAGCACCTCGGGCAGCGCGGCCAGCATCACGGCGCCCAGGATGACGCCCGGCAGGTGGCCGATGCCGCCGAGCACGACCATGGCCACGATCATCACGCTTTCCATCAGGCTGAAGGACTCGGGCGAGACGAAGCCCTGGAAGGCGGCGAACATCGAACCCGAGACACCGCCGAAGGTGGCGCCCATGCCGAAGGCCAGCAGCTTCATGTTGCGCGTGTTGATGCCCATCGCCTTGGCGGCGATCTCGTCCTCGCGGATCGCCATCCAGGCGCGGCCGATGCGCGAGGTCTCCAGGCGGTGACAGATGACGACACTGGCCACCACCAGCAGCAGGAACAGATAGTAGTACAGCGTCACCGACGGCATCCTGAAGTCGCCGATCTCGATGGTGCGGCCGAAGCTGAAGCCGAACAGGTTCATCGAGTCGATGCGGTCCAGGCCGCGTGGACCGTTGGTGATGTTGACCGGATGCTCGAGGTTGTTCAGGAAGACACGGATGATCTCGCCGAAACCCAGGGTGACAATGGCCAGGTAGTCGCCGCGCAGCTTGAGCACCGGCGTCCCGAGCAGCACGCCGGCGATCGCCGCCAGCCCGGCGGCCAGAGGGATCACCATCCAGATCGGCGTGTGCATGCCGTTCGGGAACAGGCCTGCGATCCACTCGAAGTTTTCCACCAGGTGGGGGCTGGCCAGCAGCGCGTACATGTAGGCCCCGACCGCATAGAAGGCGACGAAGCCCAGGTCCAGCAGGCCGGCGTAGCCGACGACGATATTCAGGCCCAGCGCCAGCAGCACGTAGAGCAGCGCGATGGCCAGGATGCGCACCCAGCCCGAGCCGAACTGCTGCGCAAAGATGGGCAGCGCGATGAGCAGCACCGCACAGACGAAGAAGACGACGACCTTGTTCTTCATGCCGTTCCCCTCGTGCGTCAGGCGCGGTCCGCGACACGTTCGCCCAGCAGGCCCTGCGGGCGCAGCGTGAGCACCAGGATCAGCGCCACGAAGGCGAAGATGTCGGCGTAGTGGCTGCCCAGCACACCCCCGGTGAGCGCCCCCAGGTAGCCGGCGCCCAGCGCCTCCACCAGCCCCAGCAGGATGCCGCCGACGACCGCGCCGCCGAGGTTGCCGATGCCGCCCAGCACAGCCGCCGTGAAGGCCTTGAGCCCGGGCAGGAAACCCATCGAGTGCTGCACGGTGCCGTAGTTGGCGGCCCACATCACGCCGGCGACGGCGGCCAGCGCGGCACCGATGATGAAGGTCGCCGAGATCACCATGTCGGGCCGCACGCCCATCAGCGCCGCCACGCGCGGATTCTCGGCGGTGGCGCGCATGGCGCGGCCGAGCTTGGTGCTGTTGACGAGGTACATCAGCCCGGCCAGCAGGACGGCCGTGACACCCAGGATCAGGCACTGCGTGACGCTGATCACCGGCCCGCCCAGGCTGATCGGCTCGGTCGGCAGCAGCAGCGGATAGGGCTTGGGGTTGGGTTTCCAGACGATCATCGCCAGCGTCTGCAGCAGCAGGCTCATGCCCATCGCGGTGATCAGAGGCGCCAGCCGCGGGGCACTTCGCAACGGGCGGTAGGCGAGCTTCTCGATGCTGAAGTTCAGCGCGGCGCAGACGACGATGGCGCACATCAGCGACATCAGCATGATCACCCAGCCCGGCATGCCCGAATCGGCCAGCGCGCTGACCACCGTCCAGCTCGTCAGCGCCCCCACCATCAGCACCTCGCCGTGCGCGAAATTGATGAGGTTGATGATGCCGTAGACCATCGTGTAGCCCAGCGCGACCAGTGCGTACATGCTGCCGAGCACCAGTCCGTTGAGGATCTGCTGGAAGAAGGTTTCCATCGAGGGAGGCTCCGGTAAGGCCGCTGGCCGCGGCATCGGCCGAGCCCATGCAAGAGGCTCGCCGTGCAGACCGGGGCCGGCTCGCCGCGGCCTGCAGTGGGGGCGCATTGTAGGTGCCACCCCCCGGCGTCTCCGGCCGGACTTACCCCCTGGCGCGGTGGCGGTCGGCGGCGGCCACCGCGCCTCACCGTGACGGGGAGGCCTCGTCGTCGAGGGCGCGCAATTCGGCCAGGCGCTGGCCGATGCGTTGTTCCAGCCCGCGCGGCACGGGCCGGTACCAGCGCTGCGCCGGCAGACCGTCCGGCAGGTAATGTGCGCCGGCGGCGTAAGCCTCGGGCTCGTCGTGCGCGTAGCGGTAGCCGGCGCCGTGGCCCAGATCCTTCATCAGGCGCGTCGGGGCATTGCGCAGCTGCGGCGGCACCGGCCGCGTGCCGTCGCGGCGAACGAGTTCGCGCACCTCGCCCCAGGCCAGGTAGACGGCGTTGGACTTCGGTGCCACGGCCAGGTAGACGGCGGCCTCGGCCAGCGCGAGTTCACCCTCGGGTGATCCCAGCCGCTCGTAGACCTCGGCGGCGTCCAGGGCCAGGCGCAGCGCGCGCGGGTCGGCCAGCCCGATGTCCTCGCTGGCCATGCGCACCAGGCGCCGCGCCGCATAACGCGGGTCCATGCCGGCGTCGAGCAGGCGCGCCAGCCAGTACAGCGTGGCGTCGGGGTCGGAGCCGCGGACCGACTTGTGCAGCGCCGAGATGGTGTCGTAGAAGATGTCGCCGCCCTTGTCGCCGCGCCGCAGCATCTCGCCCAGCGTGGTCTCGAGCTCGGCACTGCCCAGCAACCCGGCGCCCGGGTGTGCGCTGGCCAGGTTCTCGTAGGCGTTGAGCAGCCGGCGCGCATCGCCGTCGGCGTGCTCGATCAGGCGTGCACGCGCCGCGGCATCCAGCGTCGGCGACGCCGGCAGGGCCTGGGCGCGGTCCAGCAACTCGCCGAGTTCGGCCTCGTCCAGCGGCCTGAGCACGTGCACCCCGGCGCGCGACAGCAGCGCCGAATTGACCTCGAAGGACGGATTCTCGGTCGTCGCGCCGATGAAGGCGAACAGGCCCGACTCGACATGCGGCAGGAAAGCGTCCTGCTGCGACTTGTTGAAGCGGTGCACCTCGTCGACGAAGACGACGGTGGCGCGGCCGGCGCGGCGCATGACCTCGGCCTGCTCGACCGCGTCGCGGATGTCCTTGACGCCGGCCAGCACCGCCGACAGCGCGATGAAGTGCGCGCCGGTGGCACGGGCCAGCAAGCGCGCCAGCGTCGTCTTGCCCACGCCCGGCGGACCCCACAGGATCATCGACGGCAGGCGTCCGGACTCGAAGGCCACGCGCAGCGGCCGCCCGTGTGCCAGCAGGTGGCGTTGGCCGACGACTTCGTCCAGCGTCTGCGGCCGCAGCCGTTCGGCCAGCGGCGCGCGGGCCGGAGCGGCGGGGGATTCATCGGCGAACAGCGTGTCCTGGGCGCGCATCGGCGGATTGTCGCAGCGCGACACCGGTCGCCGGCGACGGGCTACTGCTCGACCACGTCGGCCCCCGCCGGCGGCACGAAACGGAAACGCTCGGCCACGATCGGCGTATTGGCCTGGTAGCGGCTGAACTGCAGCAGCGACAGCTGGCCGAAGCTGTCGGTGATCTCGACCGCGGCGAGGTCCTTGCCGCGAAAGCCCACGCGCATGGACTGGAAGGGCCCGTCCTTGGCCCTGGGCGTGGCCAGCGCCCAGTCCAGACCGTCGCGCGATGGCAGCGGCGCGAGCACGAACTCGGCGTCCAGCGCGCCGCCAGCCAGCAACGCCGCCGGCGTGGCCCCCAGCGCCTGGGCGATGGCGCGCGAGCTGGCCTGGTTCAGGTCGGTGTCGTAGATCCAGACCTTCTGGCCGTCGGCCACGATGAGCTGCTCGAAGGGTTTCGTGTAGCTGAAGCGAAAGCGGTTCGGGCGCGCAAATTCGAATTGCCCGCTCGATATCTTCTTGCGCGCACCATCGGTCGATGTCACTGTCTGCGTGAAGCTGGCCTGGCCGCTCTTCACGTCGCGCACGAATTCGCGCAGCGTGTCGACGGCGTCGGCGCGCGCGTTCGGCGCCACCAGCACGAGCATCGCGAGAACCGGCAGGAAGACGCCGCGGAAGCGGCTTTGCCGGGCCGCCGGCGTCGCCCCCCGAGGGGGCTGAGCGGGACAGGAACAGTCCGGGGGACTGTTCCTCGCCAGCGAAGGCGAAGCCGCTACGGGGGGGTGCCTATTCATCTCTCTTGGGAATCAGGATGTCGCGGTTGCCCGCGTGCCCCATCGCCGACACCAGGCCGGACTGCTCCATCTGCTCGAGCAATCGCGCGGCGCGGTTGTAGCCGATGCGCAGGTGCCGCTGCACGAGCGAGATCGAGGCCCGCTTGTGCTGCAGCACGATGGCCACCGCCTGGTCGTACATCGGGTCGGCCTCGCCACCCCCGGCGGCACCGGCAGCGCCATCGCCGGCGGCACCGTCGCCGTCGAGCACGCCGCCTTCGAGTATGCCTTCGATGTAATTGGGTTCACCCTGCGACTTCAGATACTGCACAACGCGGTGGACCTCGTCGTCGCTGACAAAGGCGCCGTGCACGCGCACCGGCAGGCCGCCACCGGGAGTGAGATACAGCATGTCGCCCTGGCCGAGCAGCGCCTCGGCGCCCATCTGGTCGAGGATCGTGCGGCTGTCGATCTTGCTGCTGACCTGGAACGACAGGCGCGTCGGGATATTGGCCTTGATGAGGCCGGTGATGACGTCGACGCTGGGCCGCTGCGTGGCCAGGATGAGGTGGATGCCGGAGGCGCGCGCCTTCTGCGCCAGACGCGCGATCAGCTCCTCGATCTTCTTGCCCACCACCATCATCAGGTCGGCGAGCTCGTCGATGACGACCACGATGTGCGGCAAGCGCTCCAGCGGCTCGGGGGCCTCGGGCGTCAGGCTGAAGGGGTTGCCGATCTTCTCGCCGTGCTCGGCGGCCTCGGCGATCTTCTTGTTGTAGCCCGCGAGGTTGCGCACGCCCATCTTGCTGAGCAGCTTGTAGCGACGCTCCATCTCGCCGACGCACCAGTTCAGCGCATTGGCGGCCTGCTTCATGTCGGTGACCACCGGTGCCAGCAGGTGCGGGATGCCCTCGTAGACGCTCAGTTCGAGCATCTTGGGGTCGATCAGGATCAGCCGCACGTCGCGCGCCTCGGCCTTGTAGAGCAGGCTCAGGATCATGGCGTTGATGCCCACGCTCTTGCCCGAACCGGTGGTGCCGGCGACCAGGCAGTGCGGCATCCTGGCCAGGTCGGCGACGATGGGGTTGCCGACGATATCCTTGCCCAGGCCCATGGTCAGCATCGACGCCGAGGCGTTGTAGACCTCGGAACCGAGGATCTCGGACAGCCGGATCATCTGCCGCCGCGCGTTGGGCAGTTCCAGCGCCATGTAGTTCTTGCCCGGGATGACTTCCACGACGCGGATGCTGATCAGCGACAGCGAGCGTGCCAGGTCGCGCGCCAGGCCGACCACCTGCGCGCCCTTCACGCCGGTTGCCGGTTCGATCTCGTAGCGCGTGATCACCGGCCCGGGCGAGGCTGCCACGACGCGGACCTCGACGCCGAAATCCTTGAGCTTCTTCTCGATCAGCCGGCTGGTCATCTCCAGCGACTCGGGCGGCACGCCTTCCTGGCGGCCGGCGGCCGCGTCGAGCAGATCGACCTGCGGCAGCTTGGTGTCGACGAGTTCGGCGAACAGCGGCTTCTGCCTTTCCTTGGCCACCCGCTGCGACTTCGGGATCTCGGCCACCGGCGGGGCGATGACCAGCGGCACGTGATCCTCGACCTCGTGACGCTGGACCTCGACGACCTCCTCGCGTTCGCGGGCGGCGAGTTCGCCCAGGCGGCGATCTTCCTCGATCTCGCGCCGGCCGAGGCGACTCTGGCGCACGGTCTCCAGCCGCTCGCCGATCAGCTCGGCCACACGCAGCCAGGAGAAACGCAGCGCCATCGCCATGCCGGCAACTCCGAGCGTGATCCACAGCACGCCCGAGCCGGCGAAGCCCAGCCAGCGCATCGACAGCGGCCCCAGCGTCACGCCCAGCACGCCGCCGGCATGACCGGGCAGCAGCGATTCCCAGCGGTACAGGCGGGTCCACTCCAGCGCGCAACTGGCGCCAAGCAGCAGCGAAAGACCCAGCCAGAAGACCCAGCGTGGCGGGTGCACCGGCCTGGCTTCGCCGCGCAGACTGCCGGCCAGTGCCGACAGCCAGGCGCGCAGCGCCACCGGCACCAGCCACCAGGCTGAAAAGCCGAACAGGAAGAGCGCGAGGTCCGATATGCGTGCGCCGAGCACACCGACCACGTTGCGCGGCGGCTCGCCGGTGCCCGAGGTCGTGAAGGCGGTGTCGGCGGCGTCGTGCGTGAGCATCGCCAGCACGAACAGCGCCCAGGCCAGCGCACCGGCCAGCAGCAGCCACTGACGACGCCAGCGCGGGCCGCTGCCGGCGGTCGTCGCATCGACGGCGGCGCTGCCGTCACCCTGCAGGGAACCGAGCGGAAAACTCATGCCCGGCATTGTGGCCGATCACGGCTTGCGGGCCGCCGGCCTGGCGCTTCAGTCGTTCTGGAGGCGCTCCTTGATGACCACCGAGCCATTGTCCTGGGTCTCGATGACGCCGCGCTCCTCGAGGTCCTTCATGACGCGGCTGACCATCTCGCGCGACGCACCGACCACCTTGGCCATGTCCTGGCGGCTGACCTTGTGGCGGATGATCTTCGTGCCGTCGACTTCCTCGGCCATGTCCAGCAGGGTGCGCGCGACGCGGCCGTAGACGTCGAGCAGCGCCAGCGATTCGATCTGGCGGTCGGCGTTGCGCAGCCGGCGCACGAGGCCGCGCATGATGCCGTAGGACAGCGTGCTGTTCTCGGGCAGGCAGCGCGCGAAATCGGCACGTGCCAGCACCAGCATGTCGGTCTGGATCTCGGCGCGCACGGTGGCCGAGTGCGGCTCGTTGTCGATCAGGCTCATCTCGCCGACGTAGTCGCCCGATTCGAGCACCGCCAGGATGACTTCGCGGCCGCGCGAGTCGGAGGTCAGCACGCGCGCGCGGCCGTTGAGCAGGATGAACAGCGCGTTGCTCTTGCGGCCCTGCTCGACCACCAACTCGCCGCGGCGGAAGCGCCGCTTGACGACGCTGTCGGCGATGGCCTGCGCCTGGTCGGCGGTGAGCATGGAGAACAGCGGCACGCGCCGGATCAGGTCCAGGTTCGACAGCATCGACATCGGCAAGCTCCCTTTGTTGTATCGGTCCGCGGCCCCGGGCCCCGGGGCCGCGCCCGCTCTGCAAGAATCGCGCTATTGTGCCCATAGCCCGGCTTGCAGCCACCGGTGCCGGCCCCGATGTCACTTCAACGTGTTGGTTCGATCCGACGCCCGTTCGACTCCACCGCATCCGCCATGACCGCTCCCACCCAGCACGCCCGCGTTCTCATCCTCGGCTCCGGCCCGGCCGGCTACACCGCCGCCCTCTATGCGGCACGCGCCAACCTCGAACCCATGCTGATCACCGGCATCGCCCAGGGCGGGCAGCTGATGACGACCACCGACGTCGACAACTGGCCGGCCGACGTCGCCGGCGTGCAGGGTCCCGAGCTGATGCAGCGCTTCCTGCAGCACGCCGAGCGCTTCAACACGAAGATCGTCTTCGACCACATCAACAAGGTCGATTTCGGCCGTCGCCCATTCGTTCTTGAGGGCGACTCGGGCCCATACACGTGCGACGCGCTGATCATCGCCACCGGGGCCAGCGCCAAATACCTGGGTCTGCCCAGCGAGGAGGCCTTCATGGGCAAGGGCGTCAGCGGCTGCGCCACCTGCGACGGCTTCTTCTATCGCGGCGACACGGTCTGTGTCGTCGGCGGCGGCAATACCGCGGTGGAGGAAGCGCTGTACCTGTCCAATATCGCCAGCAAGGTGCACCTGGTGCACCGCCGCGACAGATTCCGCGCCGAGCCCATCATGGTGGACAAGCTGATGGCCAAGGTCGAGTCCGGCAAGGTCGAGTTGCACCTGTGGCATACGCTCGACGAGGTGCTGGGCGACGCCACGGGCGTCACCGGCGTGCGCCTGCGCGACAAGGACGGCGCCACGCACGAGATTGCCCTCAAGGGCTGCTTCATCGCCATCGGCCACCAGCCCAACACCGAGATCTTCAAGGGCCAGCTCGAGATGAAGGACGGCTACATCGTCACCCGCACTGGGCTGGACGGCATGGCCACGATGACCAGCGTGCCTGGCGTGTTTGCCGCCGGCGACGTGCAGGACCACGTCTACCGCCAGGCCATCACGAGCGCCGGCACCGGCTGCATGGCCGCACTCGACGCCCAGCGCTTCCTGGAGCAGCAAGGCGGCTGAGCAGGCGAAGTCTGGCTATAATCATCGGCTTTGCTGCATCTGCTCACCGAACAGGCGTGCAGCCAGAGTTCAACTTTCTGTGGAGAAGCGTCATGGCACGCGTCTGTCAAGTCACCGGCAAGGGCCCCATGGTGGGCAACAGCGTCTCGCACGCCAACAACCGGACGAAGCGCCGGTTCCTGCCCAACCTTCAGTACCGTCGCTTCTGGGTCGAAAGCGAGAACCGCTGGATCCGCCTGCGCGTGAGCAACGCCGCGCTGCGCCTGATCGACAAGAAGGGCATCGACGTCATCGTTGCCGACCTGCGTGCCCGCCACGCCCTCTGAACAGCGAAGCTAGGAGAACACCATGGCTGCCAAAGGCGGACGCGAGAAGATCAAGCTGGAGTCCACGGCGGGCACCGGCCATTTCTACACCACGAACAAGAACAAGAAGACGACGCCCGAGAAGCTCGAATTCCTGAAATTCGACCCCAAGGCGCGCAAGCATGTGCTGTACAAGGAAGTGAAGCTGAAGTAGGGCACACCCCCGTAGCGGCGTCCGCTTGAGGAGCAACACAAAGACCCGCCCATGGCGGGTTTTTTGTTGCCCGGCTCAAGTCGGGAGCGCGCGAAAAAGGGGCTCCGAAGAGCCCCTCGACCTCGAACGCCGCAGCGCTCAGCGCACGACCGCGATCTGCTCGCGGTTGCCGCCCTTGTAGGTGTACAGCGTCAGCGCACCGTTCTTGATGTCGCCCTTGTTGTCGAAGGCGATCGTGCCGGTCACGCCCTTGTAGTTGACCTTGGCCAGTTCAGGCAGATATTTGGCCGGCTCGGCCGAGCCGGCCTTGACCATCGCCGAGACCATCACGTTGACGGCGTCGTAGACGTAGGGGGCGTAGAGCTGGACGTCGGTATTGAACTTCTTCTTGAACGCGCCCCTGAAGTCCTCCATCGCCTTCTTGGCGTCGCCTTCGACACCACCGGCCTCGGCGCAGACGACCTGGCCATCGGCCATGGTGCCGGCCGCCAGCTTCGGCAGTTCGCCGGTGCAGATGCCGTCGCCGCCCATGAACTTGGCGTTGATGCCGAGCTGCTTCATCTGGCGCATCATCGGGCCGGCCACGGCGTCCATGCCGCCGAAGAAGATGATGTCGGGGTTCTTCGCCTTCAGGCTGGTCAGGATGGCGGTGAAGTCGGTCGCCTTGTCGTTGGTGAACTCGCGCGCCACGGCCTTGCCACCGGAGCCCTTGACGGCCTTTTCGAACTCGTCGGCCACGCCCTGGCCGTAAGCCGTGCGGTCGTCGATGACGGCGATGCTCTTGCCCTTGAGTTGCTGCACGGCGTACTTGCCGAGCGTGCCGCCGAGGTGCACGTCATCCGCCACGACGCGGAAGGCGGTCTTGTAGCCGTTGCGCGTGTACTTGGGGTTCGTCGCCGAGGGGCTGATCTGCGGAATGCCGGCATCGCTGTAGATCTTCGACGCCGGAATCGAGGTGCCCGAGTTCAGGTGGCCGATGACGCCGTTGACCTTGCTGTCGACCAGCTTCTGTGCCGCGGCGGTGCCCTGCTTGGGGTCGCTGGCGTCGTCTTCGGCGAGCAACTCGAACTTGGCCTTCTTGCCGCCGATCGTCACGCCCTTGGCATTCAGCTCGTCGATGGCCATGCGCGCGCCCATCTCGTTGTCCTTGCCCAGGTGCGCGCCAGTGCCGCTGGTTGGGGCGACGTGGCCGATCTTGACCACCAGGTCCTGCGCGTACACCGAACCGCCGAGCAGGAGGGCCGCGGCGCCCACGATCAGATTGAGCTTGACTTGCATGCAGATATCTCCAGTGAGGAAAGTTGTCGGGAAGACACACACAAAACGCGGCACGATACCCGAAAAGCGGCGCCCGCCCAAGCGGGGTTGCCACGGGTGTGCGGGCCGGGCACGCGGCAGGACTACAACGCGCGGCCCCACACCGCGGACGACAGGGTCCGTTCCCCGCAGCCGCCCTCAGCCGGCAGCGATGTCGCTGCGGTGGTGCACGATGCCCAGTCCGCGCGCCTTGTAGGAGCGCCAGCGCTGGCGGCCACGATCGGCTTCTTCGGCCTCACTGCCGACGATCTCGATCAGGCGCTCGAAAGGCGACAAGTCGGCCGGAGCGTCGGCGCCCAGGTTGACCAGCAGGGACGGCGCCGCGGGCAGATCGGCCCGCAGCGCGAGCCAGATCGGCGTGCGCGCGGCGAGTGCCTCGGGCGCGCCGGGCTGCCGCACGTGGGGCACGAACTCGCGCTCCTCGAAGGTCCACAACGCCCGGTCCAGCAGGGCCAGCGTCGCTGGCGGCGCGGTGACGAGCACACGCGCGCCGCTGCGGTAGGCCTTGCGCAGCAGCCGGCAGGCATAGGCCAGCGGGTCGACCACGCCGGTGTGGAACTC
>Ga0316622_100002747_pt1 | contig 12310 bp, 8 predicted proteins | sample OWC_Aug_OW2_C1_D_FD_207646 | JGI IMG/M metagenome (GOLD analysis project Ga0316622, IMG submission 207646) | Wetland soil microbial communities from Old Woman Creek delta, Ohio, United States - OWC_Aug_OW2_C1_D5_C | ecosystem: Environmental > Terrestrial > Soil > Wetlands | place: USA: Ohio... | reverse complement strand
CGCCGGCTCGCGTGGACGAGATGCCCAGCTTCGAAGAGATCTACGCGCATCACGCCGAGGCGTACGACCGGCTGGTCGAGCGCGAGGATCACGAGGGCCACCTGCTGCCGGCACTGGCCGAGATCGCCGCGCTCGACGGGGCCGACGTGGTCGAGCTGGGTGCCGGAACCGGCCGGCTCACGCGTCTCCTCGCGCCGCGGGTCGCGTCGATGCGAGCCTACGACGCCTCCGCCCACATGCTGACCGTCGCCGAGCGGCGCCTCAGAGCCATGGGCCTCGCCAACTACGAGCTCGGCGTGGCCGACAACAAGCACCTCCCGGTCGAGGATGCGAGCGCCGACATCGCGATCGCCGGCTGGGCCTTCGGCCACGCACTCGATTGGTATCCCGACCGCTGGCGCCTCGAGGTCGGGGCAGCCGTCGACGAGATGGCACGCGTGCTCCGTCCTGGCGGGACGGCGATCATCCTGGAGACGATGACCACCGGCAGCCCGACACCGGCGCCGCCGACGCCCGGACTGGCGAGCTACTACGGCTGGCTGGAGGTCGAGCGCGGCTTCAGGAGCAGGTCCATCCGCACCGACTACCGGTTCGCCTCCCTCGATGAGGCCGAGGCGCTCACGCGCTTCTTCTTTGGCGACGAGCTGGCCGACCGCGTTCGCAGCGAGGAGTGGATCGTGCTGCCCGAGTGCACGGGCCTGTGGTGGCGGTCGGTCTGAGGAGCCGTGAGGGCGGGCATGGTCGCTCCCAGGTCGGCGATGTAGAGCTGGATCTTCAGCCGCCAAGCCGGCGCGGGTCGGATCGGCGTCGCGAGCGATCGGCTCGACAGCCGCAGCCCTCCGCGCCGAGCACGGAGCAGCGCTGCGCGCTGCGGCAGCGACCATTCGTGACATTCGGCCCTCCCAGCCGAGGGGTCCGATCGGCACTCCTCAGCCGAGGCCCCGCGCGCCACAATGACCCTCGAGCGCGGTGTGCGCAGCGCCCAACGGAGCGCACCGGGGTGTGATCCGCGAGGCCTGCCATGACGACGATCCCGATACCCGATCTGCGTATACGCGCACCCGCTGCGCCCGGACCCGATGTCCCGCCCGTGCCGGGCGGCCCGCCGGTCATCGTGCTCGAGGGGGTCGCCCGCCGGTTCGCCGTCGGGCGCGGCGTCGTCGAGGCCCTCGTCGGGGTCGACCTGGCCGTCAATCGCGGGGAGTTCGTCGTCGTCCTCGGCCCATCGGGGAGCGGCAAGACGACGCTCCTCAACCTGATCGGCGCCCTGGACGCGCCGACGGACGGGCGGATCGACGTCGCCGGCCGCCAGCTCGCGGGGATGTCCCGGGGCCAGCTGGCCGAGGTCCGGCGCAACACCGTCGCGTTCATCTTCCAGGCCTTCAACCTCTTCCCGAGCCTGACCGCGCTCGAGAACGTCCGCTTCGGCGCCGACGTGGCCGGGCGCCCGGAGCCCGACGCCGTCGCCCGTGCACTCCTCGCGGACGTCGGGCTCGGCGAGCGGCTGGAGCACTTCCCGGCCGCGCTGTCGGGCGGCGAGCAGCAGCGCGTGGCGATCGCTCGCGCCCTCGCCACGGGCAACCCGATCCTCCTCGCCGACGAGCCGACCGGCGAGCTCGACTTCCGGACCGGCGTCGCCATCCTCGAGCTGCTGCGTCGACAGGCGCACGACGGGCGGGCCGTCCTGCTCGTGACCCACAACCGCGAGATCAGCCGGATCGCGGACAGGGTCGTCGAGCTGAGCAGCGGCCGGATCGTCGGGGACGGGCCACCGCGCGGCGGCCGGGCCGACGTCGCCGACCTCCACTGGTGAGGGCGGGCCGATGTCGCGTGCGGGCTTCTGGCTCCGCTGGTCGCTGCGCGACCTGCGCGAGCGCTGGCTTCTCGTCCTTGCCATCTCGCTGACGATCGCCCTCGGGACCGGCGGGTTCGTCGGCATGATCTCGACGACCCAGTGGCGGCAGGACGCCATCGACGCGAGCGTCGAGACGCTCGCGATGCACGACCTGCGGCTCGAGCTCGCCGAGGGCGCCGCGGTCCCTGCCGGCGCGCTCCGGGCCCTCGTCGATGCGCTCGACGATCCGTCGGCGGTCGCCGCCGTCTCCGAACGCCTCGTCGTGCCGGTCGCGGTCGACGCCACGGTCGACGGGAAGACTATCCTCGTGCCCGGTTCGCTGGTCGGCGTCGAGCTCGCTGACGGCGGCCCGGCCGTCGACCGGGTGGAGCCCGACGCCGGCCGTGCGCTCGGCCCTGCGGATGACGGCGCCGCCGTCGTCAACCTCGAATACCGCTTCGCCCGCTTCCACGAGCTGGCGCCCGAGGGGCCGCTCGTCGTCGGCGGGCGCCCGGTCCGCTACGTCGGCCAGGCCTCGACGCCCGAGATGTTCGTCGTGATGACGGAGGGCGGGGCGATGATGGCCGACGCGAGCTTCGCCGGCGTCTTCGCCGGCCTGGCGACCGCGCAGGACCTCGCCGCGATGCCCGGCCTCGTCAATGACCTCGTCGTCCGCCTCCGGCCCGGCGCGGACCGGGGCGCCGTCGCCGCCGACCTCGCGCGGGTCGCCGAAGCCGGGCTCCCAGGCGTCGGCAGCCGGGTCCTGACGCGCGACGACGACCCCGCCTACAAGGTCATCGTCGGCGACATCGACACCGACGGCCAGTTCTTCGCGATCTTCGCGGTGCTCATCCTGCTCGGCGCCGCGTTCGCGACCTTCAACCTCGCGAGCCGGATCGTGGAGGCGCAGCGCCGCCAGATCGGGATCGGCATGGCCCTCGGCGTGCCCGCGCGCCTGCTGGCGCTGCGGCCGCTCCTCGTCGGCGCGGAGATCGCCGTCCTCGGCGTCGTCCTCGGTGTCTTCGTGGGCCTCGCCTTCAACGCGGCGATGCTCGACATGCTCGTCCGCCTCATGCCGCTGCCGGTGTTCGAGGCGCCGCTCCTCCCGGGCCCGTTCCTCGCCGCGGCCGCGATCGGCTTCCTCGTCCCGTTCGCGGCCACCCTGCTCCCGGTCCGGCGGGCGATCCGGATGCCGCCGGTTGAGGCGATCCACGCCGGTCCGCGAGCGGTGCGCGGGTCGGGGCTCGCCGGCCTCGCGTCGCGGCTCCCGCTGCCGGGCGGCACCCTCGGACGGGCACCGGTCCGCAACGTGCTGCGGTCACCGCGGCGGAGCCTGCTCACCGCCCTCGGCATCGCCGGGGCGATCAGCGTGCTCGTCGCGATGTCGGGGATGATGGACACGTTCGAGGCGGCGATCAACGCCGGCGAGCGGGAGACGGTCGGCGCTCACCCGGACCGGATGACGGTCGAGCTCACAGGCTTCCTCCCCGCGTCCCTGGTCGAGACCGCGATCGGCGGGGAGCCGACGGTCGGCGACGCCTCGCCCGGCCTCCGGGTGGGCGCGACGGCCGCCGCGAACGAGCGCGAGGTCGAGCTCCTCCTCGACCTTATCGACACCGCGGCTGCCGGCTGGCAGCCATCCGCCGTCGCCGGGACCCTGCCCGACGGGCGGGGCGGCGGGTCGGGTGGCATCCTTCTCGCGGAGGGGGCCGCCGACCACCTTGGCGTCGGCATCGGCGACACGGTCACCCTGCGCCACCCGCGGCGGACCGGCGCGACGACCGTCGCTACCGTGGAGACGCCGATCCGGGTCGTCGGGCTCCACCCGAGCCCGATCCGTGCGAAGGCCTACCTCGACCTTGCCGACGCGGACCTGCTGGGCCTCGCCGGCGTGGTGAACAGGGTCGATGTCGTGCCGGCCGCCGGCGCGACCCAGTCCGACGTGATGCGGGCGCTCTTCGCGCGCCCGGGCATCGCCGCGGTCACGCCGGTGGCGACGATGACGCGCATCTACCGGGACCTCATGGAGGAGTTCGTCGGCGTCCTGCTCGTCGCGGAGGTGCTGGCGCTCCTGCTCGCCTTCCTCGTCGCGTTCAACTCGGCGAGCATCGCCTCCGACGAGCGCTCGCGCGAGCACGCCACGATGCTCGCGTTCGGCGTGCCCATCCGGAGGCTCCTTCGCGTGGAGGTCGTCGAGAGCGTCATCCTCGGGTTGGTCGGGACGGCGATCGGCGTTGTCGTGGGCGTCGCGACGGTCGCCTGGATCGTCGGGGCGAAGATGGCCGACATGCTCCCCGACCTGGCGATCCCGCTCGCCGTGGCCCCCGGCACGCTGGTCGCCGCCGTCGTCATCGGCGTCGGCGTGGTCGGGCTCGCCCCGCTGCTCATGACGCGGCGGCTCCGGCGCATGGACCTCCCAGGGATGCTGCGCCTCGTCGAGTAGGGCGGCGCGGACGCCGCCCCGCACGGCTGGCCCGGGCGCCCCACTCCCGCTCCCCTTCCGCGGCTCTGATCTCGTGCGGGCACCGCCCGCCGGACCACCAGGCCCAGAAGTCGCTGGGCGTCGTGGACTCGGGGGAGTCCCGCCGGAAGAGCCGCATTCCGCTGCCTCCATTGGCTGGGCAACCCCTGCGCGGCGACGACGCCGATCCCGAGCCCATGCATCTTCGGGCCCGTGGTGATCGGCGCGATCACCCCGGGGGGAAGCTGAGCCGCAGGCATGCCCGGGCGGCGGCGAGCACCCGGGCGGTGACGAGCGCCCGGGCGGCCGGGCCGGCTACATCGGGCGGAGCGTGCCGGACCAGACCTGCCAGGCCAGCAGCGACTTCGCCACGAGGCTCAGCACCATGTACGTCTTCTCGCCCGCCAGGTAGTCCTTCCAGCGGCCGACCTTCCCGTACTGGAGGACCATCGTGATCGCGAAGATGTTGAAGGCCACGAACAGGCTGGCGATGATCACGTACACGAAGCCCGGGATCTGGGCCTCGGGCGGCAGGCCCTCCTGGGCCGAGTAGGCCCACACGATCGAGAAGATCGCGATCCAGGGGACGAGCCCCGCGATGCAGCCGAAGATGAAGTGCTTCCAGTCGATGCGCTCGCCCTTCGTGAGCCGGCCCTCGTTGCCGGCTTCCATGCTCCATCCGAAGAGGATCATCGCGACGTTGCAGCCGGCGATCGCGACGAGCGCCGGGAACTCGGTGATGAAGCTGAGGTACGCGATGGCGACGATCATCACCGTCGACGAGAACGCGTACTCCACCCAGCGCAGCGGGTTGATGCCCCGGGCGAGCCACGCCTCGTAGCGACCGCGCAGGAAGATGCCGGCGGAGGCATGCGCGATGGCGCTCATCAGGAAGAAGCTCGCGACCAGGTAGACCAGCGGGAACGAGACGAGCATCACGCTCGACGGCTCGATCCCGGCGAACTCGCCGTTCTCGATGACCGGGCGAGCCGTCGGCACGACGACCTCGAAGAGCACGGCCGTCCCGGAGATCAGGAGCATCAGGGCAAACTGGCCCCCGTGGGCGAAGACCAGGAAGCGGTTCCATCGGCTCAGCGAGCGGGCTCGCTCCGGCGCGATGGCCGGAGGGGCGGTCGAGCTGGTCGCGGTCGCAGTCGTGGCGGGGTTGGTCATTGGGGGGCCCTCCAGGTGACGCGGTTGAGTCCTCGTGTCCTGCTCGGTAGCGGTCACGGCGGCAGGCCTTCGCCGCGGGCGCGGAGCGGCGGGACGCCGAGACCCACTCGGGGCGGGGTCACGAGCCGGTCTGTGCCTCGAGCTGGAGCGTAGCACCCGTCCGCGGGCCTCCGTGAGCCGTGCGGGCGCCACGCGCGCGCCTCCTCGACGGCACCCCCCGGTTGCTCTATGCCGCGCGGGCGTCCCGAGCGGATTGCGATCGCGCGGGGGATGCCCTACGGCAGGCGCGCCACCACGCCGGCCTCCAGGGCCAGGGCCTGTCCGCTCCTTCCCTTCCCCGCCAGGGGCCGATGGCCCGGCCCACGCGGGGCCGGGCACCGAGACCTTCGGGAAGACCCGGTCAGGCCGGCGGCCCCGCCGGAGCGAGGCCGAGCTGCTGCATCATCGTCATCTGGTCCATGACGCCCCAGTGCTCGCGCACGAGGCCGTCGTCGCCGAAGCGGTGGATGTCGATGAGCTGGACGTCGACGCTCTTCCCGGATGGCGGCGCGCCCATGAACTCGCCGCGGTTGGTGCCCGTGTACCTCAGCCGGGCGACGACCTTGTCACCGCTCGCGATGAGGTCCTGCAGCTCCATGCGCATGTCGGGGAACGCCGCCTGCTGCATCCGGAAGAAGGCCAGGACCCCGTCCTTCGTCGGCGCGAGGCCGGGCAGCTCCTCGTGGTCGACGAAGTCGTCGGCCATAAGCCTCCCGAACCCCTCGACGTCGCCGGCGTTGATCAGGTCGTAGATGCGTCGCACCGTGGCCGCATGATCCATGGTCACAGGTATCCCTCCCTGGGCGCTGGACGCGCCCGTCCCGGGCGGCTCGGTCTCGCCACTGGCCCTGCGCGACGGTCGAGGCGACCGTATGGGGACGCCGCGCTGGTGGGAGCCCGTGGGCTCCGCTGCCTGCCTGCCGGTCGGCGGAGTATGCCCGTTGGCGTCGTTCCTGTCACGGTGCGGCGCATCCTCCGGGAGAGTGCGACTCGTGGTGCGGGTTCGACCGCCGGACGCCTACCGGTACCTCGTCCTCCACGGTCACGCCCGGGTCACCCAGGGCGGGGCGCCCGAGATCCTGGCCGAGCTGGCGAGGACCTACCTCGGCCCGAACGCGGTCTTCCCTCCCGATGCCCGATCCTCCACCCGGCTTCGTGACGCGGATCACCGTCGATCGCGTCTCGGGCCTGGGCCCGGGAGTCCCGCCCGCCAGGGGCGACACGCAACCCGCGTCCGTGGCGACCCGGAAGGACCGGTCGCCCTATCCGCCGAGGGTCCTGAACGCCTTGTAGACCAGCAGGGCCGGCCAGACGATGGCCTTGCCGAATGCGAGGACGTAGTCCGGCCCGGACTTGGCGGTCCCGATGAAGTACACCAGGGCACCGATCAGGCCGAGCCCGTACACCGCCCCGCCGGCCGGTGGCTGCGCGTTCCTCGTCGATGCACGGGCCTTCCGATCGGCCTTGGTCGCGGTGGGCTGGGCCTCCGGGGTCGCGATCGTCGCTGCCATTGCTCGCTCGCCTCCGTTTCGAGTGCTCCCGGCCCGCCGCGGTGGCGAGCCCGGGTCTATCGTGCGCCCCGAGGGCAGATCGAGCCAGCCGGCCAGCCCCCGTCGCCGGGGTGAGGGCAGCCCCAGGACGGCACGCCTGGCACCGGGTCGCGGAACCGGAGCGTGGACCCGAACCTCGTGGTGGTGGCGACGCTCCATCACGCTCGAGCGTTGGCGGGAGGCGGGAGCGCCCGCGGATCACCCTGGTCGGCGCGGGGCACGGCTCCGGCACGCCGATCCATCGCGACCCATCACGCTCGCAGGCGCGCGTTCCGCCGCTGGCTCCAAGCGCGCAGGAGTATGCCCGCCAGCGTGCGACAATCCGGGCCGTGCAGGGCACCGCAGCGGGGCAACCGAGGTCCGGGGGGCAGCCCGAGCCGGTGCATGGCGTCGGGCAGCCCGAGCGCGCCGTCGGGGTTGGCGACGGCTACGCCGCTCGCGCGGTCGAGGTCGCGCTGCGCACGGGCGTGATGCTGCTCGAGAGCGGCGCCGAGACCACCGACACCGAGCGCTCGATGCGGCGCATGCTGCGCGGGCTCGGACTGGCTGGCGCTGAGGCGCTGGTCACCTACTCCATCGTTGCCGTGTCGCACGTCCAGGGCGGCGGGGTTCTCCCCACCACCGCCATGCGGGCCGTGCCGAGCTGGCACACCAACTACGAACGCCTCGCCGCCGTGTCGGACGTGGCCAACGCGGTGGCCGCCGGCCAGCTGGGCCTTGATGCCGCGGAGGCTGCCCTCGAGGACGCGGCCACCACCCGACGGCCGTACCCGGGGTGGGTGCTGGCGGCCGCGGCCGGCGCCTCGGCCGCGGCTCTCGCCATCCTGTTCGGCGGCTCGCCGCTCGACGCCCTCGCGACGCTGGTCGTGGGGATGCTCGTCCAGCCGATCGTGGTCGCGGTGGAACGCACACACCTGCCGCCGCTCTTCCAGACCGCCGCGGGCGTGGCGGCCACGACGGCGCTCGTGACCCTCATCGCCGCCCTCGGGGCCCTTGCACACCCGAGCCTCGTGCTCACGGGTGCCGTCCTGCGGTTCCTGCCCGGCGCCACGCTGGTGGCGGGCATGCGCGACCTGATGGATCGCTCGATCGTGTCCGGGACCGCTCGGCTGGCGGAGGCCCTTCTGCTGGGCGGCGCCGTCGCCGGGAGTCTTGGCGTGGTCCTCGCCGGCGCGGCGAGCCTTGGGGTCCGCCTCACGATCTCGCTCGAGGGCGGGGTCTCGTGGCCGCTCCCGGTGCTCGTGGGCGCCAGCGCCATCGCGGTGGCGTTCTACGCGATCGGCCTTGGCGTCCCCACTCGCGTGCTGCTGACCTGCTCGCTGCTGGGGGCACTGGCCACGCTGGTCGGCCAGGGGCTCGTGACGACCTTCGCCCAGCTCGGCGAGGTCTTCGTGGCAGCCCTGGTCGTCGGCGTCCTCGGCCGCTTGTTCGCCCGGCAGCTCGAGGCGCCGTGGACCCTGTGGGCCGTGCCGGCCGTGCTCGTGCTGCTGCCCGGCCTCACGATCGTCCAGGCCATGCTGGCCCCGACGGTCACCCTGCAGGTGTCCCTCCTTGCGGAGGCCCTGCTGACGGCCTTCGCGATCGGTGTCGGGGTCGCGTCGGGCGACATCGTCGTGTCGGCGTACCTGCGGATCCGCGAGACGATCGTGGTCCCGGTCGCGGGCGCAGTGGTCGGGGGCATCGATCGGCTGGTGGCAAGACCGGGCGACCAGGGAGACGACCCCGAGCCCGACCGTGACGCCGACAGGCCCGATCGGGATGCCGCCCCCGACCGCGACGAAGGGCCCGATCGGGATGCCGCCCCCGACCGAAACGACGACACGCCGAGGCCGTCGCGCTGAGCGGGGCGCCGGACGTGGAGCCCGCGGGCCGACCCGGGCGCCTGCGAGGCCGCCCGCGGCTCCCCGGTCAGATCCCCCAGGGCAGGCCCAGCAGGTACCAGGCGAGGTAGAAGACCGTCCACGCGGCCAGCGCGACCACGAAGTAGGGCAGCATCAGGGCGATGACCGTGCCGATGCCCGACCGGCGGTCGTAGCGGGCCGCGAAGATCACGATCAGCGGGAAGTAGGCCATGATCGGCGTCACGATGTTCGGCGGCGAGTCGGCGACGCGGTAGGCCGCAAGCACGGCCTCCGGCTCCACGCCGAGGCGCATGAAGAGCGGGATGAAGATCGGCGCGAGAAGCGCCCACTTCGCGATGGCCTGCGGGATGATGAACCCGATGACGGCCGTGATCAGGATTGCGATGAGCAGGAGCCAGGCGCTCCCGATGTCCGCCTGCTCGATGAGGTCGCCCAGCGTCACCGCCGCGACCTGCGGCATGTTCGAGTAGTTGAAGTACGCGATGAACAGCGCGATCAGCAGGAACAGCAGTAGGAGCCCGGCAAGCCCGGCCCACGACTTGGTGATCGCTTCGATGACCTGGTTGCTCGTGCGGAGCGTCCCGGCGCCGCGGCCGTACCCGAGGCCGGCCGCGAAGAACAGGATCGTGATGATCACGATGAGGCTGCTCATGAACGGCGAGGTGCCGATGATGCTGCCGGTCTCGGGGTCGCGGAGCGGGGCTCCGGGGGGAACCGTCAGCAGCGCGATGATCGCGACCGCCACGAGCAGGTAGAGGCCGGCCAGGAGCAGGCCGCGCCGCTCGCCGGCATCGTCAACCTCCGGCCCGGCGTCGGCGGTCTGGATGATCGCGTCGCTCGCTTCGGGCGCCACCGCGGGGTCGTACGCCCCAAGCCGCTTCTCGACCACCCGCGCGGTCACGAGTCCCATGACGGCGGTGAGCAGCAGCGTCGATCCGATCCCGAACCACAGGTTGGCGGTGAGGTCGATCGACTGCGTCGGATCGACCAGTGCGATCGCCTCGTTGGTGATCTCGGTGAGGACGGCGTCGGTCGGGGTGATGAGGAAGTTCACGCCGAACCCGGCCGCGACGCCGGCGAACGCGGCGGCGAGGCCGGCGAGCGGGTGGCGCCCGACGCTGAGGAAGGCCGCCGCCCCGAGCGGGATCAGCACCAGGTACCCGGCGTCCGACGCGATGCTCGAGATGACGCCCAGGAACACGATGATGTACGTGAGGGCGGCGGCCGAGGACGCGGCGACGAGCCGCCGGATCAGCGCGGCGATGAGGCCCGATCGCTCGGCGACGCCGACACCGATCATCACGACGAGGATGATCCCCATCGCGGTGAAGGCCATGAATGTCGGCACGACCGAGGTGAAGAGGAACCGGATGCCGTCGGCCGTGAGCAGGCCCTGGATGCTCACGGTCCGCGTCACGATCTCGTACTCGCCCGGCTGTCCGGTCGGCAGCGCGACCTCGTAGGTGGCGCTCACCCCGGCCCAGTAGAGCAGCTGCGACAGCACGATCACGCCGACGCACAGCGCCAGGAACATGATCGCGGGGTGCGGAACCTTGTTCCCGACCCGCTCGATGACGTCGAGGACCCGCACCAGCACGCCGGGCTGCCCCGGTGCCGGTGCGCTCGCGGAGGCAGCCGCGCTCACGACGGCGCTCCGGTGACCGCCAGGCGGCCCAGGAGGTCGGCGATGGCCAGGGTGGTGCGCTCGAACTCGTCGAGCAGCACGCGCTCGTTGGGGCCGTGGATGTTCGCCATGCCGTCCGACGCGCCGCCCAGCAGGATCGCCGCGTCCGGGGCCGCCCGGTGAAGCGACGCGACCAGCGGGATGGAGCCCCCGACGCCGGCCGCCACGACTGGACGACCCCAGGCGCGGGCCCAGGCAGCCTGGGCCGCCTCGTACCCCGCACCCGACCGCTCGGCGACATAGCCTTCGCCGGTCTCCTGGGCGTGCACGGTGAGCTCGATCCCGAAGGGCCGCGCCGCGCGCAGATGGCGCACCACGGCGTCCTGGGCTTCCCGCGGATCCTGCCGGGGATGGACGCGGACGTTGAGCTTGGCGCGGGCGTAGGGAGACACGGCGTTGAGGGCGTGGTCGACGCTGGGAACGTCGATCCCGATGACGGTGATGGCCGGTCCCGACCAGACGCGCGAGCCGAGCGCGCCGGTCCCGATCAGCGGCATCCCCTCGACAACCTCGGCCTGGGCGCGGAACTGCGCCTCGTCGGGTCCGTCGCCGGACCACGCCTCCCGGAGCAGGCCCTCGACGGCCACATCGCCGTTGGCGTCGTGCAGCGTCGCGAGGGCGTGCAGGAGCGCGACCAGCGCATCCGGGGCGGCGCCGCCAAACGACCCGCTGTGCTTGGCCGACGCCAGGGTGCGAACCTCCAGCTCGACGTTCGCCATGCCCCGCAGGGCCACGGTGAGCGTGGGCACGCCGGGCTGCACGTTGCCGAGGTCGGCGATGATCATCACGTCGGCGGCGAAGCGCCCGGGGTCCTGAAGCGGGTATCGCGTGAAGGCGCCGCCGCCGACCTCCTCCATGCCCTCGAAGACGACCTTGACGCCGACGGGCGGGCGCCCGTCCCATGCCCGGATCGCGCCGATGATCGCGAGGAGGTTCGACTTGGCGTCCGCCGCGCCCCGGCCGAGGATCTCGCCGTCGCGCACCGTCGGCTCGAACGGCGACGTCTGCCACAGGCTCTCGTCACCGGCGCCAACGACGTCGTAGTGGCTGTACAGCAGCACCGTTGGCGCGCCCGTCGGCGCCGGGATCTCGGCGAAGACGACCGGGGCGGTGTCCGCGAGCTCGATCGACTCCGTTGTCATGCCCACCCCGCGCACCAGGTCTGCCACCAGGTCATGGGCCTCGATGAGTGGTCCGCGGCTCTGGGCTGGATAGCCGCGCACGGAGACCGAGGGCACCGCCATCAGCCTGACGAGGTCCTGGGTCAGGTCGGGCAGCAGCGCCCGGACCTTGTCGCCCAATCCGAGATCCTGGACCATCTGGCAGCCTCCCTCGACTCACCTGCCAGCGCCGACCCACACGTGGGTACTGTGTACGACACCGGCGCGGCCGTCGTCAATGATCGCAGGTTCGAGTCCCGTCTCCCGCGCCGCTTCTCCCGGCTGAGCTCGGTCGTCAGCTAACCGCCTTCCTCACGAGCGCGCTGATCCGTGCCTCGTCGGCGGCGGACAGCTCCATCAGCGCGAAGGCGGTCGGCCACATGGTGCCGTCGTCGAGGTGCGCATCGGGCTGGAAGCCGAACGTCGCATATCTCACCTTGAACTTCGAGGCGGCCTGGAAGAAGCAGACAACCTTGCCATCCTTGGCGTACGCGGGCATCCCGTACCAGGTTCTCGGCGTCAGGGTCGGCGCGCTGGCGGTGATGAG
>Ga0316622_100002746_pt1 | contig 12311 bp, 10 predicted proteins | sample OWC_Aug_OW2_C1_D_FD_207646 | JGI IMG/M metagenome (GOLD analysis project Ga0316622, IMG submission 207646) | Wetland soil microbial communities from Old Woman Creek delta, Ohio, United States - OWC_Aug_OW2_C1_D5_C | ecosystem: Environmental > Terrestrial > Soil > Wetlands | place: USA: Ohio... | reverse complement strand
GAACACCAACCGCATGATGATCGCGATGTTCCGGGGCAATCCGGAAGCGTTCGGCGGGAACATCAACGTGCTGCGCGCCGGCTCGATCATCCGGGCTCCGGGCGCGGAAGCACTCGCCGAGGTGAGCGCTGCAGAGGCCGCCAGCGAGATCGGCCGGCAGACGGCCGCCTGGCGGGGCGGGGAAGCACGCCAGGAACCGGAGCGCCTGCGGCTCGTCACGCCGACAGAGGCTGCGCCGGAATCGGGCGCAGCGGCACCAGAGGCCGCCGACGTCGAATCCCGCATCGCGCAGTTGAACCGCGAGATCGAGGAATCGCAGCGGCTGCTTGAATTGAAGAATGCCGAACTCGCCAAGCTGCAGCAGCGGCTGACCGAGCAGGGCGCCGCCGCACCGGCGCCGCCCGAGGCACCGGCTGCCGCGCCCGAGGCGGCTGCGCCCGCACCGCCCGAGGCGCAAGCCCCGGCGCCCCCGGTCGAGGTACCCGAGAAGCCGAAGGCTGCCGCGCCGGAAGCCGCCCCAGAGCCTTCCTTCATCGATCGTCTCGCCGACAGCTGGCAGTACGTGCTCGGCGCCGCGGTGCTCCTGCTCGGCGGTGGCCTGGCCTTCGGCTATGCGCGCCGGCGCCGCGAGGAGGACCTCGACGAGGCGATCCGCAGCTTCGAGCCGGCCCCCACGGCACCCCTGCCGACCGAGACCCAGAGGTTGCGGACCCTGCCGGGCGGCCTGACGACGTCGACCGAGCAGCAGGAGATCGACGACTTCCATACGGCGACCCTGCCCCCCAGCGGCAGGACCGCCGAGGACCACGGCGCCAGGTTCGACGAGACGATCAGCTCGGAGACGGCGCCGGAACTCGACCGAGGCGACCCGCTGGCCGAGGCCGACTTCCACATGGCCTATGGCCTGTACGACCAGGCATCGGACATCGTCAAGCTGGCGCTCGAGCGGGAGCCGGCGCGTCGCGACTACCTGATGAAGCTGCTCGAGATCTACTTCGTCTCGGGCGACAAGCAGCGCTTCCTGCGGGCAGCCCGCGACTTCGCGGCCACGCGCCGCGAAGGCGACGCCGGCGAGTGGGACCGCGTGCTCATCATGGGCCGCCAGCTGGCGCCCGAGGACGGGCTGTTTGCGGGCGCCGCGCCAAGGGGTGGCGTGGACCTCAACCTCGAGGGCGGCGACAGCCTCGTGGACCTCGAGCTGCTCGCGCCGCCCGAAGGCGAGGGCGGCATCGACCTCGACCTGGGCGACGCGCTGGCGCCCGCGGCGGGCGCAGCGGTGGGCGGCAGGACCGGGTTCGTCGACTTCGATTTCGACCGCGCCGACCAGGGCATGCCGCCGACGGCCGAAATGCCGGTCCTCGGCCGGGGCACAGGTACGAGCCCGACGGCAGAGATGCCGGCTGTTTACTCGCCGACGATCGAGGCCACGCGGCTGCAGCCCGTGTCGGCCGAAACGACCGCCGAAATGCCGATGGACGACCTCGGCATCGACCTCGGCGACCTCGACGCCCTCGTCGACGCCGGCGTGGAGGACGACATCACGCGCATCGCGCCGTCGACCGACACGACGCAGCTGATGACAACCGACGGGTCGGGGATGGACTTTGACCTGTCGGACCTCACCGCCGAGATGGAGTCGCAGGGCTCGATCGACGAGACCCAGCGAATCGACATCGACGTCGGCGGGGCCCTGACGGACCACGACTTCGACGTCGGCGCCACCGCGGAGATCGCGCTCGCGGACCTGCCCGAGATGTCGCAGCTCGAGCCGGTCACGCTCTCCGAGGTCGGCACGAAGCTCGACCTGGCGCGTGCCTACGTCGACATGGGCGACCCGGACGGCGCACGCAGCATCCTGGACGAGGTGCTCAAGGAGGGCAGCGCGTCCCAGAAGCAGGAAGCCCAGCGCCTGCTGGATTCCCTGCCGGGCGCCTGAGCCGCGGGCGGCGACGCCCGCGGGCCCGGCCCGGAGGATCGCGTGGCCGCGATGCAGCGGATCGCCGTTGGCATCGAGTACGACGGCGCGCGCTATGCCGGCTGGCAGCGCCAGGCCGAGGTTCCCACGATCCAGGCGGCCGTCGAGCGCGCGCTCGGCGCCGTGGCCGACCACCCGGTCGAGGCGACCTGCGGCGGCCGTACGGACGCCGGCGTGCACGCGCTCGGCCAGGTCGCGCACTTCGAGACTTCCGCCCGCCGCACGATGCGAGGCTGGACGCTCGGCACGAACACCCACCTGCCCCCGGACGTCGCCGTATTGTGGGCGGCCGAGGTGAGGGATGACTTCCACGCACGCTACTCGGCCGTCGGGCGGACCTATCGCTACGTCATCCAGAACCGTGCGGTCAGGCCGGCGCTTGCGCGGGACCGCGCCTGCTGGGTCCACCAGCCGCTGGACCAGGTGGCCATGCACGAGGCGGCGCAGTGCCTGGTCGGGGAGCACGACTTCTCGGCGTTCCGTGCGGCCGAGTGCCAGTCGCGCACGGCCATCCGGCGCCTCGACCGGATTGCCGTCCGCCGCAGCGCTGACGCGGTGCTGATCGACGTCACGGCCAACGCCTTCCTGCACCACATGGTGCGCAATATCGCCGGCACGCTCATCGCCGTAGGCCTCGGCGAGCATCGGCCGGCGTGGGTCGCCGAGGCGCTGGCGAGCCGCGACCGGCGGGCCGCCGGCGTCACCGCGCCCGCGGCGGGGCTCTACTTCCTGAACATCGACTATCCCGACGAATTCGGCCTGCCGGTGTCGGCCACCGGCGCATCGGCTATGATCGCCGGCGCCTGAACGCGGTCGCGGGGACGCCATGACCTGGTTCGAGAAGATCATCCCGTCGCGGATCAAGACCGAGCGACGCACGCGTTCGGTGCCGGAAGGGCTCTGGATGAAGTGCCCGACCTGCGACTCGGTGCTGTACCGGCCCGAGGTCGAGCGCAACCTGCAGGTCTGCCCGAAGTGCTCGAACCACATGCGCATCGGGGCGCGCGAGCGGCTGCTGCGCTTCCTGGACCCCGACAGCGCCACCGAACTCGCCGCGAAGATCACGCCGGAGGACCCGCTCAAGTTCCGTGACACCAAGCGCTACCGCGACCGCCTCGCGGCCGCGCAGAAGGGCACGGGCGAGAGCGACGCGCTGGTCGTCATGGCCGGCAGGCTGAAGGGCATGGACGCGGTCGCCGCAGCGTTCGAGTTCGGGTTCCTCGGGGGCTCGATGGGTTCGGTCGTCGGCGAGCGCTTCGTCCAGGCCGTCGAGCACGCCGTCAGGCACCGCACGCCCTACGTGTGCTTCTCCTCGAGCGGCGGGGCGCGCATGCAGGAGGGCCTGCTGTCCCTGCTGCAGATGGCCAAGACGAGCGCGGCGCTCGCGGCGCTCGCGCGCGAGCGGCTGCCTTTCGTCTCCGTGCTCACCGACCCGACGACCGGCGGCGTGTCGGCCAGCCTGGCGATGCTCGGGGACGTCAACATCGCCGAGCCGAAGGCGCTGATCGGCTTCGCCGGGCCGCGGGTCATCCAGCAGACCGTGCGCGAAACACTGCCCGAGGGGTTCCAGCGCAGCGAGTTCCTGCTCGAGCACGGCGCCGTGGACATGATCGTCGACCGGCGCGACCTGCGCGACCGGATCGCGGCGCTGCTTGGCCTCCTCCTCAAGGTGCCACTGGCCCGCGAGTGACCTGCCGCGTGCGCTTCACCACGCTGCAGTCCTGGCTCGAGTGGCAGCAGTCGCTCCACCCGACTGCCATCGATCTCGGGCTCGAGCGCGTCCGGGCCGTGCTCGCGCGGCTGCGTATCGAGCGCCCTGCCGGGACCGTGCTGACCGTCGGCGGGACCAACGGCAAGGGCTCCGTAGTGGCCTACCTCGACGCCATCCTGCGCGCCGCCGGCTATGGCGTCGGCTGCTTCACCTCGCCGCACCTGCTCCGGTACAACGAGCGGATCCGCATCCAGGGCCGCTGCGTCACGGACGAGGACATCGTCGCCGCCTTCGGGCGCATCGATGCGGCTCGCGGTGACACCAGCCTGACGTTCTTCGAGTGGAACGCGCTCGCGGCGTTCGTGCTGATGGAGGGAACGGACGTCGAGGTGGCCGTGCTGGAGGTCGGCCTCGGGGGGCGGCTCGACGCGGTTAACGCGGTCGACGCGGACGTCGCGGCGGTCGTGTCCGTGGGGCTCGACCACTGCGAATGGCTGGGGCCGACCGTCGAGGACGTCGGGCGCGAGAAGGCGGGTATTTTCCGGCCGGGGCGGCCGGCGATTTTCGGTGCGCGCGAGATGCCCTGGTCGGTGGCATCGGCCGCTGCCGCGGTCGGCGCCCGGCTCCGTCGGCTCGGCGTGGACTTCGACTTCGTGGAGCGTCCGGACGGCTGGGACTACGTGGGTACCGGCTCGCGGCGCGCCGAACTGCCGCTGCCGGCGCTCGGCGGGGTGGTGCAGCTGACGAACGCCGCGGCCGCACTCGCCATCATCGAGTCAGCCGAGCCGGGCCTGCTGGTTCCGGACGACGCCGTACGTGCCGGCCTGCAGAGGGCGTTCGTCGCTGGCCGTTTTCAGGTCGTGCCCGGTGACCCGGAGTGGATCCTCGACGTCGCCCACAATGCCGACGCCGCGAGAGTCCTGGCCCGCAGCCTCGCGTTGCGGGCGAGCACGGGCCGCACGATTGCGGTCTGCGGGATGCTCGCCGACAAGGATGCGGCGGCAGTGGCACGCACGCTCGCACCCGAAGTGGATGAATGGATCGTGGCCGGGCTCGAGGGCCCGCGGGCGCTCGATGCGGAGGCCCTGTCCCGGCGGATCGAGCCGGTCGTCGGGCCGGCCGTACGGCGCACGCCATCGGTCGCGGCGGGTTGCGCGACAGCCCGGGACCTGGCCCGTCGAGGCGACCGCATCGTCGTGTTCGGCTCGTTCCACACGGTGGGGCCGGCGCTCGAGTGGCTCGGCCTCACCGTCGAGGCCGGCTAGAATGCGGGACTGTCCCAATCCCGGTAATCGATGATGGAAAGGCCTTTCAAGGAGCGCCTCGTCGGGGCTGTAGTCCTCGTCGCGCTGATCGTGCTGGTCGTGCCGGCGCTGCTCAGCGGCCCTCAGGAGCCGCGGACAACCGGGCCGGCCGCGGAGGGTGAACCGCGCCGGGTCGAGATCGATCTGGCCGGCCCCCTGCCGCAGGCTGAGCCGACGGAGCAGGACGAACTCGTGGCGGCAGCCGAGGACACGGCACCCGTCGAGGCTCCTGCCGTTGTGCAGCAGCCGCCGCCTGCCACCGCCGGGCCGCCCGTGTCCGTCGAGGCGCCGGCCGCCGTCGTGCCAGAAGAGGGCGCCGCTGCGGCGCCCGTGGCCGTCACCCCGAAGCCGACTGCGCCAGCTCCTGCGGCGGGCTGGGCGGTCCAGGTGGCCGCGCTGTCCAGTCGTGACGCTGCGGCGCGCCTCGCCGCCGACCTCAAGGGTCGTGGCTACGCCGCCTTCGTGCTGGAGCATCGTGCGGACGGCAAGCTGTTCTACCGGGTGCGCGTCGGCCCGGAGGCGCAGCGCGAGCGGGCCGACGCCCTGGCGATTCGCCTCAAGAAGGAGGGTTTCAAGTCGGCCGTCGTACCCCATCCCTGATTCCCGCCCCCCGCCGGGGACCGGGCTTGGGGTAGAATCGCGGCGTCCTCATACCGGAGTCCACCGCGCATGAATGGGGCCGACTACCTGTTCGTCGGGATCCTGGTGATCTCCCTGGCGTCGGGGGTGATGCGCGGGTTCGTCCGCGAGGCGATGTCACTGCTGGTGTGGCTGGTCGGGCTGTGGCTCGCCTGGCATTTCGCCTACCTGCTGCACCCCTACCTGGGCGGCGCCCTGTCCGCCCCGGGCCTGCGCGAGTGGGCGGCCCGCATCCTGATGCTGGTGCTGATCCTGCTTGCCGGCTCCCTGCTCGGTACGCTGGTCAGCTACCTGATCAATCGTGTCGCGCGGCTTGCGGCCACCGACCGCCTGCTCGGCTTGCTGTTTGGTCTCGTTCGTGCGCTCGTCATCGCGGGTGTCTTCGTGCTGGTCGGCAAGGGGCTCGACCTCGACGGCGAGAAGTGGTGGAAGTCGTCCCGCCTGATGCCCTACGCCGAGCAGGTCGGGAGCTGGCTGAGCGACTACGCGGAGCCCGCCGTCGGACCCCTTCTCGAGGAAGCTTCCGGCCTGGTGCGCGGGTAATGCCATGTGCGGGATCGTGGGCATCGTCGGCCAGACCCCCGTCAACCAGCGCATCTACGACGCCCTGACCGTACTGCAGCACCGTGGCCAGGACGCGGCGGGCATCATGACGGTCCAGGAGGGCGAGCTCTTCGTGCGCAAGGACGTCGGGCTTGTCCGCGACGTGTTCCACCAGCGTCACATGCTCCAGCTGGCGGGCAACGTAGGCATCGGCCACGTCCGCTACCCGACCGCCGGCTGCGACCGCGCGGACGAGGCTCAACCCTTCTACGTGAACTCGCCATTCGGCATCGGGCTCGGGCACAACGGCAACCTGACCAATGCCATGCAGCTGACCGAGGAACTGGCCCGGGACGACCGGCGGCACCTGAACACGAGTTCCGACTCCGAGGTGCTGCTGAACATCTTCGCCAGCGAGCTGCACAAGTGCACGACGGGCAGGCTCTCGCCGCGGGACATCTTCAGTGCGCTCGAGAACGTGTTCCGGCGCTGCCGGGGCGGGTTCGCGGTCGTCTCGCTGATCGTCGGGCACGGCGTGGTCGGCTTTCGCGACCCGCACGGCATCCGGCCGCTCGTGCTCGGGCGGCGTGACACGCCGCGCGGGACGGAGTGGATGCTCGCCTCGGAGAGCGTCGCGCTCGACATGCTCGGCTTCCGCCTGGTCCGCGACATCAACCCGGGCGAGGCGGTCTACGTGGACGAGGAGGCACGGCTGCACGCACAGCAGTGCGTGCACAGTCTGCGCCACACGCCCTGCATCTTCGAGTACGTCTACTTCGCGCGGCCCGACTCGATCATCGACAACATCTCGGTGCACAAGGCGCGCATGCGCATGGGCGAGAAACTGGCGGAGAAGGTGCGTCGCCTGCGCCCCGACCACGACATCGACGTCGTGATACCGATACCGGACACCAGCCGGACCAGCGCGATGCAGCTCGCCACGGCGCTCGGCGTGAAGTACCGCGAGGGCTTCGTGAAGAACCGCTACATCGGCCGCACGTTCATCATGCCGGGCCAGGAGATGCGGCAGAGGTCCGTGCGCGGCAAGCTGAACGCCATCGACCTGGAGTTCCGTGGCCGCAACGTGATGCTGGTAGACGACTCGATCGTGCGCGGCACGACCTCGGCGCAGATCATCGAGCTCGCGCGTGAGGCGGGCGCCGCCAGGGTGTACTTCGCCTCGGCGGCGCCGCCGGTGCGCTACCCCAACGTCTACGGCATCGACATGCCGGTCGCTTCCGAGCTCGTCGCGGCCGGCCGCTCGGAGGACGAGGTAGCCCGCATCATCGGTGCCGACTGGCTTGTCTACCAGGATCTGCCGGACCTCGTCTCCGCCTGCCGCCACGACGATGCCCGCATCGAGGAGTTCGACACGTCCTGCTTCTCGGGCGAGTACGCCACCGGCGACATTACGGCGGACTACCTCGGCCGCCTCATCCGTGAGCGTGCGGACGACGTCAAGGCGCGCCGCCGCGACGATCCCCAGGCCGCCCGCGCGGTCCGTGCGGTCTGACCGACGCGGGCCAGGTGCCGCCTTCCCGGGACTCACGCCGCGCCTTCCTGCTCAAGGCCTTCGGCGCCGGGCTGGCGGCCGTGAACGGTCGAGCGCGCATGCGCGAGGCGCTGGCCGGGCGCAGCGACCTCGCGCGCGTGTGGGTGCTGGCCGTCGGCAAGGCCGCTGGCGCGATGACCCGCGGAGCCATGGACGCGCTGGGTCCCCAGCTCGAGCGGGCGCTGGTGGTGTCGCGGCCGGGGCACTTCGATCCGGACGTCGAGAGTGACCCACGCGTGCGCTGCATCGCCGGCGGCCATCCGCTGCCAGGGGAGGGCAGCCTGGCGGCTGGCGCCGCCGCGCTCGACATGGCGCGCGCGGCCGAGCCTGGTCAGCCGCTCCTGCTGCTCGTCTCCGGCGGCGCCTCGAGCCTGATCGAAGCACCGCCGGCCGGCGTTTCGCTCGACGAACTGCGGCACGTAACCGACTGGGCGCTTGCCGCCGGCCTGCCGATCGAGCGACTCAATGCCCTGCGCCGGCGACTCTCGCTCGTCAAGGACGGTCGGCTGCTGGCGCGGCTCTCGCGGTGCCGCGTCGAGGGATTCTTCATCTCCGACGTGCCTGGCGACGATCCGGGGGTCGTGGGGTCAGGCCTGCTGGCAAGCGCTCCGCAGCCGTTCGACGCAACCGGACTGCCCGCCTGGCTGGGTGCCTTGCTCGAGCTGTCGGCGCCGCCGCCGGCGGGCGTGCCGGGCGTGCCGGTGCGTTGCGTCGGCCGCCTCGAGGAGGCAATCGAGGCGGCAGTACGCCTGGCCCGCGACTCCGGCGTGCGGGTCGAGCGGCTTCCCGGCCGCCTTGAGGGCGACGCGATCGCGGCGGCGGCGGCGCTCGGCTCGCACCTCGCCCGGATGCCACCCGGGCTCCTTGTGGCGGGAGGTGAGACGACGGTGCGCCTGCCGGCACAGCCCGGTCGCGGTGGAAGAAATCAGCACCTGGCGCTCGCAGTAGCACGGTCCATCGCCGGCCGGGATGACCTGCTGCTGCTTTGCGCCGGCACGGATGGCTCGGACGGCAACTCCGACGATGCCGGAGCGCTCGTGGATGGCGGGACCACCGAGCGGGGGAGCGACGTCGGCCTCGACCCGGCTGATTGCCTCGCCCGGGCCGACAGCGGGCGGTTCCTCGAGGCGAGCGGTGACCTGGTTCACACCGGGCCCACGGGGACCAACGTCGGGGATCTGTTGCTGGCCTACCGCTGCGACGCCGTTCACAGTCAGGGCCCCGGGCCTAGTATGTAAAATGCCGGGCATGCCATTGCGCGCGTTGGTCATCGACGACGAGGAAATCTACCGGCGGTTGCTGGTCCAGCACGTTTCGACGGCGTTCGAAGGACCGTCGGTGGCGGAGTACGACCCTTCGAGGAAGGGCCGGCTGCCGTCTGAGTTCCAGGCGACGGGGTACGACGTGGTGCTGCTCGACGACCAGCCAGGCGCGGGCAGCGGCCTCGACTGGCTCCGGGACCTGCGGCGCCGGCCGGGTTTCCCGCCAGTCATCTACCTGCTCAGCGAGCCATCAGAGGCCGCCGAGGCAGCGGCCAAGTCAGCGGGCGCCTTCGCCTGCCTGTGCAAGCAGAAGATAGACCACCAGCGGCTGGCCAACGCACTGCGCGAGGCCCAAGGGGCTGCCCGACGCCCGCCCGAGCCTACTGCCGGCACCGATGCAGCCGACCTGCAGTGTCGCTTCGGCGACCTGGTGATCCGTGGCTACCGATTTGTGCGCAAGGTGGCGGAGAGCCCCCTGTCGACCGTCTTCCTGGCGGAGAGCCTCAAGACGAAGACCCTGGCCATCCTCAAGGTGCTGCGCCCGTCGCCCGAGGAGAGCGGCCTCGCGGCGGTCGTCTTCAACCGCTTCCTGCGCGAGTACCAGATCGCCTCGGCCATCCGCCATCCCAACATCGTGCGGATCTTCGATTTCGGCGCGGGTGACGACTGCGTGTACATCGCGATGGAGTACTTCCCCCGCGGCGACCTGCGAGCCCCGATCAGGCGCGGCCTCAGTCCGCGCGATGCGGTCTCGATCCTGCGGCAGATGGCCGAGGCACTCATGGTGCTGCACGGCGCCGGCGTGCTCCACCGCGACCTGAAACCGGGCAACGCGATGCTCCGCGAGGACGGCACCGTGGTGCTGATCGACTTCGGCCTGTCCAGGCAGCTCGATCTCGAGACGACCATCGGCGAGAACGGCGAGATCGCGGGCACCCCGTACTACATGAGCCCGGAGCAGGGCCACGGGCAGCTCTGCGACGAACGCAGCGACCTGTACAGCCTCGGCATCATCTTCTACGAGATGCTGATGCGCCGTAAGCCGTATCTGGCGGGCACGCCGATGCAGGTGATCTACAAGCACGCCCACGCGCCGCTGCCCGAGCTCAAGCCCGAGCTGAAGCGCTTCGAGCCCATGCTCTACAACCTGGTCGCCAAGGACCCGGGCCGCCGGTATTCTTCCGCCGAGCAGCTGGTCGATGCGATCAAGGAAGTGGAACGCGATGAGCAGGAGCGGGAGGCCATGGGCTTCTGACCCCGGCTGGCGCGGCGCCGCCGCGCAGACTCCGCTGCAGCTGCTGATGGCCCCGACGCCCGCCGCGTGGTTCGACGCGGCCCCGGGACACCTGCACGAACTGCTGCTCGATCACGCGAACTGCGAGAAGAAGGCTGCCTCGACGGCGCTGGGGCTGATGTTCGCCTACGCTGCGGACTCCTCGCTGACGCGGCAGTTGTCGCGGCTCGCGCGCGAGGAGCTCAGGCATTTCGAGCAGGTGCAGAAGCACCTCGAGGCGCTCGGCCTGCCGTACCGGCGCCTCAAGCCGTCCCGGTACGCCGCGGGCCTGCGCACGAACGTGGCCACGGCGGAGCCGGACCGCCGGCTCGACCTGCTGCTCTGCGCCGCGCTGATCGAGGCGCGCTCCTGCGAGCGCTTTGCCGGCCTCATTCCGCGCCTGACCGGGCCGCTGGCGGCGTTCTACCGGGGGCTCGAGGAATCGGAGTCACGACACTTCACGCTGTACCTCGGGCTCGCGGCGCGCTACGCGCTGTCGCAAGGCCTCGACCTGGCACCGCGACTCGCCGCACTGGCCTCGTGCGAGGCCGAGCTGGCGACATTGCCCGATGCGCAGTTCAGGTTTCACTCCGGCGCGCCGGCATGAGAGGTACCAGGTACGGGCCTGTTCCAGGGCGGGGAACAGGCTCTTACCTGGTACCTCTCCATCAACGCGGCAGTTCCAGCAACTCGTACCCCGTACCGTCCCACCGCAGCACGCTGCCCCGGTGATGCCAGTCGCCGAGCACGATACGCGTGCAGTCCCGCCCGGCCACGCGGAAGCGGTGGACGCCCGGCCGGTGCGTGTGCCCGTGGAGCAGGATCGACGCGCCGGCGTCGGCCAGCGCGCGTTCGACGGCGCCCTGGCTGACGTCGGTGATGTACTCGTCTGCGGCCGCGAGGTGGGCGCGACTGCCGGCACGGGCCTGGGCCGCCAGGTCGCGGCGGCGCTCGACCTGCAGCGACAGGAACGCGCCCTGCACCTCGGGATCGCGCACCAGGGACCGCAGCCGCTGGTAGCCGGCGTCGCCCGTGCACAGAGCATCGCCATGGGTCAGCAGCACGCGCTCGGCGCCGAGCGTGACGATCGTCGGGTCCGTGAGAAGCGTGCCGCCCACAGCCTCGCAGAAGCCCTGGCCGATGAGGAAGTCGCGGTTGCCCTGCATGACGAACAGGGCAATTCCCGCAACGGACAGCATGGCCAGCGCATCGATCACCTGCTGGCCGAGAGGATCCGGCGAGTCGTCGCCGAGCCACGCCTCGAACAGGTCGCCGAGCAGGTAGAGGGCCCCGGCCTCGCGCGCCGGGCCGGCCAGGAATTCGAGGAACTGGCCGGTGATGTCCGGCCGCGCCGGGTCGAGGTGGAGATCCGAGGCGAACAGCCGCATCACGGCTGCGGGTCGATCGTGGAACCAGCCGGTTGCTGCGTGCCGCCGTCCTCTGCCGCGGGATCCGCGTCAGGTACGGGCGGAGCCGGTGGCGCCGCCGGGGCCGCCCGGGCCTCGCCGATGATCCAGGCGCGCTTTACGAGGATCGCCTCGAGCGGTGCATCGGTGCCGAAGGGTCCGCGCTCGCCGGTCGGCACGTAGGCGATCCGGTCGATGACTTCCATGCCCTCGACGACTTCGCCGAACACGGCGTAGCCCCAGCGGCTCGGCAGCGGGTTGAGGCCCGGGTTGTCCTTGAGGTTGACGTAGAACTGCGAGGTCGCCGAGTGCGGGCTCTCACCGCGCGCCATGCCGATCGAGCCGCGGCGGTTCGACAGCCCGTTGCCCGACTCGTTCGGGATGGCCGCGCGCGTCGGCCGCTCGGCGTACTTTGCATCGTAGCCGCCGGTCTGCACGACGAAGTTCGGCACCACCCGGTGCACGATCAGGCCGTCGTAATGGCCCTCGCGCACGTAGCGCAGGAAGTTCTCCGCGGTGATCGGCGCGCGGACGGTGTCGAGCTGCACCACGAAGTCGCCGGCCGCGGTCTCGATACGCACGCGCGGCTCGAGGCTGGCCGAGGTCTGCGCAGCCGCGACCAGCGGCAGCGCGAGCAGGAGTGGCG
>Ga0316622_100002744_pt1 | contig 12320 bp, 9 predicted proteins | sample OWC_Aug_OW2_C1_D_FD_207646 | JGI IMG/M metagenome (GOLD analysis project Ga0316622, IMG submission 207646) | Wetland soil microbial communities from Old Woman Creek delta, Ohio, United States - OWC_Aug_OW2_C1_D5_C | ecosystem: Environmental > Terrestrial > Soil > Wetlands | place: USA: Ohio... | reverse complement strand
GACTGCCCCTTTCGGGCGGCCGACCGCGAGTTGGCGGAGCTCGCGAGTATCACCGACATCGTCGTGGTGGATTTTCACGCCGAGGCGACCGCGGAGAAGCAGGCTTTCGGCTGGTACGTGGACGGCCGCGTCTCGGCCGTCGTCGGCACCCACACGCACGTCCAGACCGCCGACGAGCGCATCCTTCCCGGCCGCACGGCGTACATCACCGACGTCGGCATGACCGGTCCCCGCGACTCCGTGATCGGGATCCGGCAGCAGGATGCGATCCCCAAGTTCCTCACGCAGATGCCCAGACGATTCGCCGTGGCGGACGGGCCGACGCAGCTTTCCGCCGTCCTGTTGGATGTCGAGGACAACGGCCGCGCCGGCGCTATCCAACGGCTTCAGATCGTGGACGACTGACGGGCCGGTGCGCGAGGGAAGTGCCGCAGAGGAGCACGGAGAAGCCCGTGGCGGTGCGGATCATTGACGGAAAGCGAATCGCGGCGGCGGTCCGCGAGGAGATTCGCGAGCGGGTCCGGCACTTCCGCGAGGGCAACCGCGGAGTCCCCGGCCTCGCGGTGGTCCGCGTCGGCGACGACCCGGCCTCCGCCGCCTACGTGCGAAGCAAGGCCACCGCCTGCGAGGAGGTCGGCATTGCCTCTCGCCAGATCACCCTTCCCGGATTCGTCTCGCACGACGAGCTGATTGACGGCGTCCAGGCGCTCAACCGCGATGCCGGGATTCATGGGATCCTCGTCCAGCTTCCTCTGCCCAAGCACCTCGACGAGCGGGCCGTGCTGGAGGCGGTCGCCCCGGCGAAGGACGTGGACGGCTTCACCTTCGCGAACATCGGCCGGCTCGTGGAGAATCGGGCGCGTTTCGTCCCCTGCACGCCGGCGGGCATCCTGGAGCTGCTGGATCGGGAAAAGATCGAGATCGCCGGGAAGCAGGCGGTCGTCGTGGGGCGGAGCGAGATCGTCGGCAAGCCGGCAGCCATGCTGCTCCTGCATCGGAACGCCACGGTGACCATCTGTCACTCCCGCACACCGGATCTGGCCGCGGAGACGCGGCGCGCGGACATCCTGGTCGTCGCCGCAGGGCGGCCGCGCCTGATCTCCGGCGACATGGTGAAGCCGGGGGCCGTTGTCATTGACGTCGGTATCAATCGCGTGGACGGGAGGCTCGTCGGCGACGTGGACTTCGACTCCGTGGCTCCAGTCGCCTCGGCGATCACTCCCGTCCCGGGCGGCGTCGGTCCCATGACCGTCGCCATGCTGCTGGCGAACACCCTGCGCGCTTTTGAACTGACTTCCCGGTAGCGCCCGGAGCGAACGGCCCGCGAGGCACGAGCGAATTGGCGCGGTCAATCCCCGGCATTGCCGCCGAGTCCATGAGCAGCGAGCACGCCGCCGACATCTGCAACTATCATCCTGTGGACGACACGCTGGCCACCGCGGGGCAGCCTTCGGAGGCCCAGCTTCGTGCGCTGGCTCGCGAGGGGTTCGAGGTGGTCGTGAACCTCGCGTTGCACGACGACCCACGGTACGCGCTTCCCGACGAGCCGGGCCTGGTCAAGTCGCTGGGCCTCGTGTACGTCCACATTCCCGTCCGGTTCGACGCGCCCGGGGAACGGGATCTGGAGTCGTTCTTCTCGGCCATGGACGAGCATCGGGGCCGGAGGATGTTCGTGCATTGCGCGGCGAACAAGCGGGTGACCGCATTCCTTGGGCTGTATCGCGCGCTGAAGGAGCGCTGGCCGGTCCACGACGCGTTCGCGCTGATGAGGCGCGTGTGGGAGCCCGATCGGGTGTGGGAGTCGTTCATTGCCGCCATGTTGACCAAACACGGCGTCCCACCCGCCTCCTGACGGCGCGCCCGGACATGACACGCCGGTCGATCGCGCGCCACGAGCCCCCCCCGAAGGTGTAGGTCTCGGGCGTCCTTTTCTGGATCTCCGTGAGCCGCATCCAGTCGTTGAAGGCTCTGTCTCGGCGTTTCGGAACGGGTGTCTCGTTCTCGGCCGCGTTCGTGTGGGTGTGGGTGGCACGGCCGGAAGGCCGAAACCCCGGCATGGCTCTCCGCGGTACGAGGGTCGTAGAGAACGCACGGCACCGGACTCGACGTGCGTTGCGCAAACGATTCGGCATGACACGAACCCCACAATCCCATTGACTCCACGCCACGCTCGGAGGTAGAAGAGACCGCGATCGCGGCGCCGAATGTCGGACGACAACCTGGCCGCGACTCGGTGGGCGCGGCCTCCGATTCACGCCTGCCGCGGACACGATCGCGCGGTGCCCCGATGTACCCCACACGGGAGGAGCGGAGATGAAGAGAGCGCTGGCTGTTTTTCTGGTGGTGTTGGCCGCGGCCACGTTGTTCCCGGCCGAGCGTGCGCTGGCGGCATTTCCGGCGAAGCCGGTCGAGGCCTACGTGGCGTGGGCGCCCGGCGGAGGCGCGGACCTCGTGTTTCGGGCGTTGGCGCTGGTCTTCCCGAAGTACGCGAACGGCCAACCCATGTTGGTGAAGAATCTGCCTGGGGCGGCGGGCGTGCCGGGCATCGTGGAGTTCGGTGGGACCAAGCCGGATGGCTACACCGTCCTGCACTGGAATGTCGCCCACGTCATCAAGACCCACATGAGCAAAGTGCCCTTTACGGCGACCAGCTTCGAGCCGGTCATCAAGCTGGTGGAGGCCAACAACTACCTGAACGTCAAGGCCGACTCGCCCCACAAGGATCTCAAGAGCTTCCTCGAGGCGGCGCGCAAGAACCCCGGCAAGGTGTCCGTCGGCAATGCCGGGCCAGGCGGCGGAAACCACATGGCGGCCCTCTTGCTGGAGAACGCGGCCAAGGTGCAGTTTCTCCACGTGCCCTTCCAGGGCGGCGGGCCATCGGTCACCGGCCTGCTGAGCGGGCAGGTGGATTCGGCGATGAACATCGCGCCGGAAGGGATCACCAACGTCCAGGCCAAGCAGTTGCGGATCCTCGCCGTGTTCGGCACGAAGCGCTTCGAGGGGCTCCCCGACTTCCCGACGGCGCGCGAGCAGGGGCTGGACCTGGTGCTCGATCAATGGCGGGGGGTCGTGGCCCCCAAGGGGACGCCCGCCGATATCGTGAAGGCCCTGCACGACATCTTCCACAAGTGCATGCAGGACCCGGAATTCGTGGGCAAGATGAGGGAGTTGAGCACCAGCGTCTCCTACCAGAACAGCAAGGACTTCGGCGAAATGGTCAAGGCCGAGGACCTGCGCTTCGAGACGTTGATCAAGGAGCGGAAGCTCGGAGATCGCTACAAGTAGACCGGAGCGGCTGGGGGCCGCTCCCGCCAGGGCGGGGCGGCCCCGTCTCGCGTGCGCGGGCATCGTGTCCGAACGGCTGTGCACCGGTCCGCCGATCCTGCCAAGGGGAACCCAGTGTCGAAGGTCGACTTTTTTACCGGTCTCGGTCTCATGGGGGTGAGCGTGGGCGTGTACGTCCTCACGCACGACATGGCCAAGGTTCCAGCGGGCATCGGGCCCGGGGACTACCCGCGGGTGATCGCGGCAGGCCTCTTCGTCCTCGGAGCGCTCTTGGCAGCGCAAGGCCTGGTGAGATCGGAGGTGCCCGCGCGCGCGCTCTATCCCCGAGGGGCGGCCGGCAGGGTTGCCGCGCTCACCCTGATGGTCCTGGCGTACGTGCGGATCCTGCCGCATCTCGGTTTCCTGTTCTCCACGCCGCTGTTCCTCGTCGGGGCCATGCTCCTCTTCGGGGTCCGGAGACCCGTGTTGATTCTGCTGACCGGCGTCGGGGTCACGTTAGCGGTGCATGGAATTTTCTATTCTCTCTTCCAGATTCTGTTGCCCAAGTTTTCGCTCTTCTGAGGCGAACCGGTCGTGGAACTGTTCCTCAAGGGCTTGATCCTGGTTTTCGATCCCCTGACGTTTCTCTTGATGGTCGCGGGGGTGGCGGGGGGCGTGATCATCGGCGCCTTGCCGGGGATGACCGCGTCCATGGGGATCATCCTGCTCTTGCCCCTGACCTACAAACTCCCCGCCCAGACGGCTCTGGTCATGCTCTGCGGGATGTATTGTGGGGCCATGTACGGCGGCTCAATCTCCGCGATTCTGATCAACACGCCAGGGACGCCATCCGCCTCGGCCACGGTGCTCGACGGGTTTCCGTTGACTCAGCAAGGCAAGGCCGGCAAAGCGCTGGCCATGGCCATTCTCGGGTCGTTCGTCGGCGGGCTCTTCTCGAGTTTCTGTCTGCTGCTGATCGCGCCGCAGCTTGCCAAGGTGGCTCTGAAGTTCCAGGCGGCGGATTACTTCTCGCTGGCAATCTTCGGCCTGACGATCATGGCCAGTTCGTCCGGAAAGAATCTGATCAAAGGATTGATTTCGGGCTGGGCGGGTCTGCTCCTGTCCACGGTGGGCATCGACGGCATCGTGGGAGTGGACCGCTTCACCTTCGGCATCCCTCCGTTGATGAGCGGGTTTTCGCTCCTCCCGGTGCTCATCGGCGTGTTCGCTCTGTCCCAGGTCCTGGTCGAGGTGGAGACCAAGAAGCCGGCCGCCGAAATCGTCAAGCAGGAGCTGACGGGAACGCTGCCCACCTGGGGCGAAGTGAAATTGGTATCCAGGGCCATGGCCATCGGTTCGGTGATCGGGGTCATCATCGGGATCATCCCCGGCACCGGCGGGGCCATCGCCTGTTTCATGGCCTATAACGAGGCGCGGCGCTGGTCGAAGCACAAGGAGCAGTTCGGGAAAGGCGCCCTGGAAGGAGTCGCGGCCCCCGAGTCGGCCAACAACGCGACGACGGGGGGCGCCCTCGTCCCCATGCTCACTCTCGGAGTGCCGGGCGACGTGGTGACAGCCGTCATGCTGGGCGCCCTCATGCTGATCGGGGTCCGCCCCGGCCCTCTGCTGTTCGTGGAGCGGGCGGAGGTGGTCTACACGCTGCTGGCCGGCATGGTCGTCATCCAGTTCGTGATGCTCTTCCTCGGGATGTACGCGACGAAGGTGAGCCCGAGGATCCTCAGCATTCCCTACGACCTGCTCATGCCGGTGGTGGTGGTGTTGTGCGTCGTGGGAGCCTACACTCTGGGCAACAGCCTCTTCGACGTGCTGGTGGCGGTGATCTTCGGCGTGGTCGGCTATTTCATGCGGAAGTACAACTACCCCGGCGCGCCGCTCGTGCTGGGAATCATCCTCGGCCCCATGGCCGAGGATAATCTGAACCGGGCGCTTCTCACCGCCCATAACGACTGGAGCGTGTTGGTGACGCGCCCCATCTCCTTGACGTTTCTCATCCTCTCGGTGGTGTCGATGGCGACCGCCCTGTACGCGGCGCGGCCGGAAAGGGCGGGAGGCATCCGAAAGAAATAAGGCGAGTGCCGCCCCACCGGCCGGCCGGTATCGTCACGCCGTTCGGCGCCGGTAGCTCAGACAGAAGCCGTCATCCATGGTGGCGCTGACGGTGACCGTATCGAAGTCGCGATGGTTCCGGACCAACGCCAGATAGTCGCGCATCGAGCTGGCCTGGCGGATGGCGTTGTGCACGGCAAGGAGGCCGCCGGGAGCGAGCATGCGCGGGTACAGGGCGTGGAAGTAGTCCACCTGCCCCTCCTTGTCGGCATCCAGGAAGACAAAGTCGAACGGGCCGCCGAGCTTGGGGACCTCCGCGTGGGCGTCCCCCCGGATGAGCGTGGCGCGCTGCGACAGGTTGGCCTCACCCAGGCGCTTCCGAGCCAGGTCATGACGCGTCCGGTCGATCTCGATCGTCGTGAGCCACCCGCCGGTCTCCTCCAGGGCGAGCGCCATCCAGATCGCCGAGTACCCGTGCGACGTCCCAATCTCCAGGATGTTCCGGGCTTGCGTCGCCTTCACTAAGAAATGCAGAAGCTCGCCGTCCCTGCGCGGAACGCTCCAGTACCGCGACCCCTGTGCCTCCATCTCCTCCAGCACGCGGTGCAGCCTGGCCGGGCCACCGATCGCCGGCCCTGAAGCGGCGTCGGCCGCGCGGGCCCGTTGTGGCGACGCAGCGAGGCTCAAGAGCCCACCGGCGGCGGCGAGAAATTCGCGCCGCTTCACCGTCCGTTGGCTTGACATGTTCCTCCTCCAGCACGGGGCGCGCACGACGTCCCGGATCGTGTATCGCCCGCTCGCAATTCGGCGGAAGCGGTCCATCCACCCGCACACTCCGCGAACAGGGTATCATAGCAGGACAAGCGTAACGTGGTAACATGCCGCTTGCAGTGGAGGCGCGGGTTCGGTAGGCTATTCTCACGGGGTGCGTCAATCACGAGGCACGCGGCGCGGCGCCGGTTCCGGGGTCGCGGACGCAACCGGCGGCCCCGCCGCCGCACAATGCGAGGTGAGACCATGGGCGAGCAGAAGGCGAATCGGGACGCATATCCGACCATGAGCGGTGCGGGTGACAGCCGAAAGGTGGGGATGTCCACCTTCCTGATTCACGGCAAGGCGCAGACGGCGCGCTGGGACTTCAGCCACCACACGGTGCCGCCGCTCTCCTCGTCGGTGACGTACCGGCTCGACTCGGCCGAGCGGGGCGGGCGCGGATTTCTGCAGTTCGGCCGCCGCCCGGACGAGGATACCGAGCCGGTCTACATCTACGACCGCTTGGACGAACCGACGCGGAGCATCCTCGAAGACGACCTTGCCAGGGCGGAAGGCGGCGAGGTCTGCTGCACGTTCTCCACGGGGATGGCGGCGATCTCCGCCGCCCTCGGCGTCCTCCTTGCGCCCGGCGACCACATCGTGGCGTATGGGACGATGTACGGATGCACGTACTCGCTCCTGACGCGGTGGCTGTCCCGGCTGCAGATCGCGACCACGTTCTGCGACTTCACGGACCTGGCGGCGGTCCGGGCGGCGATCCGCCCGGAGGCGCGGGTGCTGTATACCGAGACCCCGGCCAACCCGACGATGGAGATCGTGGACCTGGGCGCCCTGTGCGCCCTGCGGGACGAGGTCAACGCGTCGCGACCCGCCGGCCGCGAGCTGCACGTGCTCGTCGACAACACCTTCGCCTCGCCGTACTGCCAGCGGCCGCTGGAGTGGGGCGTCGACATGGCCATCGAGTCACTGACGAAGAACATCTGCGGGTTCGGCACCGACATGGGCGGTGCGGTCATCTGCGGGAAGCGGTACGAAGAAGACCTCTTCATGTACCGGAAGGATTTCGGCGGCGTGCTGTCGCCCAAGTCGGCGTGGGCCATCCTGGTGTACGGGCTGTCGACCCTCACGCTGCGGGCCAAGCGGCAGACCGATACCGCGTTCAAAGTCGCCGAGTTCCTGGAGCAGCATCCGAAGATCGCCCGGGTGCATTACCCCGGCCTACCAAGTCACCCGCAGCACCTGCTCGCCGAGAAGCAGATGCGGAGCACGCTCGGCACCTTCGCCCCCGGGACGCTGCTGTACTTCGAGACGCGCGAGGAGGGTGACGAGCCGGTGCGCGCCCGACGCCTCATCAACTGGGCGGCGACGCACTCGTACTGCATGACGCTGGCGGTCTCGCTCGGCAACATCCGGACGCTGATCGAGGCTCCCGGGATCATGACACATTCGGCCTTGCCCTGCGAGGCACAGAAGCGCGCGCGGATCGCGCCGAACGGCATCCGGTTGTCCTTCGGGCTGGAGAAGGCCGAGGACATCATCTACGATCTCCAGGACGGGCTTGCCCAGATGTAGCGCGATTTCGCGACACGTTCGCCACGCCGATGGGCAAAGCGACTAACGGTTTCCGGCTCCCGGCGGCAAGGTGGAAGGTGGGATGCGGGGCCCCGGCAATGTTTTCGACGGTTGGGCGGGGGGCGGGGAGGCAGACGAGGCTGCGGGCTGTGGCGGCCGGGGGAGCACGAGCGAGGTTTCGGCTGGAATTGACGCATCCTCCGCGGGCGCTGCGGCCTGGGCCGGAGGTTCCGCGGGCGCCGGGCCGGTCTCGCCGGCGACCGGCGGGGGCGTCGGGCTGACTGCAAGCGCCGCCTTGGGCTCGGCGCCTCTAATGAAATACTCCATGATAGCGTCGGGGTTCCCCGGCGGGACCGGGAACCCCGTGTGGTGATCCACCTGCACTGCAACGACGTTCTCGGGGATCGGGAAGTCCTCGGCCTCGGAGTCCGCCAGCGCCTTTTGCATGAATTGAATCCAGATGGGGAGGGCGAGCCGCCCGCCCGTCTCGGCCGAGCCGAGCGACCGTTTCACGTCGTACCCGATCCACACGCCCGCGACCAGGCTGGGGCTGAACCCCACGAACCATAGATCCGTCGCGTCATCCGTGGTGCCCGTCTTGCCGGCCAAGGGCCGGTCGAGGACGCGCGCGCGCGCCCCGGTGCCGCGCTGGATCACGCCCTTCATCACGTTGACCAGCACGTACGCCGTCTCGGGCCGCATGACCTCCTGCGTCTCGGTGACGTGCTGCTCGAGCGTCCGACCCTGCTGATCGGTCACCCGCCGGATGGAAAACGGCTCGGCCCGGACGCCGCCGTTGGCGAACACGCCGTAGGCGGAGACGAGCTCCAGCGGGCTGACTTCGGAGACGCCCAGCGCCAGCGCAATCTCCCGGCGCAGGTCGCTCTCGATGCCAACCTGATGGGCCAACCGGACGACCGGCTCGACGCCGACCTGCTGCAGCAGCTTCACGGTGACGACGTTGATGGAGTTCTCCAGGGCTCGGCGCAGCGTGGTAGGACCGCGGAACTTCCGGTCGAAGTTTCGGGGAGACCACTCCACGAGCTGCCCGCCGACCCGCGTGTGGAAGCTGATGGGCGAATCGTCGATGACCGTGGACGGCGTGAAGCCGCGATCGAAGGCTGCCGCATAGATGAAGGGCTTGAAGGCCGAACCGGGCTGCCGCTTCGCCTGGGTGGCACGATTGAACTTGCTGCGTTCGAAATCGTAGCCGCCGATCATCGCCTTGACGGATCCGTCTCGCGGGTCCAGGGCGACGAAGGCGCCCTCGAGATCGGGTTGTTGCTCCAGGCCGAGCTCCAGCGTCTTGTGCTGCTCGTTCACCTTCAGGACCTGCACCAGGATCGGCGTGCCCTCTCGAAAGGCCTCCGCGGGATTGGGGACCTTGGTCCACGTGAGGCTCTCCAGCTGGATCTCGCCTCGGTAGCGACCGACCCGGACCTCGACGGTCTTCGCCTTCAGGCCCGCCACGGTGCCGGGCAGGATTTCGCCCGGCCGCGGAGTGTAGGGGCCGATGCGCCCGCGGAGCCCCTCCGCCTTGACCGGCCGGTAACCGCGGGCCTTGTCCAGGTCGCGCAGCCCGCCGACCAGCGCCTCCTCCGCCGCGCGGTGCATACGCAGGTTCAGCGTCGTGTAGACTTTCAGGCCGGTGTTGTAGAGGGCGTATGCGCCGTACGTCTCCTCCAGGATCTGCCGGACGTGCTCCACAAAATAGGGGGCGACGACGGAGCTTCGCGTGAAGAGCGCCTCGTTGAACGGCGTGCGGCTGGCCGTGTCCGCGTCGGCCCGGGCGATGAATTTCTCGTCCACCATGCGGTTCAGGACGTGATCCCGTCGCCGCCGAGCCCGCTCCGGGTCCACGATGGGCGAAAAGCGGTTGGGTGCGTTGGGAAGCCCGGCAAGCATGGCGGCCTCGGCCAGATTCAGCTCGCCGACCGACTTCTTGAAGTACGTTTGCGCCGCGGCCTCGACGCCGTACGCGCCGTGTCCGAAGTAAACGAGATTGAAATACAGCTCCAGGATCCGCTCCTTGGAATAGCGCTTTTCGATCTCGACGGAGAGGAGGGCCTCCTTGATCTTGCGGGAGATGTTCTTTTCCGGGGTCAGGAAGAGGCCGCGGGCGAGTTGCTGGGTGATCGTGCTGCCGCCCTGGGCTTTGCGCCGGGCCAGCACGTTCATGATAAAGGCGCGGGCGATGGCGCGCGCCGAGAGGCCGTGATGCTCGAAAAAGCGGGCATCCTCCACGGCCAGTACCGCCTGCTTCAATTGGGCCGGGATCTTGTCGAGCGGAACCAGGATGCGGCGCTGCTCGTAAAACGAGTGGAAGGGTTCGTCCTGGTCCGTGTACAGCGTGGTGGCGATGCTCGGCTGATACTCTTCGAGGCCGTCAAGGCTGGGCAGGTCCTTCAGGAACGCCGCGAAAATCCCGGCGGCGACGCCGAGCCCGATCGTCAGCGCCAAGACGACGGCCCAGAATCCGACGAGAATCACCCGACGGAGGATAGATCGACGGGGCGCGGAGGCGGACTGTGCGCGTCCTGGTGACACCATAACGAGCGGACTATAGCACACCGTCCGCGGGGTGCCTAGCCGGCGGCCGAAAAAGGTCCGCCCGCCGGGTATGTGTCGTACGGGGCGTGCCGCCGTGCATCTGCGCCTTCCAGCGCAGCCCGTGGAACGCGGGCGATGCAGCGGTCTTCTGGTCTCCGGACGCACGGAGCAGGCGGTGTTTTCGGTTGCGGGGAGGTGGCTCGTGTGGTAGAAAGCGCGTCTGCCGACGAAAGGGATTGCCGCATGAGCGGGAACGCCGTCGAGAACGAAGCGCAACGCCAGCTCGCCCTCCTCAAGGGGCGATGCGTGGATGTCCTAGTCGAGGAAGAGCTGCGCGGGAAGCTCTGCCGCTCGCTCCGCACGCAGACCCCGCTGCGCGTCAAGCTGGGTTTGGATCCCACGGCGCCCGATCTTCACATCGGGCACACGGTCGTCATCCACAAACTGCGCGAGTTCCAGGCGCTGGGGCACGAGGTCATCTTTTTGATCGGCGACTTCACCGGGATGATCGGGGATCCCACCGGCCGCTCCGAGACGCGCAAGGCGCTCACGGAGGCGCAGATCGCGCAGAACGCCGAGACCTACAAACGCCAGATCTTCAAGATCCTGGATCCGGCCAAGACGGTGGTCGACTACAACAGCCGCTGGGGCAAGTCGCTCGGCTCGGAGGGGATCATCAAGCTGGCGGCGCAGTACACGGTGGCGCGCATGCTGGAGCGGGACGACTTCCAGAAGCGCTTTGCGGAGGGCCGCCCCATCAGCATCCACGAGTTTCTCTACCCCCTCCTGCAGGGGTACGACTCCGTGGCGCTCAAGGCGGACGTGGAGTTAGGTGGCACCGATCAGAAATTCAATCTCCTCGTCGGGCGGGAGCTGCAGCGGGAGGCCGGCCAGGAGTCGCAGGTGATCATGACGCTGCCGATTCTCGAGGGGCTCGACGGCGTGCAGAAGATGAGCAAGAGCCTGGGCAACTACATCGGCATCGACGAGCCGGCGCAGACCGTCTTCGGCAAGGCGATGTCGATTCCGGACGCGCTGATCGTGCGCTACATGGAGCTGGCGACCGGCATGCCCCGGGACGAGATTGCTGCCGTGGCCAGCGGGATGGCAGACGGGACGACGAATCCGCGTGACGCCAAGGTGCGTTTGGCCAAGGCCCTCGTCGCGCAGTACCATTCCGCGCAGGCGGCGGACGACGCGGCCCGGTGGTTCGCCGAGACGTTCGGTGCGCGCACGTTCCCTGCGGACGCGCCGCGATTCACGCCGCCGCCGGATGACGTGGACGCGGACGGACGCGTCTGGATCGTGCGCCTGCTCACGCTGTCGGGGGCGGCTCCCAGCGGCTCCGAGGCCCGCCGGCTCATTCGGCAGGGCGGCGTGGAAGTGGACGGGGAGCCCGTGCGGAACGAGGACGCGCGGCTCAGCCTGGCACAGGAGCGGCGGCTGCAGGTCGGAAAGCGCCGATTCTTGAGGGTTTGCCGTCCATAAAGGCACCTGAGATTTTTTTCGAGAAATTTCGGAAAAAGTAGTTGACAATGTAGTGGCGTCTTGGTAAATATATCGTCCCACGGCTGGGGGGAACCCAAGCAAATGGGAACCCGGAACCCAGCCGGGATGTTCTAGAAATCAAATGGCGGGAGACTTCGGAGCCCGCCATTTCTGTTCTCTGAAAATAGAATATCATTGCTACGAGCTTGTGGGTGGACACACGCACAATTCCATCTCCGTCCTGCCAGGACGGAGTGGCCCGAGATCTCTCATTGAGAGACAGAATAAACTCGGAGAGTTTGATCCTGGCTCAGAACGAACGCTGGCGGCGTGCCTAACACATGCAAGTCGAGCGAGAAAGTCCCCGCAAGGGGATGAGTAAAGCGGCGAACGGGTGAGTAACACGTGGGCAACCTGCCCTTCAGTTAGGAATAACCCCGCGAAAGCGGGGCTAATACCGGATGACGTCCCTTGGGGGCATCCTCGGGGGATCAAAGGGGGCGAGCGAAAGCGGCTCCCGCTGAAGGATGGGCCTGCGGCTGATTAGCTAGTTGGTGGGGTAGCGGCCTACCAAGGCGACGATCAGTAGCCGACCTGAGAGGGTG
>Ga0316622_100002742_pt1 | contig 12325 bp, 10 predicted proteins | sample OWC_Aug_OW2_C1_D_FD_207646 | JGI IMG/M metagenome (GOLD analysis project Ga0316622, IMG submission 207646) | Wetland soil microbial communities from Old Woman Creek delta, Ohio, United States - OWC_Aug_OW2_C1_D5_C | ecosystem: Environmental > Terrestrial > Soil > Wetlands | place: USA: Ohio... | reverse complement strand
ATTCTTCGGTGTTCCTGATTTCCGCTACTACGCCATTGCCGATGGCATTCGGGAACTCCTCCAACGCCATCCCCGATCGGGCACCCCGCCCCCCAGAGCCCCCTCTGCCCAGCTATCCCTTGTGCCGCTCTGAAAAAAATGGGGAAACTCCTGGAACGACGGAAGTTGACAGGCGGGTCAGGAGGTCTACACTGTGACGGAAACCATGTGCGCGCGAGGCGGCTGAAGGTGCGTGGGGAGGGCAGGGCATGGACGTGCTGGCGCGGACGAAAGAGCTTCTGGGAAGCCTGGCGGACGTCACCGAATCCGGCTCGAAGGTCGCGCGATACAAGATAGAGGTGGCGAACCTCGATCGCAAGCTCGGCCTGACGCTCCGCCGGGTCGGCGAGCGGGCCTGGCAGCTGCAGACACAGGGGCGCACGGACGTGCTCGGCGACGCCGATGTGCAAAAGGCCTTCGAGGAGGTCCGCCAGCTCCGGGCGCGGATGGAGGTCATCCGTCAGGACGTCGAGCGCCACCGAACCCGCGCGGCGGAGGAGGCGCGCACGGCCGCCCGGATCGTGAAGGCGGGCGCGGAGCGCGCGTCCGCCGTGGTCCGGGAGGAGGGGGTCCGCGCGGCGTCAGCGGTCAGGAAGGCCGTGGCGACAAAGACCGCCGCCCGCAGGAAACCGGGGAAGGAGACTTCCGACCTTCAACCCTAGTGCCGGCCGGCGCGCTTGAGATTGGCGTGGCACATCCGCGCGAAATCCCGAACCGCCGGAGCGCTTTCGAGTTCCTCGACCGTCCAGGGCATGCGCCAGACCCAGTTGGGCCGCTCGGTCACCGTCCCCGGCACGTTCTGCTGATCCAGCACCTTGAAGAGGTCCTCCTGGGCGAGCACGAAGAACCGGCTCGGCGTCTCGCAGAGCAGCGCCACGATGGCGTTGTGGAGCCCGCCGTCCGGGTCGGCCGGCTCGCCGAAGGAGTCGAGGCGCTCTGGTCCGAGCAACCCGCGTGAGACGAGCGCCTCGAGGAGGCGGCGACGCTCGTGGCGTCGGGCCTCGACCGCCCGGCTGAACGACTGCTCGTCGGGGAACATGCCGATCGCCCGGCGGGTCAGCAGGTCGTGGCCGGTCCAGAAACCGGCGAACGTCGGCAGATCGTGCGTGGTGATGGACACCATCGCGTCGCGCGGGTACTCCTCGGGCGATCGGCAGGAACCGTCTTCACGGCGCTCGAACCAGAGCAGCCGGCAGGAGCACAAGCCTGCCGCGGCCATGGCCTCGCGAAAGCCGTCGGGGACCACGCCCAGGTCCTCGCCGACGATGACCGTGCGGTTGCGCACGCTCTCGAGCGCGAGGATCCCGAACAGCTCCGATTGCCGATAGCGCACGTACGCCCCTTCGGCGGCGGTCATCCCGTCCGGGATCCAGAACAGGCGCGCGAGGCGCATGACGTGGTCGATGCGCAGCAGGCCGGCGTGCCGGCAGGCGTGGCGGACCTGCTCCGCGAACGCCCGGTACCCCTGCGCGCGGTCGCGGAGCGGGTGCGGCGGCGGGAAGCCCCAGTCCTGACCCGCCGCGTTGAATTCGTCCGGCGGCGCCCCGACGCGGGCTCCGGCGGCGAAAAGATCCTGCTGCGCCCACGCGTCGGCGCCGTGCTCGTCGACCGCCAGCGCCAGGTCGTGGTAGTACCCGAGGCTGAGGCCGGCCCGACCCGCATCCCGGTTGAGCTGCGCGAGCTGCTCGTCGAGCTGCCACTGCACGTACTGCCAGAAGAGGACCTCCTCGCGGCGCCGCTGGAGGAAGTCGCGCGCGTCGGGCCCCTCCGGCCGACGGAAGCCGGCCGGCCAGCGGCGCCAGGACCAGCCGCAGTCGCCCTCGGTCGCCAGATGCGCGTCGATCGCTTGAAACAGGGCGAAATGCTCGAGGCCTCGCCCCTCGCGGGCGAGGTAATCCTCGAAACTCCGGCGCCGGCGGCTGTCGCCGGCCCGGTTCCACGAACGGGAGATGAACTCCGCGAAGAGGGTGCGCAGCACGCGGAGCTTGAAACCGTCCGCCTCGTCGTAGGGCACGTGCGGCGCGGCGCGCAGCCTGGCGAGCATCGGGGCGGCGTCGGCCAGCTGTCGCTGAGCCGCCGCGCTCGAAGCGAATTCGGGGACCGCCTCGAGTTCCAGATAGAGGTGGTTCACGAAGCGGCTGCTCAGGGGCAGGTACGGGCTGTGGGCGTAGGGGTAGCGGTTGCGCAGCGCGTGCAGCGGATTGAGGCCGATGAAGCGGACGCCGAGGGCGCGCGCTGCCCAGCGGGTGAGACGCCGCAGGTCCCCGAAGTCCCCGGCGCCGGCGTTGCGCGCCGAGCGCACCCCGTAGAGCGCGAGGCCGAGGCCGGCCGCGCGGGCGCCCCCCTCCGCCGCGGGGGCCTCGTACGCCCGCTCCGGGCAGACGATGAACGCCACGGCGCGCTGCGTCGTTTCGGCGCCGCGCCGTGCCGTGACGTTGAGCGTGTGGTAGCCGAGCGGGAAGGGCCCCGGAAGCGGGACCCCGTACCGGTCCCAGCGGCGCCCGCGGTACGTTCGGGACCCGAGCGTCACGATGTCCGCCGCGGGGAAGCCGGCGGCCCGCCGGCTGCCGTCCTCCCAGACGATCTCGAGCGAAACCTGCGGCGCGCTGGCAGCGGGGCGGCCCGCGGGGCGCGGCAGCGAGATCGGGAAACGCCCGGGCGGTTCAGCGGCTCGCACGACCAGCACCGGCGGGGCGGGCTCGCACCATTCGGCCTCCCGCAGCGCCGCCAGCGAGCGGCGCGACTCGGCGATCGAGGAGGCGCCGATCCCCATCGCCTTGAGCAGCCCGGCGCTGGTCTTCGGGCTCGTGGGGTGGACGCCCCCCCAGTTGTCGCGCCATGACGACTCGATGCCGCAGGCGGCGGCGAGCCGCTCGAGGGGGGTCGTGGAACTGGAAGCCACGGGGCGGAATCAGTCCAGCGGCTTCAAGATCACGGCGGCGAGCGGGGGCAGGGTGAACGGCGCGGACTGGGCGAAGCCGTGCATCGGGACCGGTTCGGCATCGATCTCGCCCCCGTTGCCCAGGTTGCCGCCGCCGTACAGCGCGGAGTCCGTGTTGAGAGCCTCCCGGTAGCGGCGTGGCCCGGGCAGCCCGATCCGGTACCCCCGTCGGGGCACCGGCGTCAGGTTGAGGATCACGACGAGATGGCTGCCCCCGCCGCGGCGCACGTAGGAGACGACCCCCTGCGCCGCGTCCTGGCAGTCGATCCAGGAGAAGCCCTCCGGCGAGTGGTCGAGTTCCCAGAGCGCCGGGGTGCCGCGGTACAGGCGCCCGAAGTCCTCCATGAGCCGCAGGAAGCCGGCTCGCGGCGGGTCCTCCTCCAGGTGCCATTCCAGTCCGCGCTCGTGGTTCCACTCGCGGTCCGGCGCGAGCTCGCTGCCCATGAAGAGCAGCTTCTTGCCGGGGTGCGTCCAGAAATACGCCATCAGGAGGCGCAGGTTGGCGAACTTCTGCCAGCGGTCGCCGGGCATCTTCCCGAGCAGGGAGCCCTTGCCGTGGACGACCTCGTCGTGCGAGAGCGGCAGCACGAAGTTCTCGGTGTAGGCATAGAGCATCGAGAAGGTCAGCTCGTTGTGGTGGTGGACGCGGTGCACCGGGTCGCGGGCGAAGTAGTGCAGCGTGTCGTGCATCCAGCCCATGTTCCACTTGAAGCCGAAGCCGAGGCCGCCGAGCCAGGCCGGCTGCGAGACCGCGGGCCAGGCCGTCGATTCCTCGGCGATCGTGAAGCACCCCGGGTGCAGGCCGTAGACCAGCTCGTTGAGGCGGCGCAGGAAGTCGACCGCCTCGAGATTTTCGCGCCCGCCGTAGCGGTTGGGGATCCACTCGCCCTCGCGGCGGCTGTAGTCGAGGTAGAGCATGGAGGCGACGGCATCGACGCGCAGGCCGTCGATGTGGAAGACCTCCAGCCAGAACAGCGCGTTGGCGTGCAGGAAGTTGCGCACCTCGGTGCGACCGAAGTTGAAGATCAGCGTCCCCCAGTCCGGGTGCTCGCCGAGGCGCGGGTCCTCGTGCTCGTAGAGCGCGGTCCCGTCGAAGCGGCGCAGGCTGTAGTCGTCGCGCGGGAAGTGTCCGGGCACCCAGTCGAGGATCACGCCGATGCCGGCCTGGTGCAGGGTGTCGACGAGGAACTTGAAATCGTCGGGGGTGCCGAAGCGGCTCGTCGGCGCGTAGAAGGCCGTGACCTGATAGCCCCAGGACGGGTCGAAGGGGTGCTCGGCCACGGGGAGCAGCTCGACGTGGGTGAAGCCGAGGCGGCGCACGTGCTCGGCGAGCCGGGGGGCGATCTCGCGGTAGGTAAGCCAGCCGCCGCTCTCGCCATCGGTGCGCATCCAGGAGCCGAGGTGCACCTCGTAGACTGCGAGCGGCTCCTGGCGCAGCGTGTGGCGGGCGCGCGAGCCCATCCAGTCCCCGTCGCCCCACGTGTAGCGACCGTGGTCGAAGACGAGACCCGCGGTCTTCGGGCGCAGCTCGGAGGCGAAGGCCAGCGGGTCGGTCTTCAGACGCAGCGAGCCGTCCTGGGTGGCGATCTCGTAGCGGTAGATGGCCCACTCGCCCAGGTCCGGGATGAAGAGCTCCCAGAGACCGAAGCCGCCGAGCGGGCGCATCGGGTGCACGCGGCCGTCCCAGGCGTTGAAGTCCCCCACGACGCTCACGCGGCGGGCGTTCGGCGCCCAGACCGCGAAGGTCACGCCTGGTGTGCCGCCCACGGTGCGCGGGTGTGCGCCGAGGGCCTCCCAGAGCTTCTGGTGCGAGCCCTCGCCGATCAGGTGCAGGTCGAGCTCGCCGAGGGTCGGGAGGAAGCGGTAGGGGTCGCCGCGCTCGATCTCTCCGCCGTCGGCGAACCGGAAACGCAGCCGATAGGCCGGCGGCATCTCGTGACCTTCGACCAGCGCGGCGAAGAAACCGGACTTGTGCAGGCGGCGCATCGGGACCGGGGGCGAGTCGGCGGGGAGCACCTCGGCGCCGACGGCATCGGGTTGAAAGGCGCGGATCACCCACGTGCCGGGACCGGCCGGCCCGGGGTGGGCGCCGAGGATGCTGTGCGGGTCGTGCAGGCGCCCCGCGAGCAGGCGCCGCAGTTCCCTGTCGGGCGGTGCGAGCGGGTCGCCGGCGGCGCGGGTCTTCACCGATGTCCGGCGCGGTACCGGGCCGCGCCCTCCTCGTAGAGGTCGTTGCCGAAGACGTCGTTGATCACGACGAGGGGGAAGTCCTCGACGACGAGCCGGCGGACGGACTCGGGGCCGAGGTCGTCCCAGGCGACAACCTCGGCGCTCTTGATCCGCTTCGCCAGCAGGGCGCCGGCGCCGCCGGTGGCCGCGAAGTAGACGGCCCGGTGCTTCACGAGCGCCTCGCGCACCTCGGCCGATCGGCCGCCCTTGCCGATCAGGCCCTTGATGCCGGCGGCCAGCAGCGCGGGGGTGTAGGGATCCATGCGGCCGCTGGTCGTCGGTCCGGCGGAGCCGATCGGGGCGCCGGGGCGCGGAGGCGTCGGCCCGACGTAGTAGAGGATCTGCCCGTCGGCCGGGAAGGGCAGCGGCCGGCCCTCCGTGAGCAGCGCGACGAGCCGGGCGTGCGCGGCGTCGCGCGCCGTGTAGACCGTCCCGGAGAGCAGGACGCGATCGCCGGAGCGCAGCGACTCGACAGCCGAGGTCGAGAGCGGCGTCGTCAGGCGCGCCGGGGCGTTCTGGACGCGGTTCACAGGAGCGCCTCCCGGTGGCGGTGCGAGTGGCAGTTGATGTTCACCGCGACGGGAAGGCTCGCGATGTGGCAGGGGTGGGTCTCCACGTGCACCGCCAGTGCGGTCACGGTGCCGCCGAGGCCGGCCGGCCCGGTGCCGAGCCGGTTGACCGCCTCGAGCAGCGCGCCCTCCAGAGCGGCGAAATCGGGATCGGAGTGCGGCCGGCCGAGATGGCGCAGCAGCGCCTTCTTGGCCAGCAGGGCGCACAGCTCGAAGGTGCCCCCGATGCCGACGCCGACCACGACCGGCGGGCAGGGGTTCGGGCCCGCCTTCTCGACCGTCTCGATGACGAAACGCTTCACCCCGTCGATGCCGTCGGCGGGGCGGAGCATCCGCAGCGCGCTCATGTTTTCGCTGCCGCCGCCCTTGGGCGCGACGATGATGCGCAGGCGATCGCCGGGAACGATCGTCGTGTGGATGATCGCCGGGGTGTTGTCCCCGGTGTTGACGCGCCTGCCGACCGGCGGGGAGACGACCGATGCCCGCAGGTAGCCCTCGCTGCAGCCAGCCCGGACGCCCTCGTGAACAGCCTCGCGGAAGTCACCCCCGGTGATGTGGAGATCCTGGCCGACCTCGAGAAACACGACGGCCAGCCCGGTGTCCTGGCAGAGCGGCACGCCGGTGGCGCGGGACAGTTCGGCGTTTTCGAGCAGTTGGTCGAGCACATCGCGGCCGTTGGGCGAGGTCTCTGTCCCGAGGCAGGCCTTGAACGTCGAGACGACGTCCTCGCCGAGCAACGTGTTGGCCTCGACGAACAGCCGCGCGACGGCGTCTGCGACCGCTCTGGCGCCGATCTCTCTCACGCTTTCGTCTCCCACGGAATTGACCTGCCGATGCCTGCAAGTAAACAAGCTTGCGGTCTCGGTGGAACCGTAGCATCCCGCGTCACGGACTGTCAAGGAACGGGGGCTCGGTCGTGGCCTGGGGTGACCGTGGGCCGGCGGGCTCGACTGCTGACCCGATCGAGCCGGTTGTGGCGCTCGATCTGCGTCGAAGCCTCTGTCGCGCCCTGCGGGTAGGGAATAGGCCCGGCACGGAAAGCGGAGGATGTGGACCGCGTCCCCTGGAGAGAATTCCCGGAACGTCACCGGCCGCTCGAAACCAGGCCCGCTTCGCGCAAGCGGTCGAAGAGCTCCTCGGCGACGAACCGGTGACGGACCTCGTTGGGGTGGCTGTCGCTCTCGCTGACCCAGAGATCCTGCGTTCGCAGGGAATTGCCTGCCAGGTATTCCATGATGCGATCCTGGGGATCCACGACGAGGTATCCCTCGCGTGCGCAGAATTCGGCGAGATCCCTCACCGGTCTCGTCAGGACGGTCGGGGTGCGACCGGCCAGGCGGTGGCTGTAGTCGTCCATGTTGAGCAGAAACACGGCAGGAATCCCCCTCGATCTGGCGATGGCGGCGAGGCGGCTGAAGGCGTTGGCCATGTTTTCCCTCCCGTACAGGGGTCGGAAGCGTTCGGGGATGCGATCCTCCGGCAGCCTGAAGCGAAGGGATCTTTCGTCCATGGGAACGCCGATCAGTGAAATCGGCAACAAGGAGGAGCCGCGCAGGATGACCCACCTGCGCTTGAGGAGTTCGGCCAGGTAGGATGTCCTCGGCGTGTAGGGGTCCCGGCGCCGCGCCAGGAAGTTGGGCAGATCCATGTCGTTGTCCACGTAGTTGATGATGATCAGGTCGGGATCGAGAGCCTCGACGCGTGCGGCAAAGGCCTGGACTTCCTGCACCGTGTTGTAGCCGGGGACCGCAAGATTGAAGATTTCGCACCGGTCTCCGCCCTCCCTGTTCAGCATCGCCTCGAGCAACGCGAGGAACGTGTCCGCCTGTGCGACCCCCCACCCGAACATCTGGGAGTCCCCGAGTCCCACGATCCGGTACACGCCGGGACCCTTCTGAAGCGGCCGCTCCGGGCCCCGCATCCCCTGAGAGTTGATCGACACCTCACGACCGAGGAATCTCCCCCTGACTCCCGGCCGGAGCCGGTAGACGACGAGGTCGTCCTCCACCGTTTGAATGAGGTCGGCGAGGGTCAGGTCACGGTTCGTCGGGACGGACTGAAAGTTGACAAGCTCGTCGAGGTAATTGCCGTCGATGGAGTTGACGATTCTCACGGCGATTTCCAAAATCGCGAGAACAACGAGAACACTGCCGAGCACCAGTGCGAGGTTCGACACGACCCTGCTGTTTATGGCGAATTCTCCTTCAGTGGCGGTACGCGAGGTTTCCGGCTAGATTCGCCGCGCCACCAGATCTTCCTGGGCGATCGGCTCGGCGAGCAGCTCCCGGGCGCCGGCGTCGCTCTCGACGACGATCCGCACCTTTCCCGCGCGGCCGTCGCTGTAGCGCGCACAGATGCCGGCGGCGACCGCGACGTCCGATTCGTCCGCGGCGCCTGAGATGATCATCACCGGGCCCGGGACGCCGCTGGTGCGCAGCAGCAGGTCGCCGGGTGCGCGCAGCGAGGTGAGCGCGCGGTTGTCGGCGGCGTTCTTCCCGACCGCCGCCTTGACGCCGTCGCTGAGGCGGAACTGCCGGCCGATCTTGAGCAGTTCGAGGTCGTGCTCCCCGGCCTCCGGCCCGCGGTCGAGCAGGTCCTTGAGCCGGCGCGAGAAATTCGGGTCGGTGAGGAGACAGCCGCCGGCCGGCGACGGGTAGTCGGTGAGCCCCCAGCGCGCGGCCAGCTCGAACTGGCGCCGGCGCGACCTCCCCTCGAGGTTGAGCAGGCGCCTCCGGTCGACCGTCCTCTCGCGTTCGGGGGTCGTCTCCTCGAGGCGCAGCGCCGACAGCGGGCGCAGCACGTGGCCCCTTCGGCCGGAGAGATTCGCGACGCGGTTGAGCGAGCGCAGGCTCTGGGACATCGGCCGCTCGTTGAGCACCTCGCCCGTGAAGAGGAAGTCGAAACCCTCTGCGTCCATGATCTCACCGGCGACGCTCAGCATCAGCGCATGGCAGTCGATACAGGGGTTCATCTGCGACCCGTAGCCGCTGGGAGGGTTCTTGACCATCGCGAGGTGCGGGGCGGTGATGTCGCGCACGATGAGCGGGAAGCCGACGCGCCGCGCGGCGGCCTCCGCGTTCGCCGACCCGAAGAACGGCGTCACGAAAGCGATCCCCGTTACCGCGATCCCCTGCTCCATCAGAAGCCGCGCGGCGAGCATGCTGTCGAGCCCGCCGCTGATGAGGCCGAGTCCGCGGACTGTTGTGTTGTTCGGCAAAGTCACGCGCTCCATCGCTTGGTTGCGGCATCATTGAAACAGAATCCACTTCTGTTTGAAACCTGAACATCGTTCCCGTGCCGGCTCCGGGGTCGGGTCGCTCCGGACCTCCACCGTCCTCCCTGCGGTCCGGCGGTGGAGACCTCCCCTCCGCGCCACCCTTTCGCAGTCAGGCGTCGACAAGGGTTCCGATATAATGGGCACGTGTTCCTGCGCATTGAGGGCTCGTCGCACGGACAGTGCGACGTGAACGAAGGCTCGGGAGAACTTGACAGGCGCAGGGGTGACGCGAAGGGGAGGTCTCCGGCGGCGCGCAGCGTCAGCGAGCACCGACGGAGGTCCGCAGCGGCAGGACCCCGAAGCCAGCACGGGAACAGGGGGTACAGGTTATGCCGATTTACGAATACCGTTGCCCGGCCTGCGGCAAAAAGAGCAGCCGGATCTGGATGCGCCTCCCAGCCGCCGCCGATGAAGCCTCGCTCGCCTGTCCGGCCTGCGGCGCGGCGAGCCTCACCCGGCTGATGTCTCGCTTCGCCAGCCCGAAGTCCGAGGAGCGACGACTCGAGTCGTTCGCGGACGATTCCTCGCTCGCGGGCCTCGGCGAAAACGACCCGAGGGGGATGGCGCGGCTGATGCGGAGGATGAGCGAGGAGACCGGCGAGCCGCTCGATGGCGAGGACGCCGAGATGCTCGAGCGGATGGAGTCCGGCGAGCTGCCGCCGGACGACTCCGCGGACGACGCGTCTTCGGACAGCGGGGGGGGCGACTAGCCGCCGCGGACGAAGTTCGGCAGCTCCGCGGGCAGCGCGATCGAGATCTCGACGAAGCCCGCGAGCACACCGTCCCGGTACCACGGCGCCTGGTGGATCAGCTTGCGCCGGCCCCGCTTCTCGATCGTGTACGTGTTGGGGCGCCCGTTTTGCAGCATCGCCGCCAGCTTCGAGCGTGCCGGCTCCGGGTGGCAGTCGAGAACGTTCGCCCCGATGAGCGCCCGCCCCCCGCGCTTCGCGAACAGGTGCGCCGACCGCTCGTTCATCTCCGTGATCGCCCCCGTGGCGTCGCACACCGTGACCGCCATGTCGACTGACGTGACCCACTCGCGTTCGTCCATCGTTCCCCCTCCGCGCCGGCGCCTCGCGAGAATCCGGCTGCCATCGAGTATACTCCCCGGCATGCCGGGGACGGATGGCGAGACGATGGACGAGGGACGCCGCCGCGTCTACCGGCGCCTCCTCGCCTACCTGCGCCCCTACCAGGCGCGCATGGTGCTCGCTCTCGCGTCGATGATGCTCTTCGGGGCCCTCGACGGGGCCATCCCGCTGCTGCTGAAGCGCATCTTCGACGACATCTTCCACGATCACAACCGGCGGATGCTCTGGGTGCTCGTCGGCCTCATTGTCGGACTCGCCCTGCTGCGAGCGCCCTTCGGCTTCCTCCAACGCTATCTCTCGGCCTCGGTCGGCCTGCGCGTCGTGCGCGACCTGCGCAACGACGTGCACCGTCACCTGCTGACCCTCTCGGATTCCTTCTTCGCGCGCCACCCGAGCGGCGACCTGATGTCGGGGGTGGCCGCCGACACCCTGTTCGTCCGCAACGCGCTCGTCGAGGCCTCGGTCACCGTCGTTCGCGGCGGCTTCCGCGTCGTCGCGCTGGTCGCAGCGGCGTTCTGGCTCGACCCGACCCTCGCCGCTTTCAGCCTCGTCGGGCTCCCGCTCTCGGTCTACCCGCTCTGGCGCTTCGGTCGCAAGGTCCGTCGCTACAGCCGCGCCGGGCAGGCCCAGACCGGCGGCCTCACGGCTCTCTTGCAGGAGAGCATCCTCGGCCACCGCGTGGTGCAGTCCTTCGGCCGCGAGGCTCACGAGCAGCGGCGGTTCGAGGACGAGAACGCGCGGCTGACCAGCACCTGGGAGAAGGCCGAGACCTACGCCGCGCTGGCGTTCCCGACGACCGAGGTCTGCGCGAGCGCGGCGATCGCGCTGGTCGTGGTCTACGGCGGGCTCTCGGTGATCACGGGGACGCGGCAGCAGGGGGACTTCCTGGCCTTCATCACGGGGATGTTCCTGCTCTACGACCCGCTCAAGAACCTCGGCCGGGTCCACAGCACGATCCAGATGGGCGTAGCCGCCGGGGGGCGGCTGTTCGACCTGCTCGACGCGCGCCCCGACATCGTCGACGGGCCGGGGGCCGTCGAATTCGGCGGCGGCGATCCGGCCGTGCGCACCCGCATCGAGTACCGCGACGTCTCCTTCCGCTACCCGGCCGCGCCCGGCGAGGCCTGCGAGGAGGCCTCGCCGGCGCTCGACCGCGTCTCGCTCGTCATCGAACCCGGGCGCACGCTCGCGCTCGTCGGGATGTCCGGGGGCGGCAAGACGACGCTCGCGCACCTGCTGCCGCGTTTTTTCGACCCGACCGCGGGGGCGGTGCTCGTCGGCGGGATCGACCTGCGGGGCTACCGGGTCGCTTCGCTGCGCGCGGCGATCGCGCTGGTCGGGCAGAACGCCTTCTTGTTCAACGACACGGTGCGCGCCAACATCCGCTACGGCAGGCTCGAAGCCACCGACGCCGAGGTCGAGGAGGCGGCGCGCAGCGCCAACGCCCACCAGTTCATCCTCGGGCTCCCGCAGGGGTACGAGACCGTGATCGGCGAGCAGGGCCTCCGGCTCTCCGGTGGCGAGCGCGCCCGCGTCGCGATCGCGCGGGCGCTGCTGAGGAACGCGCCGATCCTGATCCTCGACGAGGCGACGGCGGCTCTCGACAGCGAGTCGGAGCGACTCGTGCAGGCGGCGATCGAGCGGCTGATGGAGGGGCGCACGACGCTCGTGATCGCCCACCGGCTCTCCACGGTGCGACGCGCCGACGTCATCGCGGTGATCGAGCACGGCCGGGTCGTCGAGCGCGGGACGCACGAGGAGCTGATCGCGCGGCGCGGGTCCTACGAGCGGCTGCACCGCATCCAGTTCCACGACCGTGACGGCCGCTGAAAAGGGCCCGCCTGCGGCGTTGCCCTTCGCGCGTCTGCCTGCGGCGTACCGGAGTACGCCTCGGCATCCGCTTGGCGGGCGCCTTGCATCCGGACCCTTTTGAGAAGCCTCCCCGCGAACGTGACGGCCGCTGAAGACGGTCCGTCTGCGTGACTCCCCGTCAGGTGATCAGGCGCCTCACCATCAGCCGCACCCCGACGAGGTAGGCGATCGCGCCGAAGGCGGCGAGGTAGGCCCCGTTCGCGAGCAGCTGCGGCGTGAAGGACCCGAGGGACACCGAGCGCGCGAGATGCACCAGGTGCGTCAGCGGCAACGCCCACGCGACGCGTTGCGCCCACAACGGGAGCTG
>Ga0316622_100002741_pt1 | contig 12325 bp, 6 predicted proteins | sample OWC_Aug_OW2_C1_D_FD_207646 | JGI IMG/M metagenome (GOLD analysis project Ga0316622, IMG submission 207646) | Wetland soil microbial communities from Old Woman Creek delta, Ohio, United States - OWC_Aug_OW2_C1_D5_C | ecosystem: Environmental > Terrestrial > Soil > Wetlands | place: USA: Ohio... | reverse complement strand
CCAAGACAGCATCCACGAACGTTGCCGCCGCGTCCGCGGGGGTTGAGGCCCCGATCGCGAGCGCCACGAACAGACCCAGGAGCGCCCGGGTCAAAACGCGTGGCCGATTGCGAAGTAGAGTTGCCACCGGTTCTCGCCCTCGATCGGATTCAAGGCATACCCAACATCCAGGCGCAGCGGACCCACCGGGGTCTTGATGCGCAGTCCTCCGCCCACGCCCGTCTTGAAGGCGCCGCCGCCAAGATCGCTGACATTCGGCGTGACCGCGCCGGTGTCCACGAAGACCACACCCGACAACCACCGCCAAATTGGGAAGCGGCTCTCCACGTTGAAAATCACGAGGGCGTTCCCGCCGGTCGGGTTCCCCGACGAATCCAAGGGACCGATCTTGTCTTGCGGGTAGCCTCGGACGGTCAAGGCGCCGCCAGCATAGAAGCGGTCCTCGATCGGGAGCGCGGGGGTGTCGGAGAGTGGAGTGGCCAAGCCGAAGCGCCCTCCCACCGCGATGACCACAGGGGCGAGCCAGTCCAGATACCAGGCGGTTTCGAGGCGCGATTTGACAAAGCTGACCTCGCTACCCACGTACGGTCCGGCGAGATCCACCGAGATCGTGTGAAGACTGCCACGGCTGGGGTCCAAGACGTTGTCCCGGTAGTCCAGCGTCAGGGCCGGCGTGATCCTGGCGACAATCTGGCTCCCCTCTGAGATTGTCTCGGAGTCCGTGGCCAGAAGCGATGGGTCGATATCGTACCGGCGCACCCATTCGAGCTGGTAACGCAGCCCGACGCGCGCTCGGCTGATGTCGCTCAACGGCTCGCGGAAGAACTCTTTTTGCACACCCGCCGCAAGACCTGCCCCCTGCCGTTTATAGCCGAGCTCCTGCCATTGTTCCCGAAAGAGCGTGCTGTCCCACTGGAGCGGCATCCCCAGCAGCCACGGTGTTCTGTAGGTGAGGTCGGTGCGATCGCCCTTCTCGGCCACTTTCTCTCGGACGCTGGCGCTGTGGCCCAACCCGAACAAATTGTCGTAGCCGATTTCCACGAGACCTCGCCAACCGTCGTCGGTGCCGTAGCCGCCTCCGAACTCGACGCGCCAGGGCTTCCCCTCGCGGAGGGAGATCTCGACATCGGCGAAAGGCGCCTGGGGTGGCCGAAGCGGGCCGACCTGAATTCGTTCGAAGAGGCCGAGCCTGGAGAGGCGGTGTTCGGTCTCGGCCAGGAGCTCGGGATCGAACGGGTCGCCGGGCTTGAAGGGGATCTCGCGCCGGACCACCTCCTCGTCGGTCGCGATCAGGCCGCTGACCAGGATGCGACCCACACGGGTGGGAGTTCCTTCCCGGATCTGCAGCCTGACATCCACGCGATCCTCGACGCGGGCGGTTTCCACCGTCACCTGGGCGTACAGGTAGCCGCGCTGGGCGTACAGGCGCCCGACGGCGCGCTGCGCGTCCGTGCCTTTCGAGGCGACCCACGGATCACCCGTCTTGAACGGAAGCCCGGCCAGGATCTCCTCCGGAGAGCGGATGCGAGCACCCTCGACGGTCACGCGCCCGATCAGGAGCCGAGGTCCTTCCTGGATGAGAATGTCGATCCGCGCGTGGCGCTGGTCGTCCAAGAACTGAACCTCCGCCGGACCGACCGCGGCCTCGAGAAATCCGCGAGTCCGATAAAACGCCGTCAACGCCAGGAGGTCCCGATCGAGGAGGTCCTGGCGGAAAACGCCGGAACGGAGGACGCCAGGCAGCTGGGTCAGCATCCTTTCCGTGAGTTCTTCGGCGGGGATGGCCTGATTCCCCGTGACGGTGATCGCTGCGACGGTCACCCTGGGGCCCTCTGAAAGGTCGAAACGAATCCTGCGGCCCTCCCCGTCTTCGCCGAGCGAGCCGGTTGCCCGTGCAAAGTGGTAGCCGGACTCCCGATACGCCGCCTCGAGTTCGCGCGCGTTGGTGGCCACCTCGGCGTCGTCCACCACCCCGCTGTCCTTGAAGCCCAGACGGTCGCGCAGATCGGATTCCTTCAGCTCCGTGACGCCGTGGAACTCGACCCGGTACTTTGGGCCGCGTTCCGCCTCCAACTCGATGTTGACCCGATTCGAGGCGGAATCCCGGACCGGCGCGCCCAGGCGAACCCGCGCCTCGAAATACCCGTCCTTGCGTAGGGCGTCCTCCAGGGCCTGGACGCGCTCGCGCGTGGTCCGCTGGCTGTACTCGCCACCTGGATCCAGCTTGAGCACTTTGCGGAGGGCCGCGGCCTCCGCCTCGGGTACGCCGCGGATGTCCACGGTGCCTATCCGCGACCTCGGCCCGGGTCGGAGGCCGATCGTCACGTCTCGTCCGTTCGTGGCGGCGTCTTCTTGCGCTCCGATATCCACCTCGGCGTCGAAATACCCTTCCCGCGCATACGCCGCCAGCAGTTGTCGACGGGCCTGCTGGAATCGGGCCGGGCTGCCATCGCCGCCCAGCGCGAGGCCGGCGGCATCCGCCAGGTCCACCGCGGGAAGCCCCGGATCGCCCTCCCACGCGACGCGGCGCACGAAGGGGCGGCGCACCAGATTGAACTGCAACCGCAAACCGCCGGCCTCCGCCACCTCCGCGACCCGGACGTCACTGAAGAGGCCGAGCAACCAGAGGCGATCCAGGCTCTCGCGGATCGCGGCGCGCGAGCGCGGCCGCCCCGTCAGGTCGCCGATGGCAGCCCGGACCAGATCGGCCGGAAATTGATGCGGGGAGACCAGATCCACCGAGAGAACCGTGTCGGTCGCGGCAGCGACAGAGGAGGCGACCGCGCATAGCCACACGAGGATCCCCACCGCTCCCGCACGCCATAAGCAGCTGGGACTCATCGGAATCTCAGCCGGATGAGCACATCGCCCCCGAAGCCGCCCTGGAAGTCCTGCTCGCCCGAGAGGAGGACCGGACCGATCACCTGATACTCGATCCGCAGCACCCGTTTCGAGGCGCCCGACAACGACTGCGAATAGAGGACGCGGACGTCCTCCGTGACCTGCTTCCCGACGTTGAACACCTGCTCGTTCTTCTCGGTCTTCTCCACCCCGAATGTTTCCGGGGCGTATCCGCCCGTGGCCACGCCGAGGATGTCCTCGGCCAGGAGCTGTCCGACCTCTCCGAATGCGCCGCCGGCGGTGGCGCTTGTCGAACCCGTCGTGACGAGGGACAGCAGTTCTTGCTGTTTCAGCGCCGGGACCGAGGAGAAGCGAAACACCAGCTCGTTCAGGCGCCCGGACACGCGCAGCGTGACATCGTACTGCTTGATCAGGGCGCGACCGGTCAGGTCGAGGATCGGCTCGATGCGGCGCGGGTCCGCGAACCGGACGGCCGCGGACGTGACCGTCCAGCGATGCTTCCGGAAGGTGATGCGCCCGTCTTGCGATTCCAGCGACCCCAGCACGATCGGTCGGGTGGTCGTGCCTTCGAGGCTGAGGCGTCCACCGACCTGGAGGCGCCCCCAGTTGGTGTCCACCCGCAGGTTATTGTTCAACAGCAAGACGACGTGGATCGGAATGCCGGGCGACGCGTCTGCCGTCGGCTCGGCCTGCCGCGCCAGCAGCATGGTGACGAGGTTCAGCTGCCCGGTGTACCGTCCCTGGACGAGGCGACCCTCGCCGCGGAGAAGTCTCCGGTCGCCCTGTCCCGCCAATTCCAGGTTGAGGTCCCACGCCGTCTGCAGGCCTTCGAAGGGGGCAAGGGAGACATTTGTCCCGGTGACGGCGATGCGGTAGGCCCTCGGCTGCCATCCCTCCAGGGCGGCGTCGCCGCTCGCCTGGATGCGCCCGCGTCCCAGCGACCCCGTCGCCTCCACGAGTCGAAGCCCCTGCGGCGAGATCAGGATACGCGCGTCGAGGTCTCTGAGGATTTCCGGCCGATCGCGGAGCTGGAAGGTTCCTCCTTGGATCCGAGCCTCACCTGTCGGCCTCGGGGCCGACGTGGTGCCTTCAATCCGCCCGGCCAGCGAAAGCAGGCCCGAGGCTTCCCGGATCTCCGGGCGCAAGGCGGGGAGGACGGCGAGGGGGACGCGGCCGTCAATCTGCAGAGCGACGGCACCCCAGGGATTCACCCGGCCGGAGGCCTTCACGTCCCCGAGCCGGCTGGCCAGGTGCAGCTGGTCCACGTTGAGAACGCTCGAGTCCCATCGCAGCACCACGGGCGTCCGCCCCGTCCACTCCTCGCCGGCCACGCGGAGCCGGACTGGGTCCAGCGTCACCGTGCCGCGCGCCGCCGCGGGCTGTGACGGGGGGATCTGAATCTCGGCCACGGCGGTCAACGAGCCATCCACATCCAGGTCGCGTACGCGCTCGATTCCACGGAGCACGGGCGCCAGCGCCAACTCCCGTGCCTCCAGGCGGACGGCGAGCGGACGCCCGCCGTCCATCGGCCCGCGCGCCGTCGCCGAGAGGCGGACGTCCGGAAAGCTCAGGTCGGCCTGGAGTTGGCCTCCGCGCAGCGCGAAATTGCCCGCCCCATCGCCCAGCGCGTACTCTCGGACAACCGTGCGCTCAAGCTGGACGGTTCCGGAGGCTTCAAGCGTCTCGGATCTGACGGCCGCCTGCACGCGTGCCTGCGCCGTTCCGCCGAGTCCCAGCTCCGGCGGTAGGCCCGGCATCCCGGACAGATCCGCAGGCCCCGCCTCGGCGGTGGCCTGGCCGTCGCCGTTCCAGTTCCACGTCCCAGATGCGTGAGCGGGGACGCCGCGAACGTTGGCGCGCAGCGCGGACACCTCGATCCGATCCTGGTTCACACGGAATGTCGCCTTCAGGTCCCGGATCGGGACGTCGTGGGTCGTCAGGGCCGCCGCGTCGAGCGCGCCCGCCGCCTGCCAGGCGTCCGGCGTGCCCTCCGCGCGTCCCGCGAGGATCAGGCGCCCCGTGCCGTGTGCCGCGGGCGGAAGCCACTGGCGGAGGTCCTCCCAGCGGACGGTCGCCGTGAGCGGATCGGCGCGGAAGCGCACGCCCCGCCCGGCCCCGGGATGGGCAGCGTCACCGGTTGCGCCCCACGTGAGCATTCCGGAGGTGCTCGCCTGGCTCTGCCCGAGGCCGGCCGCGGCCGATTCCACCAGCAGGGTTGTACCGCGAAGCCGGAAGGGGATGTGGAGCGTGTCGAGTGTGACGCCGGCGACGGTGAGAGGGGCTGCGCGCGCCTCGCCGGCGAGTTCCGGCTCCGCCCATCGGCCGCCGGCCTCGCCCGTCACGGTTGCGCGGCCGGCGAAGCCCTGCAGACTCCAGAGGGGCGCGACCGTCCCCAGATCGGTGTCCGCCGTGAAGCGCAGTCCGGTCGGCCCTGCGGCGCCCAGACGCCCCGATGCCCGGACCTGCAACCCCGCCCAGCTCCCCGCGGCCTCGGTCAGCACGGCGATGGCATCCTGGAAGGTTCCGACGGCGGTCACTGCCCCCGCGCCGATCTTGCTCAGGTCTCCCGGGAGCGTGAGTTGGTTTCCGGTGAGGCGAAAACGCCCGCGGGCGCTCTCGGGGCGTTGCGGATCGCCCTCGGCCTCGGCGTCCAGATCGAGCGTGCCGCCCAGGCCGAGGGGGGTGGGGGCCAGCGCGCCGAGCGCGGAGAGCGAGGCGCGCTGGAGCAAGAAGGAGGCGCGGGTCTCGTGGAGCCGATCGAACTGGGTCCGGGCTGACCCGCGCAGGGTTCCCTCGAAGATCCGGGCCGAGACGTGCGGAAGGTCGAGCACGCCGCTGCGCCAGGTGCCGCGGACGGCGACGTCCTGCGCCTGGACGGGCCCGGCGGTCAGGCGGGGAACGCCGACGTTTCCGGAAACCTGCGGGGCATCCGGAGCGCCCCGAACCTCGGCCTCGACGGTGGCCAGACCCGTGACGAGCCAGGGGGCTTTCAGGGCGCCGGCGAGCGACGCAAGATCGGCCTTGCCCTGGATGCGGAGGTCGAGATCGGCCCGGCTCAACCGCCCCCGGACGGCGACGTCCTGCGCCTGCACGGGCCCGGCGGCGAGACGGGGAACCGTGACCTGCCCAGAGAGCTGAAGCGCCTGCAGCGGACCGCGGACGTCGGCCTTCGCGGTCGCCACGCCCGCAATCGGCCACGGAGGCTTGACGCGCTTCGCGACCTCGGCAAGATCCGCCTTGCCTTCGACGCGAAGATCGGTCTCCACGGCGGCGAACGGCTGTCGGATCTCCCCCGCCAGCCGGATTGCCCGGTCCTGCCATCGGAGCGTGAGGGTCCGAATGGAGAATCGGTCCTGGTGGAGCCACCCCGCCCCCTCGATGTCGGTGACCGTTTCGTGGATGCCGGCGACCCGAGCCGAGAGGGCGCTCAGGCGAAGGTCGACATCGAGCCCGCGCCGCACCGGTCGCAGGGTGGCATCCAGGCCCCGGGCTTCCACGTGGGTGCCATCCGCCTCGTTACGGTAGACGACGTGGGCGCGCTCGATCCGGACAGACCCGATGCGGACCGTCACCGGCCCGAACTCCAACGTGTCGGGAAAGTCCAGCGAGGGAGGAGAGGCATCCCGGTCGGATGCGATGACGCGCAGTCCGACGTCCTGCAACCGGATGGTGGACAGGACGATCTGCCGCCGCCAGAGGCTGCTGATGCCGACGCGGATTTCCACCCGCCCGACCCGGAAAATCGGCTCCGTCCCCTCTCCGGGGCCCGGCTCCACCCGGAGATTCCCGATGTCCGCCCTGGCCAGCCACAGGGAGAGCGCCACGCTCTCGATGCGGACGGGACGACCCAAGCCATCCGACAGCGCGGCCTCCAGCCGCTCGCGGGAGAGGGATGGGGCGTATGCGCGCAGGAGCAGCGCCGCGGCCAGCGCCAGGCCGGCGAGAAGTGCGCCGCCGACGACAAGGTAGACGATCCACCGGCGCCGGAGCCACCGCGCGACGTTACCCACCGTCTCGATCCATCACGGGAAAGCCTTTCCATCCCTCGGCTGCTACGGATGCGCATGGATTATAACCAGACTTTACGCGGCCGTCACGGACTCGCGCGCGTCCCCCGTGTTTTTTCTTGTTGCGGATCGAGCGACCCGGTGTGTTACGCTTCCGGGTGCCGCGGGCGCTCCGCGGCCCGCGAGAGGCCCGACGATCCCGACGACCAACAGGAGGCCCCTGATGTCTCACGCGACGGAACACCTGGATCAGCGGTGCATCAACACCATCCGGATGCTGGCGGCCGATGCGGTACAAAAGGCAAAGTCCGGTCACCCCGGCATGCCCATGGGCGCGGCGACCATGGCCTACGCGCTGTGGGCGCGGTTCCTGAAGCACAATCCCGGCAATCCCGCCTGGCCGGATCGGGATCGTTTCGTGCTGTCGGCGGGGCACGGATCCATGCTGCTGTACGCGCTGCTCCACTTGACCGGGTACGATCTTTCGCTGGACGACCTCCGGCAGTTCAGGCAGTGGGAAAGCCGCACACCCGGGCATCCGGAGTACGGCCACACGGCAGGCGTCGAGACCACCACGGGCCCGCTGGGCCAAGGGTTCGCGACCGGCGTCGGCATGGCCATTGCCGAGCGATGGCTGGCCGCGCAGTTCAACCGGCCGGGTTACACGCTCGTGGACCATTACACCTATGCCATCGTGAGCGACGGCGACCTGATGGAGGGTGTGGCGTCCGAAGCGGCGTCGCTGGCCGGCCATCTGCAGCTTGGCAAGCTGATCTACCTGTACGACGACAACAAGATCTCCATTGACGGCAGCACGGACCTGGCCTTCACGGAGGACGTCGGCCGCCGCTTCGAGGCCTATCGGTGGCACGTGCAGCGGGTGGCCGACGGGAACGACGTGGATGCGGTGGAAGCCGCCATCCGCACGGCGCAGGCCGAGACGGGGCGACCCTCCCTCATCATGTGCCGGACGCACATCGGGTTCGGCAGCCCCAACAAGCAGGATACGAACAAGGCACACGGCGAGCCGCTGGGCGACGACGAGGTCACGCTCACCAAGCAGAGGCTCGGCTGGCCCGCATCGCCCACCTTCCTGGTGCCGGACGACGTGCAGGCCGAGTTTCGCAAAGCCGTTGAGCGGGGCACGAGCCGGGAGGCGGAGTGGCAGCAGCAGGCCAAGGCCTATGCGGCGGCATACCCGGTCGAGGCGGCGCGCTGGGACCAGTTCCTGAGCGGCCAGCTCCCTGCCGGGTGGGATGCGGGGCTTCCGGCGTATGGACGCGCCGACCCGGCAGTCGCCACGCGCGCCGTCTCCGGCAAGGTCATCCAGGCGGTCTACTCGCGGCTGGGCAATCTCGTCGGCGGATCGGCCGACCTGGCGCCGTCGAACAACACCTACGTCGCGGAAGGCGGCGAGTTCCAGGCTGCGAGCCCGGGCGGACGGAACTTCCGTTTCGGCGTGCGCGAGCACGCCATGGGCGCCATCGCCAACGGGATGGCGCTCCACGGCGGCCTCCGGCCGTACGTCGCCACCTTCCTGGTCTTCTCCGACTACATGCGGCCGGCGATCCGGCTGGCGGCGCTCATGGGGGCGCCGGTCATCTACATCTTCACGCATGACAGCATCGGGCTGGGCGAGGACGGGCCCACGCACCAGCCCGTCGAGCACGTCATGGCCTTGCGCGCCATACCCGGCCTCCGCGTGATCCGGTCTGCGGATGCCGCCGAGACCGTCGAAGCCTGGCGGGCAGCGCTCACCCATCGCGGTCCGACGTGTCTCGTCCTGACGCGGCAGAACCTGCCGATCCTGGATCGGGCGCAGGAGCAGCCGGGAGGCGGCGTCGAGCGAGGGGCGTATGTCCTCGCCGAGGCGACGGCGGGAAAGCCGCAGGTGATCCTGATCGCCACAGGCTCCGAGGTCGATGTGGCCCTCGGTGCGCGCGCGATCCTGGAGGAGAAGGGGATCGGCGCCCGGCTCGTGAGCATGCCGTCGTGGGAGCTGTTCGACGCCCAGCCGCAGGCCTATCGGGATGCGGTCCTGCCTCCCGCCGTGACGGCCCGCCTGGCGGTCGAGGCGGGGACTCCCCTCGGCTGGCACCGGTACGTCGGGCTGGAGGGAGACGTGGTCGGCATGACGCGGTTCGGCGCCTCCGCGCCGGCCAAAATCCTCTTCGAGCGGTTCGGCTTCACGCCGGCGAACGTCGCCGCGCGGGCGATGAAGCTGGTCGCAAAGTGATATGGCACTTGGGCGGGCGCGGCGGACTGTCTTGTATCAACAGATTTCGCGGATTGGCCTATTTCCAGGGGAACCGAAACACCCTTTGCGACGAACAGCACCGCCCTGTTCATAGCGTCGGCCCGCTCACGTCCACGGGTTCGTCCTGAGAAGAATCTGCGCAATCTGCGAAATCTGTGGATACATCAGTTCTTGTCCTTCTCGCGGAAAGGGATGCGACGATGAATCCGAAACAAGCAGCCGCCGAGCGTGGCGCCGAGCTGGTGAAATCCGGGATGGTCCTGGGCCTGGGCAGCGGAACGACGTCCACACTGATGGTACAGACCATCGGCAGAAAGCTTCGCGAGGGAACGCTGCAGAACGTCATCGGGGTGCCGTCCTCCAGCGGCATCGCGGCCGTGGCGAGGGAATCGGGCGTCCCGCTGACGACACTGGATGCTCACCCTCGCCTGGACCTGAACCTCGACGGGGCGGACGAGGTGGATCCGAATCTCGGCCTCATCAAGGGCCTGGGCGGCGCGTTGCTCTGGGAGAAGATCGTCGCCACCGCCTCAAAGCGGGTCGTCATCCTGGCGGATGACACGAAGCTGGTGGCTCGCCTGGGAACGAAGGCGCCTTTGCCGGTCGAGGTCGTGCCGTTCGGTTGGAAGACTCACCTGGCGTTCGTGGAGTCGCTGGGCGGCACACCGAGCCTCCGGACGGAGCCTGACGGCCGCCCCTTCGTGACGGACGAGGGCAATTACATCCTGCACTGCCGGTTCGAGGGCGGAATCCCGGACCCTGCCGACCTGGATGCCCGCCTGCTCGGCCGGGCCGGCATCGTCGGGACCGGCCTCTTCCTCGGCGTTGCGAATCAGGTGATCATCGGGAGGGCCGATGGGGTGGAGGTGCTGACGCGAAAGGCGTGACCGCTCCGGGAATGCCGCGGCTCTGCTCTTACCGCGGTCGGGCCGCCCGAAGGGCCCGCCATGCCAAAAGCGTGAAGGTCACGCAAACGACGAAGACCACGACGACGTGCTCTAGTTGCCACGCGGCCTTTTCCCACTGGCTGAGATATTCTCCCCATCCCAAACCGATGGCGTACCCGATCCCGACGGCGGCCGGGACGTAGAGCGATGCGCCGAGCACATTCGCGATAAAAAAGGGCACCGGGCGAAGGCCGGTGACGCCGGCGACGGGTCCGGCAAGGAAGCGGAGTCCAGGCACGAACCGCGCGGCGAAGACGGCTAGCGGACCGTAGCGAGCCACGATCCGCTGCATCATGTCCAGACGCGCCGGCGTCACGAAGAACCAGCCTTCATAGCGCTCGACGGCCCGCCGGCCAAACTCGCGGCCGATCCAGTATCCGAGATTGTCCCCCAGAACCGCACTGGCGACTCCGACGGCAAGGACAATGGCGAGCCGCAGCTTTCCCTCCCACACCAGATAACCCGCCAGGATCAGGATCGTTTCCTCGGGGATGGGAAGGCCCATGTTCCCCAGGATGACGACGGCGGAGATGCCGACGTAGCCCCACGCCTCGACAACCCAACCCGGATCTTGCATCCCGGTGACCCTCCAGGGCGAAATGGCGCCTCGGTCTGCGCCGTTCGACGGAGTGTACCAAATCCAGGCCGACTCCACAAAGCAGAGAAAAATGCCGCGTGGCCGCTTTCCTTGACACGCCTCGGCAATCTCAAGATAATACGCCGCTATGGCGATCACCGTGTGGGGTGCGGGAGCCATCGGGGGTATTACGGGAGGGGCGCTGACCCGCGCCGGCCACGACGTGCTGCTGGTGGACGCCCACGAGGAACACGTTGGCGCGCTGCAGCGCGACGGTCTCACCGTGGAGGATACCCGCGGCGACTGGCACGTGCGGGTCAAGGCGGCGACTCCGGCAGCCGTCCGCGGTCCGCTCGACCTGGTCCTGCTCGCCGTCAAAGCGCAGGCCACGCCGACCGCCCTCGATCAGATCGTTCCTCATCTGACCCAGACCTCGGTGGTCGTCTCCGTCCAGAACGGCTTGAACGAAGAGGCGATCGCGGAGCGGATCGGCGCCGCCCGCACGGTCGGCTGCCTGGTGAACTGGGCAGCGGACTGGATCGGCCCCGGGCGCATCCTGTTCGGCGGGCCGGGGAGCTTCGTCGTCGGGGAGCTGGGCGGCCAGTTGACTCCCCGCGTGCGGGATCTGGCCGCCCTCCTGTCGGCCGTCATGCCCGGCGGGACCACGGACAACATCTGGGGCTGCCTCTGGGCCAAGACCTGCTACACGGCGCTTCTTTTCGCCACGGCCCTCACGGACGAGACGATCTACGCCGTGGCGGAACGGCCGTTCCCGACGCAGCGCATGCTGGTCCTCCTGGTGGCCGAGGCCATGGCGGTGGCCGAGGCCTCGGGCGTCCGGCTTGTCGCGTTCGACGAGTACGACCCGGCCCTGTACCGGAAGGGTGCCGCGGGCGATCGGGCGGCGATCGAGGCCGCCATGGCGGCGGTTTCCCGGTTTTACCGGATGCACACCAAGGTCAAGAGCGGCATCTGGCGGGACCTGGTCGTCCGCAAGCGCACGACCGAGGTGGACTCGCAACTGGGGGTTGTGGCTGCAAAGGCCCACCGCCTGGGCATCCCCACGCCCCTTCTGGATCGGGTCATCGCGATGATCCACGACCTGGAAAGCGGCCGGCGCGAAATGGGCTGGTCAAATCTGGACGAGTTGATTGCCCTGACCTGATCCAATGCGGTCTGGGCCTCTTCGCCGGGGGATTCCCGGCTCTGCGGAAGGAGGGGCACATGAGGAAGTGGGCGCGAGCCATGGGGGCACTGATGGTCGCGGCGTTTCTGGCGGCAGCCATCGGTTGGGCGTCGGACGCGGCGGCGGGGGAGAAGCGAGGCGGAACGTTGACCATCGTCCGGCCGACCGATCCGGTGTCGCTGGATTCCAACCTCGAGACGACCGGGCCGGGCGCCTGGGTGTACTACAACATCATCGAGCCGCTCATCGTCCTGGACGAGCAGGGGAAACTCCAGCCCCGCCTCGCCACGAGCTGGCAGCAGCTTTCCCCGACGAAGGTCCGCTTCAAGCTGCGGCCCAACGTGAAGTTCCATGACGGGACGCCGCTCAACGCCGACGCGGTGAAGTTCACCATCGACCGGGCCTTCAACCAGAAGCCGGGCGCCCGCTGGGCGAGCCTCGCCGGGCCGTTCGCCGGGGCCGAGGTGGTGGACGCCCTGACGGTGGACA
>Ga0316622_100002740_pt1 | contig 12327 bp, 8 predicted proteins | sample OWC_Aug_OW2_C1_D_FD_207646 | JGI IMG/M metagenome (GOLD analysis project Ga0316622, IMG submission 207646) | Wetland soil microbial communities from Old Woman Creek delta, Ohio, United States - OWC_Aug_OW2_C1_D5_C | ecosystem: Environmental > Terrestrial > Soil > Wetlands | place: USA: Ohio... | reverse complement strand
GAACGTGCCTTGCACGCGGGACTCTTGCGCCCGTGTTCTGTCTAGTCCGAGGCCGGTAACCGGTCCTAATCGTATAGTTGTCGGCGTCGTCAGGCGACTAGCATCTGCAACCATCCTTGAAGAGGTGGGGTATCCGCATGACGAAGAGCACACGATTCATGCTCGCAGGCACCGTTCTTCTCGGCGCCGCCCTCATCGCGGGCGCCGTCGCTCCGGCTCCTCCCGTCCTGGCCCAGCAGGGCGGCTCTGTTGCCCCAAAGGTCATCGAACCCAAGGTGATCGAGGCGCACCGCGTGGCCGTGACGCCGCCGGTGCGTGAGATCCAGGCCATTCAAGCTCAGCAACAGACGACACCGCCAGGGGGAGGCGGTCAGGACAGGGCCCGCGAGAACCCTCCGATTCGCAGGAGCGAGATCTGGCCAGGCCGGCTCGAGGCGGACAGCGTAGTCCAGCTCTTCGGGCCCGCCGCGAACATGGGTGCGCCCTTGCTGACCTTCGACGGCTTCACGGCGACTGACAACACGTTCGTGCACGGTTTCACCGTGAACCCGCCGGACACGGACGGCGACGTCGGACCCAATCATTACGTCGCGATTGTCAACCTCGTGTGGGGGGTCTACGCGAAGAACGGCGTCAGACTCGTCGCGCCACTCAAGCTGAGCCAACTCTGGTCGAGCGCCGGATTCACGGACAAGTGCGCCACGAACGACGACGGGGACCCGATCGTGCTGTACGACGAGTACGCCGACCGCTGGATCCTGAGCCAGTTCGCCTTCGGAAACTCAGCCCCGTACTATGAGTGCGTGGCGGTCTCGCAGTCGCCAGATCCGACCGGCCGATGGTACGTCTACTCGTTCCAGGTGCCGAATTCGGAGTTCCCGGATTATCCGAAGCTCGGCGTGTGGCCCGACGCGTACTACATGACGGTGAACCAGTTCACCAACCTCGGGCCATTCAACGGCACCGGGGCCTACGCTTTCGAGCGCGAGCGCATGCTGCGCGGCGATCCGGCTGCGCGTTTGATCTACTTCAACCTGAACCTCACGTCGTTCCCCGAGGCCATCGGCGGCGGGCTGCCCTCCGACGCTGACGGCCTGCTGCCGCCGCCTCCCGGAACGCCGAACATCTTCGCGTACTTCACCGCGGCCGAATTCGGCGATCCCGCCGACGGCCTGCGGCTGTTCGACTTCCACGTGGACTGGGCGAACCCGGCGGCCTCCACCTTCACCGAGCGGCCCGAGAGCACCTACGCCGCCCCGCTCCCCGTGGCTCCGTTCAATCCGCTCAGCCCATTGGGACGCGAGGATGTCATCCAGCCCAACGGTGAAGGCGTAGACGCCATTCCCGACCGTCTGATGCACCGGATGCAGTATCGGAATTTCGGCACGCACCAGTCTCTCGTGACCAATCACACCGTGAACGTCAGCGGCGGCGGCACATTGGGCACGTACCGCGCGGGCGTGCGGTACTACGAACTTCGCAAGACCGGGGCGGGGAACTTCGTCGTGCAAGAGCAGGGGACATTCGCCCCGGCGGACGGGCAGAGCCGATGGATGGGCAGCGCGGCAATGGATGCCAGCGGCAATCTCGCAGTCGGCTACAGTTCGTCCGGCCCCGGCGAGGTCCAGTTCCCGTCGATCGCGTATGCGGGGAGGCTGGCGTCCGACCCGCCCGGAGGCCTGTTTCAGGGCGAGGCACGGATGTTCAGCGGGCTCGGCTCGCAGGCCGGCAGCGCGAACCGATGGGGCGATTACACCGCCATGGCGGTCGATCCCACCGACGAGTGCACCTTCTGGTACACGAACGAATACTACCCGCCCAGCAGCACGACCTTCAACTGGCGTACGAGGATCGGGAAGTTCGACTTCGGTCCGGGCACCTGCACCAGGCCCGCTCGAGGAACCGCGAGGATCAACGTTTCGGAGTGCGCTGGCGGGGCCGGACTTGGGGGCGTGGCCATCTACATCGGCGGTACCCTCTACGGCACGACCAGCCAGACCGGCAGCTTCCATGTTCAATTGCCGCCTGGCACGTACCCGGTCGAGGCGCGCTATCCCGGCATGGGCCCCGTCTTCGGCACGCTCGTCGTCGCTCCCGGCGGCGAGGCCACGCTCAACCTCTGCCTCGTGCTCGTGCCGGAAATCGTGGAAACAGCGTCATCACTCTCGGTCGAGAGTTGCCCGCCGGCCAACGGCGCGGTCGACCCCGCTGAGCGGGTGACCTACGCGCTCACGCTGTCGAACGTAGGCCCGGTACCAACCAGAAACCTCGTTGGGACACTCCAGGCGGGCCCCAACGTGAGCGCGCCGAGCGCGCCGCAAGCTTACGGCGTGATTCGGCCGGGCGAGAGCGCGACGAGGACGTTCTCCTGGACCGGAGTCGGCACGTGCGGCAGTCCGTGGACGGCAGCCTTCGCGGTGGCCGATGGAGCCATCACCTTCCCCGGCGTCGCGATCACCGGCACGTACGGCGCAACCGCGGTCACGACCCTGTTGGCGGAGACCTTCGATGCCGTCACGGCGCCGGCGCTGCCGGGCGGATGGAGTGCGTTCAACGGGGTGGAGGGGGACGGCATCCTCTGGAAGACCTCGACGACAATGCCGGACACGCCGCCGAATGCGGCGTTCGTGAACGATCCCAGCGTGGTCAGCGATAAGTGGCTGGATATGCCGGCGGTCGCCTTCCCAGTCGGAAATTTTCAGCTCAAGTTCCGGCACAGGTTCGACCTCGAAAGCGGCTTCGACGGGGGCGTGCTCGAAGCCAGTGTCGACGGGGGCGCATTCCAGGACATCATCGCTGCCGGCGGATCGTTTCTGGCAGGGGGCTACACGCACACCATCAGCACGAGCTTCGGCAGCCCGATCGCCGCGCGCCAGGCTTGGAGTTCCAGGTCCGGCGGCGGGGCGACTCCCGAGTACATCGACACCGCGGTCGCCCTTCCGGCCTCCTTCGGAGGCCACAACGTCGGGTTCAGGTTCCGGATGGCGAGCGACAACAGCGTCGCGAGGACTGGCTGGTGGGTCGACGCCCTTCGGCTCGAGAGCCTCGAACGCGTCTGTGCGCAGAACTGCGCGACGGTGCGGCTCATCACGAGAACCGTGCTCTCGCGGCTCGGCCCCGACGTCCAGGCCGCGATCACGGTGACGAATACCGGAAGTTCGACGGCCAACAACGTCGCCTTGACGAGCGCGTTGCTGGGCGCCAGAGCCGGGGCGCCGCTGCCGCAGTCCCTCGGTAACGTCCCCGCCGGAGGCTCGGTGACGGCGGTTGTCAGGTTCCCCGCCGTCGCGCCAGGCGCCAACACCTTAAGGGTCGATGGAAGGTACACCGGTGGCACCTTCACGAGCACGATACGCGTCTCCGTGCCGTAGGCCGAAGGTCCGCTGAACACTGGGAGAGGATGCCCTATGAAACGTAAGACACTGACGATCGCCAGTTGCCTGCTCGTGTCGGTGGTCCTGTTGATGCCCGTGCGAGCCCAGGCGGCATTCTTGACGCTTGATGACACGGCCGTCGTACTACAAGGCGGAACGGTGGGGTTCTCAGGGGGGATCTGGCGGGAACTCTTCGACCCGGATCCGCTGTTCCTCGACGGGCTCGAGGTGTCGGTCGCGGGGCTGTTGCCCGACACGTCGCCGTTCCTCTTCGACTGGCCCATATCCATCTCCGACAGCTTTGGTCCGGCACTGATGTTCGTCCTGTCGGCGCCTATGGCACTCCCGCCGGGGACGTACATCGGCTCGGCGACTGTCCTCGCCAGCGACGGCCTCGGCACACCGGTCGAGATCCAGGCGCAGGACTTCATGGTCACGGTGCGAGAGAGCACGGCGCCCGTGCCGGAACCTGGCTCGTTGTTCCTGCTCGGCACCGGCCTGGTCGGTCTGGGTCGGACCTGGCGGAAGCGGCGGCTATGCTAGCAGGGTGTCTGCCGAAACCGGACCACCGTAGTCTCTAGCCGCTGAGAGACACACCGTCGCCCAGCGAGTCTGCGATGGACGACATGCACAAGAGGAGTACCGCTATGAAGAAGATCGCGCTCGTCTGCTTCCTTCTCGGCTTCGCTTCCACGGCGCAGGCGGCAGTCATCACCTTCACCAGTGAATCGGCCTACTTGTCGGCAATTGGGGCCTACAGTTCCTTCGTGGAGGGTTTCGAATCGGTCGATTGGGAACCGTCCCGTCCTGCGGGGACCTCTTCGATCACCAGCCAGGGGTTGACATGGACCGGAAGCGACTTGATCCGGACCGGGGACGGCTGGGCGCGTTCCGGGCGCTACGGCGTCTTCGACAGCATCGGCGATCCTGACATCATCTACGTCCTCAACTCCGCCGACAGGCTCTTTGCCGCAGGCGGCTGGTTCAGAAACACGACCGCGAGTGAGTTGACGTTCTCGCTGGGCTCCACGCCAGTATGGACGGTTCCACTGTCGGCAGACCATTTCTTCTTCGGGGTTCTGGACACTGAGGGCTTCACGGCCCTGACTCTCTCCACGTCCAGCGGACACTGGGGGGCGGACGACTTCACCTTTGCGAGAGGAGGCGTCGTGCCCGAACCCGGCTCGATGATCCTGCTCGGCACGGGCCTGGTCGGTCTGGGCCGCGCATGGAAGAAGCGCCGCGGGTAACTCACGACCAGTCGTTGCGTGACTCTGGAGGGCCACCCGCGCGGTGGCCCTCGCCGTGTACGACCGCCTGCCTTGTGACAGGGGCTTCGGTGCTCGGTCGGCCTCTCGTCAGACGGGACTGACCGCCTGGTGGTAGCAGCGCGAAGATCCAGGCCGGCGACCAAAGGGCCGCTCCCGAGGAGACTTCTTGGGAGGCGGGCCCTGGAGAAGTGCGAAAAGGCGGGCGCCTGTCGTTCGGATCGCATCTTGCTCTGTTGTTTCTAGCCAATGCCCGTTCTGGGCTGAATGCTCGCGTTTGCGAGCATCTCGTGGGGAGGTATGTATGAAGTCTGCGATCGCGATTGTCGCCGTGTGTTTGATCGCCTTGTCGGCCGGCGGAGCCCAGGCGGCCTTGCTCAATGCGCCCGTTCCGTCGAACGCGTACATCACGTTCGCCGGCCTGGAGTGGGCATGGGCAAGCCCCGCAGCGGCTGACGGCAGTTTGATCCCGGAGTCCGCCATTGACCTGAGCTACCAGGGTCTCCTGGGCTGGCGTCTGCCGACACCTGAAGAACTGGCGGTAGCTCCGCTCGCACCCGCCTTCCGCTTTCGGGGTGCCAACGTGCCGAACGGTGGAATCGATCCGGTGAGCGGGGCGAACTTCCAGTACGGCCTCGTGGGCAGTGACGCGGCCCTGGCGGTACCGTATTTCTCGACGATGTTCAGACACGGCGACTGGGGGAACGGCCCGGGCTCGGGCGGCATAGATCCTCAGCCTTGGTGGGGCCAGCCCGGTGCGCAACTCTGGAGCGAGAGCCTCGTCGTCCGGGAGCCGGCTCCGCCCGTCCCCGAACCCGGCTCGATGATCCTGCTCGGCACGGGCCTGGTCGGTCTGGGCCGCGCATGGAAGAAGCGCCGCGGGTAACATCACGCCTCATCGCCGTGACTCTGGAGGGCCACCCGCGCGGTGGCCCTCGTCGTGTACGACATGACCGTCGCTGTGGGCGGTGCGCCGCCGCGCGCCAACGCGCTCCGGCGGTGGTGCGCTGCGGTGTCGTCGTGGCGGTCGTCGTCACGATCCAATCGATGCGGAACGCCGCCGGCAGACGGGGTCGGCGGCCCGATTGTCGCAGTCGGCACACGGCTCCCGGACCATCTTCCGGGCAATGATCGATGACGGTCCGAACGCGGGAGAGGCGCGATCCAGCCACGCGCTGCGCCCGTGCGGGTGGTCGTTGCGCGTTGGTCGTTGCACGGTTGACATCACCTGTGAAACATGATAAGCACCGCTCTGACGACAGGAGGGTCCGACAATGCCTGCCAAGACAAGCACTCTCTCGCCCGACGAACTGCGCACGCTGGCGTCGAGGGCTCGGTCCCTGTCCGGCAGCAGCCTGGCCGAACGCATTCAGAAGAAGGATGGCCGCTACCTGTTCCGCGCCCTCCGCCGGACGCCTCGCGGCCTCGCCGGGGCGCTCGATCTCGACGAAGGAGGAGACACACAGTCGGCTCCCGAGTTCGAGTTCGTCGAGTTTACCCTCATCAGCCCCGAGGACTTCGAGTACACCCCGAAGCTCACGGAAGCCGACAGGAAGGCCGCCAAGCCCATCGAGGCGAAAGTCGCCGCGCACCGGCGGTACTTCGGCTACGACGAGGGCCTCGTGAAGAACGCCGAGCCCGATGCCGAGGCTGCGGGGCTGCCTTCCACCGTGGATCACCGAGGGCAGCAGTCCCCGATCAAGGACCAGGGCGGACGAGGCGCCTGCGTCTCCCACGCGTGCATGGGCCTGCTCGAGGCGTACGCGCACATCCCGGACGACCTCTCCGAGCAGTACACCCATTACAAGTTCAATGAGTTCCTGAACCGGCCCCACAATCAGGACGCCGGTCTCAAGACCACCGACGGCGCACCCTTCCTGGCCCGCAACGACGGCCGGATCTGCCTCGAGAGCGAGTGGCCCTACATTCCGGACCAGGCCACGATAGACGCAGCGGTCGCCGCCGGAACCTACGCCCCTCCGCCAGCCGCGGTCGCCAATCAGCGGCTCGGCATCGGCGCGTACAAGATCATCGAGGACCACGGCCTCACCGGCGAGAGCATCAAGAACACCCGGTACTTGGAGGCCTTGCTCTACCAGGGCTACAACATCGTCTTCGGGTGCTACGCGTCCTGGGATGACAAGGACAACAACGGAGTGCTCGATCCGCTCCTCGACGCGAATGGCAAGCCGGTCAGCGGCGCGGGCCACGCCATGCTCGTCGTCGGCTACCACCGGACAAGTGGCTACTTCATCGTCAAGAACTCGTGGGCCAACACGTGGGGCCACAGCGGCTACGGCTACTTCAGCTACGATTTCTTCCGGTCGTGCGCCAAGTATGGTTTCGTCGTCGACTCCGTGGTGCCCGCGGCGCCTCCCCAGGCCCTGCCGCGCAGGCTCCGGCTCGCGCCCTTCAGCGCGAACCAGCTCAGCCGGGCCGCGCTCCGCGCCGCCATCGTCTTCTTCAAGACGTCTTCCGGCCGCTATGCCGTTGCAGAGGCCTATGCCGGCGACAACCTCTACCTCAAGAACCTCCGCGTCTACAACGCCGATGGCAGCGAGCACCTCCGCCGCGGCCAACTGGTGATCCGCAGTTCCTACCTGTGCGACCTCGACACCGCGGCCGAGACCAGCACCAATGCGGACTTCTGGTGGCACGGTGTCAGCCCGGGCGTCCACTTCCTCGTCCCGCGCAACAACGCCCAGGCGTGCATCGCGTACGACGTCGCCGGCCTCAGCGCGGCCGCGATCGCTGCGATGAAGTTCAACACGGACGCCGTCGAGTGGCGCAGCCTTAACTACGCCGTGATCGCCGGCCGGACCACGAATGGCCGCTGCTTCAAGGTGCTGGCGCACGCCTCGCCCGGCGACGTCCTCCGGCTGTCGTACGTCGAGGTCTTCAACCCTGACGGCACGCGTTACAAGTACGGCCAGAACATCGACGTCCCTTCGTCGTGGACCTACGACCTGGATGCTCTTGCGTTGTCCGGCGGCAGCAATGCCGATCTCTGGTGGCACGTCATTTCAAGCGGCGTCGGCTTCCTGGAACGCTACTCGACGGCGACGATGCGCCTGGTATGGGCCCTCTAACCCCGGAGCTCACTGCGGTTGAGGCCGTTCGCTCCGGGCTCACGCAGGCTGAGGGCGGCGGGACACGCGACACATGGCTGACGTCAACGCCACGAGCGCCGATCGCATCGACCTGATTGTCGGAGAGGCCCGGACTCTCGAGTCTCTCCGGCAGGCGGTCGTGCCTCCCTTCGTCCTCATCGTCCCCTTCCTCGAACTGCCTCCGTTTGTGCGGCAGCTGGGACAGGATGGTCTCGCAGAGGACGGTGTCCACGGCTGTGTCTACGCCATCGAAGCCGAGGCGCCGGGCGCGGGCCCTTTGCGCGTCGGCTTCCGCGACCTGCGAACCGGGACTGTGGTGAAGGAGAAAACGCTGCGCGTCGAGGCTGTCCGCCGCTGACGAGCGAGCGATTGTCTGCCAGGGCCGGGACTCGCGCGCACTCCCGCCGCCACTCCGCGACGGGGCTATGCGAAACGCTGCCGCAGGTCGGCGAGGTCGGCTTCGACCTGGTCGAAGACTTCCCGGAGCGACCGCTGACGCGCCGCCGCGTCTTTCTCGTCCTGCGACACCGCCTCCCGCAACCGCTCGACGTCCTTCCTGAACGGCTCGTCCCGGTCGGCAGCGAGTTTGACGGCCTTCGACTTCAGGCTGCGCACGATGGCCTCGCGCCGCCGGTCGGCGGCCTGCTCGCCCGCGCCGACGCGCCGCTTCAGCTGCTGCAGGCCCGCGCGCGCCTGTTCGACGCTGCTCTCGAGGAGCGTTCCCGTGAAACTGGTCGCCCTCGCCGAGGTGAAGCCCGCGGCTTCGGGTACGACGAGGACGTCGCCGGGCTTGAGCCGGTCGAAGTCCACGTGCGGGTTGGCGGCCCTCAGGCGCGCCTCGGCCGCCTTCACCGCACTCTTGGCGGCGTCCCCGCGCGCGAGGCTTGTCCTCAGTCCCGCCATGTTCTTCTCGCTCTTCACCACGAAGATACGCATCGCTGTGCCTCGCCGAAAATGTCGATGTCAGTGGCCTCCGCCGCCTACGCGACGACGTTCAAGGCATCCCATGGTCCGGGCAAGGGTGAATTGCCCACCAGGATCGAGCCGCTCGTGATGTTCCCCACGACCGCCAGGCGCTTCGGGTCCGCCTGCAGCACCAATGGCCGCGGGCCCCCCAGCACGCGATTGCCGTGCGCAATCATCGTCATGCCGCCCGCGAGAACGATGGGTTCGTCGCTGGGCATGAGCTGCAGGCAACGGTTGTCGTCGAAGGCGCAGTCGCCCAGGACCACCACCCTCACGAGCGACGATCGCCCGCGCCCCTCCAACCGGTTCCCGTGAATCCCCGCGGCTTCCGATCCCGCGGCCACGGCGAACGCCCACGAACCGGTCACGACCAGGTGGCTTCCATCGTCGAGACGGATGGTGGCGACGCGTGCCGCGGTCCTCCGGACGGACATTTCGGCCGGAGCATGAACCGACAGCGCGAGCCACGTCGCCTTGGTTTCGGCGCGTTCAGGAGTCTCCTCGCGCCGGACCATGTTGTCGGCGATGTCCGCGCGATCGAACGGCCGGACCACCTCGATGCCCAGAGCCGATCCGAGGAATTCGCCCGCCGGCCCGATGTCGGTGATCTCGTTGGCGGCGATCCGCAGGGCGGCGCACGCCACGGCTTGGATGCCCGCGCGCCACTGCGGCTGCACCGCGTTGATCCCGACGCCTCGGATGGCGTTGCCGGACACATCGGCCTTCCTCGTGGCCACAATCCGAATGCCCACGGGCGCCGCGATCGCGTCGTTCGAATCTGGCGCGATGGCAATCACCTGGTTGTTCTCGATCGCCACGTGATCCGCCGAGCCGCGGTCTTCGAAGACGATGCCGCCCGCGGCGCCCTCGATGACGTTGTCCTTGATCATCGCCGACCGCACGAGCGTGCGGACGGCGATGCCGGTGCCGCCGACCCCGACGATCCGGTTGGCGAGCACCTGGCAGCGGTCCATGCCGGTCGCGTCGAGACCGGGGGCGAGCACGATGCCATCGCCGCCCGCAGACTCGCCGAAGCGCGTGACCTCGTTGCCCTCGACGCGCAGGCCGTCGGCGGCGCCGACGACGCCGTCGCCGCTCACGAGCAGCGTATTGGCGGAGACATCGATCCCTGAGCCCGGCACGGTGGCGCCGGTCAGCGTGACTCCCGCCTGGGTGCAGCCCAGCACGTTGTTGCCGCGGACCCGCGTCTCGGCCAGGTGGAGGCAGACGCCATCGAGGCTCACCCCCCGTCGCAGGCTCCACAGCGCGTTGTCCTCTATGCGGAGCGCCATGGTCGCCAGGTACGGGATCTTGCTGCCGCGCGCCGGCGATCTCGCGATGCCCACGGGCGACACGATCGTGTTGTCGCGAATGTCCACCGAGAACAGCGTCCCCGACAGCCCGATGGCCGGAGCGTTGGCATCGGCCGTTCCATAGACGAGCATCGTCAAGCCTTCGAGCCGCACGCCGAGCGAGTTCGCCATCGACACGACCGGGTCCGACCCGGCGCCCACGCTGACAATCGACAGGTTCTCCACCGCCAAGCCCGCGCAGCCCCGCGCCTCGATCGCCGGCCCCGGCGCGACGAGCATCGTCCGCCACCCCTGGCCCCGGAGGCGGACCGACTGGGCGCCCTCGAGCTGGACCGGCGCCTCGCCGAGTTGGTAGGCGCCGGCGCCGAGGCAGATCGTCCCGCCCGTCGCCTTGACCTGATCGACGGCCTTCTGGATGGTGAGCGCTCCGCTGGCATGCGACTCGGCCGTCACGCACACGGTGCAATCGCAGCCTTTGCCCTCGATCTGCGGGGGCCAGAGCATGCGGCAGTCGCTTTCCGAATCCGGGAAGGACACGACGGCGAGGCGCGCGAAGTGGTGATGGGTCCCACGAGGCGGCGCCTCGGTCAGCGTCTCCACCGACGCGTCCGCCGTGCGCGCGGCGAACACCCAGTAGTCGCCGCAGCGGAACTCGCCTCCGGCCTCCAGGGAGAAGGTGACCTGCACGCCCTTCTCCAGGACCAGCGGCGTGTTCGCGGCTGGCGCGGGAATCACGCCTTTGCTGACACCGCCGTCGAGGTCGAAGTACTCGTTGCCGGAGGCATCGCGCACCTTGCCTTGCTGGTCCCAGCGGCGCACGCGCAGGCGGCGCGTCTCGAGCGTGTTCGACCCGGTGCCGGACGGCACCAGGTCGGCCGGCAGATCCGGGCTGAACGTGATCGTCTGCCTCGCCACGTCAACCGTGATCTTGCGGATTTCACCGTGCCGGCGCCCGGGGTCTCCCTGCTCGCCCGTCAGCTCGCGCCACTCATCGATGATCTCCACCCAGTCGCCCGTGCCGAAGCTCAGGACGGCGTCGCGCCCGAAGCTCTCCAGGCGTAACTCGTGACTGGAAACAACCTCGGCCACGCGGCTTGCGACGCTCGCATTGTCGCGAGACCACTTGAAGGTGGCCTGCCCCACACCGCCGCCGTCGTGGATCTCGACGCGATAGAGCTGGTTTTCGAGGCCCCGGTATCCTCCGGTCGGCGGCAGCTCGCACGGGTCGTGGGACGGCTTCACGCCGATGGCCTTGGTGGAGAGCCGCCCGGAAGAGGGGCTGATCAGGTCGAGCCAGCCTCGCACGTGCGCATCGGGCGTCAGGCATGTGACGCCGGCGCCGACGTCCGCCAGGACGCGCACCTGCCACACCATCTGCAGCCGCGTTGTCGTGTCGACGCCGACGGCGGGCTCGACGAGACACGGCCGCTCCAGGTGCGTGATCTCGCGCTGCCAGACGTCGAGGTAGGCGAGATGCGGGCCGCGCCGCGGGAGGGCCGGCGGGTGCGGCAGGTATGGCTGGCTGTCGTACGGGACCGCGTTCTTGCCTCGGGTCTCAACCAGCAGCGCATCGAACTCGTCGGTGCCGGCGCCGTGGTTCTCGGCCAGCAACCCGTCGACGTACATGCGGCCTCGGCCAATCGTGATCTTCCCCGAGGCCGCCTCGATCCTGAAGGCATCCGGCGTCTGGCGCGGAACGGCCGCGACGCCCGCGATGTCGGGGTCGGCCCCGCGGCTGACGAGATCAACCGTCTCGGCACGCAGGCGCCGATCGAGCAGCTCGACCAGCTCGTTCCAGTCGGCGTCGAGCTGCACGCGTCCCTGCTGCATCAGCACGCCGGCGAAGTGCGCCCGCGGGTCGAAGCGCTGTCGGCTGTAGTCTCCACTCATCGCTGGTTCTCCTCGTCGCTCACGCCGGGCCGGCCCTCATGTCGCTCCGGGTCAGGATGCGTAGAAGATGCCCGCCTCGAGCCCGAAGCGCAGGTACTCGTCGAGTCGCACTCGCAGGTTCGTTTCTCGCTGAGGCTGGTAGAGCCCGTGCAGCACACCCATCTCGCTCTCGTCGTCGGCCCCGCGCCGGATGGCGTCGGGCGTGGCTTGAAGCAGCTGGCAGTACGCAGGATCGCCGAACCGGAGGCTGGAGAAGTGCGGCCGGACCGGTGGTCCGCCGTCTTCCGGCTGGCATCGGTAGCGCCTGGGCGTCCGCGACCCGGCCGGCACGTAAGAGAAGCGCATGCACCCCGACTGCTTCCGATCGGCCCACACGGGCGCCTTCCAGGTCTCGCCAGCCGTCGCG
>Ga0316622_100002739_pt1 | contig 12330 bp, 8 predicted proteins | sample OWC_Aug_OW2_C1_D_FD_207646 | JGI IMG/M metagenome (GOLD analysis project Ga0316622, IMG submission 207646) | Wetland soil microbial communities from Old Woman Creek delta, Ohio, United States - OWC_Aug_OW2_C1_D5_C | ecosystem: Environmental > Terrestrial > Soil > Wetlands | place: USA: Ohio... | reverse complement strand
GATCCTCCGGCGGAAGCGGTTCCGCGTCGTCCTCCTCGTCCTCGCGGTCCTCCTGTCGGTCGTCGTCTTCGGCCAGGCGCGGCACCGCCGGAGCCACGCGGGGGAGCAGGGCGCGGGGAGCTGGCGGACCCGCGTCGAGGGGCGCGTGGCCCAGATGGAGCGCCGCCTCTCGCAGACGCGGAACATGCCCGAGACCTGGGCCCGCTGGTCGCGCTTCGAGGTGGGGCGGCTGAAGTACCACCTCGAGAAGGGAATCGACCCGGAATCGGTGACGGGACCGCTCTTCGCGCGGGGCTTCGCGGGGCTCGGCTCGGTCCTCCTCCTGCCTCTCCTCGTCGCCGTCCTCGGCGCCGACCTCGTCTCGTCCGAGTTCTCCGAGGGGACGATGACCCTTCTCCTGACGCGCCCCGTGGCCCGCTGGAAGGTCCTCCTGTCGAAGTACGTCGCCATGGTCCTCTTCACGACCCTGACGCTCCTCCTCGCGGCGCTCCTCTCGTGGGCCATCGCCGGGATCGCGTTCGGGTGGAAGGGGTGGGACGCCCCCGTCGTGACCGGCTTCCGGCTCTCCGAAGCCGGCTTCGACGTCTCGGGCGTCCGCGTCCTCTCCCTCTGGCAGGACGCCTTCGCCGCCTGGGGGCTCGCCTGGTACTCGGCCCTCGCCGTCGGGGCCGTGACGATGCTCCTGTCGGTCGTCTTCCGCTCCACCGCGGCGGCGATGGGGACGATGATGGCGACGCTGATCGGGGGGACGATCCTCTCCCGCGTCGCTTCGGAGTGGGAGGGGGCGAAGTGGTTCTTCGTCTCGTGTCTTCCCCTCCCCGAGTACTACTCGGGGCTTCCGACCCCCTATCCCGGGATGACGCTCGCCTTCTGCGCCTGGGTCCTCCTGGCCTGGGCCCTCGCGGCGACGGTCCTCGCTTTCGTCCTGTTCGACCGTCGCGACGTGACGGGCTGAGCCGAAGGTAGAATCGCCCGCCCCGAACCGATGAGCCAGAACGCCCACCCGTCCGTCGTGAACGCCCTCGTGGAGGAGTTCGGCGCGAACGCCGGCCTCGCCCTCGAGCTCTACGCCAGCTACCGGCTGAACCCCGCCTCGGTCGACGAGGGGTGGCGCCGGGCCTTCGAGGCGGCCGAGGGGGCCGCCGCTTCACGTCCCGGACCGGCCGGCCTCTTCACGGCCTCGGTCTCGCGGGAGTCGCAGGCCCCGCCCGCTTCGGCCCCCGCCGTTCCACGCGGCGCGCCGGCCGCCCCGGCCCGGGCCGCGGCCCCCGCCCCTCCGTCGGACGGCGAGGCCGTGCCCCTCACGGGGGGCTCCGCCCTCGTCGCCCGGAACATGGACGCCTCGCTCTCGGTCCCGACCGCGACCTCGAACCGGCTGATCGCCGCCAAGACGATGGAGGAGAACCGCCGGATCCTGAACCGGCACCGCGAGGTGCTCGGCCGGTCGAAGGTCTCCTTCACCCACTTCGTGGTGTGGGGGATCCTCCGCGCCCTCGAGAAGCACCCGGGGATGAACGACGCCTACGCCGAGGCGGACGGGAAGCCGGTCCGGATCCGCCGGAAGGGGGTGAACCTCGGCATCGCCATCGACGTCACGAAGAAGGACGGGAGCCGGACGCTCCTCGTCCCGAACATCAAGGGGGCGCAGGATCTGACGTTCGAGCAGCTCCTCGACGCCTTCGACTCGATGGTGACGAAGGCGCGGACGGGGCAGATCGATCCCGACGCCTTCGCCGGGACGACCATCTCCCTGACGAACCCGGGGACGGTCGGCACGACCGCCTCGGCGCCCCGCCTCATGCCGGGGCAGGGGACGATCGTGGCGACGGGCGCGATGGACTACCCGGCCGAGTTCGCGGCGATGCCCGAGGAGGTCCTCTCCGCCATCGGCATCTCGCGCGTCATGAACGTCTCCTCGACGTACGACCACCGGATCATCCAGGGGGCCGAGTCGGGACAGTTCCTCGCCACCATGGAGATGCTCCTCCTCGGCGGCGACAGCTTCTACGAGCGGATCTTCCACGACCTCCGCGTCCCGCACCGTCCCGTCCGGTTCGAGAAGGACCTGAATCCCCCCTTCCTCCAGAGGGACCGGAACATGGAGGCGGTCGAGAAGCAGGCGCGCGTCGGCGCCCTGATCAACGCCTACCGCGTCCGGGGCCATCTCGTCGCGAACCTGGACCCTCTCGGAGGGGGCGAGGACCCGCCGTACCACCCGGACCTCGACCCGCACAGCTACGGCTTCACGATGTGGGACCTCGACCGCCCCTTCGCCACGGGGCGCCTCGGGGGGACGGACCAGGCGACGCTCCGCGAGATCCTCGAGATCCTCCGGCAGACCTACTGCGGAAAGATCGGCGCGGAGTTCATGTACAACGCCGACCCGGTCCAGAAGCAGTGGCTCATGGACCGGATGGAGTCGACGCGGAACCGCGGGAGCCTGACGGACGCCGACCGGAAGAAGGTCCTCCGGAAGCTCGTCGAGGCCGAGGCCTTCGAGAAGTTCCTCCACACGAAGTACGTCGGCCACAAGCGCTTCTCCCTGGAGGGGGGCGAGTCGGCCATCCCGCTCCTTTCGCGCCTTCTCGACCGCTGCCCGGAAAAGGGGATCTCCGACGTCGTCATCGGAATGTCCCACCGCGGGCGGCTGACGGTCCTGACGACGATCGTCGGAAAGCCGGTGGCGCAGATCTTCGCGGAGTTCGAGGACGTCCCCGACCCCGCCTCCATCCAGGGCTCGGGGGACGTGAAGTACCACCTCGGGGCGACGGGGGTCCACGAGGTGCCCGGGGGAGGGCAGGTCGCCGTCGGCGTCGCGCCGAACCCGAGCCACCTCGAGGCGGTCGACCCCGTCGTCGAGGGGATGGTCCGGGCCCGGCAGACGCGTCTCGGCGACCGGAAGCACGAGCGGGTCCTGGCGGTCCTCGTCCACGGCGACGCCGCTTTCGCCGGGCAGGGAGTCGTGGCCGAGACGCTGAACATGTCGCAGCTCCACGGCTACCGGACGGGGGGGACGGTCCACGTCGTCGTCAACAACCAGATCGGCTTCACCACCAACCCGATCGACGCGCGGACCTCGACCTACTGCACGGACGTCGCGAAGATGATCCAGGCCCCGGTCTTCCACGTGAACGGCGACGAGCCGGAGGCGGTCCTCCACGTGGTCGACCTGGCGCTCGACTACCGGAGCCGCTTCAACCGCGACGTCGTCGTGGACCTGGTCTGCTACCGGCGGTACGGCCACAACGAGGGGGACGAGCCGAGCTACACGCAGCCCCTCCTCTACCAGAAGATCAAGGCGCAGGCCTCGACGGCGAACCTATACGGCCAGCAGCTCGTCCGCGACCGGCGGATGAAGAAGGAAGAGGTGGACGCCCTCTGGGCCGAGGAGCGCGGGAAGCTGCAGGCGGCGTTCGACGCCTCGGCGGGGGGCCGGACGAAGGCGTCCTTCGTCGACTCCCTCGCCGTCCCGCCGGCGGCCCGGATCGACCCGGGCCTCGACGCGCGCGCGGCCCTCGGAAAGATCGTCGAGGCGGTCTCGAACGTCCCCCCCGGCTTCGAGGTCCATCCGAAGCTCCGGCCGCTCCTGAAGCGGCGGGCGGACTACGCGAGCGGGCGCCCCGAGATCGACTGGGCCGGGGGCGAGATGCTCGCCTTCGGAATGCTCCTCATGCAGGGGGTTCCGGTCCGCCTCTCGGGGCAGGACTCGGGCCGCGGCACCTTCAGCCACCGTCACGCCGTCCTCGCCGACCACCGGACGGGGGTCGAGTACGTCCCGCTCAACCACGTGGCCCCGGGAAAGCAGGCGGAGTTCGAGGTGATCGACTCCCTCCTCTCGGAGAACGCCGTCCTCGGCTTCGAGTTCGGCTACTCGGTGGCCGACCCCTCGACGCTCGTCCTCTGGGAGGCCCAGTTCGGCGACTTCGCCAACGGCGCCCAGATCGTCATCGACCAGTTCATCTCCGGCTCCGAGCAGAAGTGGAACCAGCGGTGCGGCCTCGTCATGCTCCTGCCGCACGGGCAGGAGGGGCAGGGGCCCGAGCACTCCTCGGCGCGGCTCGAGCGCTTCCTGACGCTCTGCGCCGAGGACAACCTCCGCATCGCGGCCGTCTCGACTCCGGCGCAGTACTACCACCTCCTGATGCGCCAGATGGCGGGCGAGGTCCGGAAGCCCCTCGTCCTGATGGCCCCGAAGAGCCTCCTCCGGCATCCGAGGGTCGTCTCGACCCTCGACGAGCTGGCCGACGGGGCCTTCCAGCCGGTCCTCGACGACTCCGCGTTCGCGGCCGGGGGCGCGCCCGGCGTCCGGCGGGTCGTCCTGGCGAGCGGCAAGGTGGTCCACGACCTTCTCCAGGCGCGGGAGAAGGCCGGGCGCTCCGACGTGGCCGTCGTCCGGCTCGAACAGCTCTACCCCTTCCCGGGGAGCGAGCTCGGGACCGTCCTCTCGCGGTACCCCGCGGCGGCGGAGCTGGCCTGGGTGCAGGAGGAGCCGCAGAACATGGGGGGCTGGCGCTTCGTCCGCGAGCAGTTCCTCGACGGGCACGTCACGGGCGTCCCGGGTTCGCGCCCCCTCCGCTACGTCGGCCGCCGGTCCCTCGCCAGCCCCGCTCCCGGCTCGCACCACGCCTTCGAGCACGAGCAGGAGGCCCTCGTCTCCGAGGCCCTGCGCGCCCCGGCCGCGGCCCGGACGGGGATCTGAAAGGAGTAATCTCTCCGCCCCCATGTCCGCCATCGTTCCCGTTCCGTCTCGCGAGCCCGAGGTGCTGCCGGCGCAGCCCGACGCGGAGAAGAGCCTCCTCGGCGCCCTCCTGATCGACGGCGGGCTCCTGTCGCGCGTCATGGAGTTCCTCGTCCCCGACGACTTCGCGGCCGAGCCGCACCGGCTCGTCTACGAGGCGTGCCTCGCGCTGGCCGACCGGAACGAGGCGCGGGACCTCGTCACGGTCCAGAGCGAGCTGGAGAAGACCCGGAAGCTCGAGCGGGCGGGGGGGCCGTCCTATCTCGCCAGCCTCGTCGACCGGGTCCCCGACGTCGAGAACGTCGAGGCGTACGCCCGGCTCATCCGCGAGTCGTCGCTCCGCCGCGCGGTCATTCAGCAGTCGCGCCGGGCCATCCGCGACGCGATGGAGGGCCCCGACGCCGAGGTCGTCCTCGAGAACGCCCAGCGCGAGCTCGTCGAGATCGCGAAGGGCTCGATCAAGGGGGGATTCGTCCAGCTGGCCCGGATCGCCGAGAGGAACGAGGAGGAGATCCAGCGGATCCACGGCCGCGGCACGATGCTGACGGGCCTCCCGACCGGCTTCAACCGCCTGAACGCGCTGACGCAGGGCTTCCAGAAAAGCGACCTGATCGTCGTCGCGGCCCGGCCCGGGATGGGGAAGAGCGCCTTCGCCCTGAACATCGCGGCGCACCTGGCCATCCACCAGACCTACGTCGTGGGCTTCTTCTCGCTCGAGATGTCGGCCCAGCAGGTCGGCTTCCGGGTCCAGTGCTCCGAGGCGCGGGTCAACCTGCAGCGGCTCCGCGAGGGGCGGATCTCCAAGGACGAGAAGAAGGCCCTCTTCTTCACCCTCCAGAAGATCCGGGACGCGAGGCTCTTCATCGACGACACGCCCGCGATCACCCTCCTCGAGATGCGCGCGCGCGCCCTGCAGCTGAAGCAGCGTCACGGCCTCGACGCCCTGTTCGTCGACTACCTCCAGATCATGGGGACCCGGGGCCGGGTGGAGAACCGGACGCAGGAGGTGTCGGCCTTTTCGCGGGGCCTGAAGGCGATCGCCAAGGAGCTGGACGTCCCGGTCATCGCCCTCTCGCAGCTCTCGCGCCGGACCGAGCAGCGCGGCACCGAGAAGGAGCCGGTCCTGTCGGACCTCCGGGAGTCGGGGGCCATCGAGCAGGACGCCGACGTCGTCATCTTCCTGTCGCGCCCCGAGTACTACGACAAGGACACCGACCAGAAGAACGTCTGCGACGTCATCATCGCGAAGCAGCGGAACGGCCCGACGGACCGCTTCACGCTCGGCTGGTCGGGGGAGTACACGCGCTTCTCCGACCTCGCGCAGGTCTCCGAAGGCCCCGGCTACTGAGTCCCCCGGTGATCCTCCGCCCGACGCGGGCCGTCGTCGACCTGGACGCGCTCGCCGCGAACTACCGGACGCTCGCCCGCGCCCTTCCTCCGGGCGTCGGCGTGCTCCCCGTCGTCAAGGCGGACGGCTACGGGCACGGCGCCGTCCCGGTGGCCCGGCGCCTCGTGGAGGAGGGGGCCGGGCTCCTCGCCGTCGCCGTCGTCGAGGAGGGGGCCGAGCTGCGGCGAGGCGGCGTCGGCGTCCCGATCCTCGTCATGGGCTGGATCGGCCCCGACCAGCTCGAGGCGCTCGTGTCGCACGGCCTGACCCCGAACGCCCATTCCCCCGAGCAGCTCCGGGAGCTCGTGGAGTTCTCGACCGCGACGCAGCGGACCCTGCGGCTCCACCTGAAGCTCGACACCGGGATGACGCGGCTGGGGATCCTTCCGTCCGAGCTGGGCGAATCGATCGAGCTTCTGCGCCGATCCGGGGGGCGCCTTCCCCTGGAGGGTGTTTTCCAGAATTTCGCCTCGGCCGACGAATCCGGCTCGGAGCAGACAGACGCTCAGGCACGTGTCTTCGGAGAGATGCTCGCGGCGATCCGCGCGAACGGCCATTCGCCGTCGATGATCCACACCGACAACAGCGCCGCGACGCTCGCGCGCCTCGCGTCGCCTTCGGAAGGAGGCCTCTCGGGGGTCTCGCACGTCCGCCCCGGCCTCGCTCTCTACGCTCCGGTGCCCGGCCTCCAATTCTCGGAATCGCTCCGGGACGTCATGACGTTCCTCTCCGCCGTCGACCAGGTCAAGCGGGTCCCGGCGGGGACGCGGATCGGCTACGGCGGGAGCTTCGTCTGCCGGCGCGAGACGACCGTGGCCCTCGTCCCGGCCGGGTACGCGGACGGGGTCCCGCGTTCGCTCTCGGGGCGCGGCCAGGTGCTGATCCACGGCCGGCGCTGCCCGATCGCGGGGCGCGTCTCGATGGACATGACGGCCGTCGACGCGACGGACCTTCCCGAGGCGCCGCGGCGCGGGGACGAGGCGGCCTTCTTCGGCCGGTCCTCCGGGGCGCGGCTCGGCGTGGAGGAGGCCGCGGCCGCGGCGGGGACGGTGCCCTGGGAGCTGCTCTGCGGCGTCGGGCCCCGGGTGCCGCGTATCATTCTCGCCGACGGTCGGGTCCGCGAGATGCAGTCGAAATTCCTCTGAATGTTCATCTTCGAGTGGCTCGGCCGCGTCCTTCTCGGCGTCCTGCACGCCGTCGGCCGCTTCTTCGTCCTCGCCGGGCAGACGCTCCACGGGGCCGTCCGCCCTCCCTTCGCGCCGGGAGCCGCGGCCAGCCAGTTCGTCCGGGTCGGCGTCGACTCGGTCCCGGTCGTCCTCCTGACCGCCCTCTTCACCGGGGGCGTCCTCGCCCTCCAGACCTTCAAGGGCTTCTCCCGCTTCCACGCCCAGGGCTACATCGGCTCGGTCGTGGCCCTCTCGATGCTCCGCGAGCTGGGACCGGTCCTGACGGCCCTCATGGTCACGGGGCGGGCCGGGAGCGCCATGGCGGCCGAGCTCGGCTCGATGCGGGTCACGGAGCAGATCGACGCCCTCGTCTCCCTCGCGACCGACCCCGTCCAGTACCTCTTCGTCCCGCGCGTCATCGCCGGCATCCTCGTCCTCCCGATGCTCACGATCCTCGCGAACGTCGTCGGGATGCTGGGGGGCTACCTCGTGGCGGTGGCCTATCTCGGTGCGAACCCGGTCGTGTACGTGGAGAACACGTTTCTCTACCTCGACCTCGACGACCTGACCTCCGGCCTCGTGAAGGCGGCGGTCTTCGGCGGCCTTCTCGCGCTCATCGGCTGCCAGTGCGGCTTCGACACGCGGGGGGGCGCCGAAGGGGTAGGCCGCTCCACGACCCGGGCCGTGGTGGCGGGCTCGCTCGCCGTCCTCGTGGCCGACTTCTTCCTGACGAAGCTCCTCTTCTGATGAGCGCCGTGCCTCCCGCCATCCGCCTGACCGGGGTCTCGAAGAGCTTCGACGGGAAGATCGTCCTCAGCGGTCTCGACCTGTCCGTGGCGGAGGGCGAGTCGCTCGTCGTCGTCGGGAAGTCGGGGATGGGGAAGAGCGTTCTCCTGAAGCACGCCATCGGCCTCCTCACCCCCGACGCGGGGACCGTCGAGATCGAAGGCGAGGACTTCTGGAAGGCCGGGCGCGTGAGGCGGGACGAGATCCGGCGGAAGTTCGGGATGTCGTTCCAGGAGGGGGCCCTCTTCGACTCGATGTCGGTCGGGGAGAACATCGCGTTCCCCCTCGTCCGCCACACGAGGATGACGCCGGAGAAGGTCCGCGCCCGCGTGGCCGAGTGCCTCGAGCTGGTCGAGCTCCCGGGCCTCGAGGAGAAGCGGCCGTCCGAGCTCTCGGGGGGGATGCGCCGGCGGGTCGGCTTCGCCCGCGCCATCGCCCTCTCCCCGTCGATCCTCCTCTTCGACGAGCCGACGACGGGGCTCGACCCGATCACGACGGACGTCATCGTCGCCGTCATCGCGGCGCTCAGGAAGCGGCTCAACCCGACGGCGGTCACCATCACCCACGACCTGAAGGTCGCCTATGCGATCGCCGACCGGGTCGCCCTCCTCCGGGGGGGGAAGATCCAGATCGCCCTTCCGCCGGACGCCTTCGAGGCCTCGGACGACCCGCACGTGGCGGCCTTCGTCCGCGGCGACGCGAGCCTCGAGCACCCCGACGACGTCGATCGGGTCGTCCCGGCTTCCGCCGTCCGCCCCTCCGGGACGACAATAGGGGCCCCATGAGCACGACGGCCCGGATCGGCGCCTTCTTCCTCGTCGTCCTGATCGCGGCGGCCATCCTGATCCTCCGGATCGAGGACATCGCCATCGGGAAGAAGGCGCGGACGCAGACGGTGGAGGTCCACTTCACGGACGTGGCGGGGCTCGACGACAAGACGGCCGCCCGGATCGCGGGGGTCCGGGTCGGCAAGGTGGACGGCATCCGGCTCCTCCCGGACGGCACCGCGGTGGTCCGGATCGCCCTCGAGCCGCACGTCGAGCTGCGGCAGGGGGCGAGCGGCGAGATCCGGGCCATCGGCATGCTCGGGGACAAGTACATCGACCTCTTCCCGGGGCCGCCGGGCGCGGCCCGGCTGGCCGACGGCGCCCGGATCGAGGGGAACGTCCCGATGGGCCTCGACGACCTGACGAAGCTGGCGGGGGACATCGGGAAGGACGTGAAGGAGCTGACGTCGGCCCTCCGCGGCTCCCTCGGCGGCCGCGAGGGAGAGGAGAAGCTGAACCGGATCGTCGACAACATCGGGCGCCTCGCCGAGTCGCTCGCGCAGATGGTCGAGGCGAACCGGCTCAACGTCGACGCGACCCTGAAGAACGTCCGGGAGTTCACCGCCGGGCTGAACGCGACGCTGGCCCGCCTCGACCGGATCCTCGACGAGAACCGGGGGAGCCTGAAGGGGACGATGGCGAACGCGGACGAGCTCTCGGGGAAGCTGAAATCGACGGCCGAAAGCCTGAGCTCGATCACGAAGAAGATCGACGAGGGGAAGGGGACGATCGGAAAGCTGGTCAACGACCCCGAGACCTCCGAGAACCTGAACGAGACGCTCAAGTCGGTGAAGAAGGGGGTCGACGAGCTGAACACCGCGCTGACCCAGACCAAGAAGATCGAGCTGGAGTTCGGCTTCCGCGGCGAGTACGAGACGCGGACCGGCAGCGGCCAGGGCTACTTCACCCTCGACGTCATGCCCGCCGACAACCGCTTCTACCGGTTCGAGCTGATCGCCCCGGCGGAGGGGCGCCGGTACGACCGGACCGACGTCATCACCGTCACCCCGCCCGGAGGGCAGCCCGAAACCTGGACCTTCGTCAGCCAGAGCTACCAGGACAAGCTGGCCATCTCCGCCCAGATGGGCTACCGGATCAACAACACGGTCCTCCGGGCCGGGCTCGTCGCGTCGCGCGGCGGCGTGGGGGTGGACCAGCTCCTCTGGAGCGACAAGGTCCTCCTGACCGGCGAGATGTGGGACTTCAACCGCCCGGACTTCCGGCCGAACCTGAAGATCTACGGCCGCTGGACGCCGAAGAAGGACTTCTTCATCGTGGGGGGCGTGAGCGACACGCTGAACCCGCAGACCCGGTCCCCGTTCATCGGCGGCGGGTTCAGCTGGAGGGACGAGAGGATCAAGTCGCTGCTCGGGACCGCGACGGTATTCAAGTAGTGCCGAGGAAGCCGGCGACGGTCTTCACCTGCACCGCCTGCACGGCGCAGAGCCCGAGGTGGCTCGGGCGCTGTCCCGAGTGCGGCGGCTGGAACACCCTCGTTGAGGAGAAGGCCGCTCCGGCGGGACCGTCCGCGGCCGGGGGGCCTGCCCCGGCGCCGCTCGCGCTCGCCGACGTCCGGGCGGCGGAGGAGCCGCGAATTCCGACGGGCGTCGTCGACTTCGACCGGGTCCTCGGGGGCGGTCTCGTCCCGGGCTCGGTCGTCCTCCTCGGCGGCGAGCCGGGTATCGGGAAGTCGACGCTCCTCCTCCAGGTCGCCGCCAGCCTCGCCCGCCGCCTCGGCCCCGTCCTCTACGTCACGGCCGAGGAGTCGGCGCGGCAGGTGAAGATGCGCGCGGACCGTCTCGGGATCTCCGGGGCGATCGCCTCGGGGGTCTTCCTCCTCCCCGAGACGGAGCTCGCGCGGATCCTCGACGCGGCCGGCGCCACGAAGTTCGGGGCCGTCGTCGTCGACTCGATCCAGACGATCGCCTCGGTCGAGTCGGCCGGGACGCCCGGCTCCGTCTCGCAGGTCCGCGAGTGCGCGGGGCGCCTCCTCGCCTTCGCCAAGACGACGGGAGTCCCCGTCTTCCTGATCGGCCACGTCACGAAGGACGGGACCCTCGCCGGGCCGAAGACGCTCGAGCACCTCGTGGACGCCGTCCTCTCCTTCGAAGGGGAGAGGTTCCACGCCCACCGCGTCGTCCGGGCGCTGAAGAACCGGTTCGGGCCGGTCCACGAGCTGGGGGTCTTCGAGATGACGGGGGCCGGCCTCGTCGAGGTCTCGAACCCGTCGTCCCTCTACCTCGGGACGGGAGCGGGGTCGCGCCCCGGCTCGGCCGTCCTCGCCGGCGTCGAGGGGACCCGGCCGCTCCTCCTCGAGGTGCAGGCGCTGACGGTCGAGGTGAAGTACGGCACGCCGCGCCGGACGGCGATCGGGTTCGACGGGACACGCCTCGCCCTGATCCTCGCCGTTCTCGAGCGGCACGCGGGGCTGAAGCTGTCGGGGCACGACGTCTTCCTGAACGTGGCGGGGGGAGCCGAGAGCGCCGAGCCGGCCGCCGACCTCGCCGTCGCCGCAGCGGTGGCGGGGAGCCTGCGGGGCAAGGCGCTCCCGGCGGGAACGGTCGTCTTCGGCGAGATCGGCCTTCTCGGCGAGGTCCGCGCCGTGGCCGACGCTCCGCTCCGGCTGAAGGAGGCCCTCGCCCTCGGGTTCAAGGGGGCGATCCTCCCCGCCGGCAACGCGTCGGAGGCCGCCGCCTTCCCGGACCTTCAGGCCACGCCGGTGAAGGCGGTCGAGGAGCTCCTGGCGAGGGGCTGAAGCCTCAGGCGGGCCGCGGTCCCCCGAGTACCCGGGCGGGGAGGAAGATCAGCGCCTTGAAGAAGCCGAGGATCCCGCCGACGGCGATTCCGACGAGCTTGAAGGGGAGCAGAAGGAGCCAGACGAAGGGGTAGAGGACGAGGGCGAAGAGCGCCAGCGGCCAGCAGAGGACGAGGAGAATGAGCCAGAGGAGGAACTTCGCCATCGCGGGCCTCCGTTCTCCTCTACGCGCCGGGGCGCCGGGAGTTTCCGCCGGAGCGTAACCGCTTGATCCGATTGCATCATGGCCCGGTGGCAGGGGGCGTGGAATGGTGCGACGATCACGACGGGCCCCGGCAGGGGGCCGCGGAGGACGCGAGATGAGCCGCACCCTGGACTTTTCCAGCCTCGACCTGAGAGACGCCCTCGACCTCGCCAGCCTGATCGAGGACGAGGCGAAGGAGCGCTACGAGGAGCTGGCCGAGCAGATGGAGATGCACCACGACGCCGAGGTCGCGAAGTTCTTCCACTTCATGGCGAAGAACGAGGCGAAGCACGGCGAGGAGCTGGCCGAGAGGCGGAATCGGCTCTTCCCGAACCAGCCGCGACGGGTCGACCGCTCGATGCTCTGGGACGTGGAGGCCCCCGGCTACGAGAGCGTTCACGCCTTCATGTCACTGAAGGAGGCCCTC